>Ga0163150_10005048_pt1 | contig 17239 bp, 9 predicted proteins | sample OliLakLV19P2IB_FD_148628 | JGI IMG/M metagenome (GOLD analysis project Ga0163150, IMG submission 148628) | Freshwater microbial mat bacterial communities from Lake Vanda, McMurdo Dry Valleys, Antarctica - Oligotrophic Lake LV.19.P2.IB | ecosystem: Environmental > Aquatic > Freshwater > Lake >...
ACCCGCCACCCGCGAGGTCGCCAAGCCGGTCACCGCCGAGGTGCTCCCCGAGGGCATGACCCCCGAGGAAGTGATCGCCGAGGCCGAGCTCACTGAAGAGCAGCTCCGCGCCGACCTCGCCCAAGCCCTTCAAGAGGCGAGCAACCGCCGGATCGATGACCCCGTCCGCATGTACCTCACGCAGATGGGCGAGATCAGCCTGCTCACCCGCGAAGAGGAAATCCGCCTCGCCAAGAAGATCGAGACCTGCCGGATGATCTTCCGCCGCAAGGTGCTCGAGAATGATTACTGCGTCGCCGCCGCCGTCGAGATCCTCGAGCTGGTCAAGGACGGCGACCTGCCGTTCGACCGCACGATGAAGATCTCGACCGCCGAGGAAGACGCCAAGGGCAAGATCGCCGCCCGCATCCCCGAGAACCTCAAGACGGTTCACAAGCTCCTCGAGCTCGACCGCGAGGACTGGAACCTCCTCGAAGAGCCCGGCCGCAAGACCAAGCAGTTCATCGGCGAGGTCAAGGACCGCCTCAAGATCCGCCGCCGCAAGATGGCCCGGCTCATCGAAGAGCTCAGCCTGCGCACCAGCAAGATCGCCCCGCTGATGAAGAAGCTGCGGGCCATCAACGAAAAGATGCAGGAGCTCACCCGCGAGCTCAAGCACTCCGATGCCCACCCCGGCACCCACGACCCCGAAGACGTGATGGTCATGACCGAGGAGCTCGGCGGCCTCCGCTCGCTCGTCCTCATGGACCCCGCCGAGATCTTCGAGCGCGTCCGCGACATCAAGATCGTCTTCGACGAATACGAGCAGGCCAAGCGCGACCTCTCGGGCGGCAACCTCCGCCTCGTCGTTTCCATCGCCAAGAAGTACCGCAACCGCGGCCTCTCCTTCCTCGACATCATCCAAGAGGGCAACACCGGCCTGATGCGGGCCGTCGACAAGTACGAGTACAAGCGCGGCTACAAGTTCTCGACCTACGCCACCTGGTGGATCCGCCAGGCCATCACCCGCGCCATCGCCGACCATGCCCGAACCATCCGCATCCCGGTGCACATGATCGAGACGATGAGCAAGCTGCGCAACATCGCCAAGGATTTGCTCCAGCAGCTCGGGCGCGAGTCGACCATCGAGGAGATCGCCGAGATCGCCAAGATGCCCATCGCCGAGGTCCGCCGGGTGATGAAAATCAGCCGGCACCCGATCTCCCTCGACCGCCCCGTCGGCGAGAGCGAAGACTCCTACTTCGGCGACTTCATCGAGGACGAGAAGGCCGAGAACCCCACCGACTCCGCCGCCCAGGACATGCTCCGCCAGCGCATCGAGCAGGTGCTCAAGACGCTGACCTACCGCGAGCGCGAAATCATCAAGCTCCGCTACGGCATCGGCGACGGCTACACCTACACCCTCGAAGAGGTCGGCCGCATCTTCAAGGTCACCCGCGAGCGCGTCCGCCAGGTCGAGGCCAAGGCCCTGCGCAAGCTCCAGCACCCCGTCCGCAGCCGCAAGCTCCGCGGCTTCGTCGATGGCTCCTGGGACGAAGAGCCGCAGATCGTGTGATCGACCCCCTCTCCCTCTTAGGGAGAGGACAGCCGCAATCGCCGCGCAGTGGCGATTGCGGCAGGTGAGGGTAAGGCGCCGAGACAACTGAAACCTAACGAACCCACGGACTCCCCCCGTGGGTTTTTCTTTTCAAACCTTTTTCCTGATCAACTCCGTCACCACCTGCGGGTTCGCCTGGCCCCTCGACAGCTTCATCACCTGCCCCATCAGCGAGCCGATGGCCTTGTCCTTGCCCGCCTTGATATCCGCGACCGCTTTGGCGTTCTTTTCATCAGCGAGCACCGCGTCGACAAACGCTTCCAGCGCGCCGGTGTCGCTGACCTGGAGCAGCCCGCGTTCCTCCGCAATTTTCAGCGGGTCCAGGCCGCTTGCGGCTTCGCACAACATCCCCACCAGCTCATCGGCGCCGTTCGAGTTGATTCTCCCCGCCGCCACGAGGTCGAGGATCGACTTCACCTGTGTCGCCGACAGGCCGATGTCGTGGATGGCGACGCCGCGCTCATTCGCCTTTTTCGCCGCGGTGTTCAGCAGCAACTTCGCCGCTCGCTTCGCGTCGGCGCCTTCGTTCACCACCGCGTCGAAAAACGTCGCCGTCCCCGGGTCGCTGAGCAACTGCTCCGCGTCCTTCTCGCTCAGGCCCAGCGTCTCGACGTAGCGCATTCGCTTCGCCGCCGGCAGCTCCGGCAGCCGTTTCTTGATCTCGTCGATCCACTCCTGTGTCACCACCACCGGCACCAGGTCCGGGTCGGGGAAATAGCGGTATTCATCCGCGTCCTCCTTCGACCGCTGGAACGTCGTCACCCCGCGGACATCGTCCCAGCCGCGCGTCGACTTCGCCCGGCTGCCCATCACCCTTCCCGTCTCCAGCCACTCCTCGACCTGCCGCTCGTACTCGTGGGCAATCGCGCCTTCAACAGCCTTAAAGCTATTGAGATTTTTGATCTCGACAATGGGTGTTTTGTAGGTCACCCCCGGTTCGCCGTCCTTCTCGATGATCACATTGATGTTCGGCTCGAAGCGGATGTGGCCCTTCTGCATGATCCCCTCGGTCACGCCCAGCGACCGGCAGATGTCGCGCAGGGCCACCGCAAACGCCACCGCCTCCTGCGGCGTCCCGATATCCGGATAGGTCACGATCTCCAGCAGCGGCGTCCCCGCGCGGTTGAGGTCGACAATTGAACCGTCAATCGCAACCCCGCCCGGCCCATCGTGCAGCAATTTCCCCGCGTCCTCCTCCAAGTGCGCTCGAATAATCCTCACGCGCTTACGTGCGTCGCTTGCGCCTCCGCGCGCCCCCACATCAATCTCCAACCAACCCTCCCCACAAATCGGCTGGTCATACTGGCTGATCTGGTAATTCTTCGGCAAATCCGGATAGTAATAACTCTTGCGGTCCCACTTGGAGAACCGCGCGATCTCGCAGTTGAGCGCCAGCCCGACCAGCATCGACATCTCCACCGCCGCCTTGTTCATCACCGGCAGCGTCCCGGGCATGCCGATCACCACGGGGTCGAGCAGCGTATTGGGCGCTGCCTCGAAATAGTCGCGATGGGCGACGTTGGGGGCGCTGGTCCACATCTTCGAGCGCGTCGCCAGCTCGACATGGATTTCCATGCCGACCATCAGGCGGGTCTTGAGGTTGGCGGCGGTCGTGGTCATGGCGCGCGATTCTAGCGGAAGGGAGTGAACGGGAGGCGATTGGCCATTGACCATTGCAAATTGCAAATTGCAAATTGCAAATTGCAAATCGAAGAGGGGGTCGGTCACGGGGTTGGGTTCTCAATTTTCAATTTTCAATTTGCAATGGCCAATTTGCAATTTCCCCCTCCGCCTTGCCCCGAGCAGTCTCGCCTCGACGTAAGATATTTCTCCCGCGCCGGCGCCACCGGCGGGGTACTCGAAAGGTTCCATCATGCGTGTACCCGTGATGACGTTGCCGCTGCTCGTGGCCTGCCTTCTCGTCACCGCGTGCCAGCCGGGCGAGCGGAAGCCGGCCCCGGCGAAGGACAAGACCAAGGTCACCCCGCCGACCAACAACTCGCCTTCAAAGGACAGCCAACCCGTGACGCCCACAACACCCGCCGTGAAAGACAGCAAGGACGCGGCCCAGACCAAGGACGCGACGCCGGCGCCGGTGCCGGGAACGAACGGTGAGAAAGACAAGAAAAACGGCAGCGCTGCGGTGACGCCTCCGGGGGCCGAGACGCCGGCGGTGAAAAGGGATTACATCGTGCTCCAGAAGAAGCCCGATCGCCTGATGGTCGAGCTGCCGAACCGGCTCATTGTCATCGCGCAGGAGATCCACTCGGCACCCGTCGTCTCCGCCCAGGTGTGGATCAAGACCGGCTCCATCTACGAGCAGGAGCACGTCGGCGCCGGCCTGTCGCACTTCCTCGAACACCTGCTCTCCGGCGGCACCACCACCACGCGCACCGAGAAGGAGGCCAACGTCATCCTCGGCAAGATCGGCGCCCGCACCAACGCCGCGACCAGCCTTCAGCAGGTTTACTACTACATCAACACGACGCGCCCCTACGCCGCCGACGCCATCGGCCTGCTGTCCGACTGGATGCAGAACAGCCTGATCTCCGAGGCCGAATACAAGCGCGAGCAGGAAGTCATTCAGCGCGAGTTCCAGATGGGGCAGGGCGAGCCGGACCGCATCTTCTGGAAGATGATGCAGCAGGCCCGCTACAAGGCCCACCCCGCCCGGCACCCGACGATCGGCTACCTCGATGAGTTCCTCAAGATTTCGCGCGATGAGATCTACGACTTCTACAAGCGGATGTACGTGCCCAACAACATGGTCTTCGTGGTGGCGGGCGCCATCGAGAAGGAGAAGGTGGTCGATCAGATCGCGTCGCTGTGGAAGGACGCGAAGCCGGGCAAGCTGCCGGATTTGAGCTTCCCGACGGAGCCGGTGATCGAGCAGCCGATCGAAGTGATGGGCACCGCCGACGTTCGCCGGCCGCGCCTGCGCGTCGCCTGGCCGGGAACGCGGCTTGGCGCGGAAGGTGATTACGCACTCGACCTGCTGGCGGGCATTCTTGGCCACGGCGAGTCGTCACGCCTCGTGCAGACCGTGCGCGACCAGCAGCACCTGGTGAACTCCATCGCGGCATACAACTTCTCCGCGACCTGGGGCGAAGGCTATTTCGGAATCGATGCCGATGTCGCCGTCGCGCCGTCCGCCGAGGGCGCGGACCCGCAGGCCGCCGTCGATGCGGCGATTGCCAAGACGCGCGAAGCGGTCCTGGCGCAGGTCGAGCGCATTCAGAAGGAAGGCGTCACGCCCGCCGAGCTCGCCCGCGCCAAGCGGCAGACCATCGCGCAGGTCGTTTACTCCGCCCAGACCGCCGAGGACATGGCAGACCGCCTGGCCCGCGACGTCATTGGCACCAGCGATCCGGATTATCTTCAGCGCTACGCGAAAAAGGTGCAGGACGTCACCGCGGAGGAAGTGCAGGCGGCGGCGCAGAAGTTCCTCGTGCCGCAGCGCACGATCACGCTCAAGCTGATGCCCGCGGTGGGCGGCCCGCCGCCGCAGCTCACTCGGCCGAAGGATGAGGTCGATGTGAAATCGCTCAAGCCGCAGCCGTTCGATCTCGACAACCGCGTGATCCTCACCGAGATCAAGGCCCGCGGCGCCGGTGAAGCAGTCGCCGCGAATGCCGTCAGCGACGAGCCGGTGAAGCGTTACACGCTCTCGAACGGCCTGAAGCTGCTCGTCGGCCGCAACACGCTGATCCCGGCCGTCGCCATCGAGCTGTATCACGAGGGCGGCCTGCTCGCCGATGAGCCGGGGCTCGAAGGCGTGGCCAACGCGACGTGGTCGATGCTGAGCAAGGGGACGAAGACGCGCACCGCCCAGCAGATCGCGACGCAGATCGAGGATCTGGGCGCCGGCCTGGGCACCACCTGCGGCAACAACGTTCACTACTCGAAGGCCACCTGCCTCAAGCAGGACTGGCCCACGGTGCTCGAACTGCTCGCCGATGTGACGCTCAATCCGACGTTCCCTGAAGGCGAGTGGTCGACGCTTCAGCGCCGCCTCGTCGCGGGCATCGAGCGGCAGGCCGACACGTGGGACGGCGAGCTGGGTCTGCGGTTCCGCGAGACGTTCTTCAAGGATCACCCATGGCAGACGCGCTCGGTCGGCAGGGCCGATGTGGTCGGCGCCCTGAAGCCGGACAACCTCGCCGCGTTCCACCAGCGCACGCTCGGCGCGGACCAGGCGGTGCTCTGCGTGTTCGGCGATGTCGACCCTGACGAGGTCGCGAAGAAGGCGGAGGCGCTCTTCGCGGCGATGCCCGCCAAGGCGCCGGCATCGTTCACGCCGAAACCCGCGACGTATCCGGCCGGCGGGCTTGTTGAGTTCCCGACCCGCAAGCAAACCACGGCCGTGTGCTACGGCTTCGGGCCCGGCGTCGCCCGCACCGACCCCGACTTCGCCGCCATCTCGGTCATGCTCAAGGTCATCAACAACTTCCCCGTCGGGTGGCTCGACCAGGCCCTGCGCGGCAGCCAGCCCGCACTCGTCTACGCCGTCGGCGCGTACCAGGTTACCGGGGTGATCCCCGGCTACATCGCCTGCCTCTTCAATTGCAAGGCCGCCGACGTCGAGGAAGCGATCAAGCGCACCAACGCCGTGATCGAGAAGATCCGCACCGAGCCGGTCGATGACGCGACCCTCGCCCGCGCTAAAGCATCGGTGCTCACCGGCGAGTTCTTCGGCAAGCAGTCCAACAGCGACCGCGCCATGGAGGCCGCGCTCAATCAGCTTTATGGCCTGCCCGATGACGAGTCGGAACGCTTCCTCGCCGCGGTGCAGGCGGTCGATGCCGCGAAGCTCCAGGCGATGGCGCAAAAGTATTTGAAGAACCCGACGGTGGTGGTGATCAAGGAGCAGGTGGCGGCGCCAGCAGGGGAGTAGTGCGTGACGAGACGTCGGTGACGCGGGTGCCACGGACAGCGGAGCGAGGTCTGCCGAGCGCAGTCGTCCGTGTTGGGCGAGCGGTGCAGCCGGAGCACGGACGACTCCGCTCCCAAAGCGTCGCTGCGCTGTCCGTGGCACCCGCGGAGATTACTCCGGCTTCACACCTTGTCATTATTCTCCGGCCGGCCCTCGATGTAATACCAATTGTGGATCGGCTTGAGGATCGCGAGCACCTCGCCCAGCAATTGCGGGTCCATCGGCGTGTCCGCCCACTTCACCCACTTGCGGACGTTGTCCGGCGAGGCGGAACCGACAATGCACGTTGTCATGTCCTCATTGGCGATCGAGTACTGCACCGCGAGCTGCGCGATGTCGACGCCGTTGCTGGTGCAATGATCCGCCGCCGCCTTGGCGATCCGGCGCACCTCGGGCGTCGCCTTGTGCCACGGCGGCAGCGGCTGGTTCGTCAGCAGCCGGGCGGAGAACGGCGCGGCGTTCATGATGCCCACGCCCTTGCCTTTCAGGTAGGGCACGAGGTCGGCGAGCATGGTGTTCTGAAGCGTGTAGTGGTTGTACGAAAGCACCACGTCGAGCGGCACCCGGTCGAGCACATACTTAAAAATGTTCATCGGGTAGCCGCTGATGCCGACGAACCGCACCTTGCCGGCCTGCTGGATCTTGCGGAGGGCGGGCAGCGTCTCGTTCACGATCTGCGACATCTCGACAAACTCGATGTCGTGGCAGAGCATGATGTCCAGGTGATCCACTCCCATGCGTTCAAGGCTGACATCAACGCTCTCGGCCACGCGCCTGGCGGAGAAGTCGAAGTGCCTGCCCGCATACCGGCCGAGCTTGGAGCCCAGCAGGTAGCGGTCGCGCGGGATGTCGCGCAGGACGAAGCCGAGCAGACACTCGCTGGTGCCGCGGCCATAGAACGGGGAGGTGTCAATGAAGTTCATGCCCAGGTCGAGGGCGACGTTGACGCAGCGCATGGCCTCACCGAGGTCGACCTTGCGGAACTCTTGGCCGAGCGAGGAGGCGCCGAAGCTGAGGGGCGAGAGCTTGAGGCCGGTGTTGCCGAGGGGGCGGGATTGCATAAAAGGGTCCGTGGTAAGCGTTGAGTCGGTTGCGGATGCGCTGCCGTGGGGCGAATAGAGGCGCGGGTCGTAAGCGTACCATTGCGTGCGGCGGCGGCAATTTGCTGCGGAGGGATGGAGTGCAAGCGGAATGGGTGTTCGTGGCCCCGCGATTGAAGATTGGTGGTATCAATGCACGGTTTTGAGTCTTTGCTGGCAGTGCGCCCGACCCTCCCCTTGCCCCTCCCTAAGAGGGAGGGGAATCGGAAAAGGCACGCGCGGCCGCCCTGTTCGGAAAGACGGAAGTGTTGACTTCGCAATGGGTTCTTGTTAGCTTCGACTGGGTTCCAAGGCTTTTTATTGGTGATCGAAGCGGATGCGGCGCACGCATCGAAAACGAGTGGGATGATGGTGCGCGTGTGATCGATCGATTCGGCGGGGCGGCGGTTATTGTCGCCGCGGGCGTGCCGGGCAAAGATGGATTGGGCAAGACGCGCTGGGCGATGTTGCATTGGGCAGATGTATTGGGCAAGAGAGACCCGTTCCTCCTGATTTTTGGAGCGATTCAATGTCAATCACGAGCAGTTTGTTCCGCAAGGCCGTGAAGGTGTTGCGACCGAAGGATGGCCGGGGCAATCGCGTCGAAAAGGCAGAACAGTTTCTCGCCGAGCGCGGGCCGCGCCTTGAGCATCTCGAATCGCGCGAAATGATGTCGATCGTGACGATCGCCACCATGAGCAGCGCCGCCGAAGGCGGCGCCAACGGCGTCATCCGCGTCACCCGTGATGACGCAATGGACGACCTGACGGTCCGGTTCCAGGCGACCGGCGGCTCGGGCCTCGGCCCGACTCGCGAGTTCACGCTCAACGACGGCGTCAACAACCTGACCACGAGCGTGGTCATCCCCAACGGCGCGACGTTCGTCGACATCAACTTCGTCGCCGTCGACGACACCCTCGCGGAGCCGACGGAGACCATCACGTTCAAGCTGCTTTCGGGCACCGGCTACACGCTGAGCAACGACTTCTCGACCCGCAGTTCCACCGCGACCATCACCGACGACGAGCCGATCATCTCGGTTGTGGCGACTGACACCACCTCCGCCGAGTCGGGCACTCCCGCGACGAACACCGGCACCTTCACCATCAGCCGCACCGGCGATATGGCCGATCCGCTCACGGTGAGCTTCCGCCTCACCGGCACCGCCGGCCGCAACCGCGATTACGTCATTACCGACGGACTGGGCACCGTCGTCTCCAGTTCCGCCATCATTCAGGCGGGCTCGGCCTCGGTCGTGCTGACCATCACGCCGATCGAAGACCTCCGCTACGAGCCGACGGAGAACGTGAACATCACGCTGCGCACCAGCCGGAATTACACGCTTGATCCGGACCTCGTCGACCGCACCGCGAGCGTGATCGTTCAGGACAACGAGCCGCTCATCTTCGTGGATCCAGCCGCGCAGACGCCCTCGTCGTTCACGATCGACACCGACAATAACCTCGGCGCCGATACCTACATCCAGTCGGGCACGTCTTCCGATGAATCGCACGACGCCGGCCCGCCGTTCATCCAGTACGTCCGCGACGGCACCGTTTTTCCGGGGATCCCGCTGGAGGTGCGAAACGCCCAGGGGCTGATCGGGTTTGACAGCCGCAAGGCCTACGTCAGCTTCGACATGAGCCTGTTCCCGTTCAGCAATTTCTCCAACGCCATCTTCACGCTGACGCTCGTCGAAGTGGAGGGCCAGAGCCCGAACAACACCAACTTCCGATTCAACGTCTTCGGCCTGCGCGACGATTTTGTCCCGCCCGCCAACGAGCAGAACGAGAACTGGAACGAGGACATCAACTACATCGACGCCCCCGGCAACACCGCCGACGGCGGCTTGGTCGACGTGACCGACATGTTCTCCGGCGGGCCGCTGGGCAGCTTCAATATCGTCGGCGCCGGCACCATCGGGCAGAAGGTCACCATCAGCGGCCAGCTCCTGACCGATTACCTCAACGCCGAGTCCACCCTCGACGCCGATGCCGACAATCTCGTGACCTTCGTCATCGTCCGCGAAAACGTCGGCGACCCGCAGCTCGACACCATCATCCACAAGTTCGGCAGCCGCGATGACGCCTTCGGCCTGGCCGACCCCACCGTCATCCCGCAGCTCACCGGCTTCGGCGAGGTCGTGGGCCTCGAGGTCGAGGAAGATGATTTCACCACCATCCGCATCTTCCGCGCCGGCAACACCGTCGGCGATATCATCGTGCCCTTCACCGTCCGCGGCGCCGCCCGCCTGGGCATCGACTACACGCTCGACATCGCCGGCAACCCGGTCGTCAACTCGTTCACCATCCCCGATGGCGCCGCCTTCGTCGACCTGAACGTTCTCACGATCGACGACGGCATCTACGAGATCCCCGAGTCGATCGAGATCAGCTTGAGCAATTCGCCGACCTACGTGCTCGATGGCCGCAACCGCGTGCTCCGCGTCCAGTTGAATGACAACGAACCCGTCGTCACGCTGATCGCCGACGACGATGAGGCCCAGGAGCCCGACCGCGGCGTCACCGGCCTCGATACCGGGTTCTGGACGTTGACCCGCACCGGGGACCTTTCCGAAAGCCTCATTGTCACCGTCCGCTATTCCGGCACGGCGCTCAACGGAAGGGACTACGAGCTCATCGACAAGCAGATCGCGTTCCTCCCCGGCGAGGCCTCGATCGTCGTGGTGCTCGATCCCAATGCCGACACCATTCCCGAGGGCACCGAGACCGCGACCATGACTCTGGTTCCCCGGTCTCACTACGGGTTGTCCTGGGTGCTACGCGGCAGCCGGACCTCGACCGGCACCGAACTCGGCCCCGACATCGTTTCAGCCGCGAATCTCTCGCAGGCCCGCCAGCTCGCCAGGAACCTCGGCTACGCCGGCCCCACTTTGAGGCCCAATGAACAGTCCGACACCATCGCCATCCTCAACGGCAACCCGCCGCCCGGCGCCGACCTCATCGCTGCCTACTTCACCATCACTCTCACCAACGTCGATAATGACACCGACGGTGGCGCGTTCGGAACCTTTGTCGTCAGGAACCAGGGCAATCAGGCGGTGGGGGCCTTCAACATCCTCTTCGTCCTCACGCCCGACCGCACCACCGGCGACATCGATGACCTCGAGTTGCCAGTCGTCACGGTGCAGGGGCTGGGCGCCTTCTCCTCCACCACGGTGTCCGTTGCCTTCGACGACCTGTCGGGCCTGTTGCCCGGCAGCTACATCATCATCGGCATCGTCGACTCCGACAATTTCATCCTCGAAACCATCGAGGCCGACAACAACGGCACGCCGACGGACAATGTCGTCATCACGGTCACCGACTGATATTCCTTCAACTGATGCACCCAAAGCCGCGCGACGTTCTCGCGCGGCTTTCTTTTTTTTGCCTCATCATCGCCTCGCCGCCGCCGATGCCGCGAAACATGCGGGGCTCATGGCCGCGCCGCCACCTTGCGGCGATGGGCGTCGATCAGCCCCGCCTTGACGACGTGATCGCGGAGGGCGCTGGCCACGGCGGCGTCGCCCTTGGGCGTGAAGTGCACATCGTCGTAGAAATGCTCGAGCGTCTTGGGCACGCTGGCGTCGAGATCGACGAACCCGACGCCGAGTTCCTCGGCGACGCGCCGGCTGGTTGCGTTGAACCGGTCCATGCCGCGCATCATCGAGGCGACGGAAGGCCGCTCGCCCTCGAAGCGATGCGCCTGCGGGATCCAGAGCACCTCCGCGTCGCGCTCGCTCAAGTCCTCGCGGTACAGGTGCGGCTGGTTGCCCATGATCAGCGCGATGTCCTTCGACTTCATCAGCGCAGCGAAGTCGCGGAGGTTGCGCTCGTAGGGAACGAGGCTCGGCCAGTCGTTGATCTCGATTGGCGTCGACTTCGGGAAGAGGTACATCGTTGCGCCCTTGACGCCCTCGCCGTACGGCCCGTCGAGCCGGCAGCGGTCCTTGCGGAAGTCGCTGAACCAGATGTCGGCGTGCTGCGTGAGCAGGGCGAAGGCGGTGAAGTGCGGGCGGACATAATTGGTCATCGGCCCGTAGAAGTGGCCGTAGTCGTCGCGGTAGGGCGGCTCCGCGAAGTCATCGGGCGTCAGGCTGCGCACCATGTCGTTGATGCCGTGGAACGCAATGACGAGGTCCGGCTGGTACTGCTGCACGTTGTAGAGGAAGCGGATCATCGCGTGCATCGACGTGTGCCAGTCGGCGCCCGCGTTCTGCACCTCGATCTTCACATCCGGGTACTGCTTGCGGAGCTCGAGTTCGAGGATGCGGCAGTGCGTGTCCTCCCATTTCTCCTGCCCGCAGAACACCGTCGACCCGCCCATGACGAAGATGCGGTAGGTTCCCGCGGGCTTGACGAGTTCAATCTCCTCCCCGCGGAAGCCGGCCCGGTTGGTCTGCAGCGCGGAGCGGCCGGCGCGGGGCATGCTCTGGAGATAGGGGTGATACTTGTCGGAGCTGTAGGAGAGCGTGTGCTTGCGGACGCGGTATTGCAGGAGCTGGTCGAACAGGGCGATGCCCGGAAGCACCACGAGCAGGCCGAGGATGATCTTCGTTCGCGGCCGGACGTAAGCGACTCGTCCGCGCGGGAGCTTGATGGTCTGCGTGTCGAAGACGAAGAGGGCACAGAGGTACCAGAGCGGCACGCCGACGATGAACCACCCGAGGAGAAACGCGAAGTAGCCCCAGGTGTACTTGCCGAAGACATCGGGCGAGAAAGTGGTGTGGAAGCAGAACCCGACGCCGAGGATGAGGGCGGGGAGCGTGAAGAGCCGGGCCAGCCTGCGGACGCGCGGAGGGGTTGCGGGCACGGGGGTTTCGGGCATGGCCAACTCCCTTGCGGCCTCGTGACCGCGCCGATTACTCCGCCTTCATCTTCTCCGCCTTGGCGCGGGCGTCATCCAGATTGCCGACGTACATGAACGCGCTCTCGGGCAGGTTGTCGCCTTCGCCGTTGCACAGCCGGCGGAAGCTGTCGATCGTCACCTTCAGCGGCGTGTAGACACCCGCGAAGCCGGTGAACTGCTGGGCGACGAAGAATGGCTGCGACAGGAAGCGCTCGATCTTGCGGGCGCGGTTGACGACGAGCTTGTCTTCGGGGCTCAGCTCATCGACGCCGAGGATCGCGATGATGTCCTGCAGGCTCTTGTAGCGCTGGAGGATCGACTGCACCTGGCGGGTCACCGCGTAGTGCTCCTCGCCGAGGATGCCGGGGTCGAGGATGCGGCTGGTCGAGGCGAGCGGGTCGACGGCGGGATAAATGCCCTTCTCGGCGATCGAGCGGGATAGCACGACGAACGCGTCCAAGTGGCTGAACGCCGTGGCCGGGGCGGGGTCGGTCAAGTCGTCGGCGGGCACGTAAATGGCCTGCACCGACGTGATCGCGCCCTTGTCGGTCGAGGTGATGCGCTCCTGAAGCTGGCCCATCTCGGTCGAGAGCGTCGGCTGATATCCGACGGCCGAGGGCATACGGCCGAGCAGCGCGGACACTTCCGAGCCGGCCTGCGTGAAGCGGAACACGTTGTCGACGAAGATCAGCGTCTCCTTGCCGGACGCATCGCGGAACTCCTCGGCCATGGTCAGGCCCGACAGCGCGACACGCAGGCGCGCTCCCGGCGGCTCGTTCATCTGGCCGAACACCATCGCGACCTTATCGAGCACGTGGGCCTTGTTGCCTTGGGCGTCGGTGTATTCCGCCTCCTGCATTTCCAGCCAGAGGTCGTTGCCTTCGCGGGTGCGTTCGCCGACGCCGCAGAACACCGAGTAGCCGCCGAACTCACGGGCGACGCGGGCAATCATTTCCTGGATGATGACGGTCTTGCCGACGCCGGCGCCGCCGAACAGGCCGATCTTGCCGCCGCGGACGAACGGGCAGAGCAGGTCGATGACCTTGATGCCGGTCTCGAGGATTTCGGTCTTGGGGTTGAGGTCGACGAACAGCGGCGGCTCGCGGTGGATCGGCATCCGCTTCTTGACGACGATGTCGCCGCGCTTGTCGATGGGCTTGCCGAGCAGGTTGAAGACCCGGCCGAGCACTTCCTCGCCGACGGGAACGGTCACGGGCGAGCCGGTGTCGGTCACCGTCATGCCGCGGGTCACGCCGTCGGTGGAGCCGAGCGCGACGGCACGCACCTGCCCGCCGCCCAGGTGCTGCTGCACCTCGCCGACGAGGTCGATCTCGCCGGCGGGGCTGGTGGCCTTGACCGTCAGCGCGTTATAGATGTCCGGCATCGCGTTGTCCGGAAAGCGAGCGTCGAACGTGGAGCCAATGATCTGCGTGATCACGCCTTGCGTCGCCATGGATAGTCCCTTGTGCGGTCTGGTGATTCGGATTGCCTCGGTTGCCGCCAAAGGGGGCGGTCAACGGGGACGGGAAGAATAGTCGAAAGGGCGGTGGGTTGCCAAATGATGTACATCCGCCTCGCGGCTGGGGTAGACATGTCCGGAATTATCCACTTGAGTGACCACGAAACCGCCAACAAAAAACCACGCCAGTGCGGTGGTGTGGTTGGTGGAGAACAAAGCAAGGGTCAGGTTTTCTCGCCGTTATCATCAAAAACGATCGCTTCCTTGAAGGCATTGAGCTGGTTTTTGAAGAACTCAAACGCCTTCGCTGTCATTTGCGGAATCGTGATGACCTGCGCCGCTCCCTTCCCCATTACTACGCTGATAGGAACGCCCTGCGGAGGCGGTGGTACAAAAAGAGGGTTCGCTGGTGGGTCGATCTGTGGCATTACCATTGGTTTATCGCTCTTTTTTTCAACTGTTAGTTCAGCGGTTAACACGCCGCATTTCTCGCCTTCGATGAAGGCGTATTGATCGTCCGAACTAAATCCAGCAACTCGCTTGGGGGCTTGGAACTGGGCAGCCCCTTGCGAAACCCATTGGACGTAATCACCCACTGATGGTCGTACATAAGACTGTGCATTGTCATCAACTGCGGGATCGTCCGACATTTTAGCCGACGAATCGAGCTTGGCAAATGCCATCGTACTCTTAAACTGCCGAAGAAAAGTATCGACGATCTTATCGTTGAAGCGAGGCTCTGGGCGTTCCCATAAGAGGTAGTACTTAATGGACTCATCGGGGGCAATTCCATCTGGCCCCCAAAACTTGACTACTAGCTCCTTGTGTATTTTCGGGGCAACAGCGGCCTTTTGAAGCAGCTTGTCGGCATCGGGATGCTTAGCCAAGATTTTTGCCGCGTCTTCACTCACTGATATTTTTCGCTCATCGCCATTCCCTTGAATGTCAACCAATCCATACGCTTTTACAGCGGCCAACGCTTGTCCTGCGGTGCTGCTCCCATGGGTGAAGCCCATCTTTTGCGCTACAGCCGCGACGGGAATCGGATGGCGTTTGTAGGCGTCATAGAGAGTCCGCGTCTTTTCAAGTGCGGTTTCAAGCTTGTAGGTGGGATAGTTTGGACTGCGCGTTTTTGGGATCTCCACTTCGGCCGCGACCGCCTTTGTGTCGCCAGTTCCGTTCGCTTTTTCTAACTTAGCCATCGCAATGCTCCTTTTAGCTTCTTAAAGCTTACAGCATATAGCCGACAAAAGCAAGGGGGCATAAACGACAAAATTAGTCGCGTGATACGCCATGTGCTATTGACAGTGCCGAAAAATGGCTGTAGGATACCGGTTATGACGTGTCCGGTAATCCCACAACTGAAAGGGGCGGCAGCAATGAGGAGGGCTTAAAGCCTCTGTCGCGCTGCCAGCGACGGACGCCAACCGCAGAGTCGGACGGGCCGAGGTCAAACGATACCCGATCCGGCAAGGCAGAAACCAGCGCCCCGGCAGGCTTAACGGTCTGCTCGGGGCTTTTTTATTGTAGCACATTCCCCGCTACTTCAAGGCCCGCTCTGCGGCCTTGAGCAGCGTGTCCCGCGCCCATGTCGAGGTAATGCCCCGCTTGGGGACGGCCTCGCCCTTAAACACCGCCGCCGCCGCCTTGTCGAGCATCTGGCGCTCTTCGGTGGTCAGCCTGATGCGTAGCTCAGCGCCCATCCTCTCGTCGTCCGGTAGTGCTTTTCGGCCCATACGGGGAATGTAGCAACAAAAATCGTGAAAGTCAAAATTAATGTCGCTACAACTATTGACACGGTGATTTATGTTGCGACATTTATATCAGCTATTGGAGCCAGCCATGATCGCAGCCGCCAAACTCACTCGCCTCTCCGAAGATGAAGCCCGCACCTTGCTGGAGCAAATCCGCTGGCCGCTCGGCCCAGTCTGCATGAAGTGCGGCAGCATCAACACGCACCGCATGGGTGGCAAGGCTGGCGCGAAAGGCCAGATCAAGTGCCGCGATTGTCGCGGGAAGTTCACGATCCGGCTCGGCACGATTTTCGAGGACAGCCCGCTCCCGCTCCGCGATTGGGTTTACTGCATTGCCCGCATGGCGTCATCAAAGAAGAGCATCAGCGCTCACCAGATTCACCGCGAACTCGGCGTGACCTATCAAACGGCTTGGTTTATGTGCCATCGCGTTCGCCACGCGATGCGCGATGACGGAACGATCACGATGACCGACATCGTTGAGAGCGACGAGGCATACATCGGCGGCAAACCCCGAAGGATCGCTGGCAAGGGGCGAATTGGTCAGAAGCCCGGCGTCACAAATAAGGTTCCTGTGCATGTTTTAGTCGAACGCGGTGGCCGCAAACGCACGCGAGTCGTGGCCAACGTGACGGCCGCAACCCTCCGGAAGAACATCAAAGAGATGGTTGATGAAAACGCGGAGATTCACACCGATGAAGGCGGAGCGAACGTATCGCTCGGCAAAGAGTTGAAGGCCCACAAGATGGTCGATCACGGCGCGTACGAGTACGTCCGCAAGGAAGGCAACACCATCGTCACCACCAACACCGCCGAGTCGTCATTTGCCCTAATCAAGCGAGGCGTCTACGGCACGTTCCATCACATCAGCGCCAAGCACCTTCAGCGATATTGCGACGAGTACGATTTCCGCTGGGACCACCGGGGCGTGAACGACGTTGACCGGGCCATTCAGGCGATCAAGCAGACCGAAGGCAAGCGGCTTACGTATCGCAGGGCTAGTGCGACCTAAGAAGATCATCCCCTACATGCACCAATTCTCATTGTTCGATGATGTGCGGTAGAATCGGAGCATGGCAAAGAAGCCGACACCCCAGAAGAAGCCCGTGCGCCTGCCGCCAAAGGTGATGGAGGCGTTGCGGCTTGCGCTCACCACACCGAAGCCCGCGAAGCCCACAAAACAATCGAGGTGAGAGCGACCTTGATTGTGTATCATTGCTGCACCACTTTGGGGGCCGCAGCATGTCATCTCCTGTACCAAAGCCCAAACAACCGACCCTGGGCAAGCAACCAAGCAACGCGGATCGACTCGTCCACTTCGTAACGACATTTCCATTTTTCTTTGTTGAGAAGTGGGGGCATTGGGCCGGCTTCGCGCTGGTGGGGTACATCTGCATTTACCTGCCATCAACGCAGTTGGCTGGCAAAGACACGAACGTCAGGGCCATCGCATCTAAATCCCGGCCTTAAGCACCTTGATGAGGTATTGCTCATCCCAGCCGGCCTTCAGGCGTTTGCCTTGGATGCCGCGGCGGCTGGTTTTCTCGTTCTTGAGCAGGTTCAAGG
>Ga0163150_10005049_pt1 | contig 17236 bp, 17 predicted proteins | sample OliLakLV19P2IB_FD_148628 | JGI IMG/M metagenome (GOLD analysis project Ga0163150, IMG submission 148628) | Freshwater microbial mat bacterial communities from Lake Vanda, McMurdo Dry Valleys, Antarctica - Oligotrophic Lake LV.19.P2.IB | ecosystem: Environmental > Aquatic > Freshwater > Lake >...
TTTAACGACTCGGGCCAACTGGCCGCGTCGACCTCGCCCCGAGACAGGGCGAGAATGTTTCGCGCGGCGTTCGCGTCCCGGTCCACGACCGAGCCACACGCCGCACAGGTGAAGGTCTGGGGCGACTGCGCGCGGGGCCGGATGACCTACAGTTGGAGCGCACTCTGAAGTACCCGGCCGAGCGCCCCCTCGAGCGGCCCCCACTGGACGCGGACTGGGACGCCGTCCACCTGCGACGGCAGGTCGGAGAAGGCGTCGAGGGAGGTCACGGTGGCATGGATGATGGGGCCGCCGTCCACGGTGCGGATGCCGAGCCAGACGAGCTTGCCGGCCCGCTGCCGTCCATTGGCGAGGGCGCGGACCTTCTCCATCGCTGCGAAGATCTGGTCGTAGGTCAGTTTCGGGGCGTGCCCGAGGCCTCCATCGCCTTCTGGGTCTCGACCGGGGACGGCACGAGCGCGATCTTGTCGCTCTCGGCGGCCATGGCGCCGATGTCGATCGTCGGCGCCGCCGAACCGGACCGACCCGGATCTGCCAGCCGACAGCTCGGCGATGATGGACAGGCCCACTCCGAGGCCGAACACTGCGAACACCATCATGGGGTACCCCCTCGTTCCCCTATCGCGAGCGCCGCCCCTTAACTTGGTAACGTGAAGCGCGAGCCAGAGATCCTCCCGTGTCCGTGGTGGCGACGCTCGTCGAGCGCCTTAGAGTCGGAGGGTCCCACCGGCGACAGGTGATCCAGCTCGCCCCCGTCGTCGGGTGCCGGACCCGCTGGACGCTGAGGACCATCTACGCCGCTTGTTCGTCACGAAGCTGCAGGGGGAATTGCTCCGAGCCCGTCGCGACCGGACGACGCTCGACAGCGATCGGCGTGGCCAAGCTCAACCAGTCGAACGCGGCGGGGCTTCTCCTGCCGATTCCGCCTCTCGACGTTCAGCAGCGCATCCTCGCTGCTGCCCGGCGCGCCATCGCCGCCGGTGAGGAGATATCGATCCTGGAAGCAGAGGGAGGTGCCCCATGAGCGACGAGTTCTTCAAGGAGCTTCGCGGCGACTCGCCTGCGCACAAGCCCTTGGCCGGCCAGCGGGGGGTCCGGTACCTCCGGCAGGTCCACACGGCGTCGTTCTCGCTCGGAGAGGCGTTCGCGACGGCGTCCCTGTTGATCACGCTCGCTGTCTCCGATACCTCCGGTCACGGCCTCCCGGTCACGGCGTCGGGGCAGGCGAGCCACGTCTGGGAGCCGGGGACTCTCACCTGGGTCGACGACGAGTCGTCGTTCGACGCAGCGCTGGCCGCAATGGACGAGCTGTTGGACTCCATCCACGAGGTGGCGATCCCGCCCGACATCGAGCGCATGGCCGAGACGGCGCTCCTCGATCTGCGCTCCCGTTCGGCCGAGCCGGACGCGGTCTGGGCCGATCGCCTCGCGGCGCAGGTCGTCAAGGACGCCTGATGCCGGACGAGGGCTGGGAGTACAAGAACTCTCCAGGGTACGTGAACCTCCATCGGCAGGTCGCCGCCGTGTTGGAGCGCGTGCGCGTTCGGACTCTCGGGACCGAGGTGTGCGCCGACACTCGGCCCGTCCACGGCGAGTTCTTCAGCGGAATGACGCCGCCCGATCATCCCTGGTTCGCGGGAAACTATCGAGGCGCGTCGCTACCGGGACTTCAGGCGTACCGGGTTCGGTTCGGCGACAAGCAGGGGGCGCCGCCCGCGATGGTCGCCGAGCGCATGGAGCTTCTCGGCGACCGGATCCGGCGTGCGATCGACGCCCTGGACCAGATCGCGGCGTCCGACGCGCCACCCGTGTCGAGGCTGAGCCGATCGGTCTTCCTCGTCGCGGCGTTGTTCGGCCCGTTCCTGCTCGTCCACCCCTAGCCAGAACCGCTACCTGCCCATCGCGAACGGCGGGGGCGAGGCGCTGAACAAGCGAATGCGGACCGAGACAATCCTACATTTCGCCGCGTAGGGCGAACCGAACGCCGCTACGGCTGGTTCTGGACGAAGGTGACTGCCGCCTCCTCGACGCCGCTCGACGGGCCCCGGCTCTTGGCGGCGGCGCGGGATCGACCACCCGATCTCCGGCCAGCAGCTCGACTTGGGGTCGTCGACCTCGGGGGGCTCGTCCTCGGTCGGCCAGCGTGCGCACGTTTACCCTCTCGACCCACCCGGGACGGTGCTGGTCGAGCCACTCCATCCCGGCGCCGATCTGGCCCGGTGGCCGTTGAAGCGGGCGGCGCCGAAGCGGACGGGCATCTATTTCTCCTGCAGGTCGACGAGGAGGGGGATCCCGAAGGTCGGGCCCGCGAGGTTCGACTCCTTCGTGATGGCCCACAGCGTCGGACGGACGTCGTAGTCCTGGGACGGCCAGAACAGGTCGCCGTCCGTCAGTACCACGATCGCCGTCGGGTTCGAGAGGAGCGACCGGGCCTTGTGGTCGTCGACGAGGGAGGGGTCCATGACCGCCTTGAACACCGGGTGCACGTCGGTCCCGCCGCCACCCCCAATGCTATCCGCCAGCTTGCGGAGCTGGGACTTGTTCTGGATCTTCACGACCTGCCGGATGGCCGTGTCCCAGATCGCGACGACGACCTCGACGATGTCGACGAACGAGGAGATCTCCCCGAAGAACTGCGCGGTCTCCTGTTTCGAGACGGAGCCGGAGTTGTCGACGGCGACGAGGATCTTGCCCGACCGGATCGTCTTCTTCCCGGGGGCCTCCCAGCCGTGGCGCCGGCTCGGACGGGACCGGGTGCCCTCCTTGCCGATCCGAACCGACTCGCCGAGGAATCGCTTGAGCAGCGGCTGCCACCGGATGCGCGGCTTGAGGAACTCGTCGATCGACTTCAGCAGGTCACCGAGTTCCGACCCCCACTCATTCCGCTCCTTTGCCTTGTCCCGGAAATGCTGCAGCCACATGGCGTGGGCAAACTGATCGACATTGCCCTGGTTACCACCCCAGACGGTGTGGTCGTCGACGGTCGAGGGGACGTAGACCGTGGTAGATCCGTCGGGACCGACCCCCGGACGACCGGTGCCGGGCGGACCCTGGCCCGGCCGACCCGGGCCCGGACCCGGCTGTCCCTGACCCGGCTGACCCGGCTGCGGGACGACGACAGATCCGGGCTGTCCCGGCCCCTGCCCGGATCCCGGCTGACCCGGCCGCCCCTGACCCTGTCCCGGGTCAGGCTGTCCCTGACCCTGTCCCGGGCTCGGCTGGCCCTGACCCTGTCCCAGGCTCGGCTGGCCCTGACCCTGTCCCGGGCTCGGCTGGCCCTGGCCCTGTCCCGGGCTCGGCTGGCCCTGACCCTGTCCCGGGCTCGGCTGGCCCTGGCCCTGCCCGGGGTTCGCGTTCGGTGGCATCGGCCCGAGGACGACCGTGATGGGACCTTTCGGCGTCTGGGTCGTCTTGTTCGCCCTGCGCCTCGTGAAGTCGTCGATCACGGCGTAGTAGTAGTCGAACGACTTGTCGGGCTGCAGCGGGGGCTCGCCGCATCTGGCGAACAGGTCCCGCCAGAAGACCCACAGGTCGTCGGGCACGTCGTCGATGAACTGGTCGATGGCGACGTCGATCGCGTGCCCGAAGATCCGGACGTTCTTGAACGGTTCGCGGTCGATAAGCAGGTGTAGGTGGGCGACGTGCAGGATCTCATGCACGCACAGGGCGATGAGCCTGCGGTTGTCGACCCGCACCGCGACCGGGGCATCCGCCGGCAGACCGAGGTCTGCCGGTCCCATCGCCCAGATCTTCCGCTGCTCTTCCTGGTCGATCTCGAGCATCTGGAAGAGCTCGTTCGTCTTCAGGTCGTCGACCGTGGCCGCGTTCTCGGCGAGCTTGTCGACGATGTCCTTCCCCTGCGGGGACGCGAGGAGCTGCTGACGGAGACGCCGGTTCAGCTGTCCGCGCAGGATGGACGCCCGGATGAAGGAGGGCAGGCGGCCGAACGACGGCCGGACGAGCCAGACCTTCCCCGTGGCGCTCCCCGACTGGTAGGCGTTCTGCTCGGCGGGGCTCGAGGGCCACGCGACCTGGACCTCCTGGATCTGGTCCAGGTAGTACGGGTTGAAAGCCATGTTCAGGCGTCCATCCTTCCCGATGAACACGCAGGCGGTCGGCACGATGGACATGGCCGCCTTGCCGACGTGCAGGATCGAGCCGACGAGCAGGGCGTTGTAGAAGCCGAGCAGGTTCCGGTAGGGCTTGCCGGACGCCGTCCCTGCCTCCCCGAGGCCCGCGGGGTTCGTCATCTGGTTCAGCGCGGACGAGATCCGTTCGTACTCGTCAGAGTCCGAGATCGGTCGGCCGAGCGCGGGACCGCCGAGCTGCGGTGGGAGGGGAGCCGTCACGCGGAGAACCTAACTCCCGATGGGCATGAGGACGTTCTTCGCGTCTCGGCCCTTGAGCGGAACCACCCGGACCTGCGCCGGCTGCACGTCCAAGATCTGGTCGAGCGGCACGGTCGGGTCGACGAGGAGCAGGCACAGATCGTCCCGCTGGTGCACGTGGCCCACCCACCGCCAGGCGACCGACTCCGACTTCTCGGCCCGGACGAGGACGAGGCCCCCGCCCCGCGGCGGGGCCCTGACCCGGTGCTTCGGCGCCTGGCCGCCGGTCCCGAGCCACTCGAGGTAGTCATCGGGCACCGAGCCCGAACCTACGCCTCCGCCGACGGCCTCCCTCGTCGACTCAAGGACGGCCGACTCGACCCACACGGGCAGGCACCCGGCGGTGCTCACGAGTGATGCCTCGCCCCGATTCTCGAGCACGACCACCCGGGTGCCCACCACCAGCTGGTCCACCGGCGTCCGGCAGGTGCAGTCTCCGTCCTCGATCTGGCAGGTCGAGTCGTGGTGCTTCGTCGGGTGTGTCAGATCTGCCGTCGCCCACAGCGGGGCGGATCGGATCAAGCGGTGAAAGGTCTCGGTCACGCAGACCTCCTCGTCCTCGTCCTCTTCCACGCCCGGGCCGCGGCCCGCATGGCGGAGGTGGGTGACGTGCCGCGCGGTCCCATTACGACGCCTTCAACCAGGAGTTCTTCACCGAGCACGCTGTTGCTGACCATCGGTGTTCCAGTCTTCCCGTGCTGCTTTACTCGAAGCCCGAAACCGGCAGATTCGAGGAAGTAGGTCCGTCCGGCATCGTACTTGCCCGGAACCGTGACAGGCGAGAGGAAGATGCGAAGCGCGAGCGCATCGCCTGCCGCCGCGCGTGCGAGGCGCAGGTGCTCGGCGTTGGGCACTTCCACCGAGACATCGTCAGCAGTTACGGAGAAGATATCGGCCGTATGAAGCAGGCCGTGAACGTCTTCCTGGCCGCGCCGCTCGAACTCCAACACGGAGGTCGGGAAGGCGGTGTCGCGCGCGAAACGCAGCAGGTAATCCGCGAGGGAGTTGGTGTCGCTCAGCTCGACCCGATCACGCCCCATCACGATGAGGCGAGGCGGGTCGATCCAGAACGAGAGCATGAGCGAGTCCTCGCGTCTGCGGTACTTCGGTCCCACGACGAGGTGTCGAATGTTCGGGTGCCCGCCTTGCCCGATCTCCGCACGCATCCACGGTGAGGTGCTGAGTGCGGCCGCGAAGTCCGCGAGGACCTTGTCGTACTCATCCGGGACGGGCGTGGCGCCCTTGCCAGAGGCTATCGCCTCGACCTGCTTCAGCCAGTCCGACATACGGGCACTCCCTCTGGGGCGAACATGATCCTGACGGGAAGATGGTCACTCACTTCGTCTCGCCTCGGTCGCGCGCTCTTCGGTACGACGAGCCTCGTTCCACTCAGCTCTGACAGCACGGTTGGTTTTCCCACGAGACCAGCGAAGTCGGCGCTCACGATGATCTGGTCGTAGCACTGCCACCGGATGGTTTCGATAGCCTGACCGTAGAAGTGCGTGCCGCCGGGGCCGATCTCCTCGCAGGCGCGCAGGTATGCCTGCCTCTCCGTCGGACGCGGTGGCCGGACCCGCCGCTTGAGGTACGGCCGGAACTCGGTCGGGAGCCGGGCCGACACCCAGGCTCGGGCCCGCTGGACCCGCTTGTCCCAGGCGGCCCGTCCCGGATCTGACGAGGGTGGCGACTCGCCCGTCTCGAGCCACCGGACGAGGTCGTCGGCCCCGTTCGTGGGGCACCTATCCGCGACGGCGACGACCCGTCCGAGCCCGTGCACCCAGCGCTCCTCCTCCTCGGCCAACCGACGGAGCATCTCGCCGTAGATCTTCCGGCCGACCTCCATCCGGTCGGCCACCCGACGGCGACGCCACTCGTCGATCTCCTCGTTGCGGACGCACGCGTCCCGGTAGGCGGCCGGGTCCCGGATCTGAACGATGTCGAGGTCTGGCACGTTCATCCCTGCAGGACCTGGGTCGCCTCGATGCCGATCTCGCCGGGCGTCCACGGGACGACCTCGAACCCGCCGCGCAGGTAGACCTCCTCGGACATCGCGAGGATAGCCTCGTGCTCGTTGACGATGGCGTAGCGCCGCCACCCGGTCGGGTCCTGCCAGGTGAACGCGAGCTCCACATCGCGGGGCATGATCACCACGCACCCGACGGAGATCGCCTGCCGGTACTCGTCGGGCCACGGCCGGGAGAGCTCGACCTGCTTCCAGCCGCCGTCCTCCCGGGCGTACCCCAGGGTCGGCCGGTCGCCCCTCGACAGGACCTTGCAGGCGCAGGTGTCCTTGCCCATGTGCGACTGGGTGTCGCCGGGCACGAAGATCCCGCCCTTCGTCATGCCTCCCAGCACCTCGATGATCTCGACGACCATCCGGCCCGGCATCGGCTTCAGCTTCGTCGGATCCATCTCCATCTCGTCCTCCTCAAGGGTTCAAAGGGAACATCTTCGGCGCCTCGAGCATCCAGTCCGGACCGCCGAGCCGCCGCCACATGAAATGGCCGGCCTCGATCAGGACTGCCGGCATGGTTCGGCCGACCGAGGGCTCCGCCGGCCGGCTGTCGACCTTGAGGACCTTCGTGACGGGCCCCGCCGGCCCGGGCAGCACGACGAGGTACCAGCCGTCGTCGGGCACCTCGGTCGGGACGAACCACCCAGCATCCGGCACCGTGCCGACCGCGGAGGCCGCCCCGGTGGTGGGGCCGCCCGGCCGTAGATCGCAGTGGAAGGCGAAGCTGCACCACTCGCAGGCCGAGGCCTCGGACGCCTTCGGAAACGCGAGGTCCCCGTCCCCGACCCGCAGCTCGAACGTCCGGAGTGTGGCGATGTCGGCCCGGATGCGGGCCTCGGCCCGACCGATGGCGGCGGCGTCGATCTGGATGCGAAGCTCCTTCTCCGGGGCGAGGAGCGGAACCGACCGGCCGATCATCGGCCGTTCGGCCAGGCCCTTCTTCCTCCGGTAGTGGTCCCAGTACAGGCCGTACGCCTCGAGCTGCTCGGCGTTCGTGCCCGTGCCCGTCTTCCAGTCGATGATCTCGTCCTCGAACTCCTCGACCAGGACGAGGTCCGGCGAAAGGAACAGGTCGAAGCAATCGAACTCGAACTTGTCGAGGGAGTCGACGAGGACGATCCGCTCCGGACCGACCTCCTGGATCTGTGGCAGGTAGTTCGTCCAGAAACTCTGGAAGGACCGGATGGCGATGTCGATCGCCTCGTCGACCTGCCAGTCGTGCAGGTCCTCGCCGACGAGGTGCTCGTGCAGGATGACGGTCGCCTTCTTCGGGTTCGCTAACCGCAGCCACCGGCGGCTGGCCGAGTAAGCGACCTCGGCCCGGATCCGCTCGTCGAACCGGTCGAGCCACAGCTGCAGCGGCGGCACCCGCAGGCCGACCCGGACGCGCTCGATGAGGCGCCGGATGGCCGAGTGGACCACGGTGCCGGCATAGGACCTCAGGTCCTTGCTGCACCGAGCCGTGTACAGGAGGCGGGCGAGGGGAGGCCCTTCCGCGGACCAGCCGCCGAACGCTCCCCAGATCCGGTAGTAGACCCGGCGCTCGCAGGCGGCCAGATCTCGACCCAGGGTGTGCGACCAGAATCCGCCCGGCTCGAAGTCCAACGACCGCCCCCCCCGTCCACCGAAGTTACCCCGCTCCTCCTCGTCATGCAAGCCAGTTGACCAACCGGGTTGCACGAGGTAGGACAACGAGGCGGAGAGGAGGGGGCGTGAGGGACCGGTTCCGACGAGGGGTGCTGGCCAGGGCGGCCTGGCTCGGGATCTCTCAACAGCAGCTCGCCTCCCTGGTCGGGATCGACGAGAGCACGCTGTCGCGCGCGTTCAGGGCCGACCGACCCCGCCAGAAGACCATCGAGCGCATCGGGGCGGCCCTCGATCTGACCGCCGACGAGCTCGCGGGCGACGACGACGGCCCGGTCGTCCGGCCCCATCGGGCCATCACCGACCCGGCCGGCGACGTGTACGCCCAGCTGTTCCGCTGGTCCGAGGCCCGCAGGGCGGCGGAGACGGGATGAACCGGGTCCCGCAACTTCCGCTGCCCTTCGGCGAGTCACAGCGCATTAGGATCGGGGTCGAGGCCTCCCGCGAGCGGCTGGCGAAGCGGCCCGGCCGGCTCCTCGTCGACGAGCTTGACTGGGTCGCCGCCGTGGCGCTGTCGACCACGCCCCGGACGCGGCGGGACGACGACCCGATTGACGTGGCCGCGAAGACGGCGCTGTGGCAGGCGGGCCTCGATCTAGCGTTCCCCGAGGAACGGAGAAGGCTCGTGCTGCTGCACGCCGCCGCGGTGCTCGCCGGTCAGGGATCTCCGGTCCCCGCCGTCGCCGACCGCATCCGCCAGCTGATGCGGGCGGAGGAGGCCCGGCAGGCGGACCGACGGGTCCGGGCCGAGGGTCTGTACCAGCGCGTCCGTCCCCTGCTACCGAAGGGGCTCGACCTGCTGCAGCACCAGAAGGAGGCGCTCCTCGAGGCACACGATCGGGACTTCCGCTGCATCGTTAACGACGACCTCGGGCTCGGCAAGACCATCGAGTGCCTGGCGATCCTGCTCCTGTGGCACGCGACGATGGGGAGCCCGCTGACGATCTTGATCGGGTCGCCCACGTCGGTCGCGGGCATGTGGGTCGAGCACGTGCACCGCTGGCTCCCGGCCCTCGGCATCCGCGTCGCGACCGACTTCTCCGACCCCACCGCCAACGTGGTCGTGATGCCCTACGGACGCCTCCTCGACGGGTGGAAGGAGGCCAAGGCCTTCGCCCCGACGGCGATCATCTTCGACGAGTCTCACTACCTGAAGAACCCGGAGACCCAGCGGGCGAAGGCGGCGATCTTGTCCTCCACGACGTGCAAGATCGTGCTCGACACGACCGCGACGATGACCCCGAACGGCCGGCCAGAGGAGGCGTTCCTCCAGTTCAAGCTCGTGGACCGGAGCCTCGAGTGGAGGAAGTACCGGTACGACTACTGCGGAGGATTCAAGATGCCGGTCGGCGGAGAGAGGAAGGTCTGGAACACGAAGGGCTCGACCGATCCCGTACTGTTCGGCCGGCTGGTCCACCGGCTCTCGTTCCGGAGAACCAAGGCCGACCTCGGGAAGGAGCTCGGCCTCCCGGATCTGGCCCGGTACGTGCTCCCGGTCCCGGTCGGACCGAAGGCGTTGGCGCTGTTCGAGAAGCTCCGGCTCGAGGTACGCGAGTCGCTGATGGAGAAGGCCGCGGAGGTGCGGGCCGAGGGGAGCGGGGACTGGCGGGAGAGGAAGGCGGCCCAGATCGAGGACGCCGAGGTGTTCGCGGCGACCACGAAGCTCCGGATGGCCGTGGAGCGGCACAAGATCCCCTTCTCGGTCGGCCTCACGAAGGAGCTTCTCGCCGACGGACACCGGGTAATCTTGTTCGCCTACCACCAGGTGGTCGCCTTCGAGCTCTACCAGAAGCTCTCTGCCGAGGTGAGCAAAGAACCGGACGACGTGCTCCTCGGCACCTCCGATCTGGACGAGCGCGACCGGGCCGATCTCGTCCGGACGGCCCAGGCACGCGGCAAGGCCATCGTGCTCACCTACGCCTACTGCGAGGGGATCACGCTCACGGCCTTCGACCGGGTGATCATGGTCGGCCGGCACTGGATCCCCGATAAGGAGATCCAGGCCGAGGCCCGGGCGCACCGGATTGGCCAGGTGAACGACGTGGGCGTCTACTACCCGGTGTGCCGCGGCACCCTCGACGACCACATGGGCGACGTCCACGGACTGAAGGAGAACCGGTCGCAGCAGGTCCTCGCGTCGACCGGGGTCCGGGCCTGGAACCACGTGGTGAGGGAGGACGACGATGCCTCCTGAAGGGCTCGAGGCAGCGACCCAGGTCGTCGTGCCGGAGGACCTCCCCCGGCCGACGCGTGCGGAGCGCATCGCGCTGCTCTTCGCCACCCACCCGGACTGGGCGGCGCTGCAGCGGACCGACGCCCTGGCGGGCTGGTGCGCGGAGGTGACCGCGGACCTCGAGCGGCTGTACCGAGACATCTTCCGGGTCTGGGGCTCGGTCGAGATGCTCGACCGCGATCCGTCCAACGGGAAGTTCGACGTGGTCGGGTTCGGGGTCGACGACCCCGTCCGGACGCACTGGTGGTGCGAGACGATAGACGGCGAGATCGTGGACCCGACCCGGGACCAGTTCACTGGCCGGATCGAGTACCTGCGGTGGCACCGGTGGCACGAGGACCGGATCGAGGAGCCGCCGAGGCTAGATCTGGACGCCCTGGCCGGGGCTCCGGCCGACGAGGAACGCGGCGAACAGGGAGACGAGGATGTCGGCTGAAGTGGACGTGATCGAGGGCGCCTCTGCCGACGCCTGCGTGTTCCGCGTGGGCAGGCTTCCCCTGGTCGAGGCATCGGCCGTCGGGGTCCGCACCGTCGACGGCCGGACAGTTGGACCGGACCTGATATGGCTCCTCCAGTTCGCGTGCCACATGGTCCAGTTCCTGTCCTACGGCACCGATCTGGAGAAGATCAGGACGAGGCTCGACCAGGAGATCTCCCTGCGCCTGCGTGCGGACATGCGCCGGGCCTGGGAACCCGAGGCATGAGCGACGCCTCCCTACCTCTACCCCTGCCGCCGGTCGACCCGATCCGCGAGGGCGCCAACAAGCTCGGCTACCCGGACGCCCGCCCCCTGCAGCGGGAGGTGCTCGAGCCCATGTTCGCCGGCCGGGACGTGCTCGCGATCTTGCCGACCTCGGCAGGCAAGTGTTTCGGCCGAGGAACGCCGATCCTCATGTTCGACGGCTCCTCACGTTCGGTCGAGGACGTGGTCCAGGGCGACCTGCTCATGGGTCCGGACAGCAGGCCTCGGAAGGTGGTCGGTACGACGCGTGGTTCCGGACCCCTGTTCGTCGTGAAGCAGCTCCGCGGCGACTCCTACGTCGTCAACGAGGACCACGTCCTATCTCTCCAGAAGACACTCCAGAAGAAGAACCCAGGATATCCTTCACACTTCGGCGGAAAGATCGTCAATATCTCGGTCCGAGAATGGCTCGAATCGTCGAAGTGGTTCAAGCACATCCACAAGGGATGGAAGACCGGGGTCGACTTCGCCAGCGTACCGATCCACGATGAACTTCCTCCATACCTACTTGGGCTCTGGCTCGGCGACGGAGACACCAGATCACAAGTGATCACGAACATGGAGCCAGAGGTCGAGCGGTACCTATCGGACTACAGCAACTCCTTCAGGAGGGCGCTGCAGTCCATAGGCCTCCTCGGAAACAAGAGGATCCCAAAAAACTACCTCGTGAACGACCGCCAGACGAGGCTTGAGGTTCTGGCCGGATTCATCGACTCAGACGGCGCTCTCGACCATCCTCACCTTGTCGACTTCGCGTTGTCTCCCAAACCCCTCGTCGAAGACGTGGTCTTCCTCGCCCGATCCCTCGGCTTCGGAGGCACCAACAGATGGTGCGAAAAGTCATGTCAGAACGGCTTCACTGGCCGATACAAGAGGATCAGCATCACGGGCGACATCTCACAGATCCCGACCAGGGTACAGCGCAAAGCTCCTTCCGTCAAGAGCCGGACCGACACGATGCGGACCGCAATAGACGTGCAGCCGGTAGGCAACGGCGAGTACTTCGGCTTCGAGGTGGATGGGGACCATCTGTTCCTGCTGGCTGACTTCACGGTGACCCACAACTCGCTCCTGTACCAACTTCCAGCGGTACAACGGAAGGGGCCGGTGGTGGTCATCTCACCGCTCGTGGCGCTGATGAACGACCAGGTCGACCGGTGCCGAGAGCAGGGCATCGCCGCCTACGCCGTCCACAGCCACTGCTCGGCGTCCGAGAAGCACCGGGCAGCCACGGCGGTGGAGGAGGGGAGGTGCCCCCTCCTGTACATGAGCCCCGAGCGCCTGCAGGGGCTCGACCGGGCCTACTTCGGGGAGCACCCCCCGCAGATGTTCGCGATCGACGAGGCTCACTGCGTCTCCGAGTGGGGGCACGACTTCCGGCCGGCCTACGCGAAGATCGGCAGGAACCTCGACCGGTTCGGCCCCGTCCAGCGGGTCGCGATGACGGCGACGGCGACGCCGAAGGTGGCAGATCAGATCTGCAGCGTCGTCGGCAAGGACCGGACCTTCGACCGGGTCGTCCGGTCGCCGGACCGGCCGAACATCCGCTACGCCTTCGCCGGGGCCAGGGTCCCGATCGTCCGAATGGTCCAGTACGTGGAGCTGCCGGCCCTCGTCTACGGAGGCACCCGGCGGTCGGTCGAGGAGGCGGCGCGCGAGCTGCGCGCGGCGGGATTCCGGGCCGGCCACTACCACGCCGGGATGGAGAAGACAGAGCGCCGCCAGACCGAGCATGATTTCCGAGAGGGAAAGCTCGAGATCGTGGCCGCCACCTGCGCCTTCGGGATGGGAATCGACCACACGGGCATCCGGGCCGTGCTCCACCTCGAGGTGCCGACCTCGCTCGAGGCCTTCGTCCAGGAGAGCGGACGGGCAGGTCGCGACGGCCGACCCTCGATCTCGCTCTGCAGAGCCTCGGTTGATACGCTCGACACGGCGCTCACGATGTCGCTCATGACCTGGCCCGACCCCCGGACCGTGAAGGCGTTCCGGGAGAAGCTCGTCAAGATTGTGCGCTCGAAGAAGGACCGGTGGGAGGGAGAGGACCGGCTGCAGGTCACGAACAAGGACCTGTCGCACCAGATCGGCATGCAGGCCGAGGAGGTGGGGGCGTGCCTCCGGGTCCTCGACGACGCCTCCGTCATCCGGCGGGTCTCGTACGCCGACAAGGCTGCGAAGGTGTGGCTGCTCAAGGACGTGACCGTCCGGGTGCGCTCGCAGCGGCAGCGCCAGGTGCTCGAGCGGCTCGCCGAGCACGCGGATTCCTCCGGCGAGATCGTCGGCACCGTCGCGTTCTTCCTGTCGATGGGGTTCGACGAGGCGGAGTGCAAGAGGCTGTCCACGGCCGGGGCGATCCGGTACGAGTGGGCGGAGCGGGCGCAGGTGATCGAGCTGCGGGACGTGAACGGGGCCGTCGACGACGCCATGCTGCTGCAGATGCGGGCGCGGGCCGTGAACCGGATCCGGGCCTGCCGGACGTTCCTTCAAACGAAGACGTGCCGGCGGAAGTTCATCCTTGAGTACTTCGAGTCCGAGGCCGAGTCGGTGCCGGACGGGCCGTGCTGCGACCGCTGCTCTCTAAGACTGTGACGACGTGACGGACGCGCAGATCGGCCACGCCACCAGAGAACCGCCCCAGCACATGGACCGCTCACGTGCGTCGTTGTCGCCGTGCCGAACACCGGCGGGACAGCGGGCGGCTTTAGGATAGGCTCGCGCATGGACGGAAAGGCCGGCATCCTGTTCGCCATCGTCGCGGCCCTGGCGGGGTTCGCGTCCGGTCGGCCTGCTCCCAGCCGGGATACCCCCCGCGACCCCGTGGGGCGGACCGAGGAGGACGACGGGGCCGTGAGCCTGGCCCACGTCTCGTGCGTGTACGAGTCCTCATTCCTCCGAGAAGGCCGGCGCACGACGGTCGTGGTCCTCGACGACGGACGGACGCTCGAGAGCGACCGCCACCTCTCCGCCTACGGCGCCGGGTGGCCGTCCTTCGCCTTGTCGGTCGCGGGACGGAGTCGGCAGGCGCTCGTGAACCCGGGAAAGGTGCTCTCGGTCTCCGAGTCCACGTTCCGCAGGACGAACCGGGAGCACCGGGAAACGATGATCGAGCTGCCCTCCGGCTTCACGGTGGTCGTGCAGGAGCCCGTGGGCCACGTCCGCCGGAGGATCTCGTGAGGAACTCGGAGCTGACGGAGCTCGTCACCTTCCTCTTCGCGCTCGCCCAGCACCGGCTGTACGTGCCGCTGCTCGTGTGGGGAGAGGCCGGCATCGGAAAGTCGGAGACGATCCGCAGGACCGCCTTCGGACTCGACATCGACTTCATCGATCTGCGCCTCGGAAACCTCGAGGCGCCGGACCTGCTGGGTCAGATGCGGGACGAGACCGTCTACCCCTGCGTCTTCCACCTCGAGGAGGCGGTGCTCGACCCGCTGCGGACCGGCGAGCGGTTCACCGGGGCCGGCCTGTGGCACCACGCCCAGCTGCACCACCGCGCCCAGATCCCGAAGAAGCTAGCGTCAGACCCGATCGGCTTCGTCGCGTGGAACCTCGATCGGATCACGAAGATGGGGTACGCGAGCCTCGTCGAGACGCGGACGGTCTACTCAGCGCCGTCGTGGTTCCCGGCACCGGACACCTCGGGCATCCTGTTCCTCGACGAGATGAACCGGAGCCACCGGGAGACCCGGCAGGGCGTGTTCCAGCTGGTGCTCGACCGCCGCATCCACGAGCTCGAGCTGCCCGACGGCTGGATCATCGTCAGCGCCAACAACCCGCCGTCGTCGACAGGATCGTCGGGGCTGCGGACCTACGACGTCGACGATATGTCCGACAAAGCCTTCCTGTCCCGGTTCTGCCACGTCGTGCTCGACTCCTCCGCCGCCGAGTGGGCCGAGTACGCCCGCGACGCCGGGATCGAGGCGACCATCCGGACGCTGCTGACTCCCGCCGGGAACAACGACGAGCGGACGAGGAAGCTCCTCGGGCTCCGCCGGGCGTCGCTGCCGGACCTCGAGCCCACGCCCCGCGGCTGGACGATGCTGGGGAGAATCATGGACGCGCCCGAGGGTGTCCGGCCGCTCACCTCCCAGATCTTGTCCGAGGTCGTGCAAGGCCTCGTCGGCGAGAAGACCTGGGCCGCCAACGGCGAACAGCTGCCGGTCGCGTCCCGCTTCCTCGGGTTCCTCGAGGAGATGGGCAAGCCGGGGACGTCCGAGGAGGCCGCAGTGCTCGTGGAAGAGGTGGTGGACGCGTTCCGCGAGGGCGACCCGGCGGCCAAGACCAAGCTCGAGGCTGCGAAGAAGAAGCTCCACCAGGACGAGGCCTCCCGCCTCGAGGACGCCGTGTACGACGTGGTGCCGCGATGAGGAGCTCCGGCGCCGTCTGCATCCGCGACCTCGAGCGCATCCTCGCGCACGCCTTCCGGGCGAGCCGGGTCGGCCGCTACTGCCCGGTCATGATCTGGGGCGACGCCGGCATCGGCAAGTCCGATACCGTCGCGAAGGTCGCCCGTGACCTCGGCATCGGTTTCAAGGACCTGCGGCTCGGCCTGTTCGAGGCGCCGGACCTGCTCGGCGTGTTCCGCCAGCAGGAGGTCTACCCCTGCCACATCGACTTCGAGGAGGGAGCTCTACGGGCCGCCCGCGGCCGGCTCTACACCCGGTACGCCCTGTTCGCCCGCCTCTGGGACCGCCACCGCGACCGGGTCGCGGACCTGGGCGGCCCGGACAAGATCGTCGACTGGGCCATCGCGGAGGCCCGGCGGGTCGGTCTCGGCCACCTGTTCAGCGTCCGGACGATGAACTCGCCCCCGTCGTGGCTGCCGCAGCCCGGCACGAGGGGCATCCTGTTCCTCGACGAGCTGAACCGGGCGAACCGGGAGGTCCGCCAGGGCAGCTTCCAGCTCGTGCTCGACCGGACGGTCGGGCAGATCCCGCTGCCCGACGGCTGGATCATCGTGTCGGCGAACAACCCGCCCGACATGGACGGCAAGGGCATGGGGCACCAGGTCAACGCGATCGACGACCGCGCCCTGCTCTCCCGCTTCTGCCACGTCGCCGCCGAGCCGCGGACCTCGGAATGGCTCGGGTGGGCTCGCCGGGCCGGCGTGGACGCCCGCATCCGGGCCTTCATCGAGATGAACGGCGGCGACATGCTCGGATCGAACCGGCCAACGGCGCTGCCGGACCTCGACCCGACGCCGCGGAGCTGGGCGATGCTCTCGAAGCTCGTCCTCCCCGTCCCCTCCCAGGTCCCGGGTGCCCCGCCCTACGTCCTCGACGAGGACCTCGTCTCGATCGTCTCGACCGGACTCGTCGGCGTCGAGGCGACCCGCACCTGGTTTGCGCTCCGCATGGTGCCAGACCCGATAGTCACGGTCGTCGACCTCATGGAAAGCTACTCGGCCGGCTACGCCCGCCTCGAGAAGTTTCTGTCGTACCCCATCTACGATCCCGCCACGGGCGAGCCCCGCAAGAACGCGGACGGCGAGGTCCTGCTCTCGAAGCGGTCGGACCTCGTCCGCGTCGCGTTCGAGACCTTTACCGACGAGCTGCGGGCGATGACTGCCAAGGACTACAATTCGGAGCCCGGCTTTCACCCGGAGTTCGGCGACCTCAAGCTCGTCTGCACGGCGCTGAAGCTCGCGACGGACGCCTACCGGTCGCCCGAGCAGGGCGGCCTCGGCATGACGGACGTATCGACGCAGTACCTGAAGCTGTGGATGGGCGACCCCCGGAGTTCGGGCCGGCAGTGCGTGAAGACGAACATGATCGGGCAGATAGGGAGCCCCGCCATCGAAGCTGCCGCCTCGGCCGTCGGCCTCACGAAGGACATGGTCGTCGAGACGATCCGCGAGTTCGGCGCGCTGATCGGGCGGCGCAACGCCCTCCCTTCCCTTCCCACCACGAAGTAGGCTCGCCGAGGAGGAGCTTCTTCCTCGCCGGCTCCTGCAGGGCGATCCGACCCGGAAAGGAGACAGGGCCGGCCTGCCACAGGTGCGAGATCTTCGGCCCGGCGCGGGCAAGATCGAGGCCGACGGAGACCGTCCGGCCCGCCCCGGCGATGTGTAGGTCGAACACCACCGTGAGTAGCCGTTGCTCTAATCGGTAGTGATCAGACAAGCTGACCTCTACCTTCAGATTCACGTTTCACCGAGGCGTGCGCCAGAGCCCGAAGGCTCGGACGACTGACCGCCTCTCCACGCGCGTTTAACGACT
>Ga0163150_10005051_pt1 | contig 17234 bp, 16 predicted proteins | sample OliLakLV19P2IB_FD_148628 | JGI IMG/M metagenome (GOLD analysis project Ga0163150, IMG submission 148628) | Freshwater microbial mat bacterial communities from Lake Vanda, McMurdo Dry Valleys, Antarctica - Oligotrophic Lake LV.19.P2.IB | ecosystem: Environmental > Aquatic > Freshwater > Lake >...
CTCCAGCAGCACACGCGAAGACAAGAAGAGACAGAGGAAACCCTATTAACCGTTCCCCAACCCATACTCTCATAACCGCTGGACCAGAAATCAGGGGCAGGTCACCCTGTCAAAGGTCGGCGCGGGCGGATTCGAAGCGCCGATCTCGTGCTCCCGAAGCACGCGGGTTTCTAAGCTACCCCACGCACCGAACTGAAAAGCGCCCAGCGGGAGTTGAACCCGCACTTCCGCCATGGCAAGGCGACCAACCAGCATCCTGCTGGTCGGTGCCCGCTACCGCTACATCATGGGCGCGTCGAATCGCTGGCCGAATTGTCAAAGATCGGGTAGTGGTCAGTGTGTGGTGGCTAGTGGTCAGCGAAGACAGAGAACACGTCGAGCGTTCTCCTCAACTAGCCACTAATCACCAGCCACCAGCCACTAGCCACTACCTTTCAGTGGGATCAGAGGGACTTGAACCCTCACCAACCTGGTTAAGAGCCAGGCATGCTGCCTCTAACACCTTGATCCCGTGTTTTGTTTTTTGTTTTCTGCCTGCGCGCACAGTGGGCGCGGAGGGAATCGAACCCCGGGCACCGACGCGCAGCGTTGGTCGCTGGTCCTTATAAGAGACCTGCTCTCACCACTGAGCTATGCGCCGCCGCGATAGCTGGCCAAAGCCAACGCAGTGGGGCCGAAGGGAGTCGAACCCTTACCTTCCCGCTTAAAAGGCGGAAGCGCTGCCGTTACGCCACGATCCCAAGTGTGGAGTGGGCGTATGCGTTTGAGTCGCGTTGGCTGCATCATGTGATCTTTCCTGTGTTCAGTTGTCCGAGGTGGAGTGGGTCGGGAGGCGCTCGAATCCTCGTCTGCGGCTTTTCAGGCCACCGCCGACCAACCTTCGGTCGGTGCCCGCGTCTCAGCTACCGACCCATGATTCGTTGCTTGCTTCCCCCGCCACCGCCGATGCTTCAGGCCAACAAAAAAAGCCCGATGTCCTTGCGACACCGGGCTTTTATCAGCCGTCAGACCGTTTTTCGGCCAAGCGTCACAAGCGCAAAGGATGCGGCAGGGTATTTTGTCGGGACAGCTGCTTATCCCCATTGGGGAAGAACGCGGCTTTGCCCGCGGAATAACCCTCCGCTATGCATTCTTGGATCGAACTTGGTCGCAAAAACATCATGGAAGGAACAACCTGAACAAGCGTGTCAAATCTGGGTCGGACGCCAACATGGCCCCGCCCCCTATATACACCTTAGACGCCGGAAGGGTTTCGCGGGTTCATGGGGAAATTTGAAAAAACGTCGTGGGCGTGCATGCGTCAAGAATTGACAGCGGGGGCATCACTCGGATAGTCGAGCAATCTGGCCCTCCTTAGCAATGTGGCGCGGAACATGTGCCCCCGTTTATTCGAAGATTCTAACAGCGGAACTGTTAAGATGCGTCGGCAGACGAACGATTGCAGAGTGTCGACAGTTGGCACGCAGGCGAGATCAGGGTTTAACAAGCATGACGACTCCAGTCCCAAGCCCTGCTCCGCGGCAGGGCCCCGAGCTGCCGCATAAATTGGCTAACGCCCCCATGCGACGAATGGTCAGGCCGCTGGCACGGTTTTTGGAAATCGAATCCGCCAGCGGGATCCTCTTGGTGATTTGTGCTGCGGCTGCGCTGGCAATTGCCAATTCTCCCTGGTCACAGGCCTGGGAATCGTTCTGGCACACGGAGATCGGCATCAGTTTGGGTTCCTGGGAACTGCGAAGCTCGCTCGTTCACTGGATCAACGACGGGCTGATGACGATCTTCTTCTTTCTTGTGGGGCTGGAAATCAAGCGAGAGATCATTGACGGTGAGCTCCGCAGCCTCAGGAAAGCCGCCTTGCCCATTGCCGCGGCGCTGGGCGGCATGCTCATGCCCGCCGGAATCTACCTGCTATTTCAGTTCGGTCGCGAGGGCGAGCGAGGATGGGGAATTCCCATGGCGACTGACATCGCCTTTGCCGTCGGCGTTTTAGCCGTGCTCGGGCGGCGAGTACCGGCTGGACTGAAAATCTTTCTGCTGGCTCTTGCCATCGCGGACGACATTGGGGCAATCGTGGTCATTGCAATCTTTTACTCAGACGCCATTCAACTCGTCGCCTTGGGAATAGCCGGATTGTGCCTGGTCCTCGTGATCGGGATGAATCGGCTGGGGGCGCGCAGCATTACGGCCTATTGGATCGTAGGCGTCGCGATGTGGTTGGCGATGTATCACAGCGGCATTCATCCCACGGTCGCCGGCGTGGCCCTGGGCCTACTCACACCCGGCCGGGCATGGATTGCGCGAGACTCACTGGCCACGTTCCTGCTCGACACAATCGATCGACTCGATGGTCAAATCGATCGACCGCAAATGGTCGACAAGCTAACCGAAACCGCGCGTGAGACCCTTTCGCCGCTGGAACGCCTGGAAACCGCGCTTCATGCCTGGGTAGCCTTTGCGATCATGCCTATTTTCGCGCTCGCGAACGCCGGCGTCGTGCTCCAGCCGGAAGCCGCCAGACACGGAGTTGCCTGGGCCGTGGCCGCCGGATTGGTTCTGGGCAAACCGCTAGGAATCGTTGCCTTCAGTTGGCTCGCGATTCGTTGCGGCATTGCCCAGTTGCCGACGGGCGCGAACTGGCGGGCTTTGCTCGGCGTCGGCTGCCTGGGCGGCATTGGCTTTACGATGTCGCTCTTCATCGCGGGATTGGCCTTCGAAGGTAATCTACTCGACTCCGCCAAAATTGGCACGTTCGCCGGCTCAACAATCAGCGCCATAGCGGGATACTTGTTGTTGGTCGTTTCTCTTCGGAGTACCGGAACCAGCGAAGACCCATTCAGCCGATGAAGCGAATGGCGACTTCATCGCGACACCCTAAACGAGGATATCCTCGAGCATGAGATCGCTGCACGTCGAAGGACACCGCACTGAACGGATTGGCTGGTTGCGCGCTGCAGTGCTTGGCGCCAACGACGGAATCGTCTCGACGGCGAGCCTGGCGTACCTGACTCAGATGCGCTTTGCCAGCAATCTCAGGACGCCGTTCGTAGTGCCTGTGATGGCAGGTTCGGGCCCGTGTGGAACGAGATTACGCGCGTCTTGGAAGGACTGGGATATGACGTGAGCAAGCGGGTTGAGGCGTCGGCGTGGTGGTAGTTGTGAGAACCTGCATTTTTCCCTGCTATGTTTGACCAATACATCGGCATCGACTACTCGAGGGCACAGACGCTCAGTTCGAGTCTGAAGGATACCGAACGAGTGTGCACTAAGTCGCAGGAAGTCGCAACATCCAGAGGAAATCCTGCACCTGCCAAGTGCGCAGGGGGCGCCGCCATGAACAGCAGCAGTCCGGGATGACGTCTTGCGAATCGCTTAATCGCTCACCTGCTTTTCCGAGGAATACCGCAGCCTGAGCAGCCAGTCTTGAGCTCGATCCCGACAATCAATGGGCGAAGCGATTGCTGACGCAATGCGAATAGGGTGGAGCACCTGCGAATCTTGCGAAGGCGATCGTGACCCGCGTTGCGGCGAATCGGTACATGTCCGAATTCGCGCGCAGTCAAGCCAGTGGCGATTACCGCCGCAGGGTCTCTTGCTACTTGGCCGCATGCTCGGCGACTTTTATCTCTTGCTCCAGCGTTTCGCAGGTCTTCTTGATGCGCTCGATGCGGGCTTCATTAACTGGGATGAGTGCATTGAGCGCTGCCAAGTGAGCTGTCTTGAGCGCCAAATCAGCCGGGACTGCAATATCTGGGGCGACCCCCGTCCCTTCCCAGTTGGTTTTCGTGACCGGATTTATCGGGCGGCCGTTCGGCACAAACATGTAGAAATGGTCGCCGAGGCGCCTCCTGCCGCCAGGATGCGCACCCCCGCCTGTTGTCTCGCCAACGATCGTCGCACGTTTCAGGTTCTTAAGGTTATAGGCGAATTCTTCGGCGGCGGAAAAAGTCCGCTCGCTCGTCAGTAAAAATACGGGCTTGCCTTCGTACCGGGTGCCTGGCAGATAGGGCAGTGTCCACCATTGACGGGTCGCGTCTTTAGTACGCGAATAGATATCGTTGAGGTGCACAGGCTCAGGACCGAAAAGATAGCTGCACAAGAGTGTCACCATACTGGGCGCGCCGCCGCCGTTCTTGCGGAGGTCAATGATGAGCGCATCCGTGTTGGCGACGGTATTCATTGCATCCGCTGCCGCCTGGCCTCCAATCTCCGCCGGATGGAAAGCACGAAGGGAGATGTAGCCCACGTTGCCGTCGAGGCATTCCACCTTCTCGAACCCAAACTTTTTGGACTCTCCCTGCGCTTTGGCCCTCGCCAGAGCCTGCTGTCGCTTGGTCAGATCCAGCAGATCGCCCTCGTCCTTCGGTTCGGGCGGTAAGGCCAGGTAGCTGTAGTTGACGTGCAGGTGTTTGTCCTTGCTCACCGCTTGCAATTGATCCGTGAGCGTTTGGGCCAGCTCCTTCGCGCTTGTAATTTTGTCGTATTCCATTTTTCCCAAGCGGTTTCGCAGGTCTTCCGACATTTTTTCGGCCGTCTCGGGAAAGACATACGCTTCGCGAAGCGACTTGACAATCTCCTCGATTAGGTTTGCAGTCAACTTGCCATCGATGGAAAGATCGGGCTGGTCAGGTTTGAACTGAGCGATCGCGGTCTCGCGACTCAAAACGCAAATCGCGACTGTCACTATGGCCAGGGCTAGAATTCGCATCGGAGTAGTCCTCTTTGGTCAGCGTCTTTGGGATGAGTTAAACAGGCAATCTCAGGCGGAGCAAAGCATCGCGGCGTCAACGAGATAGGCGGGCCTTACGAATCCCAGACACTCGACGCCGGCTTGCTGTCGACGGCTGCATTAGCCCGCCGACGACTAATTCTGCGATGCGGCATGCTTGTGCTTCGACTTTCGAGCGATTGCCCAACTCGCGCGGGCTTAAAGCCGATGGCAGCAGCGCATTGGTAGCCAGCAGAAGACTCTCTGCCCACAATTCGTGCGTCCGGCGATCCGTCCGCGGGGGGCGGGGCGCGCTGGCTAAAACTTCGGCAAAGACCTTTGCCTCTTCCGTGAAATAACGGGCCCGGCGGTCCATGTAGGCGATTCGAAGGGAACGAAAGATCTCATCAATACTGTGAAAATACCCTCGTACACTATCAAAGCGAAACAGCACCCGCTCCAGCAACATCCGGCGCAACCGTTCATCCCACGGCGCGTCCGCATTGGCATGTTGCCGCAGCCGCACAATCAGACGCTCAACGATGCGGTCGATGGTGGCCAATGCCACATCTTCTTTGCCGGCAAAATGCAGATAGATCGTGCGCCGGCTGATGTGGGCTTCAGCCGCAATATCGTCCATCGTCATCTTCTGATAGCCCAGCCGGCCCAGAAGTTGTTCAGCGGCGTCCAAAATTCGATCTTGCATGGGTGTCCTGTGTTCGGCGCGATGCCCTAATGCACAAATGCACTAAATCAGAGTTATTGTGTATCATCACTTTACTCAGCCTGTCAAGTGCCTTGGGGGCAGCGCGGGCCAATGATTCAGAACGTGGGAGAAGTGCACGCTCCGCAGGCCCACGCCAAAGCCCAATCCATGCCAATTCTCATTTCCGTTACGCTATTTCGAGACAAATCTCCTTGCGCAGCCAGGCGCAGGTGTCCGTACTCCGGCTGCTGAGAGAAGTCACGTCCCGTTTGGTGGCACGCCAGCTAACAACGCCCAGCCCGGCAGCCCTCGAAGCTCAACACTGGCAGGTCCGGAAAACCGAGGAAATGAGCCGGGACATTGAGGTGATCGGCTTCCTAGCTCCGCTTGTCCTGGTTCGTCAAATAAGCGATGGCAAGCAGGGAAGCCTTGAGTTTCAGCACTCGCCTCGAACTTATTTCGGGTTCTCGCCGCACGAGGGCTAAGTGTCGATATATCCCGGACCACTCTCGAAGTCTTGGAAATGGTGGTCACGTTGAAATCCGTTGGATTTGGGCCTCTTGCACTTTCTGGCGTCGAATTTTCCGTACGACAATGCGCAGGTCGCCTCGTACGATCACTTCGCCCATTTGCACCGACCTCCCAAGGTGGTCAGTGATCCAATCATTCAAATGTGTTCCGCCCGACTGCGGCACCTCTACCTTCAGGTCGAGGCCGGTCAACTCTTTCAATCGGTCTAGCGATATACCGCCCCCAACCACCCAGCCCTTTCCCGAAGCGACCGCATGGGCCGGTAGACGGTCGTACTCGTCTTCAATCTCGCCAACCAACTCTTCGATCATGTCTTCGAGCGTAACCATTCCCAAAACTCGTCCATCCTTGCACCGGATGAGAGCAATGTGATTATGATCTCGAATCAATCGCTCAAGGCACTGTGCCACTGGCGTTTCCTGACTGAAGCTGGGGATTGGACGAATGATTGATTGCAGCGATGGCCCCTGTGGCGTCAGCCGCATACTTGCCACAATATCTTTGACATTAACGTACCCCACGATGGATTGTGGGTCGCCCGCACGCTCCGCTATTGGGAAACGGGAATGCATGTCCAAATGGGCAATCACCAATGAATCAGCCAGCGATGCGTTCGAGTGAAGCATGTTAATGTGCTCGGCGGGCAGCATGATGTCGCCCACGGGATGCCGGGGAATCGACGCCGCTGCGAGGATGATCTTCTCTTCTTGGGTGCCGATCAACCGTGATGTGCGAGCCAACGCTACGCTGGCCCGCAGTTCCTGTAGTTCCGCGCTCTCCGCTCGCACGTCGAGCCGAGCCTTCCAATGTCGTTCGCCCCATTTCATAAGCAGCATTACAGAGTTTTCAAGCACCCACACAACGGGCCACACGATGATGGCGAACCATTGCATTGCTGGAGACATGTGTAGACAGACCCACTCCCTGTTGCGCAAGGCAAAGACTTTGGGGGTCAGTTCGCCAAAAACGATGGTCAAAACCGTTAGTGGTATTGCTACGAGGGTGATTGCAAGCACGTCAGCCATCGCCGGTGAGATTTGAATCTCGCCCTGTAACCAAGGAGCAATGTTTTCTTCCGCACCGGCTCCACCCGTCGCTGCGGCGATGACTCCGACCAGGGTGATGCCCAACTGGACGACGGCCAAACTCCCCTCCATGTTCTCTTTCATATAGAGCGCAGCGGCGGCCCCCTTTCTTGCCTCACGCTCAAGTACATGAAGCCGGGACAACGAGATCGATGCCAGGGCAATCTCGTAGGCGGCGAAGAAACTATTGAGGAGGATCATGACGAGCATGACCAGAATTGCGAAGCTCCACATTCAGGCTTTCCTCCTTCACGATTGTTTCTGTAAGCGTCCGTCGGACTAGCATTCTATCGGTAGCCGCTGGGCGTTGCATGCGGTATTGACGGGCGCCTCCGGTGAGCGAGCGTGATTTGGGAAATACGAGCGAGGCAAGCTTTGGTATTCGCTCCGAAATTGTTGCACTCCGCGAATGGTTGTTGCGTCGAGCTGGGATGAGCTTTTAGGGCGCCATACGCGCGGCGTCTGCATCTATTGATCGCCGGACTTGTAAATCCCCGAGTTTCCGCTCGCAATCCTCACGTGGCAACGAAGAGGGCCTGACAGGCGCCGTGCTTGAAAATGGCTTCCGGGGTGCTGCCGAAGATTGCGCGGCCAATGGCTCAGGACTGATCGTGCCGTAGTCGCGCGACGATTGGGCAATTGAGCGGTATGGTGCGGCGCGACGCTTCCTACTCACTCATCATCGTCGTGGCACGCCCAGGCAGATCCGGAATCCGTCGCGTGAGTCGGAGTAGCTGGGTCCTGGCAGTCCGAGACGAACCGCGCACCGAGCGTTGCCGGGAACGTCGAAGTAATTGCCGCCGCGGCAGACGGGGCGCGGATTTTCCGTCACCACATGCAGCTCTTCATGTCCGCCCTTGGGATCGAAGTCGTCGAGAATGACCTCCCAGACTCCGCCGCACATATCCGCGATACCGAAACCGTTGCGACCTCGCTCGCCGTAATGATCGACCGGCGAGACAAACGAGTATCCATCGCTCCACGGAGCTTTGCCGAGCGGCCACGTCTGTTTGCGGTCCGGCAGAAAATCGATGGCCGAAATATTCAGCCGGCCTGCACCGTCTTGGAGTTCATTGCCCCACCAGAAACACAGGCTCTCTTTGCTGCCGCCACGGCAGGCGTATTCCCACTCGGCCTCCGTGGGCAGTCGGTATTCGAGTCCGCCAGGCAGTCGACCCGCGTCTCGTTCGCGCTTCGTCAGCCATTTGCAGAAGGCCCGCCCGTCGTTCCAACTCACACAGACGACCGGGTGATGGTCTTTGAGTGGGAAAGCGAAATTGGGATCACGCCAACTCTTGCCGGCCATCGGCTCCCAGGGATGCGTGACTTTCGTGGTCAGATGATAGCCATCCCACTTCGGATTGAAGCATTGGGTCTTGCCGCCCGGCTTCTCCGCGTCGGTCACGTACTTGGCATCCTCGGTGAAACGGCGGAACTGCTCGACGCTGACCTCCGTGCGCCCCATCCAAAAGCCGTCTTTGACGCGCATCAGACGCGGGCGCTGGCCTTCATAAGACTCACGTTCCGTTCCCGCTTGTGCCCCACCTTCAATGCCCGTGGCCCAGGCTTTTTCTTCCGGAGTGCTGCCCATCATGAACTCGCCGGGAGGGATGTAGACCAATTCCAGCGATACGCCGCCACTTAAGTCCGCCTGCCTGGTCGCTCCTGGCCGCGGTTGGTCGGCGGCATCTCGGGGGTACGCGGGGGCGACTTGCGTCAGGCAAACGACGAGGCAACAAATCGCGATGACGAACCGAGTCCAAATCCGCGAGACAAACACTTTGTCGGGACACATCAACAAACTCCTTTCAACCGAGATTCCCAAGATGGAATCCTCTTCTGTAAGGACACTTCTGTACAGGGCACATGCCAAAGGGGTTGATTTTGATGTTCGCCATCACGAATTGCAAAGGTTTGTCGGCCGGGGGTCCGTCAGAACATCGAATTCCAGCGAAAACTCCGTCTCCGCCCAGACGCGGATCGCAGGCAGGCTTGAAAGATCGGACATTTCCATCGGCCGTACGACTGTTTTTGACGCGACAGGAGTCGGTCTGTCAGAATGTCCGACCAGTGGCAGCATCTGCCTGGCCTGACTTATCTCGGCCCGAAGAAGTGAATCGCGGATCGCGCGAGTTGGCAGGCGAAACACCTGGAGTGATCAGAAAAATGAACTACTTTAGTGAAATGACTCGACGAGACTGGCTGGCAGGCGCGACAGCAGCGGCACTGTGCGGCGGATGGACACCACAAGCCATCTCGAAGGCTTCCTCGCCGTCGAAACCCAAGAGAGTCGCCGCCGTCATTACGGCCTACGAGAAAGGGCTCCATGCCGATGTCCTGATCGGGAAGATCCTTGAGGGCTGGAAGCAAGATGGAGGCGCGGGGCCGGCTCTGAAACTCGCGTCGATGTACGTGGAACAGTTCAGCGACAAGGATCTCGCTCGATCGATGGCGAAAAAGTACGAAGTGCCTCTCTTCGATACGATCGAGAAAGCCGTGACCGTCGGGAACGACCAAGTTGGGGTCGATGGCGTGATCAGCATCGGCGAACACGGCAACTATCCGTGGAACGCCAACGAGCAACATCTCTATCCCCGTCGGCGCTTCTTTCAAGAGATCACCGACACGTTTCAGAAATACCAGCGCGTGGTTCCGGTCTTTAACGACAAGCATCTGGGGCCTGTCTGGTCGGATGCGAAGTGGATGTATGATCGAGCGAGAGAAATGAAGGTTCCATTCATGGCCGGCTCGTCCCTGGTGGTCAGCTATCGCGATCCAGACATCACTCTGCCCCTGGATTGCGAGATTGAGGCTGCCGTCGGTATCGGTTACTCCGGTCTGGACATTTACGGCGCGCACGCGCTTGAAGTGTTTCAATGCCTGGTCGAACGGCGGCGCGGTGCCGAAACCGGCGTTCAGTGGGTGCAATGCCTGCAGGGGGACGCGATGTGGAAAGCCGTTGACGATGGCGTGGTCCCGAAGGACGTGTTCGAGGGGGCGCTGGCAGTGTTGCCGAAGCAACCCGGCTCATTGCGACAGGGGAATCAGGCGGCCTTGTTCCAGTTTCAATTCAACGATGGCCTGCTCGGCTCGGTGTTCATGTTGCCCGACTTTGTCAGCGGGACATCCGTCGCGTTGAAATTGAAGAACGATCCGCGTGTGCTGGCCACGCGATTCGAAGAACGAACCCAGCCCTACTATCCGCACTTTGCGTATCTATTGAAGGGAATCGAGCGCATGATTCACACCGGCCGTCCGAGTTATCCGGCCGAGCGGACATTGCTCACCAGCGGCATTCTCGACCGGGCGCTGACGTCACGGGTTCAGAAACACGCGAAGCTGATGACACCCGAGTTGGCGATTCGGTATCAACCCGCTGACTATCCGCATGCGCCGCTGCCGGACTTGAACTCCGACCCGTCGCAAACGTGAGCTCCAAAGCAGCCAACGATCAGCGGTCATCCCAACGATCCCACGCCTACCGATCACGCGACGCTCACTACCTTGTGACATTCGACGCTGGCGGCGCCGCAATGGGCGGTGCCGCTGGGGCCTTACTCAAATACTTCGCGATTGGAATGTCATAGTGCGCCCCACCGGACGGTTGTCGCTTGCCGTCGACCATTTGGGTGAGAATTCGAATCTTGGCGCCGGCAGCAAATTTCTTGGGTATCTGCACTTGCCCGGTGCGCTGGCCATCTTCGGTCGGTTTCAACTCGATTGGCGCCTTCACGTCATACGAGCGGCCGCCCTGACTGTCCGTCTGCTTGCTGAAAGCAACCAGTTCGATCGAATAGATGGGTTTCAGTCTCCCTTCGTCGGCGAGTGTAAACACGACGGTCAGCGTGCCACTACCAGCGTCGGTTACCGCCACGTCGTACTTCAGCCCCCACTCGTCCTTCGAGGGACCAAGCCCATAATATATCGCCCAACAGCGGCCAGACATCAGCACCACTGCTGCAACAACCAACATACCCGTCGCCAGGCGTGACAATCGAATGCTCATTGCACGTTCACCTTTTTAATTATGCGGAAGCGCTCTGGCCGATCCGAGCGTCAGCACCTGGCCCTTGGCCGGTGCAGTGGACCATTCAACCCGCGCGCATCAATTCTGGCAATATCAATCTGAGAGCTGATTTTCCTGATATCGCGAATCTAATTTCGTTCGGGCGCCAGCACAGCGCGCCATAACTACTTCCCACTCGACTTGCAGGCCCTTGAGACCACTGCCTATCCCGCCGAAATGCTCACGCGCATCGACGACATGCTGGCCGAACAAAGTCAGCTCGCTTGGGTACCTTCTATCAGCGGGGCGATGCGGGTGTGACCAGGCGATTTTCGCCGTAGTCCTTCATCTTAACTTAAGGTTAGTCACTTCATACTGCCCGGGGCTTAGGCGAGTTTCTTTCGGCAAGGGGGTTGGGCATGTGGAATGTAACAAAACCGATTGGTGCTTCGGTCTTAGGCATGCTTGGCATCGTGCTACTTGTCGCGGGCAAGAGTACTGCCGGATTGGCATTCGTATGCTCGGCCTTGTTGATGGTGTTGCCTTTCGATCGGTTCATCCAGAACAAGCGGGCTTCAGTATGGCCGCGCGTCGCCGTGATAGCTGTCCTGTGCACGATTGCGATACGGAGTATCTCAAGCACCGACATTGTGCCCGAGCAAGAATTGACGGGGTGGTCTTTCCTAGACCAGGTCGCGGCAATCTTTCGGAGATTTCAGGAGAACGTCTTCGGAAACGAAGAAGGGTAATGAGGGCATCCGTCGGAGCGGAGTGTCCGCCCACGGCCGCGGGGCGATGGATGCCCAAGCGAACCATGCGCGAACTAGTCGGATCGCATCGATCGACGCCGGGGCCCGGCGGGAAATCGGTCCGCATGCGGCGACAGTTCCGCGTGCGGTTCGTCAGCGCTCGCTCGGTCGTATCTTTCGGCGCTTGAATTTTCAGAGCAGTACTTGCATACATAGAACTGCAATGTACAATGCTGTGATGTATGGTGGGAATTCAGCGAGCCCGCGACCGCGAAACACAAGTGCATGCAAATCAACAAGGACTTGATTGCCGCCTCCTCGACCCCGATGATCCTGGCAATCCTGGCCGAGGCGGATAGCTATGGCTACGCCATCATCCAGCGGGTCCGCGAGCTCTCCGGCGGGCACCTGGAGTGGACGGACGGGATGCTCTATCCCGTTCTGCACCGGCTCGAGCGGCTCGGCCACGTCAAGGCGCGGTGGGAAGTCGCGGAGAGCGGCCGCCGGCGAAAATACTACCGGATCACGTCGCAGGGCCGCAAGCAGATCACCGAGGAACGCAGGCAGTGGCAGGCGGTGGACGCTGCACTGCGGAGCATCTGGCAGGCGCTCTCACTTTTCGTCTCAGCAAGCCAACCCGCGTCAGTCACGCTACTTTCACACGGAGCCTGAGCCATGCCGACGGCAGATCAATCGCGATCACTCGAGGAACAGATTGACCAGTGGCGGAGCTACCTCCGCCGCCGCCAGGCGATCCACTCTGTCGACGTGGCGGAGCTTGAAGACCATCTGCGCGAACAGGTCGGCAGCCTCGGAGACGTGGGGCTCGCCACCGACGAAGCGTTTCTGGTGGCAGTGAAGCGCATGGGCGAGCTCGACGTTCTCTCGCGTGAGTTCGCGCGCGAACACTCCGAAAGACTCTGGAAGCAGCTCGTCGTCTCCTCGAACACCGATCAGACTCGGGCGGAGGGCCGCACCGATAGCATCGTCGCGTTCGCTCTTGCCGTCGCGGCGGCCGTACTCGTCAAGTTGCCGGTGCTTTTCGGAATCGACATGGACCAGAACGAAGGCTTCTATGCCAGAAACCTGAGTTTCTTCGTGCTACCCCTGCTGACCGGCTATTTCGTCTGGAAGCGGCAACACTCCACCAACACGGTCCTGTGGCTTGCCGGTGCGTTCGTCGCGGCGGGCATATTCGCCAACGTCTATCCCTTCGTTCCGCAAGGCCACACCGAGGCGCTTACGGCGATGCACCTGCCGATCGCGCTCTGGCTGTTGGTGGGCATCGCGTACGCAGGCGGCCGCTGGCGCCAGGTCGCGGGCCGCATGGACTACATTCGATTCTCGGGCGAGCTGTTCATCTACTACGTGTTGATTGCGCTGGGCGGGGGGTGTCTTCATGGCTTTCATGGCGATGCTCTTCGAGGCCATCGGAATCGACGCCGAGCCCTTTTTCGAATGGGTCGTGCCGTGCGGAGCGGCCGGCGCCCTTCTGGTCGCTTCCTGGCTAGTGGAGGCCAAACAAAGCGTGATCGAAAACATGGCGCCCGTGTTGACGCAACTCTTCACGCCCCTGTTCGCCGTCCTGCTACTCGCGTTTCTTGGGACCGTGCTTTGGACCGGACGCGGGATCGATATCTCGCGCAACGTGCTGATCGCCTTCGACCTGCTGTTGGTGGTGGTCCTCGGCCTTCTGCTCTATGCCGTTTCCGCGCGCGACCCACGATCGCCGCCGGGGGCCTTTGATCTCGTGCAGGTGGTTCTCGTGATCAGCGCGCTGGTGGCCGACGCGGTTGCGTTGTGGGCGATTACTGCGCGCATCAGCGAGTTCGGCTTCAGCCCGAACCGCGTGGCGGCCCTGGGAGAGAACTTGATTCTCCTGATCAATCTTGCGTGGGCCGCCGTGCTCTACATCCGCTTTCTGCGAGGGCGCGGATCGTTCGCGAGCATCGAAGGGTGGCTTACCTACTATTTACCCGCGTACTTCGTGTGGGCGGCGATCGTCGTAATCGTCTTTCCGCCGGTGTTCCGCTATCTCTGACACTGACTAAGGCGCATGCAGCGACGCTGATCGCCCGCCCTTCATTAAGCCACAAGAAACTTCTTGACACTGCGGTTGCCCCCGCTATTCTTGTGGCATAGGGAGGAACGCTAATGATGCCTTCACCGTTTCGCCACCTACTTTCGCTGAGCGCACGTTTTGCGCTTGGAATGCTCCTTTCGGCACCTCTCGCCTTGCCTGTTGCTGCGACTTCGATCGACTATGTCCCGGTCGGTAACCCTGGCAACGCTCCAGATCAGTACTATGGACCAGCTCAGTTTGGTAACGTCGCGTATCATTACGGGATCGGCAAATATGAGGTTACCAATTCGCAGTACGTGGAGTTTCTCAACGCCGTCGATCCGACGGGCGCTAACCAGCTCCAGCTGTATGATCCGTTCATGACCAGTGATCCGCAAGGGAGTAACGGCGGCATCAACTACCTTCCGGGCAACTCGAACGGAACAAAATTCGCGGCCATTTTAGGACGCGGCGACAAACCGGTCGTGTGGGTTTCGTGGTACGACGCGGTGCGTTTTGCCAACTGGATGCACAACGGTCAGGGCGCCGGGGACACCGAAACTGGCTCTTACACGCTCTTGGGCGGCACTGCTAATCCAACCAATGGCTTGAGTGTGGTGCGCAATCCCGGCGCTACCTGGGTGTTGCCAAACGAGAATGAATGGTACAAGTCGGCCTATTATGAGCCCGCGGCCACCGGGGGCGATGTCGACGACTACTGGCTATACCCCACACGTTCCAACAGCGATCCGTATTCGGACCAGCCGCCGGGTAGTCAGGCGCCCACAACGTCGAACACGGCAAACTTCTTCCGCGATGACGGACAGGTTAACGGCTACAACGACGGGTTTGCAGTCACGGGGGCCGTCGGTTACAGCACGGCACAAAACTACCTGACCGACCGCGGCGCGTACGCCAGTGCAGTTGGTCCTTGGGGCACATTCGATCAAGGCGGCAATGTTTCCGAATGGAACGAAACCCTGATAGGAAACGTTCGGTTTATTCGAGGCGGATCGTTTCAGAACTTTGCATTCACACTTTCGGCACCTGATCGCGGCCCAACCGGCGACCCATTCCTTTCGCCCAATGGTGGCCTGGGGTTCCGCCTGGCACTGGTTCCCGAGCCGTCGACTGTTGTACTGGCCGCGTTTGGCATCGTCGGCCTCGCTACCGCAAGCGCTTTGGCGAGGTGGAATTCAGCGTCCCGGGCTGTTCACTATGAATCGAGGATCAGGTTCGCCGGCTCAATATCGCAAGACAATGTGCCGCGTTGACGTACGTAGTCAAGAGTGTTGGCGACTTCCAGTCCAACTCGGGCGATGCTTGTCCAATACGATGCACCAAACCGCGCATCGATGAGCGAGGTGGTCAACGAATCCCCATCCGGCATTTCTGCGGCGCTCCGCCTCACCGCAACTCGCTAAAACCGCGAAGCGCTTTCGAAAAATCGGGATACGTGACCCAGACAGTTGGTTTAGGATCGCCTTTGGCCGGTTGCCAGTTGCGGTCGTCGTAGCCTGGGCGGTTCCAACCGGGTTCTTCGCTGCTGCTTGTCTTCCAACTGGCGTCGGAGTTGAGCGGCTGTAGATTTCCTTTTTTGTCTCGGATCTCGCCGTAGAGGTGAAAGCCGCCGCTGCGCTCCGGGCCGCCCGGCTCTAGCTCGGGACTGATCGTGCCGTAGTCGCGCGCGTCGACGGCAATCACGTTCTCGCCCGGCTTGAGGTGGGGCTTGATGTCGTAGACGGCCAGCAGCTTGGGATTGACCGGCGCGGAGAGATTTCGCCGCGCGAACTGCTCGCCGATCTGGGTGCCGTTCACATAGATCTTTACATGCGTATCGCCTTGCACTTGAATGCCGGCTGTGGCGATCTCACTCGGATCGAGCTTGAGCACTTTGCGAAAGTAGGCGTGTTGCACCTGCTTGCCGCCGAAGGCGTCGGGATGATAAATCCACTCGGCCGGCGTGCGCGGATCGTAGGCAAACGTTCCTTGCTCTACCCGAGCCGCGGCGTCGTCCCAGACCTTGACGAGTGCGTTGTATTCGTCTATCGCGTAGTGCAGATTCGCCGAAACGTTCGTTCTCAGCCACAATTCCTTGAACACGTCGCGCAGGCCGACCGCCTCTTCGCGGACCGCGTGGATGCGTTCGAGAAACCGCGTCCGAGCGGCGTCGATCGCTTCGTTCGACAGCCCCTTGGTCGAAAACGCGTTCAAGTCGGCGACCAGCCGCTGGCTTTCGACGTAATGCTCGTGCATCCGCGCGCAGTAGCGCAGATAGTCGACGTCCCCTTTGCGACGGACGACCAGCGGCTGCAGAATGTCGCACAGCTTTTGCGCCGTGCGGGCATCCTCGTAGACGCGATACAGCTCCTGAGTCGCGTGCGGCCGCTCGTCTTTGCGAGGCAGAAACGGGTGCCGAAAATAATCGAGCATCGGAAACCACCAGGGCCACTTTTCGAGCAGCGCGTAGATCGCTTCGAAATAGGGCGCGGTGCCCGGGCCGTTCCACTGCATGAAGAAGCGGTCGGAAAAATTCGAAACATCGGTCGAGTCGGGCGACCAGGTGACCTCGGCTCCATAAGCATAGCCATAGTAGAGCAGCTCGCGCAGGTTTTTCGAGCCATTGTCGCCCCAGGTCGAAGTGATCGAGCCGAGCGGATGGGGCTGTCGGTAGCAGTCGAGCGTGAAGTTGCGAATGTTGATCATCGCCTTGGACATGTCGGGAAAAATCCGGTCCCAGTTGCTCATGCCGGGCAGCACCAGGATCGGAAACCCCTTCGAGCCGAGCACGTCGACCGTCGGATAGTGGTCAACAGGCTCGTACTGCCAGTCCATCAGCACGATGTCCTTGGGAATCAGGTCGAGGATTTCGGGATACTTGAGAATAATGTCGCCATACATGATCATCGTTTTGCCGCGACTCTTGAGCAGGTCGTTGATGCGGCGATAGTGGGCCGCATGCGCCGGGCCGCGCCCGACGCGCTTCACCAGCTCTTCGCTCTTTCCGAACCCCAGGTCCCACGACTCGTCGAGCCCGGCGTGGAAATACTTGGAGTCGAAGGCATCGGCCATTTCCTTGAAGCAATTGGTCAAAAAGGCAAAGGCCTCGTCGTTGACCGCGAACGAGTGGGCGCCGGGAAACTCGGCAAAGGGCCGCACCTCGTCGAGCATCAGCAGCGCGCCCTGGTTGCCGAGCATCTCGAACACCGGAAAGATCTCGACGCCCAGCGGTTTTGCGAACGCTTCCAGCTCGTCGATCTGCGCGCGCGTGAGCGCGCCGCGCCCCTCGCCGATCGCCGGGTAGCGCGCAAAGCGAAACGTGTCTTCGAAATAAAGGATCAACGTGTTCATCTTGAAATCGGACAGAAAGCGGATCATGTCCTTGAAGTT
>Ga0163150_10005053_pt1 | contig 17229 bp, 11 predicted proteins | sample OliLakLV19P2IB_FD_148628 | JGI IMG/M metagenome (GOLD analysis project Ga0163150, IMG submission 148628) | Freshwater microbial mat bacterial communities from Lake Vanda, McMurdo Dry Valleys, Antarctica - Oligotrophic Lake LV.19.P2.IB | ecosystem: Environmental > Aquatic > Freshwater > Lake >...
CATCTTGCCGTTGAGGACACGTTCAACGAGCGCTGCTTTCATGGCTGCGAGTTGGTAAGCGTGGTGGTTTTTCATGCCTCCACGGTAGACCGCTAATGTGTAAGGTTAATTGCTGCAATAAGAACAATAACTAGCAAATATATACCCACTTTTTGCACATTGTATGCAGAAAAATGACAACTTGAACATACATTTCACTATAGCATCACAGCAAATACTTAACGCAATGACGTATAACGGACAGAAACCGCTGTTTTTGGTATAATTATGTGATTTATACCAATGAAAAAACAAATCAAAAAAACCACACGGCGCATCACAAAAAAAATGCCTCGGAAGCGCGAGATGCGGCGCCGGTGGATTGCGAGCGTACTGACGATTGCGATCATTGCGGCCGAACTAATCCGCTCCGTCGGACCAACCCCCGCTCTCGCGGCAAGCTCCTGGAAGCCCGCTCTTCTCGTGAACACCGAAGCGTTCCAGATCATCGATGACAATGATTCCACGGCGAATATCGTCCTCAAATTCGGCGAAACGATTAACAAAAGTCTTTCGTACGAGCGCACTCTCACGCGGTTCAAATTCGACGATGATCTGTACGTAACAGGGAACACCGAGGCGACGGGCATTCTGTCCGGAGCGACGCTCTACGGTACGAAGTCTCTGCGTTCGTCCGGCAGCCTCGTCTTCGAGGGCGCGGCGAGCGGATCGAGTCTGTACCTCGGGCAAAAACTTGAAGGTGCCGGACTGACCAACTGTCTTGGCAGCAACAAGTTGCTGTGGAACAGCACAACGGGAAGATTCAGCTGCGCAGCAGACGAAACAGGAGGAACAGGCGGAGTCCTGCGCATTGGAGACGACCGCTACGTGAACGACAACGGCGATACGATGACTGGAACGCTGAACATCGACATCCTGAACGGTACGCGCGCATCGCGCGGATTGAACGCGATCAATACCGCGTCGGGTGCGAACGTACACGGTGAAAAATCGCTGACATCCAGCGGATCGCTCTCCGTCGATGGAACGATGTCCGGCAACAGTCTCACAGTATCGGGTGGCGCCGATTTTGACGGCACACTTATCTTCGGCGATCTGATCAGCGACACCGTCACTGTAAACGCCGGCAGCTGGAACTTCGTAAACGCGACGAACTTTGCGACGTCAAACGCGGCGAATGCTCTCTCCATCGACACGGATACATTCTCGGTTGATGCACTCAACAATCGTATCGGTATCCGCACCACGACCCCGGACAACCCGCTCGAAGTCGTCGGCACGATCTCGGGATCGTTCGTCCGCGTCACACAGACTCTGAGCGCATCCGGCGCAGCCGTCTTCGAGGGAAGTCTCACCGGCGCAACGCTTGCGGGCTTCGGACTGACCAACTGTCAGGGCAGCAACAAACTCCTCTGGAACAGCTCAACGGGCAAATTCTCCTGCGCCGCGGACGAAGGCGGGACGGGAGGCGGCATTTCAATGACCACTGCGGATGCGCGGTACATAAAGCAACAGGGCGGCACAATGACCGGCACCCTGAATATCGACGTTACGACGTCGGATCTGGTGAAAACATCGAGCGGTCGTTCGGTTGTGACGGACTTCGCTTACGATGCGTCTGCGACATTCCTCAACGTGGTATCCGCAAATGACGCCCTCACGATCGCCGACGGCGGCGTACCGAACGGGGGACTGGGTACGCTGACGTCGCCCTCCAACCCTTCCATCACGACGCAGGCTGCAGTCGGTGCAGGAGGAATGACCATCATCCGCGACGACGGCCAGTACATCATCATCCACGGAAATACGTTAGCTACCGCTTCAAGATGGGACGGCAACACATCCGGCGCGATGTCCGCTTCTGCGACCAACCCGGTCAACTCCGGTACCGTCGGCGCCGGCGCGATCGCACTGCGCAGACCGGACGGACGCTATCTTGTGATGCACGGGGCATCCGCCGCGACATCCGCGCTCTTCGATCCCAACGGCATCACCGCTACGGCGGCTGGTCCAGCCATTACAAGTTGCACGGCGACGACGGGAACCAATGCCTTTCTCCTCGGCTCCGGTACATACGTGATCATGTGTGGAGGCTCGGGCAACTGGGGCGTCTACAACCCGACGACGAACGTCTACACCCCCGGTACGGCACTCGGCGTCAACTTCGGCGCGGGAGCGCATGCACTGCAGCGCGAGGATGGAACATTCCTCGTGTTCTCCGGCGGCAATACGTCGACGCATTGGATTTACAACTCCAATACCAACGCCTGGAAACAAACCCCCATCGCTACAAACGCGCCGACAATTACGACCGGCGCATTCTCCATACGCCGCACAGACGGGCGCTATCTCGTCGTCGGAGGAGCGCAGAATGCCTCAACGATCTATGATCCTTCGTCGACGACAGCAAACTGGGCAGGCACGTTCACCGCTCAGTCCGGAGCGGGACAGGGGCCCACTGTCGCGCTCGGAGATGGTGCCGGGGCGATACGCCGTCAGGACGGCAAATACTTCCTCGTGATCGGCGCAGGATCCACGGCGACCAATATCATCGATCCCGGAGCGAACGGTGGCGGGGCGGGGCAATTCATTGCCGGACCCTCGCTGGCCGTTGCGCCGGGTGCCGGCTCGCACATGTTCATGTGGCGCGACGGCAAAGTGCAGATCATGCGCGGAGGAGCAACGACGACAACGGATACCTATGATACGGGGTACGTCATCGGCGGTCCCAGCACATCGACGGGTTCCGTCTATACGTCCGAGTGTATGGTCGCGCCCGCACTGAGCACGGGGTCCCGTTTGAACTTCACGGTGAATGCCGAGGATACGATCAAGTTCGAGGTACGAACGGGCAATGGCTCATGTTCCAGCAGCTACAAATACATCCGCAACAGCGGAGACCAGATTTCCCCCGGTTCCAATCACAATCGCGTGCAGGTGCGCGTGACCTTCCAGCGCGGCCTCCCCAAATTCGCGGATCAGGAGTGGGGACTGCGTCGCGGACTCAGTCAAACCCAGTATCGCCGCATTTACCGCGATCCGACGGTGTACGACTTCTCCGTGAACAACACGACCGCTCTCCATCGTACGCAGTTTGATTTTGGTAACAGCGTTGACCCATCGGGGCCGATCAACGTAAATATCGCCAATAACAAGGACAAAAATCTGCAGATAGCGCTCGCGCTTTCCACCGGGTACGGCACGACGTTCAACGCGACCAATGGATATTTGTACACCGGAGCCTTCGTGAGCCATTCTGTTCTGCCCACAACAGCAGGTCAGGGAACGATCGTACTCAAACGTCCGGACGGAAAATTTGTCCTGATCGGTGGAATTGCCGCTCCCAATTCGAATATCTACGACCCGTCGCTCCAATTGTTCACGTCGAACAGCGCCGTTCCGAACGGCAGAACGGGATCGGGCGCGCTGGCATTCAAACGTCCGGACGGAAAATTTGTGATTGTGCATGGTGCCGGCTCGAAAGAAACGGACATCTATGACCCGGTCGCAAACACCTTCACAGCAGGTCCGTACATGCTGGAACCGGTTGGTGAAGGAGCATTACCATTGCCATTGCCCAACGGCCGCGTACTGGTCCTCCACGGCGGTTTCAAAAAAACATCGACGCTCTACGATCCGTTCAGCAATACCGCCTCTTCTGGAGCGATGATGACCGTCCTTGTCGGCCGCGGTTCGATCGGCATTCCCCGGCCGGATGGCACATGGCTCGTCATCCCCGGAACATCGACGCAGACCTGTACGCCGCAGACGGCGACGGCGCTCTTCAACCCGTACAACATGCAGTTCATCCGTAACACTGCCGCACCGGTGGTGACGGGTACCGGTCCGGGTGCTCACGCCTTCGAGCGCAGCGACGGCCAGTGGGTGATTATCAAAGGAGGCGCAACGGCTCTCAGTTGTGCGGCGATTACGACTATCAATGTCTATAACCCGTTCACCAATCGTATGTGGGCTTCGGCCGCCGCCGCCACAACACCGGGCCGTGGTGGGTATGCCATGCCGCGCCCGGACGGAAGTTTTGCCATCGTCCAAGGGGGAAACGTGACAACCTCGTCGATCTATTACGAAAAATCTGGCACCTTCGTGACCGATTCTGCCGGAGCACCGGGAGGTCTCATGGTTGCAGGCCCCGCGCTTTTGTCTGCTACCGGAACTGGTGGCGTCGCATTCCAGCGTGATGATGGCCAGTATGTCATTATCAGCGGCGCTACTAATGCCGCTCCCACTGGCACAACGACCGCTCAGCTCTTCGATGCGGGATGGGTCAGCAACGGTTATTACCGTTCGGAGGCGCTGAATATTCCTGATATGGACAGCAGCAGCACTCTCAGTTGGAAAGCCGTACCTTCGCACCTCGGAATATCCGCGGAGGTTCGTACGGCCACGGGCGTCATCCAGTTGCAGAAGGCCTCCTCCCGCGATATTACGGCTCCCGGCACATCGCTTGGAGCGACGACAGGGGAAAAGTGGCTTCAGGTAGCCTTCAACTTCAAACGTACCTTTCCGAGCTACGGTACAATATGGACAGACGTGTGGTACAACGGCGGTACGGCCAACAATATCACCCAGCGCCAGATCGCGATGCCGACCGTCACCGAATACAGCGTCGGCAAGGACAAGGACCTAGTACACATGAAGGCGGACAAGATCTCCATATTCCGCGTCAGCAGCAACGGCGACATCTTCAGCGGCGTCAAAGGAGCGGTGCAGACCGGTGGAGCCGACCTTGCTGAGCGCTACACATCTCCCGACGCACTCGAACCCGGTGAAGTCGTCACGATTGACTACACGAGCATGCACGGCGTCCGGCGTTCGACGTATGCCTATCAGGCAGACGTACTTGGCGTCGTCTCGAGCAACCCGGGATTCGTCGCCGGCGCCTTCACGAAAGACAGCTATCCCGTCGCGCTCATCGGACGCGTCCCGGTCAAAATCTCAACCGAGAACGGCCCAGTAGTCACGGGCGACAGGCTCGTCAGCAGCAGCATACCGGGCGTCGCGGCCAAAGCCGCCAAAGCAGGACGCACCATCGGCATTGCGCTTGAGACTCTGGATGCAACCAGGCTGACACCGTGCGAAAAAGACAAAAAGAAACTCTGCGGCACCGTGATGATGTTCATCAACCTGAGTGATTATCAGGGACCAGTAAAATAAGCGGCGAGCCCTGATACTTGTTTCTAAGCCCGATAGACCGAGATTCAAAATTCAACTGCTTTTCGGTGCGCACTTGCAGTAGCATGTGGGTTGATTCCCCGTGCCCTGCATGCCGCACAACAAGCGCTCTTCCGCGCAGGCCCTGCTGCTCTGTCTCCTGACGATTATTCTCGCCGGCTGCTCGGCGGTTGCAAATCTGCGGTCATCGCAGGACTGCGAAATCACATACAATCTTCTCAGTGCCGACAGACGCTGCGACAACGTGACCATCAAACCGGGCACCGAATACGAACAGTTCCAGCATCAGCTGGAAAACATGATCGAACAGGAGATCAAAGCAGGAAGAATCGGACATGTGTCGGTGTACTTCCGGGACCTGCTCAACGGTCCGTGGTTCGGCATCAACCAGGAGGAAAAATTCTCTGTTGCAAGCCTCCTCAAGGTGCCGGTCATGATGACCATCCTCAAACAGGCGGAAGCCAATCCCGATATTCTCAGACAAAAGCTGTCTTTTGCGGGTGAACTCGATATCGGGCAGCAGAATCTTACGGACCCGAACCAGACGATCCTGCCCGACGAGACGTACACGGTGGAGGAGCTCCTTGAGAAGATGATTATCTACTCCGACAACCAGTCCAAGGAGCTGCTCGGGGCATTCATCACCGCATTGTCTCCCGAGAAGGATCTGGTGACCGATACACTGACGACTCTGGGATTGGGCGACAACGCGGTTCGCCATGATGACCTGATGTCCGTGAAGTCCTACGCATCCATCTTTCGCATTCTTCATACAGCGTCATATCTCAACAAAGACATGTCCCAACGCGCACTGGATCTTCTCTCGCGCGTAGCGTTCGGGGAGGGGCTTGTCGCGGGCGTCCCCGGCTCTCTCAACGTTGCGCACAAGTACGGCATCCGCGAGCGGGAGGGGGGCGAAGTGCAGCTGCACGACTGCGGCATCGTCTACCATCCCCGTGCCCCGTATCTCCTCTGCATCATGACGCGCGGAACCAACCTCGACCAGAACAAAGCAATGATCCGGCAGTTGTCCGGTGACATTTATAACGAAGTAAACAAGCGGCATCAGTAATCAATATTCTTGGTATTTTCTTTTTCATCGGACTAGAGGAAACGCGGGAAACGAAAACCAGTGTGTCACCCTGAGGTGCTCGCTCCTCTTTTTAATAAATAACCGAGCCACGAAGGGTGCGGTTCGTCAGGCTCACCATGACATTTTGTTGGGGGTCATGGTTCGTGGCTCGCGCTGCGAGCATCAAACAAGTGTGTCACCCTGAGGTGCTTCCGTAATCGCAACGGAAGCCATGAAGGGCGACACGCTCCTTGTCCCTGCACGTCATGGGTTCGTGGCCCGCTGTGGCGGGCACCTCACCATGACACCTTTTCGCTTTGTCTGCACCTCACCATGACACCTTTTCGCTTCGCCTAAACCTCACCATGACACCTTTTCGCTTCGCCTAAACCTCACCATGACACATTAAGCTCGGGGTCACGCTTCTCAATGACACCTTATGCTTTGGGCTTGCCCCCTCTCCGTTTTGAGAAATGTTCCAGTGCTTCCTGATCTCCTTCGATCAACGCCTCTTTCTTCTTCCTGCTCCACCTTTTAACGCGTTTTTCAAATGCAATCGCATCGGTGATGTCGGAAAACTCCGCGCGATAAACTAACTCAAGAGGCCTCCGAGAGAATGTGTAGCTCTTGGGATCGATTCCCTGCAGGTGTTCCTCCAGTCTTTTTCCCACGTTATTCGTCACACCCGCATAGAATGAGTGATCGGAACACCGCAGCAGGTAGACGAAATACATAGTGGGTCATTTTAACATAAAACAGCCGAAGGATATTTCCTTCGGCGTTACCGACCGGGGTTTGGGTTTGTTAGTATTTATGAATGACCGAAGGTTTTTTCTATCCCCCAGCCGATGGATACCTCCTTCGGCGGTACCGACCAGGTTTTTGGTTTGTTTTTATCCCAGCCGATGGATACCTCCTTCGGCGGTACCGACCGGGGGTTTTTATTGTTTGTTTATTAAACAAAACAGCCGAAGGATATTTCCTTCGGCTGCTATTCGTACCTACATGTCAGTGTTGAATTACGGTGTCGTCGTCTCATAGTTGAGGTTGATGTAGCCTGCCGCCGCGTTAGCGCTGGCCGTGCTGTTGGCCGCCACCTTCACGTAAACCGTGAAGTAGCCCTTCGGAGTCCATGTGCCCGCAGCCTGCGGTCCGGTGATATTTGCTGTCGCCCAGGTTGTGCTGGATAGTGCGCCGCCGTTCGTGAGTACAACATCGGCGCCGGCCGTATCCTTGAGACGAACCGTGACGTGATTGTTTGCAGCCGCAGCGACGCCCGTCTTGTAGCGGAGTTCGATCGGCTTGACCGGGTCCCATGAGGAGAAGTTGTCCGGGAGACGCACGCGGACGGAGATCCAATAATCATTAAGCGCCGCCTTGGTCGAAGTCCAGACATAGCTGTTGTCGAGTGCGTTCGTGCCGCCGGAAGCAGTCAGCTGGCCGACAAAGGAAGCTCCCGATGAGAAGTAAATCGCATTGGGATATTCCGGATGAAGCGAGAGGATGTTGCCACTGCCGTTACCGACTGTTATAGCCGACCATGTCAGTGCGCCTGCGCCGTCTGTTTTCAAGAACGTGTTTGCCCCCTGGGTCGTCGGTGCGGTATATGTTTGATTGCGCCAGTTAATGGTGCCATCAACGGTCAACGTGGAACCGGAGAGGTTGCCCTTGGTACGGATGGAACCGGTGGAGGTCAACGTGCCACCCACTGTTGCATTGCGGTCGACGTTCAAACTGGAACCGGACATGTGGCCGAGGACGCTGATGCCCCTCGAGAACTGGTAACGTTGCGTGCCGTTGAGGTATTTCAACGTCTGGTTGCCCGAAGCGTTGCCGAATGTGAGTGTGGCATCCGTTGCGCCCGCATCGTCATTGATCGTGAGATCCCCGTCAGCCCGGACGGAGCCGCTGGCATTGAGATTTCCATGGACATCGGCCTGGCCGCTGACACGGAGTTTCGAGCCGGACAAGTTTCCAATCGCGGTGATGTTCTGATTGGCCGTCACGTTCTGATCGACCTGGAGAGAGCCGCTGGCGGCGATGTTGCCCCAGAACTCAGCGTAACCGTCGACACGCAATGTCGAACCGGAAACAGTACCCTGCACGCTCAAGTCATCGGTGAACTGGAACATCGCCTTGGCGCGGTTCCAGATGAGTTTCTCGTTCAATGTGCCACCGAAGCGGAGTTCGAGGTTGGTCGTTCCGTCTCCTTCATCGACTGTCTGAAACGATTCCGTGTTCACGAGCAGCGTGGGATTCCATGAGGACGCTGCTGTCGCAACTTGTGTGAACAGTCCTGACACTATGACGCTGCCGGCAATCAGCCGGAGAGCGCGTTTGCGGACTGCAAGCAAGGCAGGATATGAACGGAGTTTCATATGTGTTTGAAGAAATGTTTCTTCACACTATAGCAAAAATCACCGTTTTATGCCACAACGACTAATTGACTACAGACCAATAACATTGCTCCGTGCAATATATTCTCTGCGTTCCTTTAATTGCCCTGCAATGTGACGTATTTGAGCTGAACTTCACCAAGATACATCTGCGCCGGATCCTTGGCAGAAACAGTGAATTTCAGCATAATCGTCTGTCCGGGGGTCCAAGAAGGAGCACCGGTAAATCCGAGCGCAGTACTGATCCACGTCGTCGACACGAGGTTGTTGAAGGAGCCCGAAAGCCCCGCGTTGTTACCCGCGGTATCCAAGATCTGTATATCAAGCTTGTTCTCCGCACTGTTTGCGGACGATGACTTGTAGAACACGCTGACCGGCGACGTCTGCCACCGCACGAAGTCTGAGGGAAGTGTGAAGGGCAGGATAATCGTGTAGTCCTGGAGCGCTGTCCGACTGCTGGTCCACTTGTAGAAGTTGCGGTTGGCAGCGCCGTCATAGCCGACGACGAGCTGGCCGACGTTGTCTGCACCGTCAGCAAGCACACTCGCATTCTCAAATGCCGGATGCATCGCCTTCATGACGTTGGATTCGCGGTCATCGTCCTGCAACACGCGTTTATCCGTCACACCGGTAATCGCACCACCTGAGGTAATGACGGTTGCAAGCGGAATGAAGCTTTCGTCAGTGGGGAAGGGCAGGCTCCTGATCGTCAATCCACCGGACCCGAAGAAGACATAACTTGTTGCGTTGTCGGGAACCGCCACACCGCTGTTTCCCGCATAATAGGTCAGATCTCCGTTCAGGCGGTAGCCGCCGCCTGCTACGTTGATGGTGAGACCGGCACCGGATGAGACTTTGAGATGGGTGTTTGCGGCATTGGAAAGATTGGTAATGTCCACACCATTAATGAGGCCGGTCACCGTAAGATCGCCCTGGACGCGCAGATCATCATTGAAGTTGAAGCGACCGTTGGCGATGTCGTAACTCAGTTTCTTCGCAAGCGTCGTGCCGAACTTCAGGCTGATCTCACTTGTCTCAGTATTGTTCGCATCGATCACGAACGAGCCGCTATTCGTCGCGCCTGGGACGGTCCTGACAGGCAGTAATCCACCTGTCTGTAAAACGGCAATCTGACCGCTTCCCGTACCCGTATCACGTAGATCTAACAAGTCCGCATTGCGTGCCGTCGGAACCGGCAGAATCGGCGTGCGGTCGACGAGGGGATCGGAAGGTTTGATGTCGAGAATTTCGAATGACGTCAGCGGAGCGTCGAATTGTTTTACTTCGACCTGCAGGTGCAGATTGCGCGCATCATCGGCGGAGATTTTTTCGAAGAGATTGATCTGCTGGATGCTTCCGAGTTTCACGAAGAAGTTTCCTTGCGCATTTGGGGTGACCGTATGAACCTCAGTCCACCCCAAGAAATTTGCTGCTGCCGGGTTGATTGTGCCGGATGCAGTGAGATCACCGGCAACTGCATCAGTCGACCTCCAGTAACTGAAACGGATGCGGTGAGCGGTTGTGATCGCCGCGCCCTGTGCGTTGCGAAGTGTGCCATTGTACATGCGATAATCAGGAGTCGTATCCTCAGCGACTACACGTCTAACAGGCATGAGTGTTGAGACAGTGCATACGATCAGCAGCAATCCAACAATCTTCGAGCGGAGCGCTTTGTGAGAACGACGCTTCTTTTTCTTCTTCTTTTCTTCCTCTTTCTTCCTGTATGTCAGCGGCAGGAGGAAAGGCAGAAGGAATTTTTTCCTGGAAGCAATAAAGGATCGAAGGGCTCCCGCAACGAAAAGTGCGACACCGGACGTAACCGCCCCTACCGTCATGTATGCAACAGAGCTGAGCGTGACGAGCTGCGGGGGTGCCGCCGGACGCACGACCTGCTCGGTGCCTGCTGCAGGACACTCATACCGATTGCATGGTGCACAGAGCGGATCGACAGCACGGAAGAAATGAATGATGCGGGAACCGTCTGGAGACGTGACCGGCAACACCTGCTGTTGCAGTTCGTCCGCATAACCCTTAAGAGGCGGCAAAGGTAATGGTGCAGCGGGATGTATCGGTACCGGGGGGGGGGCGGAGCGGGCGCTGGAAAGACCCGAATCAGAACGTCGGGAAGCGTCCGAGGAAGATTGTGCGGATGCCTGCGATCCCGACCCGCGGCGTCCACCGCCTTCTTCTGCGACACCGCCGCCGCCCGTCCCTCCGGTCGAGCCGCCGGTCGTACTTCCGGCATCCCCATCGGCCGGTGAAATCGACACCTGATAACTGTCACTCTGACCGTCCGTTCTCCACGTGACTGTTCCGTCCGATTGATACGTCGTGGAAGTGGCGTTGAAATTAGTCGCATTCGTGATGCTGGCATCATCGGAACCAAAGGAGTCGCTGCCCGCGGCAAATAAACCCTCTGCCGGTAAGAGCAGAAGAAGTGCGGCAATCGCGCTATGGGCCAGATACTTGAGGTTTTTTGCTTTTTTCATGAATTATTTTGTTTTCATATAATTATAGCAATTTTATCTGTTTTTGTCTACTATAAACGGCAGCCAGAACGACAGTGATAAAAGGGCGCAAGAGACATTTTCTCTGAAGTTCTTCTGGTTCGGCGGAAGGGGTGTTAGCATGCCCGCACTCTCCCTCTATGCTTTCACGAACCCGATCAATTTTTCTTGTCCTGTCAGTCGTTTTGTCCGTGTTCCCGGTCCTGGCATCCGCCCAGGCGCCGTCGTTCAACGATGTCCCCGAAACGCACCCCGCCTTTGAAGCGATCGAGTATCTGAAAGGAAAGGGCTATCTGCAGGGCTACGCGGATGGAACATTCAAACCCAATCAGAAAGTAAACCGCGCGGAGGCGACGAAAATTGTGGTGGCTCCGATTGTCACCGCGGCCGAACTCGCAACGTTCACGACGACGGTCTATAGCGACATTTCTTCCGACGCGTGGTATCTCCCGTACGTGGAAGCCGCGCGGCAGAATCTTCAGATCATCGACGGTCCGCCGAAGGCGACGGTCTTCAACGGAACGCGCGCAGTGAACAAAGCGGAATTTTTGAAAATCATGGAACTCGGCAACAAGGAGAAGCCCGAGGAGTCATACAGCGAAATCCGCTCCGCAATCGCGGAGGATGCACAGAATCCGGACGAATGGTTCTATCCATACCTGCGCTTCGGTGTCGCATCGTCAATGATCATGGTCGGCCAGGACGGACTCGTCGATCCGGGCAGGCAACTGACCCGTGCTGACGTCGCAAACCTCCTCTATCGCTACATGATGTATAAGCAGGGGCGCCGCACACAGGCTCTTCTGTCGGAAGCGGAAAGTGAAATCGTGAACGTGCTGCAGATGCTCGACGCTCAGAATATCGAGCAGGCGGATTTCGCGTCCACGAGATCGCTGCTGGCGGCCCGCGGTGCGCTGACCAGCCGCCCGGAAGAACCCGTCGTTCGCGGAGCGGTGAAAGTATCGGAAGGATTCCGCACGCTCGTCTTCGCATATGTCGCAGGAGCATCAGGAAATCTCGATATGGCCATCCAGTTATCGGGCGACGCCTGGCACCTGGCAGAGAAGGCCCGCGAGTTCAGCCCGAGCCTCGATCAGCTGGCAACGCAAATGCAGACAATCGCGAAGAATATGGCTGATGAAGCGCGCAAATTGAAGGAAGGACAGTAAAGAAAAAGGTGTCATGGTGAGGTGCCCGCCTGCCGGCAGGCAGGCAGGCTCGCCGAAGCGAAAAGGTGTCATGGTGAGGTGCCCGCCACAGTGGGCCACGAACCATGACTCGCAGAACAAGGAGCGCGCCGCCCTTCGTGGCTTCCGTTGCGATTACGGAAGCACCTCAGGGTGACACACTTGTTTTATGACATCGTGCTTCACACTCCTCATCAGGGTGACAGAGTTTATTTCTTTTTTCCTCTCCACGCCCTCTTCGGTGAAGCGCGCTTTTTTGCGAGGAGGTCGATCGCTTCCTCGAGCGTGATCGTCGCCGGAGCGAATTTCTTTCCGAGCGAGGCGTTGGTTTTTCCGTCGGTAATGTACGGACCGTAGCGTCCGTCCTTCACGTGGATATCGGCGTTGCTCTCGGGGTCCTTGCCGAGCGTGCGCAGCGGCTCCGCGGCTTTCTTGCGCGCGATCTGGACCTCGTCGAGGATGATGATCGCGTCATTCAGCGACAGCTCCGCGTAGTTGCGGTCCTTCGGCACGGCGGCCGTGGCTTCGCCGCATTTGATGTACGGTCCGAAGCGTCCGAGGATCACAGAGAGATCGTTTCCGTTGTGTTGTCCGAGAACTTTCGGGAACGCGAGGAGCGACAACGCCATCTCGAGCGTGACGTTTTCGGGCGATGTCGTCTTGGGGAGCGATGCGGTCTTGGGGCCCTTGGCTTTCACTTTCTTTTCACCCTTCTTCGCTTTCTTTCCCTTCTCAGCCGGTTCGAGTCGTCCGAGCTGCACGTACGGACCGAAGCGGCCGGTACGAGCGATGACTTCCAGCTTGGTCACGGGGTCGATGCCGACGACGGTCTCCTTGAGCACGTCCGTCTTCTTGATCTCCTTCGTCTTGCTGTCGACGAGCGCTTTGAAGGGGATGTAGAACGCTTTCAGGAATTGAACGCCCTGCTTCTGCCCGTCGGCGATATCGTCGAGCGACTGCTCCATGGACGCAGTGAACGTCAGATCGACGACCTCGGGGAAGTGCTCGGCCAGAAGATCGGTCACAGTGAAAGCAATATCCTCCGGCAGTAGGTTTCGTCCTTCCTTCCGGATGTAGCCGCGCTGCTGAACGACGCTGATCGTCGGAGCATACGTACTCGGACGGCCGATCCCTTCCTCTTCGAGCTTCTTCACAAGACTCGCTTCCGTGTAGCGCGGCGGCGGCTTGGTGAAGTGCTGTTCGGGTTTGAGTTCCTGCAGTGACAACGCGTCTCCTTCCTTCAGCGGCGGAAGAATTTTTTCGCCGTCCTGTTCTTCCCCCTCCTTCTTCTCTTCGTTCGTTTCGTCGCGGCCTTCGGAGTAGACGCGGAGGAATCCGTCGAAGAGCACCGTCTGTCCCGTGGCACGGAACGAATAATCGCCGACCGTAATATCCGCACCAATACGCTTGAACTCGGCAGCAGGCATCTGCGTCGCGACCGTACGATTCCAGATGAGCGTGTAGAGCTTGAGCTGCTGGTGGTCGAGTTCGCCGGAAAGGCTGTCGGGCGTGCGCTCCATCTCCGTCGGGCGGATCGCTTCGTGCGCTTCCTGCGCGCCCTTGCTCTTCGTCTTGTAGCCGCGCGGTTCGCTCAGAACATATTCGCGGCCGAACTGCTTCTCGATGACGCGCTTCGCATCCTCCAATGCCTTCGAGCTCAGGTTCACGGAGTCGGTACGCATGTAGGTGATGAGACCGACCTGCCCTTCGCCTTTTCCGAGATTCACTCCTTCGTAGAGTTGCTGCGCGACGACCATCGTCTGCTTCACGGAGAATCCGAGCTTGCGCGACGCTTCCTGCTGCAGCGTCGAAGTCGTGAACGGGGGAGCGGGATTGCGGCTAACCTCCTTCTCCTCGACCCCTGTCACAGTGAAGTCTTTTCCTTTGACCGCAGCCAATACTTCATCGGTCTGCTCTTTGTTCGTCAGTTCGATTTTTTTGCCGCTCTTCTTGTCGAGCATCGCGGAGAACGGAACTTTTTCTCCCGTCTCGAGCAGCGCTTCGAGCGACCAGTACTCCACCGGAACGAACGCGCGGATCTCGCGCTCGCGGTCGACGATGATGCGGACCGCGACGGACTGAACGCGCCCCGCGGACAATCCCGAGTAGACTTTTTTCCAGAGGAACGGGGACAGCGTGTAACCGACAAGGCGATCCAGAATGCGGCGGGCCTGCTGCGCATCGACGAGACGCATGTCGATCGTGCGGGGATGCAGCACCGCCTCTTTGATCGCGCTCTCCGTGATTTCGTGGAAGACGATGCGCTTCACTGTTTCGGACTTCACCTTCAATGCCTGTGTTAAATGCCAGCCAATCGCCTCTCCTTCACGGTCTTCATCAGTCGCGATCCACACGTCATCGGACTTCTTCATCGCATCCCTGAGTTTTTTTACGACAGCTGTTTTGCCTTCCGAAATTTCGTACGTCGGTTCGAATCCTTTCTCCACGTCGACCCCGAGTCCGCTCTGCGGCAGATCGCGGATGTGTCCCATGCTCGCCTCGACGATATAATCCTTGCCCAAAAAGCGCTTGATCGTCTTCGCTTTTGCCGGTGACTCGACAATGACTAAATGCGTCGGCACGTTCTTTAATGAGATGAAATATCGGGCAGAGACTACGGATGTATGAATGACATTGTCAAACAATGATTTGGGATATGTTTTGCCAAGTTACCCCATAAATACAGATTATTGGATTATTTGGACTGTTCTGCCTAAGAAAAGAACCTTCGAAAAACCTGAATGAAGCCCAATAGTAGTCCTAAAAGAATGTCACTTCGAGCGTAGTCGAGAAGCACATTCTTTTGGCTGTTATTCTTCACAATATGAAAGAATATTTTGTATATGTGCTCCGCTGCAACGATGGAACCTATTACACCGGCATAACAAATAATATTGATCGCAGAATGGAAGAACATCAATCGGGACAAAATACCTCTTCATATACCGCTTCGAGGAAACCAGTCACTCTTGTTTACTGCCATTCATTTGATGATGTCTTACAGGCAATCTCTTGGGAGAAAAAGTAAAAGAATGGAGTAGAAAAAAGAAAGAAGCATTAATACGAAGGGACTTTAAAATGTTGCAAAAATTTTCTGAATGCCAAAATAAAACGCATCATGACCGTTCTCGACTGCGCTCGAACTGACATAAAAGAAAGTTATGACCTTGAGCGGAAAAAAATATTTTTCGAAGAAATTTATATGAATTTCTGCGCAAACCACCTGTTTTTGTGCAAAATACCGCACTTTCTGATCATTCTTTGTGCTCAGATTTTTTGGCTTCCCCTAGCCATCACCCTGTTTTTTTGGCTTAGGAAAGCCATTTCGGACGGCGAAGTGGCTTGCAGAGGCCAACCCCTCGCGTAGACTAACCGCATAACGTCCTTTTACCAATTTCCACCCATCACTATGTCCAAGCAGGACCTGATCACAAACATCGCGAACGCAGCGGGTATCACGAAGCGTGCCGCAGGCGACGCACTCGAGGCCATGACTGGCATGATCACGAAGGAACTGAAGAAGGGTAACTCCGTGACAATCACGGGCTTCGGCACCTTCCGCGTGTCCAAGCGCGCAGCTCGCACGGGCGTCAACCCGCGCAATCCGCAGCAGAAGATCTCCATCCCCGCGATGAAGGTCCCGTCCTTCAAGGCAGGCAAGACGCTCAAGGACGCAGTTCGCTAAATTTGGTATCGACGTAAAAGAGCCTCCGATCATCGGGGGCTTTTTTGTGCACGATGCACGGTATGGTATGCTGCAACTCTCGACCATGAATGCACAACTGATTCAGACATATCTCGGGCAGATCCTCGATCATCTTGGACTCAACCACACGAAGATCGCCGTCACGGCGGAGGACGATATTACGCGCGTGGAAATCGATTCGACGGACGCCAGCCGCATCATCGGATGGCACGGCGAAACGCTGAACTCGGTCCAGCATGTCCTCAAATCGATGGTTCGTACGGCGGAGAACCTCGAACGCACGCCCTTGATCATCGTCGACGTTGACGGCTACCGCAGAATGCAGGAAGAGAAAGTGAAGCGCATCGCGGAAGCGAAGGCGGACTTCGTCCGGAGAACGGGCAACCGCATCGCACTCAGTCCGATGTCGCCGTACTTCCGCCGCATCGTGCACCTGCACGTCGCGAATCACCCGGAATTGCAGGACCTCACGACGGAGAGCGTGGGTGAAGGGGATTTCCGCCAGATCGTTCTGAAGCTCAAGCAGGAAAACAAAAGTAAAATCAAATCCGGCGAAGAACTGGCACCGATAATTCCCGCGGATGACGGGCTGGAAAATCTGGATATTTGAGCGAAGAGCGCAAAGTAAAAAGCGCAAAGAGGAAATTCTTTTGCCGATGTTCTCTCTGAGTAAGGAACAAGGTTTTTCACGTTTCTGAGCCAAGAAATTAGTATTGATTCATGAAAAGAATTTCCTCCTGCTTTTTTGTAAAATCTTTTATATATCCTTGAAGTTATGCAGTCAGAAAGCCCTCTAAAGCTAAAAACTTACTCGTTTGCTTTGAAGATCGTCCTTCTATGCAAAGTGCTCACTGAAAAACGTGAATATGTCTTGAGCAAGCAACTTTTAAAATCTGGTACAAGTATAGGTGCCAATATCGCCGAAGCACAACATGCCCAAAGCAGAAATGACTTCTGCGCCAAACTATCAATCTCTCTGAAGGAAGCTTGGGAAAGTGATTTCTGGATTCAGTTGATTCACGATGCTGGATATTTAAACAACTGGGGTATGCACTTTACTCCAGTAACCCCAAGATGTAGTGTCCCTGTTCATGAAGGAATATCCTGATACGGTGCAAGAGTTTCAAGATTGGTTTTCCTCTGAAGAGGCCTGTCGAGATTACATTGT
>Ga0163150_10005054_pt1 | contig 17229 bp, 16 predicted proteins | sample OliLakLV19P2IB_FD_148628 | JGI IMG/M metagenome (GOLD analysis project Ga0163150, IMG submission 148628) | Freshwater microbial mat bacterial communities from Lake Vanda, McMurdo Dry Valleys, Antarctica - Oligotrophic Lake LV.19.P2.IB | ecosystem: Environmental > Aquatic > Freshwater > Lake >...
CTTCTGGCCTGGGCGCGGATACCAGGCGGTGGCGGTTTTTGACCGGCGATCCCAAACTGGTTCGTCGCACGGCCGCCGAGTACTTTTCGGCTCCGGCTGGTGAGGATCACCATTCCACCATGTTGTTTGTTGTGGACCGCTGGCATCGGGTGCGGGGCAAGTTTGACTGGCAGAAACCCGAAGACGAAGCGGCAATGCTGGAATTGATTCGACAGCTGAAAGCGGAACCGGCGCCTGGGCACAGCCCCGCCAGTGGAGAATCACCATGAAGTTTGCCCTGGACTTGCAGAACTGCGTGCTCGCAACGGAATCAGTACTGCCGCACGTAAATGCATCGCTCAACCTGTTGGCAACGGTAATGTTGCTGACCGGATTGTGGCTGATCAAATCGGGGCGCGAGCGGGCCCACCGCAATGTGATGCTGGCGACGTTTGGCGTTTCGACGGTTTTTCTGGTTTGCTATCTCACGCACAAAGCTTTGTATGGCGACACCCCTTTTCCCCGTCATCAGTATCCGATCGCGGCGATTTTCTATTACATCATGCTGGCGACCCACGTCCTGCTCGCGATGGCCGTGCCGTTTCTGGCCATCGCAACGATCTGGCTGGGTCTGCGTGACCGGCGGCAGGCTCACCGACGTTTGGCAAAAATCACCTTTCCGGTCTGGCTTTACGTTTCCGTAACAGGGATACTGGTTTATCTGTTTTTGTATCAATGGTTTTTGGTGCCCCAGGTGCCGGGAGCGGGCGGGTGAATCGTAGAGCGACCCTGGTGAAAATACTGATCGTGGCCATGTTGCTGGTCCTGGCGGTTCCCGCCGAATCCATTCAGGCCTGTCCCAACTGTCGCGAAGCCCTGGCCGGATCCGGTCGCGCCATCGGCTATGCGGCCAGCATTCTGCTTTTGATGTCCGCCCCCTTTGTCATGGCCGGTTTCTGGACAACCGCAATCGTCCGCCTTCGACGCAATGCCCTGCGGATGGCAACCGATCCAGAATCCAGAAATAAATCGTTCGCCCGTGTCCCGTAGGACCTGGTGCTCAGCCGCTCATTCTCTGGCCATCAATCCACGCTTCCATCCGTTCGCAAAGCGAATCGACATGTGCGACGTAGAAGTGATCGGCGTCGGCGATGGTTTCGCGGTGAATCGACGGCATTTGGGCCATGACTGAATTCATCGCCGACTCCAGTCCGTCAAAGGCCGGGTTTTCGTCCAGTTCCCGCTGGCCAAAAAAGATCGCGACGGGGACGGTCACCCGGTCAATAAACCCAAACCAGTCGAAACGGTTTTCGTGGCCGTATTTGTTCAGGTATGCAATCGCACTCATCCAGGTTGGAAACGGGAACCCGACTTGCATCAATCGGTCCGGTTCACCGGCATCGACCATCGCCTGAGCAGCAGCAAGCGTATTGCGAAATTCATCGGCGCGGGGCGATGAAAGAAACTGTCCGGAATTCAACCGGGTCGGGGAAATGGCAACGACACCGACTACTTGCGATTCGGGTTGCCAAGCCTGGGCGTACAGACTCTTGATCGCACCCAGACTGTGACCAACCAGCAGAATCCGCCGGAATCCCTGCCGGACCAGAAACTGCACCCAGCCTCCGACGTCGAAACGGCATTCATCGACGTCTTCCACAGCCGCACCAAGCGTGTCGGTTCTGCCCGACCGCAAGGACCAGTTCAAAAAATCATGACCGCGTGAATTGCCAATCACAGTGGCGATGCCGATCCGGTTCAGTCGCGATGCCATCTCGAGAAGCAGGCTGGACGAATAGAAATTGCCGGCCAGACCATGGCTGATCACTGCTGCATCGGCAAAGTCGTGCGTGACCGGCTCCGCATCCATCAGGAATCCATGCAGGCGGACCCGATCTGCGGTAATCGTCGAAACCAGTTCGCCTCGCATGGAATGTTGCTGTCCGGACCAGAGTGCTTGGGGAGAGGGTGACTGTTGAGGGTACCAAAAAATGGTTCGGTTTGTTTGATGGTGATGGATGGGGAATTGTGTGCGGAGAGGAAAAGGGCAATTGCTGCAACGCATTTAGCAGCACGTTCACGGAGTGAACGGCTACGTAGCTTTTCACTCCATGAAAATACTGTTTTCCATTGCGAGCCAGGTGCGGGTGCACGTTCACGGAGTGAACGGCTACGTGGAAAAATCCACGAAAAAAGGTCGCATCCGGCCGCTGGATGCGGAAGGAGGCGACCTGGTCAGATGCAGGATTGGGCCAAGCGTTGTTTAGTGCGCGTTGGCAGGGCTGGGAGCGCTGCTCAGCTGCGAAAGGACTTGCAGCACGCTGTTCAAATGGGCCAGGCGGGGACCAAACCGGTCGACGAATTCGTTCAGCACGAAATCCCCTTCCAGCATGTTCTCGTAGTTTTCTTTGACATCAATTGTCAGGGTTTCGAGGAACTCGGTTTGGACCTGGCTCAGTGCCTCAGCGGCCAGACGGCAGCGACGGGCCAAAATCGGGTTGGCTTCACGCCACTGTCCCAGTTCATGTGCTCGCTGTCGTTGGGCGGCACCCAGGTTCTCGATCAGGTCTTCCATCAGTTCATTTTGCCGTTCCTGTCCGGCAACCAGCCCACGCAACAGCGCAACCATTTCGCTTTCGGTTGTCTTGGGGCGTTTGGCAGCCTGGCGGGCATCGCCAGAAGTCGGTGAAACTTCAATCCGGAATGAGTTCACCAGTTCCTGTGGATCATTGGACATTATTCAAAAAACTCCAGTTTGGATATTCAGTCGGAATACGCTCCAGTATAGTCGCCAAAAACTTGAGTGTCGAGAATTCGCATCCTACAACCCATCCCCGGCATGACCCAATTCGGCTGATATTCGAAACGACAGTAGTTATCCGCAGATCTTTCCATGCCAACGGCCTAACAGCCGTCAGTGTCAGGCCAATCCCCCGCATTTACCACTCCCTAACGGGCAACAGTCCACTAAAGACGTGCTGGCAGAGTACCGATCCCTGGAAAATGCGCTGTCCTGTTTTCCATTGCGATTATTTTCGCTGGGGGACTTGATTTTGCATTTGCTTCTGATCCAGCAACAACGCCCATTCCGCTGGACCGGCAGATTTCACCGCCCCCTGTCCCCAAAGAATCCAGTACCACCATGAGTGAGCCCGCTGACTGTACCTGGGATCATTTTGCTTTTCTGTCCGTTCATGGAATTGAAACGACAGAAATGTGCGGTGGATTGCTCTGCGTTAATTCGATTGGTCGACCCGTCGAATTTCACTGTTCCACTCCGGTGTCGGCCAACCGGACCCAGGAAATCCTGTACGGGACGACTTTGAAGCAGTTCCTGGCGTGTGAACAGATTGGGGCTTCGCTACTGAAGCACTGCCGAAAACAGCCTTGTATCGTCCTGATTCACCAGCCCGAACTGCTCCCACTTCACGGCCTGATGAACCAGCCGCTGGTTCTGGTCGGTGCGCCTGAAAACGGCATTGCAATGAGCTGGGTGAATGAACGTAGGGCCGTGGACATGCAATTGGGATCGCACCAGTTGTTGATCGTGGCCAGAGAGGTGGACCTGGAAATGACCCGCCAGTCGCTGGCCGGGTTTCATGCAGCAATTCCAGTCGATGAGCCGTTCGAGCGGATCCGGCAGGCAATCGAAGAGGCCCAGGCAGTGGCCCGCTAGTCCAATCACGGGGTCCAGCCGTCGCCCCAACCAGACGGACAATCCTGTGACCGGCAAGAAAGGAATCTCGCCATTGTCTGAAACCCCGAAAGCCCTGGCGACTGACTGGAACGGGCTGCTTGGCGAACCGTTGGCGCCGCAGATCCTGGAACTGGATCCCGGTGCCGACTCGTTAACCCCGCAGATTTTTTCGGCGAGCATTCGCCAGCGGCCACCCAAAATCCAGAGTTTCCATTTCGATGGACAGCCAGTCATTGGCGGTCCGGCAAAACATCACGATTCAGCAGTCCCTGCTACAATTCCGCTGAATGCGACGGGCGAACCGGTCGCAGAAGGCAAAACGAGACCCTCTCCCAAATCGACTACCCGCATCAAACCGCCGACAGACATGGTGCGGATGGGTGACCGGTTGTTCTTCCTTTTGCAGCCACCGCTGGAATACCTCTTCAGCGGAACTACCGTCGAGTTTCCATTCGAACCGTTTCCCTATCAGTATGCCGGAGTGGCGTTCCTGTTTTCCAGGCACTCGGCAGTTCTGGCAGACGAAATGGGACTGGGAAAGACGATGCAGGCGATCACGACGGTTCGGCTGCTGATCCGAAGCGGGTTGGCACGCAAGATCTTGCTGATCTGTCCCAAGCCGCTGGTCACCAACTGGCTCCGCGAGTTCCGCATCTGGGCTCCGGAAATCCCCGTGACCACCATTGCCGGAAACCAGTCGACCCGCTTTTGGATCTGGCAACAGCCCAATGCGCCGGTTCGAATTGCAAACTACGAACTGTTGACCCGTGACGAAGCACTGGTTACTGCACCCGACATCTCGTTTGACCTGGTCATTCTGGACGAGGCCCAGCGGATCAAGAACATTGACAATGCAACCAGCAAAGTGGTCCGGAAAATCGAGCGCCGCAGAAGCTGGGCCCTGACCGGTACCCCAATCGAAAACAGCATCGACGATCTGGTTGGCATTTTTGAATTCGTCTCGCCAGGCCTGGTCAACTCGCACATGTCGGTCCGGGAAATCCGCAAACAGGTTGGGGACCATATTATCCGGCGGACCAAAGACGTCGTGATGAGCGACCTGCCGCCAAAGATGATGCGTGACGAACATATCGACCTGTCACCCGAACAGGCTGAAACGTATCACGGTGCTGAACAGGCCGGTGTACTGCGGCTGAACGACATGGGAGACGAGATGACGATCAAACATGTCTTTGAACTGGTGCTGCGACTGAAACAGATTTGCAATTTCGATCCGGCAACCGGAGCGAGCAGCAAACAGGAACGACTGGAGGCCGATCTGGAAGAAGTCGCGGCCAGCGGCCAAAAGGCAATTGTCTTCAGCCAATGGGTGGCCACCCTCGACAGGATTGGCGGGAGAATTCCCCAGTTCAATCCACTGGCCTATCACGGCCGGATTCCTTCGTCCAAACGGGATGCCGTTCTGGCCGAGTTTAAAGAGAATCCCGACCGGCATGTATTGCTGATGAGCTATGGTGCGGGAAGTGTCGGGCTGAATCTCCAGTTTTGCCGCTATGTGTTTCTGTTTGACCGCTGGTGGAATCCGGCAGTAGAAGATCAGGCGATCAACCGGGCCCACCGAATCGGCGCGGCCGGTAGCGTCACGGTCTCGCGAATGATCATGTCCGGTACAATCGAAGAGCGGATTCATGATGTGTTGGAGTCGAAACGGGAGTTGTTCCGGGAAATCCTCTCCGACAGCGAGAATCCGCAGCGGCAGGGGCTGACCCAACAGGATATTTTTGGGCTGTTCGACCTGCGGACTCCCAAAGGAAAAATCGTGCCGCGAGTCGCGTGACCGGCCCGGAAACTCCGGCCCATCATCATCCGCGCAGGATACTTCCGGCCCGGGGACATGTCAGCAACCAGTCAAATCCATTAACCTTGGTCCATTCGACTTCCGGCCAGCCAACACGAACTACAGGCATGAGTCCAGCTCGCCACAACACCTATCCACCCTGGTCACCCCGCATCTGGAACGGAATGCGCATGGGGAGTTGGTGGCGACTGCTGCGCGAGGGTCAATTCCAGATTCATCCGCTCAAATATGCGATGACATTTCTGGGGAGCGGCTGTTCAGTTTTCAACTCGATTGCGGCAGCCCTGCAAAGCGCATCGATGCACCGCAAGATCATGTCCACCGGCCTGATCGAGCCTCCGGTTTTCATTATCGGACACTGGCGCAGCGGAACGACGCTGATGCATGAACTGTTCAGTCTGGACAACAGCTGGGCCAGTCCTGACAACTACGACGCATTTGCCCCGCACCATGTCCTGGTTTCGGGATGGATGCTGAAACGGCTGGTCAAGTTGCTGCTGCCCGGCCAACGTCCGATGGACAGCATGAGCCTCAAGGCCGACGCGCCGCAGGAGGATGACTTTGCCCTGATCAGCCTGGGCGCGCCGACGCCCTATTATGACGTCGCCTTTTGCGGACAGCGTCGAAGTCCAAGTCCTCTGCTGGCCCTGGACCTGGCCGACGAAAAAATCCAGAACCAGACGCGAGAATCACTGGACTATTTTTTTCGGGTTCTGACCCGGCTGTACCGGCGGCGACTGGTGCTCAAATCTCCTCCCCACACCGGGCGGATTGCCCTGCTGGCAAAATGGTTCCCTGGTGCCAAGTTTGTCCATATGTCCCGCGATCCGATGTCACTGGTGCCATCGACGATGAAATTGTGGCGGGCTCTGGATGCGACTCAGGGACTGCAACTGCAGCGATACGACGATCACCAGTTGGTCAGTTACATCAATTCAGCCAGCCAATCCCTGTACGAAGCCTACTTTCGCCAGCGACCCGAAGTGGAAGATTCGCAACTGTGCGAAGTCGCGTTTGAAGACCTGATCGCACGACCTGTCGAAACAGTCGCCGGTACATTCGATCACCTGGGACTGGAGCTTCCCGCTGGACTTTCCGATGCCGTAGCCAGCTACTTTGGACAGAAGAAAACCCGCCCCGGCAGCCAGCCTGTACGGGATCAAGAGATCCGGCGGGGAATCGAAGCTCACTGGCAGCCCTATTTGCAGGCCTTCGGCTACGCCAGGGCCGGCGCCGTTACGAGCCGGTGTTGATTCCCTTGACACCATCGAGTGCCGATCCCCCGGCAATCATCTTTCCGTTCCGGTGACGCGGACTTGCGTCCTGCCTGGCTTCCTCCCGCATCTCCTGGTCCGTCATCATCTGGCGGCGGTACCAGAACCGCCGTTGCATGTACCAGTCCAACAGACCGCCCAGCACAAGCAGCGCGACGACGCTGCCGCCAAAAGTGCAAACGACTCCAAACAATCCCATCGAAAAACTGCCTGGTTCCGAAGTGTCAATCTGCCAGAGCATGTTCAGCCTTCCGTAAAACAGACAACACAGCACCAGCGCGATCGCCAGAAAGCCCGCTGCCTGGCCCGCCACATTCCAAATCCGGTTGACGGAACAGAAAGACTTGAGAGTCTCCATCGGACGGAACAATGGTGCGTTCGACATAGAACGTCGAACCGGCTTCCAGCCCGACTGGACCAGTCCTGAAATCCAGATCGCAAGGAATGCCACTGTCAACATCCCGGCTATCGCCAGCCCGCATGAAAACGCCAGTCCAGCCAGGCCACTCCATACATTACTGGCCACCGCCTGAGTGCCGCTTCCTGATCGGGCAGAATCCAGCCACCACTGTCGGGTCCAGCCCACCAGACCGTCCGCCAGCACAGGTACCAGCCACAACGCAGTCGCGATTGCGAGCGCCATCTGCACGGCAGCCACCAGCTGGGTGCTCTGCGGAACGTCGCCAGTCGAGCGGGCCCGTTTGAGTTTGGCAGGTGATGGTGCGTGTCGTGCGTCCCGCATGCAAGTCAGGTCCCCGGAAAATTGGTTTCAGAATCGTGTCGCATGATCAATGCGGAGTTGCCTTTATTGTGCTCGCCATGGCCTGGTCGCGAATGATGTGCATCCACGAATCCAGATCGTCCATCCAGATCCAGACCCCGCCGCAAACCGTCAGGACGATCGCCAGCCAGAACGCGGCCATCCCCGCGTCCATTCCCAGCTGCAAACATCCCGCCTGCGGCAGTACCCGGACCAGCAGGGTGATCCCAAGCATTCCGATCCAGAGCGCAGCCACGGCCGGTCCAACTCCGCGCAATGCCAACCAGAAACTGTGCGTCAGAATGTTGGTGACAAACTCCAATTGATTGGTTCCCCCGGTGTTCTGACCGGCAGGAATTGAAACAAATGTGTCAGCCAGCGCCGACAACATCAACTCGGGACCCTTCATCAGCACGAACACCACCAGCGAAACCATCCAGACCAGTTGCGTAACGGCGCTGTTGTTTTCCGATTCGGAAGCCGGCCAACTCAAACCGGACATCTGCGCCAGAATCTGTCCGGCCATCGTTGCCGCACTTACGAGGACCGAAACACCCAGGCCCAGCATCAATCCGGTCATCAGCTCGGCGATCAGCCGGTCCACAAACGGGCCAACGCCCCAGCACGCGGCATCACCCGTCATCCCTTCGCCGGGCGTTGCACCCAGGGGTGCCAGTGCAAGCGAAACCAGGACAACAATCGCCAGCCGGGTCCACCAGGGAATCTGCCGGTTGCCCAGCAGCGGCGCCACCATCATGAAGGCGCCGACGCGGACCGCCGCGAGAATGGTCAATTGCCAGGCCACGCAGGGTATTCTCCTTCCTGCGGCAGATGTACCTGCGAACCCGGCAGCAGCATCGGCCTGGAAAAATACTCGCGACCAAAATCCGTCAAGCGGCCCGACATCCAGGGAAGAAGCAGCATCAACGTCATCACCATCACCACCACTCGCGGCACAAAACCGGCAATCTGGTCATGGATCTGGAACAGCGACTGGACCAGTCCCGCCAACACACCGGCGATCAGTCCGGCCAGCAACACCGGCCCGACACAGGTCAGTGCCATGGTTAGTGCCTCGCGGCAGAGGTCTATGGAATCTTGAGCTTGCATCGGTGACCAGTATTTCGTGGGAACGATATTCGATTCGGGGGCGACTGCGATCCGGCCCGGCTACGGAAACGGTGCCCCGGAATGAAAACTTTGCAACAGCATTCCCATCACGAGGTTCCACCCGTCCGCCATCACAAACAGGATCAGCTTCAACGGCAGACTGACCATCGATGGAGGGAGCATGACCATCCCCATCGATACGCCCAGCGTGGAAACGATCAGGTCGAGAACCAGAAACGGCAGAAAAATCTGAAAGCCCAACAGGAACGCGACTTTCAATTCGCTGACCAGAAATGCCGGCAGAATTACGCTCATCGGAACGTTGTTGATTGTCGCGGCCGTAACCAGTGCCGGTTGGGTTGCGGGACCGTTGCCGGAACTGGCCGGCGGCACCTGGCTGTACCGGTTGAAGACGTTGATCGCGTCGACATTGCCTGTCCCAACGATCTGGGCCACCATAAATTTTTTCAGCGGTGCAATCCCGCGCTGGCAGACCTGATCCCAGTCCACAGGACCTGACGACTGCATGCACGGATCGATTGCTTCGCGACGAATCTCCTGCCAAACCGGTGTCATCACCAGAATCGAAACGAAAACACTAAGAGCGGCCAGCACCTGCGTCGGCGGCAACTGCTGGGCTCCCAGAGCCTGGCGCAACAGCCCCAACACGACGATGATCCGTACGTAGCTGGTGGTCATCAGCAGAATCGCAGGCGCGATGCTCAACACTCCAAGTATCAGAGCTGTCTGGATTGCACCAACAGGCAGGCCCCCTTCGAATACACGTTGCGCTCCGGCCGACAACTGGTCGACATAAGGGTCGTGCAATTCTGCGCCATCTGCAGGAACTTCCGCCGATTCGATGCGAGCCGGCGCGTTTGATCCTCCCTGCAATTCATCTGGCTGCATTTGCGCCAGCAAAAATCCGGGCGAGAACGCGATCCACAGACAAGCGACCACAACAACCGCGACGCGAATCGTCGTCCGGTTCAGGTGCATCAGGCCAGCCAGGTTTGTTGAGAATACAGTCATTCGGTCCATCAGACTTCGAATTCAGTGCGTGCGCCTCGCTGACCACCCGGTTTTTGCAGCGATTGAACAAGCTGTTCCAGCAACGCCGTTGTGTCGCGACCGGAACTGACCGCTGCAGGTCCTGCCTGGGAACGCTGTCCCCGTCGAAATGAACCCGATTCGCACTGGGCCACCAGCGTTTCGACTTCTCCCGGATGCGAGATTTCGCCGACCGCCTGGGCCCCTTCGGGACTGACAATCAGCATCAACAACCGGCTTCCCACACGGACAAGTTGCAGACTCTGGCGGCTGTTCAAACGGGCTGATCCAACCAGTTCAAACACGGATGCCGGGAGACGCCCATTGGTCCGGGGACTGACCATCCGAAACAGCCAGGTCACCAGAAACCAGCCGCCCACGACGATCGCCAGACTTCCGAGCATTCGGGTCCAGTTGATACTGGCGGTTTGGGATCGAAGCATTTCGCGAAAACCGGAAGACCAATCTTCCTGTCCCGAAGATTCAGCATTCGTCAAGGCAAATTCCAGATCCACTGCTGCTTTCATTGCATCCGCAAAATCACCGGTTGAATTCCCACTGGTTTCTCCATGGGCGGATTGCGTCGAAAAATCGGCAGGTGGCACGGCTTGAACAGTGTGCATCGGAGCTGAACGAAAATCGGCAGGCTGAACGTTGGGGTCAAATCGTGCACCCGCTCCGGTTTCACTCCACGGTTGCCCAGACGCTTCGGTTGAATTCCATTGAAGCTGGCTGGGCCCCTGAGCCGTGACCGCACTGACCAATCCGGACGAAATCCAGGCCAGCGCAAACAACGCCATCAGCGCGCTGGCCGCACGATGTCGTCTACCGGTTTTGTTTGTGAAATTCGGTCTCATGTTTCGGTTCAAAAAAGCCGAAAAGGATCAAGGGTTACCAGGTTCCTGCACCAGACAGAAACGTGTCCAACATTCCGCGATACGTCCGTTTTTCGTGGGCGGAATGATTCACCACACCGGACGTGTCCCAGATTCCAGAACAGGAGTCAAGAGACAAAAGAAGCCAGGAATTATTGGTACAGAACTGGCCGGTTCTAGGCTGCTTCGCGAATCCACGACTGAATCACCCGCGCTGCTGCTTCGGGGTTGTTCTCAATCAACTCGTCAATCTTTTCACGAATCTGCTGCCGGTTGGCAGCCTCTGCGCTTTCGTCCAGCCACACATCCGGCTTCCCCGTATTGGACAACTCCGGTTCCGGATGGGAATTTCCCTTGCGGCGAGACATCGAAACCACGACCAATACACACAAGGCCAGGCCTGGCAGTAACGCCCACAGGACTCCCTGGTTTGGCGAAGTCCATGAATTGCTCCGGTCACCGGCCAATCCGGCCTGACCAGGAAGTGCCGAGGCAAATTCCACCAGGATTTCATGTTCCTGACTGGCAGCATGCCGGCTTTGGGCCAACTGTTTGCGAACTTGCGATTCCAGCTGCTGTTTGATCCGCTCGCGAACTGCAACGGAATCCGGCAGCGGTTTGCTTTCCCCGCCCCACCAGGTCTCTCCGGAAGATTTGTCCCGTTCCCGACGGAGAAAATTTCCGATCGCCTGGTCATCGACGGTCAACCAGATCCTGATTAACCCGGAATCAAAGCGACGCTCAGTTCCATTAAAGACAGTTGCCTGGATCGCCGCATTGTTCGATGAACCCGAGGGAAGAATGACCGGTACTTTGGCCCGTGAGTTCGAGCCAGGCGACACGATCTGCGGGTTCGTGTCTGCCGCTGGTGGCGGAAGAATCGTCACTGCGGAAACCTGTTTCAGCATATTCGCGCAACCCGGGCTGACATCAACCGCGAAACCGACACCCGGCCATGCGGCCAGCGAGTCCTGCAACTCGTGTTCTGTCTGGCGCTGTAACCGAAGATTGTCAATTTGCTCTGAACAGTTGCCAGGGTCAAACGACTTCAACTGGGCGTAATCCCAGGCCGAACCCGAATTGAGATCGTTGATCACAATCCTTTCCGCAGCGATCCCGGCAATGGCGGCCAGCACATTCTGGTGAATGGTCGCCAGCTGTTGATGCTCGAGGATCAGCTTCCCTTTGGGCCAGACCGAGACCACACAAGAGGTGTTTTGGGCTGCGAACGCCGAGGCCGCCTGTTGCACGTCCAGCTGGACACGCGCGTCCTCGATGAACGGCAACTGCACCAGCAGGCTTCGAAGTTTTTGCTGCCGGTAATTTTGCTGGACAAATTCCTGCTGGCTGCGCGAAAGAAACGGGTTGACCGCAGGCAACTCCTGGTCGGGGCCCCGCAAAGTCTCGGGTAACGTCCCGGCGTCCAGCAAAACCTGCAGGTATTTGCTTTGCAATGAAAGGGGGACCATCAGCCGGTTGTTTTCAAAGCCGAATTCGTTCAGGTTTTCCCGGGCCAGCGTCAACCGGATCTGGTTCTGCTCGGTGCGTGACAGGTCTGCCTGGAGCACATCAACGGAACCGGGTTGCGGACTGGAGCCCTGGAACCAGACTGTTGTGGCAAGCAGAACGATCAGCGCCAACACCACCAGTCCGGTCAGCGAATTGCTGTTGTTGGCCCAGAACTTTCTCAGGCTTTGCAAATTGGCCATGGATTTCTGCATGAGACTTTTTGGCTTGATCCCTGTGAATTGAACGGTTGCCGGTCCCTGGGAAAATGACCTTCGCCGGTTTGGAACGGGTCGGCCCAACTGGTACAGGTTCTACGTTTCGCGGGGGCGTTGTCCCTTGGGCATGACCAGAATACGGGCCGATCCGCCTTGCGGACATTCCATAATCTGAATCTGCCCGCCACACTCGTTGGCAGCCTGGTTGGAGATGGCAAAGTTTCGTCCGCGAGTTCCGCCCACCAGGCGGTTCCGCGATTCACCAACCGGTTCGCTGCTGTTGCATCGTTGCCGGTATTCAGAAGTTGCCAGTTCCAGTTCCCAGGAATTGTCGGCGTCGATCAACGTCACCGAAAGCTCTCCGTCGAAACTGGCTGATTCGATCGCATCGGCCAACAGCCCCCGGATTGCCCGAATCACATGTGGATTGGAGTTGACTGCGGGCAAGGCTTTGGCCAGTCCGGCCGGTTCCAGTTGCACGTCGTCCAGATCGAGTTCCAGCTGAACACGCCGGGCCTGAATCTCCGGCTGCATTTCGTTCAGCAACCGGACCAGCAGACTGCGAACAGATTGATCTTCGCCTGCACGTGGACGCATGGTTCCTCTCCGCCAGTATTTGTTCTGTTATTTACAATCGCGGAACTGCCCGGACATCTTGAGGTCCTGACAGTTCCTGACCGGATCAGGCTTGTAGAAAATTTCCCATCCCGATGTCAATCCAGAACCGGCGTGAACAGAATCACGCCAGCAGAAAAACTGCGGTTTACCGGGAACATAATGGGAGAATGTTTCGCCCAGCAGCGAAAACAGCGGACACGCATGCCCGCTTCGACAGCAACTGGAACAACAGTACCTGCGCTACAGAATCGCAGTAGCAACCTGTTCCATCACCCAGCGGTTGAGATCGCCCAATGCCGGCTGGGGACATTCATCGGCACCCGGATACTGCCGCAACTGGACGTCAAACCCGGCCACATGCAACAACCCAAGCTGGGCACAGAGCGCATCTTCGGAAAGCAGTTCACAGGTTCTCGAATGCGCCCACAAAACCTGCAACGACCTGCATTGCGGCCATGACTGGAGCGGTTGAAGGCCTTCCGGTAACCCGCCGTTTATCGAAACTACTCCGTTTACCAGGTTGCTCAAACAAAAAGCAACGCGAAACGCCATCGTTCCGCCAGCACCCGAGCCAGCAATGAAAATCCGGTTACTGGAAACGTTCAAACGGACTCGTGCATAGTCGATAGCACTTGCCACGTCCCGCACAGCCGCCGATATGCCGCTGCCGGTTTGTTCCCAATAAAATCCGGAATCGAAATTGCCTGTTTTCGCCTGGGGCGCAACGGCGGCAAAATTTCGCAGGCTGATTTGCGGCATGACCCGCAACAACTGCCCGGAATCGTCTCCATTGGAATGCAGCCAGACAATCAGCGGATAGGCATAGGCCGGTTCGTGATTCTGCGGAATGAACAGGCTTGTTCGACCAGGATGGGAAACACCCAATGGCCGGTTCGCAGGCGAAGCGTGATTCCCGGATTCATTTCTGCTGTTCGGGACGCGCGGTCGGGGCTTTGCAACCGGAAGACCAGCCAACGGACTCAACTGAACTCGTTTCATCCTACGCTTCCAGGCCGAATGAATGGAAAGGGTCAGGCGATCACGTCGCACCGCATCCGTTGTAAAACAGCGAGACGAATTGGTCAACCTGCAATCCGGAAACCCGCTAGCGACCGGGGCACAAACAGACCAGAAGTGATCCCGGCCATTACTTTACCCAGAAGATCCGGCTCGAAGTGGTCTTGACCGGCTCACCGGCAACTTCGCTGACCATCCGCAAAATCAGGTTGACTTCGCCTGAGACTTCGGGTGGAAGAAAGTCGTATTTCCAATTTATGTGGGTGTTTCCCTGATTGAAAACGGAATTAACCCCGATCGTTGCAGCCGCTGTCTGCCACTCGCTTCCATTCCAGAATTTACCGGTCTGGTTGCTGCGAATAACCAGCCGAACCAGCTTGATTCCCCGACCATCTCCGGCCCAACCAGACATGGAAATGGGCAGGCCCAAATTCTTCTTGACCGTCGTGTTGTTCGCCGGGAATTCGATCAGGCCAAATGGCTGGCCATCCTCAATGACCAAACTGCTGATGTCAGGTACAGGCTGATATCGCCCGTCAGCACCAAAAGCGCGCGACGTAACGACGTATTTTTTGGAGGACCCGGTCGCAGGGGGCTCAAACTCATACGACCAGTTCACCAGGGTCAACCCGCTGCTTTCCAGTTGGGCCCGAACTGTGGCGTAGGCGGTTTGCCAGCCAGTCCCATTCCAGTATTTCCCCGGACCGTTCGTCACGTCGCGCAATACCAGTCGCACCTCGGCAACGTCCGTCACATACTCCGCCGTTCCGGAAATCGTCTGCTTCAACAGAGAGACCCCCTGCGGACCAAACGGGGTTTCCAGATTGCTGACCGGATTCACCAGACCCAGTTTCTGAATCGAAATCAGGTTCTGGTAATATTCCTTTTCCGCCGGAGCAAGCAGGTTCGCGCGATTCTCCAGCTGCCACGGATCCGTCGCAAGGTTATAGAACTCCTGTTCGCCCGTCGCCCACTCCAGAAACACGGAATCAAACATGCGAATTCCGTTGAGCGTGGACTGGACGTACTTTCCGCGCTCGTGGATCAATTGCCAATGCTCCAGCAATACTCCTTGTGGACGCCAGTCGCGGAATAGTCCGGTGAACGTCGTTTCCAAAAGTGGTACGAAACTGACTCCCGGCATCGGAATCGGCGGAGTCGCGCCAGCCAGCTCCAGCAGCGTCGGAGCAATGTCGATATGGGCCATCAAATACTTCAACTCTTCCGGCCGGGGGGTGACGCGACCCGGTCCCCATACCATCAACGGGACCCGCGTGACCCGGTCAAAACAGGTCCCCTTGCCGAATAACCTGTGCTGGCCCAACTGGTAGCCGTTATCACTGGTCAGCATGATGATCGTGTTGTCCCGCAAACCCAGTGTGTCGATTGTCTGCAGAAGGTTCTTTACAAAGTCGTCGGCCGAACGCATGGCCAGCGAACGGCGGCGATACTCCATGTCCGCCAGGACCAGATCATTCTGCCTCCACGTGGTACCGGTCAAATCCAGCGGATCCAGATCCGCCAGCGTTCGCGGTTTGTCGGACATGTCCCATTCGTTGAAGTCCGGCGTGATCCGCTGGATCATGCTCGCCCACCAGTGGCGATAATGCGGCGCCACCATCCCCTTTTCCGGCAGGTTCTCTTCCAGATTGAGCGACGCGGCGTCTTCGCGATGTGGTGTCAGCGGAGCAAAATACAAAAAGAATGGCTGGTTCGGCGCAGCCAGGGTTTGCTCCCTGATCAGTCGCAGAGCGTCGGCCGACTCGACATCGGTCCGGTAGCGCGAGGGATAAATTGCCGGATCCAGGGTTCCGGTATTGCGAATTCGGCCATTCACTACCTGGGATGTGTTGTGATAAATCGCGCCCAAAGAGATGTAGGCTTCGTCCCATCCGGGCGGATAATAGTCAGCCCATGTTTCGCCAGCCACCGGTTCAAATCCCGAATGCAGATACTTGCCGACCATCATCGTCCGGTAACCGGCATCCTGCAGCCAGATTCCGAGATGCTCGTTCAGCCACTTCGGGCCGTTCTCTCCTTCCGGCCCGGAATTCTTCCAGACCTCATACCCACCCGGAACGCCACGACTGGAAAAATGGTCGGCCTGATTGCATCGAATTCCAACCTTGTGCGCATACTGTCCGGTCAGCAAACAGGCCCGCGACGGACCGCAAATCGGGATCGTCACATGAAAATTGGTGAACCGCATCCCTTCACCAGCCAGCTTCGCGATATTCGGAAAATAGCGGTAGCCAAATTGGGTATTGAAATCCGCTTCAAACATCGACCAGTCCGCATCGTCCAGGTTGATCAGGACAATGTTCGGCCGGGAATTGACTTCCATTGCCTGTCTGACCGGCGGCGAATTCTGGGCAAAAACACCGGACGGGATGACAGAAGAAACAAGAACCAGCAAATGGAACAGGAGTCCCGGCCAAAACCGGGTTACCCGGCTCCAGTTACAGACAACGGACTCGCCGGGATCTTGTTCTTCAGACATTGCTGGTCGTTCGGGGTAAGCAGGCAAGATGGTTTAACGCCAGGCAACTGGGCAATGGCAGGCACTGCCATCCAGACTTTGAGAGGGCGACATTCAGCCCCCCATTCTAACATGACACCACCAGTCTTGCCAAAACCGCTTCCGAAGCTTCAATAATGCATGCACCCATGGTGTAAACTTCGACCATGGCAAACCGCGACCACCAGACGGAATCGACCGATTCCGTTTCGAACGACACCCAACAGGACGCTTATTCAGGCAAAACATGAAATACCGAACTTTGGGAAAAACCGGACTGAAAATCAGCGAAATCTCGCTGGGGGGCCTGTTCACTTCTTCCCTTGCAGGTGGGGTGGATGAAACCCGGCGGATTCTCAAAGCAGCCTTTGACGCCGGGATCAACGCCATCGACACCGCACCGGCCTATGCCGACAGCGAGGAAACGTTGGGACAGGCATTGGCCGGGATCGACGCACCACTGGTTTTAACCACCAAACTGGGTGGGCGACCCCAGCCCTTCGATCCGCAGGACGCCAACGGTCTGTTGCAGTCGGTGGAAACCAGCCTGAAATATCTCCACCGTGAGACAATCGACATCCTGCTGATCCACGAACCCGACCGGCCGCAGCAATACCCGTGGTGGACCAGTTACGATCCACTCGACGGCCCCGTCCTGGATTTAATCGACCAGCTGAAAAAGTCCGGAAAGATCCTGCATGCCGGGCTGGCCGGAACCACCACTTCGGAAATGTCATCGCTGATTTGCAGTGACCGCTTTGAGATCGTGCTGACCGCCTTCAACTACA
>Ga0163150_10005057_pt1 | contig 17224 bp, 20 predicted proteins | sample OliLakLV19P2IB_FD_148628 | JGI IMG/M metagenome (GOLD analysis project Ga0163150, IMG submission 148628) | Freshwater microbial mat bacterial communities from Lake Vanda, McMurdo Dry Valleys, Antarctica - Oligotrophic Lake LV.19.P2.IB | ecosystem: Environmental > Aquatic > Freshwater > Lake >...
GCGGTGGTGCGAGTGGACGATGGTAGAGAGCATTCGTGTCATCCAATGTTTTCGACTATAGTGACAGTATGATTTTGACTTCATTACTTGTGGCATACACCCTTTCGGATTTCTATTCGAAAGAAAAACTTGCAGCACCAAGCATGCCAAGCACTTTTTACGCTGAAAGCGGAGAAGGAGAGCTGACAGTGATACGACGGGATGTTTTTGATGAGTCTGCTTCCGTTGCTCGTGGCGCTTCCCGTGTTCCACTTGCCATTTTTGAGCTGAGTGCATCCTGCGATGCTCCAGTGACAGTCGAAGAGATGACACTGCATCATACTGGACGAGGTGCGCTTGGTGATGTGAGCGCGATCTACGCTGTTACCGACTATCGTAGAATCTCTCGCTCACGTTCTTTCGATGGCGATGGCGTCGTGCAACTCAGACTGACTGGATTTACTATCGATGCGTGTGGTGTACGAGAATTAGTTGTCTACGGTTCTATCGCATCAGATGCATCAGCAGCGGGGGAGCACAGCATTACACTTCAGAATGGTTCACTCATCAAAAGCTCTGCTGCTTCTATCAACATTTCTGGAGATGAATCGAGCAATACCACAATCGTTACAACACCACTGCACGAAGGCACGGTGACTCTTCGTTTTCTTTCTACGCAGCCACGTCGATTGTATGGACATATCGAAACATTGGCTCGTCTACAATTCACAACCGATTCTCGCGGTGCGCATATGCTTCGCAGCATTCGATTGACGAATGAAGGCACTGCACGTGTGTATGACTTTATCGATCTTCGACTGGAAGATAGTGGAGGAAACATACTCACACGTCCCGCTCAGCACATGGATGGAAGGGAACTACAACTTTTCTTCGAGCCAACACTACTGATGGACAGAAGTCAGACAAAAGTTTTTTTGCTTCGTGGAGAGGTGCGTTCCTCGTATAGCAAAACGCTCAACTTTGTATTAGAGGAAAAAGAAGATCTGGTGACAACACCTCATCGCTATCGACTGTAGACTTCTCACCTTCACTCTGTACACTGTGCGCGATGCTTCGCTCTCTCATTCTTTCTTTGGCATTTCTCTTGATTCTTTCTGCGTGCCAGGCACCCGTATTGCCGCCGGAAGAAGTATTGCAGCGCACATTCTTTGTCAGTAGCTCACTGGATAGTTACGCGTTTTCAGCACTTGGAACAGGAGTGCTGCGCAGCACACGAGTTCTTTCTGGAAGTGTAGTGATTGAGGGAGTTGCGAAACGTAGTGGCCCCTGGTCAGCGAGCATCACGTCGCAAGGTCTACGGATTGCTGCGTCACGCACCGATAGAGTGGATGGCGTTGCGAAACTTCATGCACCAGGAAATGGACTTCTCTATTTTCAATCGTTTGGTATCGCAGGTGATATTGGAGACGAGCTACAGCGTGTCTTGAGTGGAGCAACAATGAATGGATGGTCGAGAATCGATACTCCTTTTGGTCAATTGCGATCTACTGTTTCTACTCCAACGAAAGAAATAATCGATGCACAAGTTGCATCTTTCCTTATTCTTCTCGATCGCACTGATCCAAAAAATTCTTTCTATGAATACGATGTAACACTCGCACCTGCGATCACAAAGTCGCTTCTTGGCACAGTTGAAAATTCAGAATCGCTTCGTGGGACTCTCTTCATCAATAGACGAACATTTGCCCTAGAGAGAGCCAAATGGTCGGGAGTCAATTTACAGACAAATGCCGGAGAACTCTCCTTTGAACTCGATGTTACATTCTCATCATTCAATGATGTTCGCGTCGCTGCTTTGGAGCATTCAACTGGTGCGTCGATTTCACTCAAGTCACTCTTTGACACCATTTTTGGTGATGCGCCACTTTCCATCTAGGGGGTCTTTGGGTGATACTAGATTCCACGATGGAGAATACGACATCAACTGGCACTCCTGTGGATGGACTCACTGCTCCCGTAGCTCCAAGGTCTCAAGCAGTGGTGGATGATACTGCCGATCAATCGAGCGTTGAAGTGATTCCTCCAGAACAGAAAAGAAGTGGTCGCCTTGTTCTGGTTGTACTGATTGCACTTGCGGTGCTCTACATGCTCCCAGCATTGGTGCTGATGAATCTCTTTCCGCGTATCGATGGACAGCTCGGGGGACTAAGGTCTGCAGGTACTGTTCTCTTTCTCGCTGGCGGCGTTTTTTGGTTACTTTTGGGTATTGTCGGTGTTCTCCGCATTCGTTCACTGAAGTATCGGCCTCGCACAGCATTGATGGCATCGATTCGTTTGGGTGCTCTGGTTGTTCCAATGCTAGGAATCAGCATTCTTGCCCCAATACTCATCAATGTCCCTCCGTCCTTACAGCTTCAAATTCTCTCACCGACCTCTGCGGAGGAACTGTTGGCTCCTGTCTCGGTGACATTTGGAATGGAATCATCTTTGCTTTATTTTTCAACATTAGGTTTGACTCCTCTTCGCTACGACTGGGATTACAATAACGATGGCACTGTTGATCAAGAAACATTTGATCCTGTTTCGACGTATCTTATTTCTAAAGCGGGTATCTACAACGTTGTTGCAAAAGTTGTCATGACAGATGGGTCTGTAAAGCGGGTTCTTCGACGTTTTGTCGTACCGAGAGCCAGTTTTGGTGTGCAGCCGATCAAACCGATCATCGATGAATCAACGTCATTTTCATTGGAGCATCTTTTCCCCAAAATTGCAGATCCAAAAGTAACCACTGTTACCAAAGCACTTTGGGATTTTGATAGCGACGGCGCTGTCGATTTTGAATCCACTGGTCTCACAGCTCGTAATACGTTTCGAAAGTTAGGTCCGCAGGATGTGAGTGTCATGCTCGTCTTAAGTAATCAAACACAACAGACGCTGAAGCGCACTGTCATTGTCTCAGAGTTGCCACCACAACCCTTTCCAGTCACTCTTGAGACTGAACCTACGACACTGATTGGCCCTCCGCCGTTTGGTGTGTTCTATACATTGAAGACAGAAGAGTCCATTGCATCAGCATCGTGGGATTTTGGAGATCAGAAAACTGCAGAAGGTCTTCGTGTTGCGCATCAATATGCGGCAGTCGGTTCGTACACAGTGACTGCGAGTGTACGCTCGAAGAGTGGTGCGATCGCAAAACTATCGAAGCTTGTTCGTGTCACACAACCCTTGGATATTCGAGACCTCTCTTTCGAAGGCTCTCCTGCAGTGAGTAACTTTTCTGTTGAAGGCGCTGTGCCACTCACGATTGATCTGACGCCAGTGACGTTGCAGTCACTTATTAATTTTTCATGGGATGCACCAACTGCATCAGAGTCGCTCGTGTCAGGGAAAACACTTCATGCAGTGTATCGAGATGAAGGGAAGTATTTCATCGATCTTCTCGGTATCGATCCTGAAGAAAAGGTTTTTCGAAAACGTATTACTGTTACTGCACTTCCGCCTGCATCTTCTGTATCATTTTCAATGAGCCCAACGACGCCGACCGCACCTGCGCTCGTGACCTTTGATGCATCGGATACATTTATTCCATCAGGAGAAGAAGTAACAGGATTTGAATGGAATTTTGGCGATCAAGGAAGTGGAGGAGGTAAGAAGTTTTCTGGTGCACGTACTGAGCATAAGTATGAGAAACCTGGAACGTACGTTATCGAACTCATCGTTCGAACGGTGAAGGGGAATTCGTACTCTGGCAAAAAAACGCTTGTTGTTCGTGCGCCGCTTATCGATGCATGTGTTCTTGCAAGCCGAAGTTCTGGCACTGTTCCATTAGGTGTACGATTCGATACATCATGCTCCACAGGAGACTTTGTATCTTGGAAATGGAACTTCGGTGATGGATCGGAAAGTGACCAACAAAGTCCGACACATGTTTTCTTGAATACGGGTGAGTTTCGTGTGACACTTATCGCTGTGACTAGGTCTGGTCAATCTGCTACTACTTTTACTCTCATAACTGTCTCACAATGAAAAAAAACGGATTCGTCCGCGTCGTCGCGATTCTCGCAGCACTTGGCATCGTTCTTGCTGCTTTACTGCCAGCACTCGGAGCATTGCAATTCTAGAGTGCAACACGAGCCATGGTGAGCCATGGTTTTTCGATGCACGTTGGATCTGCTTGAAGAAGAAAATACCCCGCACTTGCGATCATCGCTGCATTATCGGTGCAGTATCGCAGCGTAAGAGGAGTACGGCAAATAACTGAGTGCTTTGAGGCGAGTGCTTCCACTTCCTGACACAGACGCACGTTTGCACTGACTCCACCGACAAGATGCACTTCTTTGATGTCTGCATGTTCTTGTAACAAGGCATCAATACGAGAAGTGAGGTGCAAAACGATAGCACGTTGGTAACTTGCAGCGAGTGATGCGCGAACGGTTTCATTCAAGCCTTCGATTCCTCCGAGATCCCTAAGCATGTACTTGAGCGACGTTTTCAGCCCAGAAAAACTAAACTGATGGAGATGATCGTGCTGGAGAGGAGTAGGAAATTTGTACTGTAGCTCGTCACCACTCTCGGCAAGTGCTGCGAGGGCAGGACCTCCAGGATACGGAAGTCCAAGCATCTGTGCGCCCTTGTCGAAGCATTCACCTGCTGCATCATCGAGTGTCGTTCCAAGAAGCCGTTGTTCTGTGTGACCTGTACGAAGCCAAACATCGGAATGTCCACCAGAGACAGAAAGACTGAGGAGTGGAAACTCTGGAGCGACGTTTCTTCCGAGTGACGTTGAGACGAGGTGCCCGAGAACGTGATGCACTGGAATGAGTGGCTTCTTCGTAGTCGCTACGAGTGTCCTTGCTGTCATTGTTCCGATGAGAAGTGAGCCAAGCAGCCCTGGTCCTTTTGTTACTGCAAGTACGTCGATCTCATCAAGTGTGACTTTAGCATCCTTGAGTGCCTTTTCGATCGTAGGGAGTATCGTCTCTTGTTGCCTGCGTGCGGCTTCTTCGGGGATGACGCCACCCACAGTCTCAAAGTCTTTCTTGGAGCTTGCAATGACGCATGAGAGCACGTTCCAGCCATCTTCGACGACTGCTGCTGACGTTTCATCGCACGAGGTTTCGATTCCCAGGATGAGCATGCGAGTAGTATCTCGTATTTTGTATCTTCTATCTAGGAGTAGCGAGTCTATTACTTTACTAGAGGCATATGGATGACTGGAAACAACATTACACTCACGGAACAATCTTCATCTATCCTGCTGAAGCGGTAAGAAAATTGGTAAATTCTTTACGCGAACAGTATGATTCTGAGTCTCATAAGATTTGCGATGCTCATATTACGCTTACGCAACCGCTCCTCGCAGAGCCAAATGAAAAATCTTTTCAACTGATTGAGTCCGTACTGAACACTTTGAAAGCATTTACAATTTACTATGGTCCCATTGAGACATTTGGTGATTCTCAGACAATTAAATTTGATATTCAACCAAAGGATGCAATCTTAACGATGAGGAGCGCCTTACACCAAACAGGACTATTTAATCTTGCCTTGCCGTTTACAGAAGGTTTTATACCTCATATGACAATATCAGAGTTTGGCATTGGTACCACGGATGCTGCTAAAAAATTTGCAGCTAAGCTGAATCAAAGCATTCAGCCTGGTATATTTCAATGTAACGAAATTGTGTATGTAAAACCAAATACATCTTTTCATTTTGAGGACGTGAGAAAATGCCGCTTGTAAACGTCATTATAGATGAAAAGGCGAGATTTGCGAACGTTCTAGTATACGCAATACAAGATACGAGATACAAAATACGAAGGAACTCAGGTAGCCTTCTCACTATGATCTCTTTCCTCCCTTCCCGCGAAATCCTCCTCACAGTCGGCTCGCTCTCCATTCACTGGTACGGCGTCATGTACGCTGCCGCGTTTTTGGTTGGACTCTGGGTACTAAAAAGACTTCTGAAGTATCGCGATCTGCATCTCAGTTCTGCGTCGATCGATCGACTCTTCTTCTCAGTTGTACTCGGCGTCGTTCTCGGTGGTCGTCTTGGGTTTGTTCTTTTTTACGGAGGAGGGGAGTACTGGGCAGATCCACTGCGTATCCTCGCAGTGTGGGAAGGCGGCATGTCCTCACATGGTGGATTTATCGGAGTGACGATCGCACTTCTTCTTTTTGTTCGAAAAGAGCGTGTTTCACTCCTTGCGCTCGCCGATGTCATCGTGATTCCCGTTGCACTCGGACTGATGTTTGGGCGGTTCGGTAATCTCATTAACGGTGAGCTGTATGGAGCTGTAACGTCGATGCCGTGGGCGATGACATTTCCGCATGCAGAAGGGCTCCGTCATCCGACACAGCTGTATGCAATGGCCAAGGATCTTTTCATTGCAGCACTTTGCTTCTGGCAACTTCGGGCGACTGCAGCTAATTTCGTTGCAGGCAGAACGACTGCCATCTTTCTTCTGCTTTACGGGCTCCTTCGTTTCACAGTCGAGTACTTCCGTGAACAGACGTATACCTATACAGATCTTTTTGGTGTTCTACTGACACGAGGACAGCTCCTGACACTCCCCATTATGCTGCTTGGCGTTGGTGTGTTCCTCTTTACGACGTATCGCACGTCACGCAGCTGACATCATCGATTGTGCAATTTCGCCTCCAAGATCTCCCGTTCATTCCACGGAATCTGACCGGATGCAGTCATCATTGTGATATCCGATCCTTTTCCTGCAAAGAGGAGTACGTCATCTGGCTTGGCTTCAGAAAGTAGTAAATTGATCGCTTCCATGCGGTCACTGAGCCGCACACAAACATGGTTGCTCTGTGACGCTGTACGGTAATCAGAAACAGACCGAAACGCTGGCACAGTCTTTGGTACACCGGCAAGCACTTCATCGATGATCTTCTCAGGATCTTCGGTGTACGGATCTTCGTTCGTGATCACAGTCAGGTCTGCAAGACGCGTACAAATTTCTCCGACGAGCGGCCTCTTCTCTCTCATGCGATCGCCACAACTTCCTGTCAGAACAAGGAGTCGGCCGCTGTTTTGTAAACTTTTCTTAAGTGTACTCAGTACTTCTTCGTAGGCTCTAGGAGTGACTGTGAAGTCGATGTATACGCGGAACGGTTGGCCTCTTTCGATCGACTGCATACGACCCTGTACACCAGTAAATGACTGTAGTGCCTCTGCGCCTTGCTGCAGTGGCACGCCAACTGCAGAAGTCGCAGAAAGTGCCGCTAGTGCATTCTCGATATTAAACGCTCCTGGAATACCAAGTTGTAGCGTTGCTTGTTCTCCATTTGAGGAAGTCACAGTTGCACTGACTCGCTTTGGTTCGATCGTGATAGTTGATTGTGTGAGATGAAGATCGGAATCGAGCCCAAACTTTGTTCCGAAGCTGATTATTTTCTCTGATGGAATACCTGCGAATACTGCGAATGTTCGATCATCCGTATTCAGTACTTTTGTACCCTTCCCTTTGAGCGCGCGGAAGAGAAGCGATTTTGCCAACATGTACTCTTCCATCGTGCCGTGGTAATCAAGATGCTCCATTGAAAGATTCGTAATGACAGCGACTGCTGGCTGAATGCCTGCGAGCCTGCCTTGTACGAGTCCATGGGAAGATGATTCCACGACGACATGTGTGCAGCCTGCGTTCTTTGCTCGCGTTAGAAAGTTCTGAAGTGTCCTCGCATCGACCGATGTTTTCTGTGTAGGGTTTGGTTCTTGCATGCCATCAATCTCGAAGTACGCAGTGGATACTGCTCCGACTTTCATTCCTGTGCTTCTCAAAATATGACTGATCATGCCGACGGTTGTTGTTTTGCCGTCAGAACCAGTGACTCCGATCACAGTCAGTCCACGAGCTGGGTAGCCTGCAAGAAGTGCGATCAGCTGATTCTTCAGTCGATGAGCCGAAATCCTGAGTGGATGCGTATCAGGAAAGAGGCGTTTTAGTAGTTTTTTCATTGATCCTCAGCATAGCACGAATCTTTTCGATGTCTTTTTCGATTTCAGTGGTCATCGCTTCTATTGAATCAAAATTCATGACATCACGCACTTTTCCAATGATCTCAAGATCAAGCGTCTTAGGTGCAGAGTCAATGACTGTATCAAGAATATGAATCTCTGCTGATACTGCCTCGTCATCGAATACTGGACGTGGACCGAAGTGCAGTGCGCCATCGTAGCTTTTCTCATCAAATATTGCGCGACAGGCGTAGATACCTTGAGAGACATCTTTTGGAAACTGTGTTGGATCGATATTGATCGTCGGGACGCCGATCTTCTTTCCTTGGCCGTGGCCGGAGACGACGGGTGCTCTGTGGATGAAAAGTGGCTGCATAGAGTGCTTATGCCACATCATACATGTATCGCGTTCATTGAGTGCTATGTGGTATTCTGTGTCCGTGGAAGGGTGGCCGAGTGGTCGATGGCGACAGTCTTGAAAACTGTTAACCCCTTACGGGGTTCGAGGGTTCGAATCCCTCCCCTTCCGCCACAATCTATGACCATTCGACTTCATTTTTCATCCACTCGATATATTTTGGGTTCGCCATAGCCGGAATTTCGAGAATACAGGGACAATCATACGAGTGTAGTTTCTCCATCTGCTTTTTTGCTTTCGCCGCATTCTTTGGAAGAGTTTTACAGAGAAGAATGACTTCTTTTTCTTTCTTGATCTTGTTCTTCGATGGATAGAACGAAAGTGAGCTCCCAAGAATATTGGCACAGGCGATGAGCTTCTGTTCCAGAAGTGCACGAGCCATGTTCTTTGCCTCTTTCTTGCTCGAAACTGGAGTGTAGAGAAGGGTAATCTTTGGCATAGAGAGAGCTAGAAACCAACAGCAACAGTAAATCCACCATACGCCATGCGTTTCATATCAAATGGCATTTTCATATCTTTGTGCTTCTCTGTGCACTTCATCATTTCCTTCATCACCTTTGCATTGACTTGGTCTCTGTGCTTCCGTGACTTATAGGTAATGAAAGAATACCACACTGCTTCACCTTTTTTTAGCTTCGTCAGCTTTGGGAATGTAAGACCAACTTTTCCATCCATGCCCTTGATTTCTAAGTCTTCTCCGATGCACTCGTAATAGCTAAGTGCGCCGTGCTTCATCCATACTTTCCCTCCTTCTTTCGCCATTTTTATATACGCAGCTGTGTTTTTCTTCGGGACGACGAGGACGAAGCCATCGGTGTAGCCGGTCTTAGTTGTAGAGTGTTTTATAGAGAATGTGTGTGAACGTAAGAAGTAAAATTATGCAGGATTGCTTGCCAGCCACTTCGCTGTATCTCTTCAAGGGTTTTCATTTTCTAGATCGAAAGTTGTGACGATGTGTACCCGTTCTTTTCAGAAAAAGTGGTCTGTACCTTTCGTCCATCGTCCATCACATACGCGATGAGAGCGAGAGGAGTGACATCTGCATACGTTCCTTCAAAATCAAACGCAGCTGACCCATCCTTGGCAGCCATCGTGTAGAGAAACCTTCCTCCGACGCGCAGATCATTCTCTGCATGCGGGCATTCCCAGTCACTAGAAGCGTGATTCCACTTCATCACATGCTCTGGTTTCGTCCAGCAGTCCCACACTGTTTGTAGATCACTCGCGACAGTTGCTTTAATCATGATACTCTTCATGAGAATAATAGTAACACAGTCTTCAAGGGAACTTGAAAGGCGCAGTATCTTTGGCTTCGTTCATTATTAGACTATTACGTGCTCAAGGCGCACGATATTGCATGGCAGGATTTATGAGACTACATCCTCATCTAGATACGTTTTTATTCTACGCATTAGCGGAACAGAGACGCTGCCACTTTTTTTCACAGATGCTTCTCGATTACGAGCTCCACCTTCAGTTCGATATGCCTCGTAGTATGCAATCCTGAATGGATGGTAAGGTTTTGTAGAAGGTACCTTTTTGTCATTGTGTTCTTTAAATCTTCTTCGCAAATCGTTTGTAGAACCTTTGTAAAAATAATCAGTTTTCTTTAGGCTTTGTAAAATATAGAAGTACCACATTGGTGTGTAATTATACATTTATCAGTACGTAGTAACTAGAGTACGTCCTTAGATACATAAGGTGATGGAACGAAGTCGTTTTCGTAGATTGAGTGGCAGGGCTAAGTCGTTTTCGTAGATTGAGTGGCAGGGCTAAGTCGTTTTCGTAGGTTGAGTGGCAGGGCTAAGTCGTTTTCGTAGGTTGAGTGACGGAGCTAAGTCGTTTTCGTAGGTTGAGTGGCAGGGCTAAGTCGTTTTCGTAGGTTGAGTGGCGGAGCTAAGTCGTTTTCGTAGGTTGAGTGGCAGGGCTAAGTCGTTTTCGTAGGTTGAGTGGCGGAGCCACGTCGTTCGCGAACGACGTGGCGGAGAGGGAGGGATTCGAACCCTCGAGGCTTTTAAGGGCCTGCCACGTTAGCAGTGTGGTGCCTTCGACCTCTCGGCCACCTCTCCGTGCAAGGGAGTATAGATCAAACACGTGGTTCTTGAAATGTGTTTAGACTGCTTTTGACACAAGCGAAAGCAAGAGAGGAAACGTGATATTCTGGTCATCAAATCCATAGACAGTACGAACGACCATCCGATCTTCATTCAACGCAAAACTGCGAAGAATGACATCTAAGACATCATCAGTGACAAGGATGCAGCCCATACTGCGGAAGCGAGTGTCACCGCCTAACATTTCTTGCATCGAGCGATGAGAGTGTATGCCGTACGCAGTGCGCTCTTCTTTGTAGAAGAGTCTCAGAAAGATGCCACGTGGTCCAAACGTTGTTTTGTCTCCTTTGATATCGATGTCTCGCGCTTCCCAGGTGCGAACCGGTGTTGTGGCGTTGTATATTCTCCCGATGTAGCGGACAGTTCGTCTCTGTCCAGTGAGTACAGGGAATGAAGTGAAGCCGCCATCGAGATGCACGAGATAGCCAATATTTTCTTTTGTATCGATGACGAGACGGTCACCAGATGTTGGTTCCCAGTGCTCGACTGCTGTCTCCGTGATTTCAGGTGGAAGAACGGCTCCAAAAACAGAGTCTGTCAGTACTGTACCCACTGCGAGAAGCACTAGAAGAGTAGAGAAGCCGGTACGGACAGCAAGGAATTGAATATGCAAAGTCAGATATTATACTAAATTATAGATTTATGTCAATTGTAAGAGAACGGCCTTTAGAAGCCAGGAAAGGCGTGTACAATGCATACATGCGCATCGCAGTTGTATCGTATGACTACTCTCCAGCAATCGGAGGAATGGGGGACTGTATTCGTCAGTCTCTTGTAGAACTTCGTACGCTACATCCTGATCACCAATGGCTCGTCGTATCGCCAAGTACGAACGCGGATATTCGTGTTGGTGGACTGGCACGCGCAAGGTGGAGGAAGCCCTTTGGCTGTCCGCTGTTTTCGCTTTCACTGTTCTTCTCTCTCCATCGCATTCTTCGCACACACTCGATTGATCTCGTCCACATACATGCAGGTTCTGGTGGCGCTTTTCTTCTTCGAAAACCTTTCGTCCCACTTCTTGTGACTGCACATCACACCTATATGCAGGAAGTGCGATATGTTTTTCAGTATCGACCTCTGAAACGCTTGACCAAGTGGCTGATGAGTCTTGCAGAACGTAGAACGTACCAGCTTGCAGAGCGCATAACAGCAGTCTCAGCCGATACGCGAGATGCGCTCATCAATGATTACGGTATTGACCCCAAAAAAATTATCGTGATCGAAAATGCAGTGACTGTGATGGACACTGCATCAACTTCACCAACGCATCCCGTGATACTTTCCATTGGACGACTGGAAGCGAGAAAGGGCACTGAAGTTTTGCTTCGCGCATTTCAAGTGTTTCGACTGCATTACCCGAATGCAGAGCTACGACTTGCGGGCACAAATTTGATGGGGGAAGCATTGCAGCGTCTGCTCGATGAGCTTGGCATTACTTCTTCCGTATCACTCCTTGGTTTTATCGATACTGAATCGATGTTTCGAGAACTACGAAGTGCCACATGTATTGTTGTTCCATCGCTTCTCGAGGGCTTTGGCCTTCTCGCGGCACAGGCCATGATGGTGGGTGCATGCGTTATCGTGAGTGATGCTCCTGGCCTTCGTTCACTCGTGAAGCACGAGAGTACAGGTCTCGTCTTTCCATCTAGCGATGCTCCTGCTCTTGCACGAGAGATGATGAAAGCTGCTCAAAATTCTACACTACGCACACAACTTGGAGACGCTGCCAAAGGTGATGCTCTTGCGCGATTTTCTCTCACAAAAAGAACTGCAGATCTCTTTTCCGAGTACCTAAAACTCTCTCACGAATGAAAAACTTTACGCATACACCGGTGCTACTCGAAGAAGTTCTGGCGCTTCTAGATCCTAAGAAAGGAGAGAGTGTGCTCGATTGCACACTTGGTCTTGGTGGGCATGCGTCTTCGATGCTTTCTCGCATTGGGACGAAAGGCATTCTCCTAGGAATCGACGCAGATGAACGCAATCTCAACCTCGCGAAAAAGAACGTGAAAGGAAAAAATGTTTCGTTCCTTCATTGCAACTTCGGACAACTCCATCGAGTATTGGATGCGGATCAAAAATTTGACATTATTTTTGCGGATCTGGGCCTGAGTTCTCCACACTTGGATGACCCAGAGAGGGGATTTACTTTCAGAGCTGATGCGCCGCTCGATATGCGACTTGATCAGTCGCAGATCATGACGGCTGCAAAAATTATCGAACACTACTCGGATGAAGGACTCGTCACGCTTTTTCGCGAAGAGGGAGAACTGAGCAACCCTCGTCGCCTGGTTCAATGCATCAGAAAAGCGATGCAAGGAAGACCAATGCTTCGCTCGTCTGATCTGAATGACGCTGTGAAGGCAGCGTATGGATACAAGGCGAATGGAGTACTGCCACAGGTCTATCAGGCACTGCGCATGGCAGTAAATCGTGAGCGAGAAATGCTTGCGTCGTTTCTAGAAGTTGCACCGCATTTTCTGAGTGTCGGAGGACGACTCGGCATTATCAGTTTTCACTCACTCGAAGATCGATTGGTGAAACAAGTTTTTCGTGCTCTTAGTACACCAACGAAGGATCCACTCACAGGACAGATCGCAGTGCCAGCATCGTTCGAGGTACTGACAAAAAAACCAGTGGTTCCGACGCAAGAAGAGGTAGACGCAAATCCGCGGTGTCGATCGGCGAAATTTCGGGCACTGATACGGCTTCGTCCTGGAGAAAATACTGATCGTAGTTCTCATTGAGAAATGCATATGACGGCGAGCGCACTACGCCGCCATCATTCAGCACTTACACAACGAGAAATGCGACTTTGCAAGGCACGCGCAGACACATGAAGCGCGTTTTGGTGTACACTTCAACCCATACGTATGCTGACACTTTCACAGATCTTTGGTTCTTCGCCACTTTCGATGCCTCGGAAGGCATCACTTCAACGAATGATCGAAAGTAGCACGGTGTTGCTACTCGTCGTTATCGGAGGACTCATTGTTATTCTCGCACTCCTCATCCTTTTTCATCACAACTTGAACGCAACGAAGGGATACAGGCTTCGCTCTCTCGAGTTTGCTCGCAATCAACTTCTTTTAGAGCAAGAACTTCTGAATATGGAATTAGCAAAAGCGCAATCGCTCGTATCGCTACAGGAAGACACACAAGTGCAGTCGATGATTCGTCCAAAGCGCCCAAAATTTATCGAGATTGATACAACGCTGACAGTCGGCGTTGCACAGGCTGAACTGGAGGCAAAGACAAACTACTGAATCGAACGAATCTGAATCGTCATCACGCGTTGCTTTGTCGTACGAATGTCAGAGACAACCACAACGCGCTGACCTTTCTTCAGAATCTTTTCTTTGAGCATGAGTGCAATAGACGCTTGCACTGTCTTCTCTGGATCATCAGATAATGTGAGAAGGTGTGGAGTGACACCCCAAAGCAGCATCAGTTGACGAAGCGTTGCAGCAGTATCAGTAAAAACATGCATCGGTACCTCTGGACGGCAGGCGCTGACAGCGCGTGCGGTGCGACCACTCCTGCTCATCACTAAAATAGCGTCGGCATTCATCGTGCTTGCGAGCACCGATGCAGCATGCGCCTGTTCTCGATGCAGCTCAGTGCCTTGAAAGAGTGGTCTCAGCATACCTTCGTCAGTATTACCTGCCGATTGCATCTCGTTTCTTCTGAGCACTCGATCCATCACTTCGACAGACTTGAATGGGTGTTTCCCACTCGCAGTTTCTCCTGAAAGCATCGTGCTATCTGCCTGCAAGAACGATGCGAAAGCAATGTCTGTCACCTCCGCTCGTGTAGGAATAGGAGAAAGAATCATGCTCTCGAGCATGTGCGTTGCCACGATCACTGGCTTTCCTTCTTCACGGCAACGAAGAACTATGTGCTCCTCAATACTCGGGACATCTTCATACGGAACTTCTGCCCCTAGGTCACCACGAGCAACCATAATGCCATCTGCAGCTGCAATAATATCATCGAGATCCTCGACTGCTTGCGGGGTTTCGATCTTCGCGATGATCTGCGCGTGACTCTTGTGCTTCTGAAGAAACGTTCGTAGAGCTTCTACATCTTCGTCTTTGCGTACAAATGAGTTCGCGATGAAGTCGACACCATGCTCGATGCCAAAGCGAATATCAGCCCAATCTCTCGCTGTATACGGTGGCAAACTAACATTTGTACCAGGAAGATTGACATGACGACGAGAGCCAATGCGGCCTTCATCAGTTGCTTTCGCATACACATCATGTCCACTGATTTTTACGACATCGAATTGCAAGACACCATTATCGATGAGGATGCAGCGCGCATTCCGTACGTCTTTGGCGAATGAAGGATAGTCGACGAGAACTGTTTGCTCTTTCCCCTTCTTTTTCGGCGAATGAGTGAAGAGAACAATTTCTCCTTTCTTCACCATGATCGGCGAAGAGACATCACCCGTGCGAACTTCCGGCCCCTTGGTATCCAGCATGATGGCGAGCGGATAGCCCTGTTTCTGCACAGCCTTAATGTTGGCAATCACTTTTCCGTGATCTGCGTGTACACCATGAGAAAAATTGAGACGGCAGACGGCGACACCCAGTTTCGCAAGTTTCTCAATATCGGACACGGTGTGAGCAGATGGCCCAAGTGTCGCAACTATTTTCGTTCTGCGTGAAGTGTGCATAGTCAGAGTGTACAGAGCTGTCGTACTCGTCGCTAGTTTTTCGGGTTCAAGATACTACTATTTCTGTCGCACGTCGCACAGTGCAGTTCCCAGAGTGGGACGATTGCTCGACTCTCTACCCACTTGTTACTTACTGGAACGTAGTAGCTCAGCGGTCGGTACAATTGATACGAAAGAAAAATACTGAGACCGACAATCGTAATCAAAATAAGTTTACGACTTTCAGTCAGCACCCATGGACCGAGCCGCGTAAGATTTTCATAGAGGAGCCCGAAGAGTAAGAAGCTTATGACGAGTGGTATGAAATAATGATACAGATACATCACGCGACCGAGCTGACTGATGGCAAACAGATAACCCCAGTACAGTGAAAGCAGTAACATCATTTCTGATCGATGTTTGATCGTGACCTGAACAGGCAAGAGCCATGAACTGAGCATCAATGCAGAGCACAGCAGTACTCCCATGAAACCGAGCGCCCAACCCACAGGGTTACTGACGAGGTAGAGGTAGCGATACAGATTTCCGTCAGGTGTTTCCCATCGATAGTTAATAGTTTTGGCTCCAATTGGCCAAAAGAATGATGGACTGCCGTTCTCACCTTCTTTGCAGAGGTTCAGTACTGGCACGCCCTTGTTATAGTGCGATACGAAACCAAATGCGTCGCGCAGAAGGACTGGGAATGCGGAGAATGATCCTGTCTGTTTTGCATCGATGATTGCCTTTCCTTTTTCGGAAGACTCGTAGTACCCACTGTTACTGAGCGTTGCTTCAACACGTGATCCGAGTGCAAAATGGATGTACCAGACACTGGAGAACACGATCAGAAATCCTAGAATCGAAGAGAAAAACAATGTTGCAGTACTTACACCATTCTTTCGTAGTCGGTGCAGAGCCCAAATAAATCCAAGAATGAAAATGAGCCCAACGAGCTTCGTCGTCATCACAGCACCAAAACTTATCCCTGCGAGAACTGAAAGCGTGAAGAGTTTCCACCACTCTTTTTTTTGCGATCGAGTGAGATGTAGAAGAAGAAGGAGAGTCAGAAGTCCAAAGAACGTAAGAGGGGAGTCGACCATCGCTCCTCGGCTGTGCACAATCTGTGCGTTATCAAAAATGTAAAGAAAAGAAAGTAGTGTCGAGACCGCAGGGTTTTTGGTAAAGAAAAGAAACAGAAAGAAGACAACGATGGAAGTGAGCCAACCGAGTAGTGTAGGAAAGAAGCGGTAACCCGCGAACGAAAATTCATCTGGAATTCCAGTCGCATAATCACTAATGATGAATTGACTGTCATTGGCATTTGCATCGACAAGCGCTTCACCTGCTGCAATGAGTAGTTTCCCAAGTGGCGGATGCTGCTCCATAAAGAACACTCCGCTTAAATACTTCTCAGCGGAGGCGATGTGATACGGCTCATCCCAGAACGGATGTGAGGGAAATTGGTAGTGATAGAAGTAGGTGAAGAAGGAAACGAACAACACAAAGAAGAGAGCCAGCCAGAAGCTAGAAGACTCAGTATTTCGCGATTTGGTTTTCTTCGTTGCAGATACTGGCATGGACAGTAGTGTAGTCGGCAAAGCACAACTTGAAAAGCTGTGGCATTGTAACCAGCGATTGTGGTACTCTTCATCCCATATGAGTCCTGCAAATTCTGCACAAAGTGCCGTACGTGTTCTGATGGGAATGGCATTTGGTTTTGTGATTGGCCTGATGGTTTTTCAGGTTTCGAGCATTTCCCCTGATGGGATGAGAATTCCTTTAACGGCTCAAATAGTAGCTTGCGCAAACGCTAGTGCCCCTGCCTGCAATGGGACATGTTCAAATAATTTACAATGTATATCTGTGGGTGTCTTTGGGTGTCAATGTCTTGGCACGTCCTCCTCTTCTTCTTCTTCTTCTTCCATCAAACCCTGTTGCGATCAAGCAACGATGACCTGTCGAGATCCATAAACCATGACTCGTTTTTCTTCACTTTCTCGGGGTGTTATCGGAGTCCTTCTTGGACTCACAATCGCCATTACCTTGCAACAGTCATTTTCTCCGACGCAAGTTTTGGAGTTTAGAGCTCAATTACCTGTGTGTGTTGGTGATGATATTAT
>Ga0163150_10005058_pt1 | contig 17217 bp, 14 predicted proteins | sample OliLakLV19P2IB_FD_148628 | JGI IMG/M metagenome (GOLD analysis project Ga0163150, IMG submission 148628) | Freshwater microbial mat bacterial communities from Lake Vanda, McMurdo Dry Valleys, Antarctica - Oligotrophic Lake LV.19.P2.IB | ecosystem: Environmental > Aquatic > Freshwater > Lake >...
CCTCCGTGCAATCGATTGGCCTTCTCAACCAAGAGGCGGCAGCTTGATGCCGAGCATGACCCTCATGTAATTGATGTTGTGCGAGATGTAGTCGTCGATGGCGAGCTCCAGGTTGCCGCCGATGGCATCGTACCCATCGTCGCCCGCTCGCGGTCCGTCCATGTCGAAAATCGCCCAGCCCTTGAAGCGCCGGTCTCGAAGCAGCTTGAAGACGGCCGGAAAGTCAACGCCGCCGCCGCCAAGATTGTGATAGACGCTGGCGACTTTGTGATCCGCCTGCAGCGGCGTCGCGGTGTTGCCGCGATACTTCGCGTAGGTGTCCTTGAGGTGCACTTCGGCGATGCGCGGAAAGTAATCGCTCATGATCTTGACGGCATCCATGCCGCCAAGTGTCAGATGCCCGGTGTCCGGGGTGAGCCAGACTAATTTCGGATCGGTGAGCTCCATCACGCGGCGCACCTCGTGCTCGCGCTCCATGGGACCCCAGATATGCGGATGCGGAGCGACGCGAATCCCCATGGCAATCGTCTGCCGCCCGATCTCGTTGAGCGTGCTGGCGAGACGCTTGAGCTGATCGTCGGTGGGGCCGCTCCCCGGCCGGGCGCCCATGTTGCACTTCCAGAGCGTGCAGCCGAACGGCTGGAGGAACTCGCGCGCGAACGCCACATGATCCGCAATCGTTTTCGGAATCTGATCGGGATCGATGAAGTTGGTGGACTGTCCCTTGGCGCCGTTCGACACGTCGATCATCGTGATGCCGGCATCATCGAAGAGCTTCTTGAGCACCAGCGGGTTGCCGCGATACTTCTCGATCTGGGCGGCGTACGGTTCAATGCCCTGCAGTCCCAGCGCGGCCATTCTCTTGATGGCCCACTCGATGTCGCGAGCCCCGCTCCAGAGGGAACTGGTACTCCCGAACAGGATGTCCGGGTTGACGGGGTCGAGGGGGCGATGGTTCACCGCGCCCCATGCCGCGGATGTCCCGAGGACGCTCGCGGCGGCCGCCATGCCGCCCAATGCCATCGCCTGCGACACGAAGTCGCGCCGGTTGAGACCGCCATCAGCAACACTCTTGGACATGGATGCCTCCTCTTATGAAATCGAAATGGATAGTCGCGGGTAGCATAGTCTAACCCCGATGAATCCATCCAGCGGCGTGGAACTTCGGTAGTGGGTCAGTTTCGGCTCATGGCTTTGGAACGTCGATGTACTTTTTGAAATAACCGGCCGTGGTCGCGTAGCCCTGTTGCTCATAGAACTTCACGGCGCCGCGCGTGGCAAGCGCTACCGAGCGGCAACCCTGACGTGTAGCCCACGCCTCAAACGCGGCCATCAAACCCCGTCCGACGCCTGCGCCGCGACGTTCCGGCAGGACTAAAATCTCATCAACCCACGCCGTCATGCCGCCGACGTAGAAGGCGCCGCGGGCAGACCCTGATACATAGCCAATTAGTTGGCCCTCGCACTCAGCGACAAGGACGCAGGCGCTCTGGTCGAGCAACTTCGCCGCCAGCAGGGCGTCGAATGCGTCACGCGAGCATGGCGTGGGAGACGGGAACTGGCTGGTGAGCGCGAACAGTGATGACTCGTCATCTCTCCGGGCTGGGCGAACAGCTGGCGGCAGCACGCTCCTATTCTAGCAATCCAACGATCTCCTCGATGCTCCAAACATGATTCGCAACGCCGGCTTCCATTGCAGGCGTCACCCGGAGCGTCTGATGCACCCGAGCGAAGTTGTAATACATGAAGTAGAGCGCCAGTGTCGCCGCGTGGTTCTCCAGCTTTTTCGAGAAGGCATTCGTCAGGCGGGTAAACCGACGCATGGACATCCGCATCGTGAGGTTCTGACGCTCCACGTAGCTAGTCGAGATGTGCTTTTTGTCGGGTTCACCTGAGATGTGCTTCACTTCGCACCCGATGCAGGTTGCTGGGCTATAGCGTGTCTCTGGTTCCGAGCTAGAGCCGTAAACCTTCCGCAGCATGGCGTAGTCAATGTCTCCACCGAACGAGTTTTCCACTGCTTCGATGTAGAGCTTGTAGCCGTCTGTCGTCAGTTGAATCCGATTAGCAAGGCGCTCCGATAGGTTGTTCATGAAGTCATAGGCCGTCGCCGCATCACGCGAGCCGAGCCGCCAGGACACCATGAGTTTGCTGTCGGCGTCGAGCGCGGTCCACGTCCACACGTCACCGTAACCGAACTGGCCCTGCTTGTCGGCCGGGACGTTCTTCTGTTTCGAGTAGACGAAGGACCAGATCTCATCGGCCTGAATCCGCCTTGAGCGAATGCCGCGAATCTTCTCATCCTGATACTTCGAGCACGCCGCGCCCAGCTCTACCAGCAGCTTGACGATGGTGTTCTTGGAGGCTCCAGTCATCCGCACGGCGGACCGGATGCTGTTGCCCTCGCAGAGCGCCCTTACGACTGCCGCCCGCCGCGGCGTGCTCATCTTGTTCATATTGACAATTATGCTTGAACGGTCTGGTATGGCATGGTCAAGTTGTTCGCAAGGCACCTCCATAAACCGGTTCAACTGGTTATAATAGGTCTATAATGCCGTTAATAACCTTTTATGTGCTACTATACACCCATTATTATGAAAAAACGGGTCTCATCTATGGGCCATGAACGTTCGATTCCGGTGATCGAGATTACTGGCCCTGAGCGGGACAGCCTCCTCGTCGTCGAAGAGGGGCATTTCTTAGATTTAAAGGCGAAGGAGGTTACTCCCAAGAAACTGGGTAGCACGATTTCAGCCTTCGCGAACGCGGCCGGCGGAGAGATTTATGTTGGGATTGGGGAGGTCGAGTTTTTTGGAACAAAGATTCGCGAATGGCGCGGATTCATGAATCAGGAAGACGCGAACGGGCATCTCCAGTCCCTAGAGGGGGTTTTCCCGTTAGGCGCTGAATATTCCTATGAGTTTCTGCGATCTCCTGGCTCTCCTGGCTTAGTTCTGCACATCACCGTGCAGCGAACCACTCAGATCGCGAAGACTCACGACGGTAAGATTTTCGTTCGTAGAGGCGCGCATAACGAACCCGTCAATACCGATGCCGCACTGAGCAGGTTGAAGCTCGACAAGGGCATCGAGAGTTTCGAGAAACAGACCGTTGATGTGGAACTTGCCGTAGTCAGCGAGTCTGACACGATCTTCCAGTTCGTCAAGCTGGTGGTTCCTAATGTTGCTCCGAGCAAGTTCCTCAAGAAACAGATGCTTGTGAAGAGTGGAAAACCGGTGGTTGCTGCGGTGCTTTTATTCGCGGATGAACCACAGGCAGCCTTACCTAAACGTTGTGGGGTGAAGCTCTACCGGTATAAGACCGGTGGAGCTCCGTCGCGAGACACGCTGAGCGGTACGCCGCAATCTATAGAAGGACCGGCATATGAACTGATCAGGCGGGCTGTCGATCAAACGGTAGGCATGGTCGAAGGCATCCAGAAGCTCGGGCCGACCGGCTTGGAGCCAGTTCAGTATCCCATCGAGGCGCTCCACGAAATCGTGACGAACGCCGTTCTGCATAGAGATTACAGTCTCCTGTCAGATGTGCAGATTAGGGTCTTCGACAACCGCGTGGAAGTAGAAAGCCCAGGATTGCTTCCCGGCCATGTCACCACCAAGAACATCTTAGATGAACAATTCGCCAGAAACGGAGCACTTGTTCGGCTGATCAACAAGTTTCCCGAGCCGCCAAACAAAGACGTTGGAGAGGGGCTCAACACAGCATTTCAGGCGATGCACCGGTTGCGACTCAAGCCACCCGTGATCGAGCAGACCGATAATTCGGTTCTGGTCACCATCAAGCATGATCCGCTCGCATCACCGGAGGAATCTGTGATGGACTACCTGGGGAACCACGAAATAATTACAAACCAGATTGCTAGGGAACTGACCGGAATCACGTCCGAGAACAGTATGAAACTCGTTTTCTACAGACTTGCGAAATCCGGCTTGATCGAAAGGGTTCCCGGAAGGAGAGGCGCAGCAGCCGCCTGGCAGAAGGTAAAGTCACACTTCATCTAGCCCAGCGAACCTTGGCAGCCTTCTTAGCAATCGCCCGCCGTTGGGAAGGGCTCAACGCCTTCGCGCGAGCCTTGCCGCCCTTTGCCCCTCCAAGTCTCCCAAGCGCGACGGCTGCCGGATTCTTGCCTTCGCTCAGATCTGGCAAGGGCGAGCCGTCCAATTTCTCTCCAATGGCCTGCTCGACCACGCGGCGAGCGACTACGGTGAAATCGTGTTCCGTGCCCTTCCGTTTCTGAGTGCTTGAGCGTTTAGGCATACCTCATTCTGCCACGACCCAGGCAGAATTTTGGCGGGACTGCTTTTTAAACTGACCCACTACCGCAACTTCAGGGCATCTCCTGTCTCGCCGCGTCAGCGGTACCATCGACGAATCGGCGCTGGTACTCCGGACGGGGTACCAGGCAGTGGTCGCGCTGGCCGAAGAAGCGATAGCGGTGTCGCGCGACGAGGTCGTACGCCGCATCCAGCACCGCGGCCGGCAGGAGCCTGAACAGCGCGGCCGCTTTCCATGGCCACCCGAGAGCCGTCAGAACGAAGAGCGCGGCGGTTCCTTTGATCAGCAGCGCACCGGCATGACTCTGGTAGTTGGTGATGACGCCGAAGGTGTCCAGATGGCCCGGATGGCCCCCGGCGCGAGCCAGGAGCTGAGACCCGGCGGTGCTTTGAAGGCTGGCGATATGGAAGATTTCGCGCCGGTCGAGCGGGAGGACGCTGCGAACCATTCCATGGCACAGGCCGCACGTCCCGTCATAGAGCAGCAGGTGCCGGCCGGCCGACATCACGGCGCGGCTGCGGGCAGAAGAATCCCGATCAAGGCATACGCCTCGTCTGCAGCCAGCGCGGTCTGTCCCTCGAGCGCGTTGAATGTGGCGAGGTCGAGCAGGCCGGCGCGCGTGTCGAGCCGGAGATTGAGGGAGGTCTTGTCCAACGCGAGCTTGACGTAGTCGTACTCCGCGTTGAACTCGGCAATTCGCAGCAGAAGGGCCTGGCTCAGCGCCAGCTTGTCGCGCGGGAAGAGCGCCACGATGAAGAAGACACCGTCCTGCGCGGCTGCGATGCGCACGCGCACGACGTTCAGATTCTTTCCTTTGTACGTCGTCTCCCACACGCCATCCGCAATCTGCTTGTAGGGCCCCGGCGACTGGGCAATCAGCTCGGCAAGAGACGACGCCTGAGCCCAGACCTGAGTGGCCGACAGCAACACGGCGAAAAGCACCAACGTCACGCGCATCGACAATCCTCTGCTCAGGTGATGTGGGCGCCCTGCGCCGCGGTGTACAGGGTGTAGACCGACTGACTGCTGGTCATGAACAGGCGATTGCGGTGTTTCCCGACGAAGCAGAGGTTCGCCGTGCCTTCGGGCATCACGATCTGGCCGATCTTCTTCCCGTCCGGCGCGTACACGTGGACGCCGTCGATCCCCTCGCCGCCGAACCCCGTCGAGCACCAGACGTTGCCGTCCACATCGGCCCGGATGCCGTCATGAAAGCCCACGTCCTGCGTCGCGAACACGCGGCGGTTCGTGAGACGCGCGCCGTTGTTCTGCACGTCCCACGCGATGATCGTCGCTTTTTCGTTCGGATGATGCGTGGGCGCCGTGTCGGCGACGTAGAGAATGCGGTAGTCGGGGGAGAAGCAGAGGCCGTTCGGCTTCATGATCTCGTCGGTGAGCTTGGTGAGCCGCCCGTTCTGACCGTCGATATGGTAGACGCTCGTAGGCAGCTCGAGCTCCCGGACGGTGCCCTCATAGTGCCAGTGGCTGCCGTAGCCCGGATCGGTAAAGAGGATGCCGCCGCCGTTGGGATGCACCACCGCATCGTTCGGCGCGTTGAGGCGTTTGCCGTCGAAGGTCGCCGCGAGGACCGTCGGCTCGCCCTGATATTCGTAGCGCACCACGCGCGCGGTCTGGTGCTCGCAGGCGATCTGCCGGCCCTGCCAGTCGAACGTGTTGCCGTTGGAAAAGTTCGACGCCGCGCGCATCTGGGTGACCTTGCCGGTGGCCTCATCCCAGCGCATCTGGACGTTGTTGGGGATGTCGCTGAACACCACGTACCGCCCGACGCCGTTCCAGGCCGGTCCCTCCGCCCACAGCCCACCGGTCCATTCGCGCACCAGCGGTGTGTTGCCGATCATGTATTTGTTGAAGCGCGGGTCGAGCACCTTCCAGACGCCGGACGGATAACGGATCGGCTCCGGTCCCAGAGCGAAGTGCTGCGTCTGCGCGAAACCGGACGGCGCCAACAGGGTCGCGGCGGCCGCGGCCGTGCCTGCCGAAAGAAACGCGCGACGGTCGATGCCGGACGTGTGAACTCTTTCTCGATTCATACGGGGTGATTATCACCGACTTGTTCTATGCTGCTGCCTGATTTTCTGCGGAGGTAAGGGAAGGCGTATACTCCGGCCGTTGGCCCTTTTGTGGATCGCGCTGAGCATCGCGTGTCTCGCCGTCGATTATCTCCTGGGGCCGTTCATACAATTTCCAATCGTTTACCTGATTCCCGTCTCGCTGGCCGCATGGAACAGCGGCCGTAGTCTGAGCCTTGCGCTCGCCGTGATCCTCCCGCTCTGCCGCTTGTACTTCATTACGTTGTGGGATCCGCCTTGGACCTTCCTCGAATCAGCTGTGAACGCCGCAATTCGCATCACGGTTCTGGCGTCCTTCGCCTGGCTCGTTGAGCGGACCGCGAGTCAGACCAGGCGCCTTTCTTCCGAAGTGCAGCTGCTGACCGGCATGCTGCCGGTCTGCAGCCGATGCCGGAAGATCCGTCAGGAGGGGGGTCGTTGGCAGCCGCTGGACACGTATGTGTCGCAGAATCCCGGAGAGTTCAAGCATGAACTCTGTCCGGATTGCGTCCGGATATCCACCGAGGTCTTCGACCGGCGGTAGGTAATGGCTACGACACGCGGGGCTGGAGAACGGGGTGCCAGGAGTGGCCGCACGCGCGGCAATGACACCACGTGACCGTCTGATTGCCCTGGAGCACCTGCTCGGCGTTCACGTGATGATCCGTGCCGCACTTGGGACAGAGATGGGCGACACAGGCGGCCTTGGCCTGAGTGGTCGACGACGAATTGGGCGATTCTCCTGCGGGCACGAACGCACTTATTATAGCGCCTATGCCCAGGGATAAGGTCGTCATTGTGTCCGGCGGTGCCCACGGAATCGGCGAGGCCTCGGTCCTGGCCTTCGCCCGCGAGGGGTATCGAGTCGCGCTGGCCGATCTTGACCGGGAAGCCGGAGAGCGCGTGACGCAGAACAGCCATTCGCTCCCCGGCGAAGTCATGTTCGTCCGGGCGGACGTCTCCCGTTCGCAAGACGCACGCGAGGTTGTCCGCACGACGGTCTCCGCGTTTGGCGGGGTCGATATCGTCTTCAATAACGCCGGCATCCAGCCGCCGGACAGCTACAAGACGGCGGAAGAACTGGACGAGGCGATCTGGGACCGCGTGATGGATGTGAACGTCAAGAGCTGCTTCCTGCTGTGCAAGTACTCGATTCCGGAAATGCGAACGCGCGGCGGAGGCGTCATCATCAACAATGCCAGTGTCCAGGGCTTGCAATCTCAGAAGCTGGTGCCCGCATACGCGGCCAGCAAGGGAGCGGTGCTCTCCCTCACACGGAATCTGGCGCTGGATTACGCGGATGACAACATCCGGGTGGTCGCGATTTGCCCAGGCTCGGTGGACACACCGATGTTGCGCACCTCTGCGGCGCTGAGCGCGCCGCACGATCCCGATGCCGCGCTCTCGGAGTGGGGGCGCAGGCACCCGCTGGGACGGATCGCCCGACCCGAGGAGATCGCTGACGTGGTCGTGTTTCTTGCGAGCGACAAAGCGTCGTTCATCACCGGCGAATATATCTGCGTTGACGGCGGCCTCATGGCAAAAGGGCAATGGGCATGAACACGACACAACTTCGCCTGTGGCCCGGCGTGCTCGCGGTGGCGCTGCAGTGGCTGGTGATGTTCGGCATTCCCATCTTCGTTCCGGAACACGGCGGCACAGCGCTGCTTGGCGGAGTTGTCTGCGGGCTGGTGGTGTTGCTGTGGTGGCTGTTCTTCAGCCGCGCGATCTGGTGGGAGAGGCTGGCCGCGATCGTCGTCATGGCCGTCGCCGTGGCCGCGACGCTACGTCTCGTGCACGAGTCGGTGGCGAACGGGATGATGGGATTCATGCCGTTCATCTATGCCCTGCCGGTCCTGGGCCTCGCGCTTGTGGGCTGGGCCGCGGCCAGCCGCGGCCTGTCGGACGGACGCCGGCGCGCGTCGATGGTCGCCGCGATTCTGCTCGCGTGCGGAGCGTTGACGCTGGTCCGGACCAACGGCATCTCCGGCGATGCCATGTCGGATCTCAAATGGCGATGGACGCCGACGGCGGAGCAACGGCTGCTTGCACGCAGCGAGGAGCCCCTCGACGCTGCTCGGGTCGGGCCCGCCGCGACAAGGCCTGCGCCTGCACCCCGAGAAACGGTGACGACTCCCCCGCCGATTCCGCCGGACACGGCGCGCTCCGCCGCATCGACGAGCGCGACCATGGACGCCGCCTGGCCCGGCTTCCGTGGACCGGCCCGCGACAGCATCGTTCGCGGCGTGCGGATCGACACGGACTGGTCCCGCACACCACCGGTCGAGTTGTGGCGCAAGCCGATCGGACCGGCGTGGTCATCGTTCGCCGTCGCCGGCGACCGCTTCTTTACGCAGGAGCAGCGCGGTGAAGACGAGATCGTGTCTGCGTACAACCTGAAGACCGGGGAGCCCGTGTGGAAGCACCGCGACGCGGTTCGATTCTGGGAGTCGAATGCCGGCGCCGGTCCGCGCGCGACCCCCACGCTCAGCAACGGTCGCGTCTACACGCTGGGGGCGACTGGAGTACTGAACGCGCTCGACGCTCGCGACGGCTCGGTCGCCTGGTCGCGCAACGCCGCGACCGACACCGGCAGAACAGTCCCGGATTGGGGCATCGCGAGCTCGCCTCTGGTGGTCGGCGACGTCGTGATCGCGGCCACGGCCGGATCACTCGTCGCCTACGACCTCGCCACGGGGAAGCCGCGCTGGTTCGGCCCTAAAGGCGGCTACGGCTACAGCTCGCCGCAGCTGACGACGATCGCCGGCGTCGCGCAGATCGTGCTGGTGAACGGACCGGGCGTGATCGGCGTGGCTCCGTCCGACGGGTCAGTCCTCTGGCAGCACGGATGGGCGGGCGACAGCATCGTCCAACCGGCGATGCTCGCGGGCGGCGACCTTCTAATCGGCAGTGGCTCCGGGCTCGCAGCCATGACCGGCATGCTGCGTCTCTCCGTCGCGCACGGGACGAGCGACGGATGGGCCGTGAAAGAGCGGTGGACGTCGTCAGCCCTGAAGTCGTACTTCAACGACTTCGTGGTCCACCAGGGGCACGCGTTCGGCTTCGACGGCAGCATTCTCGCCTGCATCAATCTCGAGGAAGGCACGCGCAGGTGGAAGGGAGGCCGCTACGGCCACGGCCAGGCACTCCTGTTGTCGGATCAGAACCTGCTGCTCGTACTGTCGGAAGACGGCGAACTGGTGCTGGTGTCGGCGACCCCCGACAAATTCACGGAGCTCGCGCGGGTCCCGGCGATCGAAGGCAAGACGTGGAATCATCCGGTTCTGGTGGGCGACGTGCTGCTCGTACGCAACGGCGAGGAGATGGCCGCGTTCCGCCTGGCGCTCGCCGATCGCTGACGCGCGCGATCGGGTCAGCTTACCGGTCGATCGCGCGCCTCGGCGCGCCCGTTCGACAGCGCGTCGAGCGTCGAAGGCGGCGGAAAATTCCCAGGGTATTCGGGGGTGGGTCCATACTCTTCGCATGGAACCCCCACATGAGGAGATCCCAGAGCATGACTTTCAACAGACGACAGTTTCTGAAAAATGCCGGACCGATGGGGACGCTGGCCGCCGCGGTGGCCACCGGCAGTTGCGCCTCGCCGGCTGGGACGCCGGACTCTGCGAGTCCGACACGGACGCTGGCGAGGGGAATGGCGAAGGGCTTGACGCTCCTGACCCTCAGAGTCGGCGGCCGTGACCGCCTGGGCGTCAAAACCGATCGCGGCGTGCTGGATGTGCCGGAGGCCGCGTCGCTGCTGAAGATGTTCGCGCCCGCGACGCTGGACGATCTGCTTCAAAACGAGGACGGCCCGAGCCTACAGGCACTGGTGGAGGCGAGCCTCACATCAAGCGCGGCCCAGGCAGCCTTCCGGCAGGAACACACGGTCGAGTACGGCCCGCTGGTGAGTCGTCCGGAGAAAATCCTCTGTGTCGGCCTCAACTACCGGAAACACGCCGAGGAAATCGGTGCGGCCATTCCGCAATATCCGGTGCTCTTCAACAAGTTCAACCCTGCGCTGAACCGTCACAGAGGCACCGTGAAGCTGCCGGTCGATCTGGCGACGCAGTTCGACTACGAGGTCGAGCTCGTGATTGCGATCGGCCGGACAGCATCTCGCGTGAGCGAGGCCGACGCGTTGTCGTACGTCGCCGGGTACGCGACCGGCAACGACTTCACGGCGCGCGACCTCCAGAACGGGCGCGGCGGGCAGTGGATGGTCGGGAAGGCGCTCGACCAGTTCGCTCCAGTCGGCCCGTATCTGGTGACGGCGGACCAGGTCGATCCGGACAACCTCGCGCTCGAGTGTCGCGTCAACGGCGAGACGCGGCAGTCGTCGAACACGTCCGACTTCATTTTCAACACGCGGAAGATGATCAGCTACATCTCCACCTACTTCACGCTGCGGCCGGGTGACATCATTTATACGGGCACGCCTCACGGCGTGATTCAGGGGATGCCTGAGCCCAAGCGGGTGTGGCTGAAGCCCGGCGACAAGATCGCATGCAGTCTCGAGAAGCTGGGCGAGCTGACGTTCGATCTGGTGTGAGATGAGTTCAGTAAGAAGCGCGAGCCCTCTTACGCAATGATGTCGCGGACGACGGCGCCCCCCTGGGCGCCAGTGAGTCGAACGTCCAGGCCCTGATACTTCACCGCGAGCTTTGCGGCGTCGATGCCAAGCAGATGCAGCATCGTCGCGTGGCAATCATGCACGCTCACGGGATTCTCGACGGCTGCATAGCCCAGATCGTCGGTGGCGCCGTAGGACAGGCCTTTCTTGATGCCGCCACCAGCGAACATGAATGAAAACCCTTTGATGTGATGGTCGCGGCCGCCGCGTCCCTGCGACATCGGCGTGCGGCCGAACTCGCCGCCCCAGATGACCAGCGTGTCGTCCAGCATGCCGCGCTGCTTGAGGTCGGTGATCAGCGCCGCCGTCGGCTTGTCGACTTCCTGGGCCTTCAAGACGACGTTGTTTCTCACGTCGCTGTGATGATCCCAGTCCCGGTGATAGAGCTGGATGAACCGTACGCCTCGCTCCGCCAGCCGCCGCGCGAGAAGACAGTTCGACGCAAATGAGCCGTCGCCCGGCTTCGCCCCGTACATCTCCAGGATGTGCGGCGGCTCCTGGCTCATGTCGAGCAGCCCGGGGACGCTCGTCTGCATTTTGAACGCCATCTCGTACTGTGCGATGCGCGTGTGCAATTCCGGATCGTGCAGCGATCGATTCGCGACCTCGTTCAGTGCGTTGATGGCCTGAATCGAGTCCCCCTGCATGTCGCGGCTGATGCCGGGCGGGTTGGTGATGTAGAGAACCGGATCGCCGACGGAATTGAAGCGCACCCCCTGGAATTTACTCGGCAACATGCCGGCCGACCATTGCCGCGCTGCGATCGGCTGCATCTGACCGCCGTTACCCTGCGACACGAGAACGACGAAACCGGGCAGGTTATCGGCTTCTGCGCCCAACCCGTACAGCGCCCACGATCCCATGCTCGGGCGGCCCGTGATGATCGATCCGCTGTTCATGAACGTGTGGGCGGGGTCGTGGTTGATCTGCTCGGTCCACATCGATCGCACGATGCACGTCTCGTCGACGATGCTGCCGATGTGTGGAAACAACTCGCAGACGACCTGCCCTGACTTGCCGAACGGCTTGAAGCCGTGCGTCGGTCCAAAGCAGGTGAGCCGCTGCCCCTGGAGTTGCGCGATCTGCTGTCCTCGCGTGAACGACTCGGGCATCGGCTTGCCCGTCATGCCGGCGAGCTTCGGCTTGTAGTCGAATGTCTCGAGATGTGACGGCCCACCGGCTTGATAGAGGAATATGACGCGTTTGGCTTTGGGAGCGAAGTCGAGCGGGTTCACGACGCCGCGTGATGGCATGGCCGGCGCCTGTGTGCCAGCGAACGCGCGAGGGCCGAGCAGCGAGTTCAGCGCAACGACACCCAGCCCCGCCGCTCCACGCCCGAGGAAGGCCCGTCGGCTCATCTCCCGAACAAAGTTTTCGTACATGGCGGTCAGTTCCTCGTAATCAATTCGTGCAGGTTCAACACGGCCCGCGTGATCGTCGTCATCGCCGCGAGGCGGACAGCGTTGACGTTGGCCGGCAGGGGCGTCTCGCCGCCGCTGAGGAACTCGCGCGCGCCAGCGGTATCGGCGGCAAATCGTTTCAGGTTGCGATCGTATAGGCGTTGCAGAATGGACCGTTCTTCCATCGTCGGCGCACGGTTCAGCGCGCGATCGAATACCCAGGCGAGCTGGGCGTCAAAAGCCGGCGGCCGCGTCCCGCCTTGCGCGGCAGCATGCTGCGCGAACGCGCGCGCCGCTTCGACATAGATCGGATCGTTCAACAGGTCGAGTGCCTGGAGCGGCGTGTTCGAGATGCTCCGGCTCACCGTGCACTCCTCGCGCGTCGGCGCGTCGAAGTTCAGGAGACTCGGGTGCAGGTACGTGCGCTGCCAGGTCGTGTACAAGCCGCGGCGGTACAGGTCCTCGCCGCGACTGGCCGAGGACTCGCGCTTCGGAAAGTTCAGCGCGGCGAGATACCCGGGCGGCTCGACCGGGCTCACACTCGGACCGCCGACCTTGTCGCTGAGCAGGCCGGACGCCTGCAAGATGACATCACGCACGTTCTCGGCGTCAATGCGAAAGCGATTCTGGTGAGCGAGCAGGCGGTTCTCCGGATCCGGTTTCGTGTCCCCGAGCGACGACTGCCGGTACGTGTGGCTCGTCACGATCAGCCGGACGACGTGCCTGATGTCCCATTTCTGCATGAACTCGGACGCGAGCCAATCGAGCAGCTCGGGATGCGTCGGCCCCTCGCCCTGCGAGCCAAGGTCGTCGATCACCTTCGAGAGCCCGATCCCGAAGAACTCGCGCCACGTGCGGTTCACGAACGTGCGTGCCGTCAGCGGGTTGTCTCGCGACACGAGCCAGTTCGCCAGATCAAGGCGCGTCGCCCGCTCGCCTCTTGTGTCGAGCGCGCCAAGGAAACGCGGAATCGCAGGCTCGACGATGGGGGCCGAATCGTCCATCCAGTTACCGCGCGGCAGGATGCGCGTGGGCATCGGATCGATCGACACCGTCGTCACCACGGATGGAATCGACGAGTCGAGCAGGCCACGCTCGGTCTCCAGGATCTCAACGTCTCGATAAAGATCCGCCAGGTCCGGATTCGAGAAGATCAAGTAGTCGCGCACCGCCGTACGTTCCACTTCATCACGATCGTCGGCCGGCCTCCGCAGCGCTCTCATCGCGTCTTCGGACAGGCCGCTCGCCCAGGTCGTCCGACCGCTCTCGTCCCGGCTGCGGGCACGGCTGCCTGAGGTGCCCGTCGGCGGCCACGCGAATGCGTCGGCGGCAAGCGCCAGACGGAAGCGTCCGATGACCGCCCGCCGCAGTTCCGAGTCGTGCCGCAGCGTCACGACGAGCGTCGTGTCTGCTGTGGTGTGAAGGGCGTCGGCGAAGCGCAGCGCCACGAACGGGTTCCTCGCTTCGCCGAAACGAATGCCCCACGCGGTGTTGAGCTTCCCGTCGATGGCGGCGAGCGGCGGCATGCTCGGATCGTTGATCGCCGAAACCGCCGGCGGCGCGTCGTTGACCGTTGCCATCACGAACGACAACCGCCGCGCGGGCTGACCGCGTTCCACGAGCTCGGCCTCCACCTCGCTCAGCAGAAATCGATCGGCGCCGCGCGCATACCGGGCTCCCGGCAAGCTCTCATCCTGCACGACCTCGAGACCGATCTGACGCCACGCTCCAGCACCCGGCTTCAACGTGATCACGTACGTCTCGCGATCCGGATTCATGCCGCTCGCGACGACGAGACCGTCGCCCGGTTTGGTGTCGGTTTTCAAACTCCCGTCGAGATAAAAATTGCTGTCGATCGGTTCCTTGTCGTAGATGGTGAGCGTCGCGCCGTTCAGCGCACGCGCACCAATCGGGCGCTGCCACGTCCACGCCAGCTGGCCGGCCTGCCACCGCGCGTTCAGAGCGACCTCCCGCGCCGCGTCGTCGATCGGCGGGACCGCCTTCGTCGCCGCCGCTTCCTCGAGGCGCAACCGGGCGGCCGCAAGGTTCGTGTCGAGGGCCGCGAGCGCCGCCCTCTGCGCCTCGGTGGGCAGCGCGAGTTTTGCGCCCCACGCGCGCGCGCCGCGGTCGGGCACGAGCCCCGTCTCCTGGATGTCGGCGAAGAAGGCCTTCATCGCGTAGAAATCCTTCGCGAGGAACGGATCGAACCGGTGGTCGTGGCATTCGGCACATCCCAGTGTGCTGCCCAGCCACACGGCGCTCACCGTGCGCACGCGGTCGGCGCCGTACTTCGCGAGGTACTCCTTGGGCTGAAGCCCGCCTTCGGCCGACGTGCGATTCAGGCGGTTGTACGCCGACGCGACGCGCTGCTCGACGGTTGCGTTCGGCAGCAAGTCTCCGGCGATCTGTTCGCGTGTCATCTCGTCGAACGGGCGATTTTTTAGAAATGCCTGCAGCACGTAATCGCGGTACGGCCACGCAGGAATTGGATTGTCGCCGTGGAACCCCGCCGTATCTCCGTAACGCACCGCGTCGAGCCAGCGCATGGTGCGCTGCTCGGCGTACCTCGGCGAGGACAGCAATCGATCCACGAGTCTTTCGTACGCATCTGGCGCCGTGTCTGCCAGGAACGCGCGCGTGTCCGCTGTGGTGGGCAACAGGCCTGTCACATCAAGCGTCACGCGCCGAAGCAGCGTGCGTTTGTCGGCCTCGCTCGACGGTGCCAGCTCCTCGCGGCGCAACCGGTCCTGGATGAACTGATCGATCGGGTTCCTGATCCGCGATGCGTCCGCGACAGCCGGAACGGCCGGACGCGTCACTGGTTGATACGCCCAGTGACCCTCGTAGGCCGCGCCTTCCGCGACCCAGCGGCGAATGGTGTCCTTCTGTGCGTGGGTCAGATCCTTGTGGGCGGATCTGGGCGGCATGACCCTCGCGCCTTCCGCGAAAATGCGCGCGACGATCTCGCTCTTGTCGGGATCGCCGGGCACAATCGGCATGCGGCCAGCGCGCGTCGGCTTGATCGCTTCTTCGCGAATGTCGAGGCGCATGTCGGCCTTGCGCGCGATCCTGTCGGGACCGTGGCAGCGGAAGCACGTATCCGACATGATCGGCCGAATGTCGCGGTTGAAGGTCGGTCGATCGGGTTGGGCCGCGACTTCCCCCACCGCCGCGATGCAGACCGCGAGCAGGCACAGAAGCTGACGCATCATTTCCTCTTTCTACCAGTGACGACCGCAGATTATATGCTCAACGCCGAGCCGGTCCGGGCCGTTCTGGTCAGTGAGCCGTCTGACCGCGCGCTCATCGCGTCATGCACGAGTGCAAGGAGCGCAATGCACGCGGTGTCGGTGCGCAACGTCCGTGAACCCATGCCGACGGGCTGGAAGCCGTGGGTCTCGAGAAGTTGCACCTCGACGTCGTTCCAGCCGCCCTCCGGCCCGACGGCGAGCAGCACTCGTTCTTCGACGCTCTCGCGAACGACCGCCCCTGCCAGCCTCGTTGCCGCGGGGTCGGCCACCAGACGAAGGCCGCCGCCGAAGAAGCCGTCGAGCCGGTCCTCGACCAGCACCTTGAATCGCCGGTGGATGGAAACGGTCGGCAATCGCGTGTCGCGCGCCTGCTGCAATCCTTCGACCAGCAGCGGCCGGTAGCAGTCGGATGTGAGGACGTGAGTGTCGAAGTAGTCTCGTTCCACGCGCTCCGCGTTCGTCAGGATGATCTGGCCGACTCCGAGCGCGGCGATCTGTGCCCAGAGGCGGCGGAGCACTTTCGGTCGAGGAAGCGCGAGGAGTATGTCGATCCGAGGCCTGGGCGGGACGGTCGTTTCAAAACAGCACCGCAATTCGATCGTGTCGTTGGACACGGACTGCACCGTGCCCACTCCGCGCGGACCATCCAGGATACCGACGCGCACCTGGTGCCCAGCCGCAACCCTCAGGACGTTCCGCAGGTGGGCGGCACGTATGCCTGACAGACGGATATCACAAGCGCCTCTGACTTCGCCGGGCTCGAGGAGGATGAGATTCACGCGCTATTTCGACGCCGGAGGCTCGATATAATCCGGGACTACTGCGGGCCATTCCCACGTCCGGCCGGCATCCGATTCTTGTCCTGATCGGCTCGAGCGCGGGTTAGTGCCCGTAGCGAGTTGGCGCTTCATCGCACTACTTACCGCCGTTCGTCGAGGAATCCGAACGCGTAGACGGTCCCGTCGTCGGCGCCGACGTATACCTGGCTCAACGCGCTCCAGAAGCTGCCCGGAGATGCAGAGGCGGTCATCGACTTTCCGCTGTTCCAGAGCGCCTTGCCCGAACGGCCATCGTGCGCGAAGAGCACCGCTGGCGATCCGATCCGGCCGGCCGCAGCCGGCCGGCCGCTGGACAGCGCGAACACGACGCCATTGACAATGATTGGCGTCGCTGGCGATGTCAGATCGCTGGACGTCCACTCGGGCTCGAGCGAGAACGTGCCGTTGGCGTCCCTCACGCGAAGCGCGACGACCGCGCCGTTACGGATCGCGCCGTTCGACGTGCGAGTCGCCACGGGCCTTCCCGAGACCGGAACGAGAATCCAGCGCGCCGCGGAGTCTGCGGGCGCCGTTGGTGCGGCCGCGCGCGCCCAGCTGGACAACGCCTCCGCCGAGATCGCACCGCCGCTCGCAATCAGAGGTGATGACGCCACGAGCGGAGTGGTGTGGTTCGCGCCGCCAAGCGACGCCGCGTCGAGCAGCATCACGCGGCCGTCCTTCGTCGCGGCAGAGACGAGGTCCTTCGTACCGTGCCGGAAGACCGTGGGGCCGGTGACGAACTCGGCCGTGGGC
>Ga0163150_10005059_pt1 | contig 17215 bp, 8 predicted proteins | sample OliLakLV19P2IB_FD_148628 | JGI IMG/M metagenome (GOLD analysis project Ga0163150, IMG submission 148628) | Freshwater microbial mat bacterial communities from Lake Vanda, McMurdo Dry Valleys, Antarctica - Oligotrophic Lake LV.19.P2.IB | ecosystem: Environmental > Aquatic > Freshwater > Lake >...
TCAGGATTCAGGGGACGGGGGACGTTAGCCGTTGTGCTTGCGCACTGCTAGCGACGCACGCGGGGGCGCACGTGAAAGAGAAGTGAACCATGACTCGTGTAAAGAAAGCGGAAGGCGGAAGGCGGAAGGCGGACCGACGCCGCCGCAAGGGCGTCATCCTGCTGGTGGTGCTCGCGCTCTTGTCGTTGTTCACCTTGATGCTGATCACGTTCGTGATCGGCACCGCGCACTTTCGAGTCAGCGCCAAGGGCTTGAGCAAGGTCGAGCAGTCGGGCGATCCCCCCGACGCGCTGAATCACAGTGCGTTCTTGCAAATCGTGCGCGGGCCGCGAAACCCGGCCTCGGCGATGGGCGCGCACGGGCTGTTGGAGGACATGTACGGCAATCGGCCGCTGCGCGCGCGCGTCGACTCCAGTACCATTTCGGGCATCGGCAACGGCCAGATCGTCCATTTCAACGCTGAGATTGTGTTGAACGCCGGCGACCTCGACCCGACCGATGGATTCTACAACGGACGGCTGCTCACGTTTGTCGATGGCCCCGCCGCCGGCCGCAGCACGCGGATCGTTGGTTCGGGAATTTACACCGCTGGCAACCCCGCGACGATGGAATTTGACGTGCTGGCCGTGCCCGGGCTCGGTATATCGACGAGCAACCCGGCGTACATGAACTTCATCATCAACGGGCGACCATTCTCGGGCACGGGTTTTGGGTTCCGGCAGGCGAGCTTTGATCCAACAACTCCCAATCCGCCACGGCTGCTGGACGCTGCTGACGCGGACGACGCCAATCACGTGTACGCGTTGCTGCCGAACCATTCGACGATCGGGTTCAAGCCCAACGCGGCAATCAAGTACTACGATCCCGCTGGTCCCGGCGGGGCGAATGAGGATTACGACGCGCCTGACTTCCAAAATATGCTGCTGGCCGTGCGCACCTTCTCCGCGGCCGGTGTGGAACAAGTGCCGCTGCCTTCGCTGCACCGGCCGGACCTGATCAATTATTGGAACAACTATACCGGCGGCCCCAAACCCGACCCGGGGCAATACATTCTGCGCCCGTTGCAGCGCTATCATCCGAATTTCACCGGCAGCAACCCGAACCCAAACTTCAACCCTGAAACCGACCTGCAAGGCCCCTGGGACGTCGACAACGACGGCGAAGGCACGCCCGATAGCATCTGGGTCGACCTGGGCATGCCCGTCCAAACCGCGCCCGACGGCCGCACCTACAAGCCGCTGTTCGCCATCCTGTGCATCGATCTGGACGGCAAGCTGAATCTGAACGCGCACGGCAACCTGACACACATGGACCTGGCCGCTGGCAAGACGACCACGCGCTTCTCGCCGATCACAGGACCGCTGGCGGTTGTGGCGAACGCGACCGCGCAGGCCACCCCGCTTCCCGTCCTGCGCGCGGGCCAGGGCCTCGGCCCGCCCGAGATCAGCCTGCATCATCTCTTCAAGGGCTTTGCCAACGAGTACCTCAACCTGCTGACGGGCCTCGCACCGCCGTCGTCGAGCGAGTACGTAGACGGCCGTTACGGCGAAGTGCAGCGGAAGATTCCGCTTCCCGGCAACCCAGGCGAGTTTTATCAACCGGGCCCAGGCATGACGCGGATCTGCGACCCGCTGGCTTGGGTGATGCAGAGCGATCAGCCCCAGTTGAGCAGCGGCCACCTGGCGTTCGAGCACGCGACGTACGCGTATACCGACGTGGCGTTTCCCAGTTCCTACGGAACGCCGGCCGACCTCGACGGCGACAGCATGCTGGCCCTCGATCTGCATGGGCAGCCGTTGTACATCGCCTACACCATCGGCGCCGGCTGGGGTGAGGTCAGCGATCGCGTCGACAGCGCCTATGAGCTCGACCTGTCCTTGAACGCAAGGCACGCCGGCTTTTCGTCGACCGAGCGATTCGGGAATTCTATGGGCACGATGGCCGTCGGCCCGGACATGAACGGCAAGGTCTCGTCGGTCGACGCGCCGTTTACGGCCGCGGAATTGGAGCGGCTGCTGCGGTACAACGATATCGACGCGACGGGTCTGCCCGACCGGCTGTTGCGTCTGGCGCCCAACGCGTTCAACTCGGCCGTATCGCCCAAGCTGCGGAACCTGGTCACCTACGGCAGCTTCGATCTGCCGGTGCCCAGCATGGTCTTCACGTCGCCGGAAATGATGAAGGACGTGTTCGCGTTGGCGGGTGGTACAAAGACGCCCGCGTTGTTTGACGCGAATATCACGCAGTTGTTGCGGGCGAAGTTGGTTCGCAACGGCATCGCGGACGGCAGCGTTGCGATGCAAGACGCCATGAAGCAGCTCCTGTGGCCCGAGCTGGTCATGGGCGTGAAGATGGACATCAATCGGCCGTTGGGCAACGGCCGCGACGACAACGGCAACAAAGTGGTGGACGAACCCGATGCGTTGCCCACGGCCGAGAATGAGTGGTCGGGCAACGAGATTGATTCCGGCGGCCCGGTGCCCGACTTGAACAATGACGGGACACGCAACGCACCGATCCCGTCGGGCGCCGACCGCCGCGTGCGGCAGTTGCTCGCCCGGCACCTGTATGTGCTGATGATGCTTCTGGTGGACGAGAATCCGAATCCGCTGCGGATCGACATCGACGGTAAGCCGGGCAACGACACGCCGCGGGAGACGGCCCGCGCGATCGCGCAGTGGGCGGTGAACATGGTCGATTTCCGCGATCCCGACGCGATCATGACGCCGTTCGAGTTCGACATTTTTCCTTTCAAGGACGACGATGCTGGTGTTCCAGGCACTTGGGACGTCGACGATATCGTGAGCACGCAGACAACTACCAGCGCCGACGACAACGAGGTATCGCATACTTGGCGCGGACTGGCCTGGGGCGTGGAGCGGCCAGAGTTGTTGATCAGCGAGACGCTGGCGTTTCACGATCTCAAGACGGAAGACGAAGCCAGCGACACCGACAAAAGCTCCACGACGACCGATCCAATGCAACCCGATGACGATTTCGATCAGAAAGTCAGGCCGGAAGGGTCTTTTTTCGTGGAGCTGTATAATCCAAACAGCCCCATGGAAGCCCCTCACGCGGAATTCGCGTCGGTTCCTTATCAGCCGGGAGTTGACTTAGGAAAGAAGGCCCCCGACGGCGCACCCGTCTGGAGGCTGGCCGTCTATTTAAACCCGACCCCCGCCGCGCCCAAGGATCCCGAGGATCCGTTTGACCGACCCGATGCCGACCACGAGCGCAACATCTACTTCACGCCCATCGCGTCTGCCGCGTTGGCCACGCGCATCAATGGAACGAAGGTCTCCTATACTCCGAATGGGTTGCGCACCGTACCGCTGCCCTATGAGGCTTCGGCGCGGGTATTGCCGAATCGGTATGCGGTGATCGGACCGGCCGCGAATACCTATGTGGGTGAGAACAACTCGCAGGATCTGACGACGACGCGCTCCATCTCCCTGCTACCCAAGCGAGACCACACGATCTCGACGCAGGTCAACGTGAAAAACAACGTTCCAGCGCCCGGAGTCAACTACCCTAATACCACGCAGGATATTCAGACCCCGGTGTCGGTGATTGTGGACTCGCCGCGTCGAATGAGCGTGTCTGAGCCGACGGCAGGATATCTTGCGTATGCGATGAACGCCACGTCGTATTCGCCGCCCATTGACACGCCGCTGGACTACGTTGACCCGGCGCTGAAGCTGGATGGAACGACATTCGGTTACCGCATGGTTCATTTGCAGCGGCTGGCGAATCCGCTGATGCCTTGGGACGCCAAGGCCAACCCTTACATCACCGTGGACTCGGCGCCCGTGGATGTTACGCCCTTCAACGGCGTTGCAACGACAACTGATCCGTCGGTCGACACCGACCCAACGAAACCCGTGGTGTTCGAAACGCGCGAACGCGGTGATAGCGCCGCGGTGGCCGCCGTGCCGGCCACCGCTCCAATGCTTTGGCCCCAAGAACCGTCGCAGCCCGCCAACCTTCCGAGGCCGGCATCGCTGCAAGAGGCGCCGATAACGCACAAGTTCCCCTACGCCCTGAAACACACGCTGGGCTACCTGAACAAGTCTTACGGCGCCTATTGGGATCGGAATATCCCTCCCCAGTTGCTAGCGGGAGGTGCGGCGAGCGACTACATCGGCTGCCCAAAATTGCCATTCCCCTGGCTCTCTTGGAACAATCGTCCGTACGCGAGCACGATGGAGCTGGCCCTGGTCCCGGCCACGCGCAGCTCGAAGCTGTTCAACGTCGACGCCACAACGAACTCGTTTGCGTTCTCGTTTCCCAGTGCAACGGATTCGCCATACAACCGTAGCGCGCCACTGCCCGCAGGGTACGGCGCGTATCCGCACCTGCTCAATCTGTTCCACAGCCAGGGCAACGGCGCGCGCGGTTCGTCCCATTTGTATCGCCTGCTGGAGTACGTGCAGGTGCCGTCGAAGTTCACGGGCACGGACACCTGGTTTGATGCAGCGCGGTTCGGCGCTGGTACAGGGGCGCACACCTTCCATCCGCCCTTCAACCACGTGTCGAACTTCCGCGACCCTGGCCGGATCAATATCAACACGATCTTCGATCAAGAAGGTGCCGTATGGGGAGGCATATTGGATTCGCTGTCCGCCGGCACCGCCCTGCAGAACAACGTGGCCCGTAGTCGCCGGGGAAACCAGCCCGGCAACATCTACGACTTGGACCCCGCGGGGAAATATCCCACGATCTTTGCCAAGCCGTTCCGCTCGTACGGCGGGAATACGCTGGTGCCGTTGGATAGCATGCGCGACCCAATTAGTCCTGGCCATGAGATCGACTCGACGCTGTTGCGAGCATATCCTACAGGCTCGAACAAGCCGCTCTTTGAAGTCGGCGGCGGCGCGCCCTACAGCGACCCGACGCGCAATCCTTACTTCCGCTACCAGGAGCTAAACCGCGTCAGCAACATGGTCACCACGCGCTCCAACGTGTATGCCATTTGGATCACGGTGGGCTACTTCGAGGTGAAGTACCATAGGATCGATAACGAGCATCCCGACGGCTACGAGCTGGGCGCCGAGCTGGGCAGCGATACGGGCGATATCCAGCGGCATCGCTCGTTCTACATCTACGACCGCTCGATCCCCGTGGGCTTCCAACGCGGCGAGAATCACAACGTCGAGGACGGGATCATGGTGCAGCGGTTTATTGAATAGGCGTTGGTGGTGCCACGGATTGAACGCCGATGAAACACAGACAGGAATCGCGAGTGCAACTTTCAAGATTAGCCGCCCCGCTTGCGGGGCGCTCCGCGGGCGTAGTGCATGTGGCAACGACTCAGATGGAATGGGTAATGGCCCGGAACGGCGGAGCGCATCGCAAGCGATGCGGCTAACTCGAATTGCCGTCTCACACGCTGAATTTGATATTCAAAATATCGTCGTCCCGCACCACGTAGTCCTTGGGCTCTTGCCGTGCCAGGTTATTGGCCTTCACTTCCCGCTCGCTGCCTAGGCGGACGAGGTCTCGGCAGGTCATGACTTCGGCGCGGATGAACCCACGGGCGAGGTCGCTGTGGATATTGGCGGCGGCTTCGAGCGCCGTGCCTCCTTGGTTGAGCATCCAGGTGCGGACTTCTTTTTCGCCGGCCGTGAAGTACAGCATCTGGCCCGAGACGTCGAGGATCTTCCGCAGCACTTCGTCGTGGCGCGAGGGTCCCAGGTTCATTTCGCGCTCGAATTCCACGCGATCGTCGGGGCTCATCCGCTGCAGCTCTCGCTCCAGGCCCACGCGCACGGCCAGCACGGGTCGGCCGCCGGTATCGCTGGGGCCGAAGCGCTCGAAGTTGGTCTCGTCGTCGGCCGCGTTGACGATCACCAGGGTCGGCTTCTCCGACAGCAGCCGAAACGAACGCGTGGCCTTGAACTGTTCGTCGGTCATATTCGAGGCCGCCAGCGGCGTGCCGGCTTCCATTGCCGCCAGCACTTGTTCGAGCGTCGCCAGCTCGGCCGCTTCCTGCTCGCGGTTGGGCCGCGGCTTGCGCGAGCTCTCGCGCAGCCGCTCGATCCGTCCGGTGACGATCTCCATATCGGCCAGCAGCGCGTCTTCGCCAAAGGTGCGCAGGTCGACCAGCGGATCTCGGGCGGCGAACCCGGCCACGACCAGCACCAGGCAGCCGGTATCGCGAATGAGCGCCAGCCGGGCGGGGTTGCCCTCGTGCGTGCGCGCCAGGCCGGGCGTGTCGACCAGCTCGAGCGAGGCCAGCGTGATCTTCTTGGGTTTGTACACCTGGCAAAGGGCCTCGACGCGCGGCTCGGGCACCGCCGCCATCGCACTTTGGCCGGTGTGCGACTTGGAGGGGTCGGCTTCGACCCCCGTGAGCCACTCGAAAAGCGTTGTCTTGCCCGAACCTTGGTATCCGACGAGGCCGATCTTCATGGGTAAGTGATGCGTGGCGCTTGATGAGGGTGAGAAGTAGGGGCCGCTTTAGCGCTTGGGAAAGAATCCATCCGACCGTGTGCCATGCTTTCACGACGCCCCGCGTCGGGTAAGCATGCCGACACTACGCCGCCGCGCGGCATGCCTACCCGGGCTAGCGCCCGGGTAGGCATGGCACCCTAATGGCTGTTTTTCGTTCAGGGGTATTGTTTCCCAAGCCCTTTAGCGGACGCGGAATGAGACGAAAACACGCGATGCAGCTACGCAGGTACGGCGTCCGCTAAAGCGGACCCTACGTCGAGCGCGTGCGGCGCGCGGGCGATAGGGCGGCGGCCAGTTCTGACAGGGCCTGTTCTACCGCTTGCGATTCGGCGCTGTCCAGGGGTCGGCCGCCGAAGCGGACCTTATAGTAGGCCTCGACGATGTGCCGCGGCAGCGCGGCAACGCCCTTGGTCTCGGGCGATTCGGCCAGTTGCCCGCCCGAAACCAGGGCGAACTCGCGTTGCGTCTGGCAGGTGGAGCGAACCAATTGGTGCTGTGCCAGAATGTTTTCCAGCCGGCGATAGAATTCGACCTTGGCCACGCCTCGCCGCTCGGCCGAGGCCGCCCGCCGACGCCGCCAGGACAGCACGCGGCGCGTGAGCCAACTCACCCCGCGGTAAAGCGACACGAGCAGCAGCATGACCACGATGGCCACGAGCGCTCCGCGCCAACTGAACCAGCCGCCATCGGCCAGCCCCCACCGCCGCGGCAGGTTCTTCAGCTCGGCCAGCAACGAGGCCCAGAAGTCGGCGTCGAAAAAGCCCTTCACCAGGCGAACGGCGCCCTGTGACACGGGCTGGTAAACCGATTCTTGCTGCCGCTGAGCATCCATCCCCAGCACGTAGGCCGACCACGAGGCCCGCCAGTAAACGAGAAACTGCTTGATGTTTTGGCTCATGCTGACCAGCATGGTCTGCGAGCTGTCGCGTGCCGAGGTGGGGTCGAGCGACAGCCACGCGCCGTTCTTTCGCGCCGCGGCGTCGTTCTCGGTTCCCTTCAGGTCGTCGCGGGGCTCGATATAGGCTTCGACCCAGGCATGCGCGTGGAGATTTCGGACCAGGTAGTACGACTGGTCGGTCCATTCGCCCCCTTTGTAGCCCACGACCAGTCGCGAGGGAATTCCCACTTGCCGCAACATCAGGGCCAGAGCGCTGGCAAAGAACTCGCAATGGCCGATGCGATGCCGGGTGACAAAGTCTTCGACGGGATCGACGCCCGCGTCGCGCGGAATCGGCTGAAGTTCGTAGCTGAATTCCGTCGAATCGCGAAGGAAGGCCTCGAGAGCCTGCGCGCGACCGATCGAGTCGCTCTGATCGATGTTGGCGACAATGCCCAGCGCAATCTCCCGCGTGCCCGCCAGCGGATCGGCGCCGGCCGACGTGCGGGGCAGCGTCATGTAGGTCTCGCGATCTCGGTCGCGCATCTCGTGCGTGCTCGAGATGAGTTGGATTTGCCGGCTGTCCCGGATGCCGGTCGTGGGCAGGTAAATCACCAGCCGCTTGCCCGGCGATTCGGCTTGCCGCACGATCTGCTCGGTCTCGCGATTGAAACCGATCGTCGCGGAATCCCTATCCTTCAGCACGTCCTCGGTATTGATGGGCACGATGGGGGGATACAAGGAAGGTACTTCGGGCGTGGCCGGCAAACGCATCTCGATCGTTTGCTGGATCGACGCCGAGGTATTCGCGTTGATCGTTCGTTGCGGCAGGTAGTGGGAATCGGCGCCGGCCATGCGGCCCCAGCGATTCGACGCGTACTCGGCCAGCACCGAAGCGCGAAAATAAGGCTCCTCGGCCAACGAGAGCGGACTGCCGTGGTCGGTCAGGTAGACGCGCATCGCCTCCTCGGGGCTTTCGATCACGCGGCCCAACTCGCCCAAAGTCACTTCCTGGGGCAAAGAGATCTGTCGCATCCCCTCCTCGCCGCCGCTGGAGGGCCGAGACCATTTCTCCAGCCGCGGCATGCTGTAGAAGAACGCCATCGTCCAAATCAGCGTGGCGACCGCCAGCAAGCTCGTCCGCCAGAACAATTCCCAGCCAACCCCTTCGTCCATTTCGGCCGCCGCGGCAACGCCGGTGAAGGCCGTGCTCTGCCCGACCAAGGGCCAGCGAGCGCGGACGCTGCTCGGCGGCGCGCTGCCCATCGTATCGCCCTCGGGCCTGACTGATAAGGACCCCAGCGACGCGGCAATCGCCAGAGGCTCCGCGGCGTTCGCCGCTGGATCGATCGCCCCGGCGCGGAAACGGCCACATTCGCGATGCAAGAAAAACAGCGTCATGGTCAGCAGGCCGACGAACATGTAGGCCACCATGAGCACGCCGAACTCGAGGCTCTCGTTCAAGGCCGTCGCCACGGCCACTTGCAACACGCTCAACAGGGCCAACAACCAATACGAGCGTGTGGTCTTTTGCTTGAAGAGCAGCACGAATTGCACGTACACGACAAAATTGACCAAGGCCAGCAGTTGCCCCTCGGTCAAATCGCCCTGCCATTGCGCGATCGAAATGGCCATCGCGGCCACGCCCGCCAGGTCGGCCGTCAGGCGATTGAGCCGCAGCCAGCCCTTGATGTCGGTAATGCACACCGAGAGGCACGAGACGACGATGGCGGCAATCGGCAGCGCAACGCTGTCTTCGCCCATGCCCAAGAGCACGGTGCCCATCGCGGCAAACGCCGCCATACTGATTTGTAGACACCGTTCTAAGTACATGGGTTCAATCAACCTGGCATGAAGTAGTCGGCCAGTTCGGGGCGGCCGACGTCGATCCACTGGATGCGTCCAATCCATGCCCGTTGGCGCGGATTGGACCATAGTTTGGTGAAGCGTTCGGTGTCGGTCCAATCCACCGCTCGCGTGCTGACGACGATCGTGTTCGTGCCTTGCCGGATGGCGTCGAGCGTCGTGCCGATGACTTCGGGCAAGCGGTCGCGGGTCGTTGATTCGGCCACGGCCAGCGACTCGAGCACCTCGCGGGCTAGGCCCAGCGACGCCGGACCATGATCGTGCCGGGGCGACGCGGCGGCCAACCCGACCCACAGCGCACGCCCGCCTCGGCGGCATAAATCGGAAACGATCGAGGCGGCGAAACTCACCGCCAACTCAATGTTCTCGCGCTGCCGCGTGTTGGGATTCTCGGGCTGCCACAGCTCGACGATCAGGGCCAGGTCCTGGTTGCGGCGCTGCTCGAACTGTCGCACGGCGGGCGATTGACGGCGTGCCGAGGTTCGCCAATGAATCCAACGTCGGCTATCGCCTTTGCGCCAATCGCGGAGGCCATAAAAATCACCTTCCAGCAGGCCCTGCCGCCGCTGGACGTGGCTCGTGCCGACATCGGCCGATTGATGCAGCCGCTGCCAGCGCCGCGTCAGCCGGCCAAGCCGGGGATAGACCATCAGCGTTTGGGGCTGATCGAGCGTGGTCGTCATCCGCACCAGCCCAAAGGGAAATCGCGTCGACACGCGCAGCGGACCAAAGTGATATCGCCCGCGCTGCGTGAGCCGGCCGCGATAACTTTCCTTGCGCGACTGGCCGGCCGGCACGTGCGGAAAGAGCACGCTGCCAAGGATCGGGGGCGAGGGCTCGCCGTCGCCTTCGCGTTGGATGCGATCCTCGGCCGCGATCGCCCAGCTTCCCAAGCGGCGGCGCGAATTGACGGCCTCGAGCTCGACGACCAACAGATCGCCGGCCGACACGCTTTTGGGCAGCTTCCGGCGAAAGTCGAGCCGCGCCAAGGTCGCCCGCACCAAGCGCCAGTTGAGCACCAGCGGACTGGCCATCATGCCAAACAGAACCAATAGCAAGTTCATGTTCCGCAACAGGGCTCCGCCCAGCACGAACGCCAACACGATCAGGTAGAACCAACCTTCGGTGCAGATCGAGGTGTGACGTGGAGAGCGCATGACGTGCCGCCGCATCGATTAGCCCGGCGCGGGCAGTTCATCGACCATTCGTTGAATCAAGCCTTCGACCGCGCCCCGCTGGTTGCCGTGCAAGTAGCCCTTGGTGATCACGCGGTGGGCCAGCACGGGGACGGCCAACCGCTTGATGTCGTCGGGCACGACGTAATCTCGCCCTTCGACTAGCGCTAGCCCTTGGCAGGCCCGATACAGGCACAGCGCGCCGCGGGTGCTTGCGCCCACGTGCAACTCGTCGCAGTTGCGCGTGGCCTCGACCAGGTCCATGAGATAATTGTGGATTGCGTCATCGACGGAGACTTGCCGGACCGCGTCTTGCAAGGCGATCACCTGCTGGCAGTCGAGCACCGGCGCGAGCGAATCGACAGGTTCGCCCCGGCGATGGCTGGTGAGCACCTGGATTTCTTCGTCGCGGTCGGGGTAGCCGATATTGGTCTGCAGCAGAAAGCGGTCGAGCTGACTCTCGGGCAGAGGGTACGTTCCCTCGAACTCAAACGGGTTCTGCGTGGCGATGACCATAAAGGGCCGCGGCAATGGATGCGTCTGCCCGTCGACCGAGACCTGGCCATCGCTCATGGCCTCTAACAGCGCGCTTTGCGTCCGCGGCGTCGTGCGGTTGATCTCGTCGGCCAAAACAATGTTCGCGAAGATCGGTCCCGGGCTGTAGAAGAAAGCGCTCGTTTTCGTGTCGAAAACGCTCGACCCGACAATATCGCCGGGCAGCAAATCGGGTGTGAACTGCAGGCGGCAAAACTTGGCGTCGATGCTGCGCGCCAGGGCCTTGCCGACCAGCGTCTTACCCACGCCGGGCACGTCTTCCAAGAGGACGTGCTCGCCCGACAGCAGCGCGACCACGCACAGGCGAACCACGCGGGGCTTGCCCAGAACGACCTTGGAGATGTTGTTCTCCAACTCTCCAACAAGGCTGTATAGCTCGGGCGCCATGTAGACTGTCCAAGGTCGCTTAGAAAACGTCGCTTAGAATCGGCCGGAAGGTGGCTTCGTCCCGCCTGTGCAGGCGGGTTCACTCGACTCCACTCCCCAATTGGAAGAGCTTCGAGTGAGGGTGGAACGACGCACCGTTTCGTCCGCTCTGTATTTCGTCCACTCTGTATTATGTACTACCCCAACGCCGGTCGCGGCGACGAGCCTACCGCTAATCTACACTCCCCGGGTCTCGCATGCCGGAGATTCTGCCACGGACGCCGAGGCCAACGGCGTCCAATCTATGGTAGCCGCCTCGATACGGGCCGGTCCACCCCCTGGGCATTTTCCAGTAAGCTGGGGAAAAATGGCAACTGGGGCGCAGCATGCAGATTCCTGCGGTAGAAATAATGCTTTACACTTGATCGTGGATCATGCATCGAACTGCCAAAAGTCGCAGCCACCGCAATTTCATGGCCGCCGCCAGCGCCGGGAGATATACTTCGATGATTGGCCCTGCTGGGGCTCCGTTCTGAACCGACCCCGCACGGCGCCAATGCGGTGAAAGTGATCGCCGTGCGACCGAGGTAGGGTGGGACGAGCGCAGCGAGTCCCACGCCGACGTGCGAAGATTGGCGCTACCTCTGGCACACGATCGCGCTGCCGCGTGGGACTCGCAAGCTCGTCCCACCCTACTTTCTTACGTCACCCGATACCGCAGCGCCGGGCTGTCTTCTTTCTCGACTTCGTCGAGGTTCGTGACGCTCAACTGCCCGTGCTGGTAGAGGTACTCAACGTGCGCGCCGACTTCCTCCAGCGCCAAGAGCGTATTGAAGCCGCGTACTTTGGGATACATCGCGGTGGTGACGTCGCTGATCGTACTCGGGGCGTCGGCGGCGTTGATGAAGCCGCTGACGCGATCGAGTTTTCGCTCGTGGCTCGTGCGGATTTCATCGATGCGACGATAGACGTCGCGGATCGGTTGCTCGTGCCCGCCCAGGGCCAGGTCGAAGCCGCCCATCCGGCGGACCTTGGTCAGCGCCTCGAGATAATGCCCTAGTCCCGTGTAGGCCGTGATGCTCTCCGGGGCCTGGTGCGGCGTGGTGACGGCCAGGATATGGTCGGCGCAGATCAATACGTCGCCGATCTCGATGCACACCTGGCCAGGGCAATGACCGGGCGTGTGGATGAACCGCATGCCGTCGAGCTGCTGATCGTCGGCCAGGATCCGATCGACGTGTACGCTGCGGACGTGCTTCTTGGAAAAACCGTACATCTCGATCAGCTTGGGACGCAGCTCGGGGTCGACACCGGCCCGCTGCAGATAGGTGGACAGCGCTTTGGTGGCCACGACGACCCGCTCCTCGTAGGCCGTGAGCACCCAGCGGTCCAGCGCGTGGATGCAGACTTCCGCCTGTGTCTTTTCCAGCAGGTGCGCAAGCCCGCCGAAGTGGTCGATGTGACCGTGCGTAATCAGAATCCGCTTGATGTCCGCCAGCTCGATCGGCACATTGAACTGCGTGCGAACGGTTTCCAAGCCCGCGAGCACCTGCTCATTGCAATTCCCGTAGCCGCTGCCGGTGTCGACGAGCGTGACCGGTCCGGCTTCGAGCAGCAGATAAACGTAGGCGACAAAGCCGGGAAAAGCCTCGCAAGCAATGCGATAGATCCGCACGCCGGTGCTGGAGACGAATCGCTCGACGGCGGGAAGTTCGGTCATGGGCAGACGGGGTGGAGGATCGTATTGAGTTGGGATCACGGAAATGCGGCGGGCACATTGCTGCTAGCGGCATCGTAGGCCGAAGGGCGTTGGCGGGCAAGCGCAGGGAGATATGGTGCCATGCCCACGCATGCTTGCCCCTTAGATCGACGACGAGCAGCGCACTCGGGTCAGTTCGAGGAAGAGCGCGACTCCAGGATGCGTGGGCATGCCATCAAACCGGTCGGATTGCGAATCGTCACGATGCACAACGCATGCCCACGCCAAGCAATGGATACTGTTGCAGAGAGGTTTCCGCAACTGATGGTCACCGTGACCCGGCGTGGGCATGGCACCCGCGCGAAATCAATACGAACCTGGCGGAACTTAGTAAGCGCTAACGTCGATTCCGTCTTTCGCGGCTATAGTCCACGCCCTGCGTTTCAACAGCGCCCCGACTACAAAGACGATAGTCGCAGCGACGAAGAAGAAGATGATCAGAAGCTGAGATCGCGATTGCGTGATACTCAGACAAATCAGCGATATAACCGCAGGAATTGCCATCAACATCGCTGGAAGCAATCCCAAATAATACCGTACATCTCCCAATCGCCACCATTTTGCGGCAGGGTGACGGCGGCGCTTGAGCTCTTCGTAGAACGGATAGTCGAGTGACATATGAGGTGCGTTGCTAAGCCTACCCAAACAGCTCGTCCACCGGCTTACCGCCGTCGACGATCTTGATCGGGCGGCCGATCGAGCTCATGTTTTCGAGCTTGGCGTCGATCGCCAGGCTTTTGCAGAAAGTCTGGAACAGGTCCTGCACCGAGACGGGCCGTTCGGTTACGTCATCGCCGGCGTCGTTGGTGCGGCCGATCACCTGGCCGCCGCGCACGCCGCCGCCGGCCAAAGCGACGTTGAACGCGCGGGGAAAGTGGTCGCGCCCGCCACGTGGATTCACCTTGGGCGTGCGGCCGAATTCGCCCATCCACACGACCAGTGTTTTCTCGAGCATGCCGCGCTGCTTCAGATCCTTGAGCAACTGGGCGAACGGTTGATCGATCTGCCCGCACAGTTTGCTGGTGCGATCAAAATTGTCGTCGTGCGTGTCCCAGCCGTTGCTGGCGACTTCGACGAACGTCACGCCCGCTTCGACCAGCCGCCGGGCGAGCAGGCAGGCCGAGCCGAACTCGGTCCGCCCGTAGGCGTCGCGCAGAGCGTCCGGTTCCTTGTCGATCTGGAAAGCCTGCATCTGCGAGCTGGTGACCATCCGCGAGGCTTTTTCATACAACCGTTGGTGGCCAGTTACTTCTTTCGCCGCGCCGCTTGCGGAATACGGTTGCTCCAACTTCGAGAGCAAATCGAGCCGCTTGCGGTAGCGATCCTGGTCGGTGGGCAGCGCCGTGTTCGAGGGGGTTGCCTGGGCGCTGGGCATGGTGAAGGCATCGAATTCCACGCCCAGCAATCCGCCCCCGCCGTCGGAAGCACGATCGCCGATCCGCACGAAGGCCGGCAGCTCGCACTTGGGGTTCGGCAGATGCTTGGCGCAGATCGCGCCGATCGCCGGAAACTTCACGCTGGCCGTGGGCGCGTAGCCGGTGTGCATCAGATAGACCGCGCGGGGGTGGTTGCCCTCCTTCGTGGTCATCGAGCGGACCAGGGCCACGTCGTTCATCATCGTGGCCATTTGCGGCAGATTCGCCGAGATCTGGATGCCCGAAACGGCCGTGTCGATGGCCTTTGTCTCGCCTTCGCTGCCGAGCTTGGGACTGAAGGTCTCGAACTGGCTCGGCCCGCCACGCATGAACAGCAGAATGCACGCCATGCCGCGGCTCCGCAGCTCATCGGCCCGCAAGCTGACGACGTCCTTCCAACCAACCACGCCGGCGGCCAGGCTGGCGGCCGAAATGCCTCGCAAAAAGTCGCGACGGCCGATCACGCCGTCACGGTTCACGGCCACGCGGGTGTGATGAAGATATTTCATGGCAGGGGCCGGGGGACAGGATTCAGGGGTCAGGATTCAGAGGTTGTGAATGATTCAAGTTGACCGCGTTCAATATGACTGGGTGCCATGCTTTCACGACGCCTGCGTCGGGTAAGCATGCCTGCATCTCGCCGCGACGCAGCATGCCTACCCGGGCTAGCGCCCGTGAAGGCATGGCACCCCGATGGTGATTTCCTTCTCATGGCAATTAGTTCACACGCTCTCAGAGATCGCCGCACATCACAAACAACTATCTGCGATGCAAGAACTCCGTCGAGTTCACCAGCGCCCAAAGGATGTCTTCGAAAGCCGTGCCACGGTTGCCGGTCTCGCGGACATGCGCCAGGCACGTCTTCAGCTCGTCGGGCTTGGGCTCGCGGGCCAGGCAACGCAAATACAACTCGGTCGCCACGGCTTCATCATCATTGGTCTCGGCCAGGATTTGGCCCAACACGCTCTGGGCGTTGCGAGCATTGATCGCACGGTTGACGACTGGCGAGTTCATCATCACCAACGCTTGCGGGATGGAACTGGCCACTTCGTCGCGCCGCTCGCTGGGATCGAAGCCGAACGTGCGATTAAACTCCCCGCGCGGACCTCGCTGCAGTGGGTTCGCATACCCGCCGCGCGGCCGCGGAATTTCCGGTTCCTTAATGCCCAACGCGGTGACTAGTACGTCATAAAGCTGATCGGCCCGCAACGGCTGCGGGCAGTTGGCGACAAACGGCGCCCCTTCGCCCGGCTCGCGCCGCGAGCGGCTCTCGCGTTGGTAGGCTTCGGTGGCCGCGATCGTGCGGTAGAGCCATTTCACATCGTAGTCGCGCTGGGCGAACGCCATCGCCAAAATGTCGAGCGACTTGGGCGCGGAGCAAACGCGGTCGGGGCCCATGTCGTCAACCGGCTCGTAAAATCCTTCGCCGACCATCTCGGCCCAGATGCGATTGACGAAGGCCTTGGCAAACCAAGGATTCTTCTTGGCCGTGAGCCATCCGGCGAGCGCGTCTCGGCGCTGTTCGTCGGTCGCGCCGGCGTCCAGCTTCTGGCCCGTGACGAACAGCACCGGCTGCATCAGCGTGCCCTTTGCGCCGGGGTCCTTCAGGTCGGGCATGTAATGCTCGGTGTCGCGGGCGGGCCGATTCGGGTTTCCTGGGCCCCGCTGCGGGAAATCGCGCGAGACGACTTGGAACGTGCGTTTTTCGCCACTGCGGTCGGGGCGCGCGTCAACCCGTGGGAAGAACGCGGCCAGTTCGTGGAACTGCTTGCGCTTCCAGCGATCGGTCGGATGGTCGTGGCACTGGGCGCATTGCACCTGCACGCCCATGAAGATCCGCGCGGTCTCGGCCGCGATTTCGGGGGCCTGGCCCATCTGGGCCATGACGAGCGCGGTTTCGCCCTTTTCGCGGACGTCGCCCGTGGCCGTGATGAACGAACTCGCGATCTCGCTCCAGGGCGTGTTCTTGTTGAACTCGTCCGTGAGGTAGGCCTCGAGCGTGGGGCCGACGATTTGCGACCGTTCGTCGGTGCGGCGAACCATAATCACGTCGCGCCAGTAGCGGGCCCAGTTCGTGCCGAACCGCGAATCGGCCAGCAATCGCTCGACAGCTTTGGCCCGTTTGTCGGCCGACGGATCGAGCGCGAAAGCGGTCACCTCTTCGGGCGAGGGCGTGTTGCCCACGAGGTCCAGACTGACGCGGCGCAAGAATGTCTCGTCGTCGGTCCGCTGGGCGGTCGGCTTCGTGGCGGTGGCGCCGGTCGACGCCACATCGCCGTTCGATAGTTCCGCTGCCAGCGATTGATCGACCCGGGCCGCGGTTTGCAGCGAGTCAGCCGGAGCGTGAGTTCCGATCGGCGGGTTTGTTTTTTTGGAGTCAGCCGCAGGCTTTTTGCCGGCGATCGCTTTGGATTCGGTCGGCTTGACCGGCGTCGGCTTAGCCGCGGCGATTTTCGCCGGCGTCGCTTTGGCAAGTTTCGCGGCCGCCTTGGCCTTGGCAGGTTTTGCCACGGAGGGCTTTGCCGCTAACACGCCCGCAGTCTGCCATCCGACGACCGACAATACCACCGCCGCGCCAACGGCCGCCGACGCAACACTGGCAAACTTGGACATGGCGATGGCCCTCGTTGACTTCGGCGACGTGAGTTCAGTCGGCCCCGCGAGTCACTCGACCGCTCCTGGCATTAAACACCACCCGGGCGGGCAAGGTGTCGGCTAATACGCCCGGGTGGTGTTTAATGCCAGGAGC
>Ga0163150_10005060_pt1 | contig 17214 bp, 18 predicted proteins | sample OliLakLV19P2IB_FD_148628 | JGI IMG/M metagenome (GOLD analysis project Ga0163150, IMG submission 148628) | Freshwater microbial mat bacterial communities from Lake Vanda, McMurdo Dry Valleys, Antarctica - Oligotrophic Lake LV.19.P2.IB | ecosystem: Environmental > Aquatic > Freshwater > Lake >...
TCTCTACTCCGGCATGCTGCGCTACGGCGGCTACGCCATGATCATCCTGCTGCCGGTGTTCGCGCTGCTGCTGAAGTTTGCCTACCTCGGCAGTGGCAACCGCTATCCGGGCCGGCCGCGACGCTATGCGGAGCACCTCGTCTACAGCGCGCATCTCCATTTCTTTGCGGCACTCGTGATCATGTTGTTCATGATCGCGCCCGATGGACCGTTGCGCGCGGCGCTTGCATTGTGGGTCGTCTACTACGTCATGAAGGCGCGCACCGGTGTCTACAGGGGCCGCTGGTGGGGCGGCCTGCTGCGCGCGCTGGTGGTCGCGTCGATCTACCTCGTCGTCGTGGCGCTGGCAATGGTGGGATTGCTGGCGGTGGCGGCGCTGATCCGGTAGCGCATGTCGAACACCATGCCGTGTGCGAACCCGGGTGGTTGCGCCCGCCCGTGTAGGCGAGGCTTCAGCCTCGCAGGTTCACTGCCGGCATACCTGCGAGGCTGAAGCCTCGCCTACAGGGAACGGCTACAGGCGGTGGCGGCGTTGATCCGTTACGGGGCGGCAGGCGACCGCGCCGGTGCCTTGCAAACTTCGAGCGCGTCGGCGCGCGAACGGACGAGGCGCACCTCATGCCGGTGGTGGCGCTTCTCCAGCGCGGCGATGGTCTCGTCGATCCGCGTGCACCCGCTGCGCGTGGCGCAGGTTTCGCGCGCCTTGCGTTCGCGGCCCAGCGCGTCGAGCGTGGCGGCGAGATCCCGCTTCTCGCGCGCAATGCGCTTCTCGGCAGCATCGCAACGCTTGTTGGTGCCGGGAACCGTGGTCGCAGTTTGCGCATGGGCCGTATCGGCCAATGCAAGTACCAGCACGGTGGCGAGCGCCGGGCGCCAGCAGGCAATCATTTGGGTTGCGGATCAGTGCGAGACATCGTCGGCATTCCTTCCTGGCCCGCGCGGAGGAATCCTGCCATACGGGAAAGCAGGCAGCCGGTACGGCGAGCGCAGGAGCGCGATGGTAGCAAACCGCGGGTGCAGCGCCCTGCGCGTGAATGGACCTGGACGGTACATTGCAATAGTTGAGCGATTTGATCGGATATGAGAAAATGTGGTCATGTTCGCTCGCCTGAAGGAAGACATGGCGGTCGTCTTCGACCGCGACCCCGCCGCCCGCAGCCGGTGGGAGGTGCTGACTTGCTATCCGGGGCTGCACGCGCTGGTCCTGCATCGTGCGGTCACCAACCCGCTGTGGCGGCATGGCTTCCGGTGGCTCGCCCGGTGGCTCGCCCATTGGGGTCGCTTCCTGACCGGCATCGAGATTCACCCGGGCGCCAAGATCGGCCGGCGGGTCTTCATCGATCACGGCATGGGCGTGGTCATCGGTGAAACCGCGGAGATCGGCGACGATTGCACGCTCTACCATGGCGTCACGCTGGGCGGCACGTCCTGGAACAAGGGAAAACGGCACCCGACGCTTGCGCGCGGTGTCGTGATCGGCGCGGGCGCCAAGATCCTGGGCCCGTTACTTATCGGTGATAACGCGAAGATAGGCTCCAATGCCGTCGTAGTACGCGACGTTCCCGCCAATGCGACGGCCGTCGGCATCCCCGCCAGGGTCGTCACCGAGGCCCAGCAGGACGTTCGCGAGACCCAAGCGGGTCGGATGGGATTTTCGGCGTATGCCATTGTTGCTGATATGAACGACCCGGTGATCCAGGCCATCCACCAGATGCTCGACCACGCGGCAGTCACCGAGGAGAGGATTGATCGCCTGGTGGCCGAACTGAAGAAGGGCGGCGTCGAATGCGGCGACGCCCAAGCGACTGCGGATGGCTTCGATCCCAAACAAATCAACAAGATGCTGGAGTGAACTTCCGGTTCGTTTAGTTGACTAAATTGTTCGGGTATACAATACTTTTCATCGGAACACCGTCATGAAACAGCAGCTCAACACCCATTCCAGCGTCGGCGGTCGCGCAGTTCGTTACGCGCGCCTGACGCCCGCAGCCGGGAGGTCGCTACCATGCGTCTGACTACCAAAGGCCGGTTCGCCGTCACCGCCATGATCGACGTTGCCTTGCATGGGACGAACGGACCGGTGACGCTCGCCGCAGTGTCCGAGCGGCAGCGCATTTCGCTGTCCTATCTCGAGCAACTGTTCGGCAAGCTGCGCCGGTCCGGCCTGGTGGATAGCGTCCGCGGTCCCGGCGGCGGCTACCTGCTGGCACGCACGGCGGCCGAACTGTCGGTGGCAGAGATCATCGTTGCCGTCGACGAGCCCATCGATGCCACGCAATGCGGCGGCCGCGAAAACTGTCTCGACGACCGGCGCTGCATGACACACGATCTTTGGGCCGGGCTCAACAACCATATCTTCTCGTTCCTGTCCGGCGTGTCGCTCGCCCAACTGGCGGCGCAGCAGCAGCAAGCGGCTGCCGCCAAGGCAATGGAATTGCGGCCGGCGCCGGCCGGCACCAAGCCGTGCAAGGTCCCCGTAACCGCGGCGGCTTGAACACCGTCTGCCCACCCACCACATCTATAGAACCGATCCGATGAAACTGCCCATCTACCTCGACTATTCCGCGACGACGCCGGTGGACCCGCGCGTGGCGCAAAAGATGATCACCTTTCTGACCGAAGAATTCGGCAATCCGGCTTCGCGGTCGCATTCGTTCGGCTGGACGGCCGAGGCTGCGGTCGAGGAAGCCCGCGAGCAGGTTGCGGCGCTGGTCAACTGCGACGCGAAGGAACTGGTGTGGACGTCGGGCGCGACGGAGTCGATCAACCTCGCGTTGAAGGGTGCCGCGCATTTCTACAAGGACAAGGGCCGGCACCTTGTCACAGTGAAAACCGAACACAAGGCCACGCTCGACACGATGCGCGACCTCGAGCGCGAAGGTTTCGAGGTCACGTACCTCGAAGTTGACGACCAGGGCATGGTCAGCATGGACAAGTTCGAGGCCGCGTTGCGCCCCGACACCATCGTCGCGTCGGTGATGTTCGTGAACAACGAGATCGGCGTGATCCAGGACATTCCCGCGATGGGCGAGCTGTGCCGCGCGCGCGGCGTCATCTTCCATGTCGACGCAGCGCAGGCCACCGGCAAAGTTGTCATCGACCTGGCCAAGCTCAAGGTCGACCTGATGTCATTCTCGGCGCACAAGACCTACGGCCCGAAGGGCATGGGGGCGTTGTTCGTGCGGCGCAAGCCGCGCGTGCGCATCGAAGCCCAGATGCATGGCGGCGGCCACGAACGCGGCATGCGCTCGGGCACGCTGCCCACGCACCAGATCGTCGGCATGGGCGAAGCCTTCCGGCTGGCCAAGATCGAGATGGCCACGGAGAACGACCGCATCCGCATGTTGCGCGACCGGTTGTGGAGGGGCCTGTCGGAAATCGAGGAGGTCTACGTCAACGGCGACATGGAAAAGCGCGTACCGCACAACCTCAATGCCAGCTTCAATTTCGTCGAAGGCGAATCATTGATCATGGCGATCAAGGACATCGCGGTGTCGTCGGGCTCGGCGTGCACATCGGCCTCGCTCGAACCCTCGTATGTGCTGCGCGCCCTGGGCCGCAGCGATGAGCTGGCGCACAGTTCCATTCGCTTCAGCATCGGCCGCTTCACCACCGAGGCCGATGTTGACTACACGATCGATCTGCTGAAGCGCAAGGTAGGCAAGCTGCGCGAATTGTCCCCGCTGTGGGAAATGCACAAGGATGGCGTCGACCTCAATTCCGTGGTCTGGGCGCAGCACTAATTTCGAAGGAGTCAAATCATGGCTTATAGCGAAAAAGTACTCGATCACTACGAAAATCCGCGCAACGTGGGCTCGCTGTCGAAGGACGCCGACGATGTGGGCACCGGCATGGTCGGCGCGCCGGCCTGTGGCGACGTGATGAAGCTGCAGATCAAGGTGGGTGCGGACGGCATCATCGAGGATGCCAAGTTCAAGACCTACGGCTGTGGTTCCGCCATCGCCTCGTCGTCGCTCGTCACCGAATGGGTGAAAGGCAAGACACTGGATGAAGCGATGACGATCCGCAACACGCAGATCGCCGAGGAACTGGCGCTGCCGCCGGTGAAGATCCACTGCTCGATCCTCGCGGAAGATGCGATCAAGGCGGCGGTGGCTGACTACCGCAAGAAGCATGGCGCCGATGTCGACGCCATGCTCGCGGCCGATTGACACGGAGCTTCGAACCATGAGCGTCACTCTCACGGCAACCGCCGCGCAACACGTCGCGGCGCATATCGCCAAGCGCGGCAAGGGCGTGGGGCTGCGGCTCGGTGTGCGCACCACCGGGTGCTCGGGCCTGGCTTACAAGCTTGAGTACGCCGACGCAACGCAACCGGAAGACCTGCGCTTCGAGAGCCACGGCGTCACCGTCGTGGTCGACCCGAAGAGCCTGCCATATCTCGACGGGATGGAGCTCGACTTCGCGCGCGAGGGCCTGAACGAAGGCTTCAAGTTCAACAACCCCAATGTCAAGGACGAGTGCGGGTGTGGCGAGAGTTTCAACGTCTGAATCCTGGCGTCGCCATTCGAGCAAGGGGCGGCGGGGCCGCCCCTTTTTGCTGATACCGACAAGTACCGACATGATCGATTTTTCCCGCAACCACTTCGAGCTCTTCGGCCTGCCGGCACAGTATCGCTTTGACGCGGCCGCGCTTGATGCCGCCTATCGCGCGTTGCAGGTGGAGGTGCACCCAGACAGCATAGCCGGTGGATCGGACGCGGAGCGCCGCGTCGCGCTGCAATCCTCCGCGCGGGTCAACGAGGCCTACCAGTCGCTGCGCGATCCGGTGCGCCGCGCGCAGTACCTGCTGGGCCTGCACGGCATCGAAACGGTGAACGAGCGCGATACGGCGCTACCGATCGCGTTTCTCGAGCACCAGCTCGAGCGTCGCGAGGCAGCCAGCGACGCGCAGGCGGCGGGCGACGAGGCAGCATTGGTGTCGTTGCTAAGCGAGGTGCGCCGCGAAGCCCGCGCACTGGAAGACCAACTGGCGCAGGTGCTCGATGGCGAGCAGGCCTATGCGGCAGCGCGCACGCGCGTGCGCGAACTGACATTTCTCGCCAAGCTGGCCGACGACATCGATGCGATGTTGGGCGCGCTCGACGCATGAAGGACTGACGTGGCGCTGTTCCAGATTTCCGAACCCGGCGAAGCCGCGCAGCCGCATGCGCGCAAGCGCGCGGTGGGCATCGACCTCGGCACCACCAATTCGCTGGTTGCCACGGTGCGCAACGGTCTGGCCGTGGTGCTGCCGGACCACGATGGCCGCCCGCTGGTGCCGTCGATCGTGCGCTATCGCGACGGTGGCGTGGATACCGGCTATACGGCAATGGAGCACCAATCCACTGATCCGCAGAACACGATCATCTCGGTCAAGCGCATGATGGGACGCGGTTTGTCCGACCTGGCCGACGCGCGGCGTTTTCCGTATCGCTTTGTCGACGGACCGGGCATGGTGCGCATCGGTACCCGCGCGGGCGTGAAATCACCCGTGGAAGTGTCGGCCGACCTGTTGCGTGCACTGGCCGAACGCGCGCGCGATGCCTTGGGTGGTCCGGTGGAAGCTGCGGTGGTCACCGTGCCGGCCTACTTCGATGATGCGCAGCGCCAGGCTACCAAGGACGCGGCGCGCCTGGCCGGCCTGCCGGTGCTGCGGCTGCTGAATGAACCTACCGCCGCCGCGATTGCATACGGCCTCGACAATGCCGCGGAAGGGGTCTACGCGGTATTCGACCTCGGTGGTGGCACCTTCGACATCTCGATCCTGCGGCTCTCGAAGGGCGTATTCGAGGTGCTGGCCACGAACGGTGACTCGGCGCTGGGCGGCGATGACTTCGATCATCGCGTGTTCTGCTGGATCATCGAGGCCGCGAAACTCCCGCCACTGTCCCCCGCTGATTCGCGCACGTTGCTGGTCGTGGCGCGCGAGGCCAAGGAAAATCTCTCGGAGCACGCATCCGCGCCGATTGCCGCCACGCTGGCCGATGGCACGGCGGTGAACCTGCGCCTGACCAAGGCCATCTTCACCGACATCACCGCCAACCTGGTGGCCAAGACACTGCAACCCGTGAAGCGGGCCTTGCGCGATGCGAAACTGTCGCCCGCCGATATCAAGGGCGTCGTGCTGGTCGGCGGCGCGACACGGATGCCACAGGTACGGCGTGCCGTGGCAGAGTACTTCGGGTCGCCGCCACTCACCAACCTCAATCCCGATGAAGTGGTGGCGCTGGGCGCGGCCGTGCAGGCCAACAAGCTTGCCGGCAACCGCGAACGAGGTGAGGACTGGCTGCTGCTCGACGTGATTCCGCTCTCGCTGGGACTCGAGACGCTGGGCGGACTCACCGAGAAGATCATCCCGCGCAACGCCACCATTCCCGTCGCGCGCGCGCAGGAATTCACGACGGCCCGCGATGGCCAGACCGCGATGGCCATCCACGTGGTGCAGGGCGAGCGCGAGCGGGTGGCCGATTGCCGGTCACTGGCGCGCTTCGAACTGCGCGGCATCCCCGCGCTGGTCGCTGGCTCCGCGCGCATCCGCGTCACGTTCCAGGTGGATGCCGACGGCCTGCTCGACGTGGCCGCGCGCGAGGAGACCACGGGCATCGAGGCCACCATCGCGGTGAAGCCATCCTACGGGCTATCCGATGCCGAGATCGCCACGATGCTGAAAGACTCGTTCGCGCACGCCGCCTCCGACATGCAGATTCGCGCGCTGACCGAGACCCAGGTGGACGCCGACCAGATCGCGGCGGCCACGCGCGCCGCGCTGGTGGCCGACGGCGCACTGCTGAATGCGGCGGAGCGCGCCGCGATCGAGCAGGAACTGGCACGGCTCGCTGCGGTGCGGGCGGGATCGGATCACATGGCGTTGCGGGCCGCGGTGGAGAGTGTGAATCGGGCGACCGCCGAATTCGCGCAGCGGCGCATGGATCGCAGCGTGGCGCGGGCCCTGAAGGGCCAGCGCATCGATGCATTTTCGGATTGAATCGCGATGCCTGAGATCGTTGTGCTGCCCCACGCCGAGATCTGCCCGGAGGGCGCCACCTTCGAGGCCGTGCCGGGGCGCTCCATCCTCGACAACCTGCTCGATCATGGCGTGACCGTCGAGCATGCGTGCGAAAAGTCGTGCGCATGCACCACGTGCCATGTGATCGTGCGTGACGGATTCGATTCGCTGCCGCCCTCCACGGAGGATGAGGACGACCTGCTCGATCGCGCGTGGGGGCTCGCGCCCAAGTCGCGGCTATCGTGCCAGGCGATCGTCGAGGACAAGAAGCTCGTGATCGAGATCCCGCGCTACACGATCAACCATGCGAAGGAGGGCCGCTGATGACGCTGCGCTGGACCGATACGCGCGAGATCGCCATCGCGCTGGCCGAAGCCCACCCGGACGTGGATCCGCAGATGGTGCGCTTCACCGATCTGCATCGCTGGGTCTGCGAACTGCCGGGGTTTGCCGATGATCCCGAGCGCAGTGGCGAGAAGATCCTCGAAGCCATCCAGATGACCTGGATCGACGAGGCCTGACGTTGGCTGAACCAGTAGGCGAGGCGTCAGCCTCGCTGGCTCTGTGCAACGATTGAACCTGCGAGGCTGAAGCCTCGCCTACAAGCCTGAACTCGCTGGTTCGATGCTGCGTACCAGCGAGGCTGAAGCCTCGCCTACAGCGTTGCCGAGAGTCCCGCCGATGGAGTGAAACAATCGGCGTCAGCTGAAGTAATTCAGCGCGGCGTCGAGGCCGCAATGGTCAATGGTGTGCGTTGCCGCGGCCCGTACCACCGGCTTGGCGCGATACGCGATCGACACATCGGCGACCGCGAACATCGGCAGGTCGTTGGCGCCGTCGCCCAGCGTCACCACCAGCCCATCGCTTCCCGCGTATTTCAATTTCCACGCCACGACCATGTCGGCCTTGGCCTGGGCGTCGACGATCGCGCCTTCGAAGTCGCCGGTGAGGATGCCGTCTTTCACCCGCAAGGTATTGGCCAACGTGTGATCAAGCTGCAGCCGTGCCTTCAGGCGCTCGGTGAAGAATGTGAAGCCACCCGAAACCAGCAGCGTCTTGGCCCCCACGGCGCGGAAACCCGCGAGCATGCGCTGCGCGCCCGGCGTGATCTGCAGCCGTTCGTCGTAGACGCGCAGCAAGGCGGCCTCGGGCAACCCCGCCAGCAGGCGCACGCGCCGCCGCAGGCTTTCCGCGAACTCGATCTCGCCGCGCATCGCGCTGGCAGTGATGGTGGCCACGTCGGCCTTGATGCCATGCAGGTCCGCGATCTCGTCGATGCATTCGATCGTGATCAGCGTGGAATCCATGTCCATCGCCACGACCCGCACACGGTCCAGCCGTCGCGCGCCGGGAACGAAACCCGCGTCGCATTTCGCCGCCGCGGCGGCGTCCGCCAGCGTCGGCTGGTCGACGGGCACCGGCAACCGGTACGCCACCGGCTTGCCGTTGCCGCAGGGGATGATCGCGCGCGCGGCCGCATGGCGCGCGAGAGCGTGCAACGTTGCAGGCGCGATGTCCGGCGCCTGCACGACCCAGGCATCGGGTGACATCACCTGCTGGTCCCACGCGAAGGGGTACGAGTGATAGGCATAGCCGTGTGGTTGGACGCGAATGCGGAATGCATGGGACGGGATGGAATAAGGTTAGCGCCACGCGGGACTTGGCGTGGCCGACAATGGCGGCCATTATAGAGGGCTGACGCCGCATTTCGCGGCCCCAAGAAGGAGAGATCCGATGTCACTTCACATTGGCGATGAAGCGCCTGACTTCACCGCGCAAACCACCGAAGGAACGATCCGCTTCCACGACTGGATCGGCGACCAGTGGGCTGTGCTGTTCTCGCACCCGAAGGACTTCACGCCGGTTTGCACAACCGAACTTGGCTACCTCGCCAAGCTGAAGCCCGAGTTCGACAAGCGCAATACCAAGGTGATCGGACTGTCGATCGACCCGGTCGAGGATCACACGCGCTGGGTGAAGGATATCGAGGAAACGCAGGGCCACGCGGTCAACTATCCGCTGATCGGCGACCCGGACCTGACGGTGGCGAAGCTCTACGACATGATCCACCCGAATGCCAGCGGCGCGGCGCCGCGCACGGCCGCGGACAACGCGACGATTCGCGCGGTGTTCATCGTCGGTCCCGACAAGAAAATCAAGCTGAACCTGACCTATCCGATGACCACCGGCCGCAACTTCGACGAGGTCCTGCGGGTCATCGACTCGCTGCAGCTCACGGCCAAGCACAAGGTGGCCACGCCGGCGCAGTGGCAGCCGGGCGAGGACGTGATCATTGCCGGTTCCGTGACCAACGACGAGGCGAAGGCGAAGTACCCCGATGGCTGGAAGTCGCCGAAGCCCTACCTGCGAATCGTGCCGCAACCGCGTTAGCGGCGCGGCTTGGTCTTGGCCTTGGCCTGCGGCGGAAGGTTTTCGCGCGACAGCGGTTCCGCGAACACCGGCCGCTTCGGCGAGCCGGGGGTGCTTGCCGCGACGGGCTCGTCGGCCGCCTCGGTGGCCACCTCATTCGCCAGCGAGAAGTCGATCTTGGTTTGCTCCATGTCGACCCGGGCGACCGTGACGCGGATGCGGTCGGCCAGCTGGAATGTCCTGCCGCCGTGCTCGCCGATCAGCGCATGGCGCCCGGCATCGAAGTGGAAGTAGTCGCGGCCAAGCTCGGTGATGTGCACGAGGCCGTCGATGTTGAGTCCGTCGAGCGTCACGAAAACGCCGAAGCTGGTGACGCCGCTGATGGTGCCGGCGAAGGTCTCGCCGATCTTGTCTTGCATGTAGTGGCATTTCAACCAGTTGGTGACGTCGCGCGCGGCCTCGTCGGCACGGCGTTCGGTCATCGACGTGTGCACGCCGAGCTGCGGCCAGGTGATGCCACCCGGCGAATACGTGGACTTGGCGAGTACCGCCTTGACCGCGCGGTGCACCAGCAGGTCGGGATAGCGGCGGATCGGCGACGTGAAGTGCGTGTACGCATCGTAGGCAAGACCAAAGTGGCCCTCGTTGTCGGGCCGGTATTGCGCCTGCGCCAGCGAACGCAGCAGCACCTGCTGCAGCAGGTCGAAGTCGACCCTGCCTTTGATCTTCGTCAGCAGCTTCGCGTAATCCGTTGCGGTGGGCATCTCGCCGCCGCCAAGTTGCAGCGCCGACGTGGCAAGAAATTCGCGCAGGGCGGTGAGCTTGTCGGGCGGCGGCCGATCGTGCACGCGATAGAGCGACGCATGCTTGATCTTCGTAAGATAGTCGGCCGTGCAGACATTGGCCGCCAGCATGCATTCCTCGATCAGCTTGTGCGCATTGTTGCGCGGCGCCGGGACGATCCGCGTGATCTTGCCGTGCTCGTCGAATTCCAGCGCCAGTTCCACGGTCTCGAAGTCGATGGCGCCGCGCTTCGCGCGGGCCGCGGCGAAGGCCTCGTAGAGCGCATACAGTGTCTTCAAATGCGGCAGCAACTCGCGCGCCGCGGCAGTGTTGACGCTGGCCGGATCGGACAGCCATGTCCATACCTGCGTGTATGTGAGGCGGGCCTTTGAGTGCATCACCGCCGAGTAGAACTTGTACGACTTGATCCCGCCCTCGGGCGTCACCTCCATCTCGCACGCCATGCACAGGCGGTCGACGTCGGGCTTCAACGAGCAGAGCTCGTTCGACAATTCCTCCGGCAGCATCGGGATTACGCGGCGCGGGAAGTACACGGAGGTGCCGCGCTCACGCGCGTCCTGGTCGATCGCATCGCCGTCGCGCACATAGTGCGAGACGTCGGCAATCGCCACGATCAACCGGAAGTTCCGGCCGTTGCGCTCGCACCAGACGGCATCGTCGAAGTCCTTGGCGGTCTCGCCGTCGATGGTGACCAGTGGCAGTGCGGTGAGATCGACGCGGCCCTTGAAATCGGCGGGGCGAACCTCGGTGGGCAAGCGCTTGGCCAGGCGCTGCGCCTCCTTCGAGAACTCGTAGGGCAACTGGTGCTTGCGCAGCGCGATCTCGATCTCGATGCCGGAATCCGTGGCACTGCCCAGGATCTCCTTGACGCGCGCCATGGCCTCGGTCTTGGCCGACGGTTGCTCGACGATCTCCGCCACAACGATCTGCCCGGGTTTGGCGCCCCCGGTATCGGCCGGAGCGACGAGGAAATCCTGGCTGATGCGGCGGTTCTCGGCGACGATGAAGTAAACGCCGCGCTCCTCGAAGAGCCGGCCGACGATCTCGCGATTGGCGCGGGCCAGCACTTCGACGATCTCGCCCTCGGCGCGACCGCGCTTGTCGGTGCCGCTGCGTCGCACGACGGCGCGATCGCCGTGCAACACCTTGTGCATCTCGCGCGGGCTCAGGAAGTGATCGTCGCCGCCGTCTTCGGGCACCAGGAAGCCGAAGCCATCGGCGTGGCCCTGCACGATGCCGATCACGAGATCGAGCTTTGCCACGACGCACAGCTCGCCCTTGCGATTGGTGAGCAGCTGGCCATCGCGCTCCATCGCCGCCAGGCGGCCGTGGAACGCTTCGCGGGCAACGTCACCGACGGCGAGCTGCGCTTCGAGTTCGGCCGGCGGCGTGGGCGTACCCGCGACCTTCAATGCTGCCAAAATGGCGTCGCGCGACGGCAGCAACGCGGGATCGATGTCGCCACTGCGCCCCCGGCGCCGCGCGTCGGAGGTGGTGCGAATGCGGGGACCGGAGGTCGCCATGGGCGGCGACGGGGCGCGTGGCGCCGCGGCGGCGGGTGCGGGCTTGCGCGCCTTCGAGGACTTGGGAAACTTGGTGACGGGTCGCGGAGTGGCAGGTCGTTTTGACAAGGTGGGGGTCTGAAAGTAAGATAATGGGTTGCAGTTGCCCAGGTGGCGGAATTGGTAGACGCACCAGGTTCAGGTCCTGGCGGTGGCAACACTGTGGGGGTTCGAGTCCCTTCCTGGGCACCAATGTAACACCGCAGGCGACACTACCGCGCCTCGAGGAAACGCCCGCGCAAGCGGGCTTTTTTTCGCGCGCTGGCCAGTTGATGGGCGCTCAATCCTTGTAGCTGACCGTCACCGGCCGGCCGTTGACGCGCAGCTCGCCGGTCCCCACGTCCACCTCGAACAGCGGCTTGTCGCCGTTGAAAAGCCCCCAACGACCGGTGTCCGGATCGAACTTGGTGGCGATCGCGGCCGACTCTTCATAGGCGATCTTGTTGCCGGCGCGCATCGCAAAGCACGCGAACCGGCATTGCGCCCAGACCATCATGCCGAAATTGACATCCGCCTCCGAGTCCCTCAGCCCGACCGGCGCGATGAACACGCCGTAGTCGACCGTCGCCTTGGGCCCGGTGTTGAACGCGCGGCCCAGGATGATGCCGAGGCCGATGCGATCACCTTCCATTGAGCCCGGCGAGGGGCTCGGCCCCGACGTATACGCGTCGATCTCAAGGCCGAAGAAGCCGCCGCGGCCGGTGGCGTCCTGCACCTCGTGCACGGCGGCCCACGTGGTGCCGCGCCCTGTCTTCAGCGCCTGGCTGTACGACGCAACGTTAGCCCCGAAGTCCGACGGATTGTTGAGGATCGTGAGGTTGGCCCACTCGTAGGTTTTCGACGTCGGCTGCGTGGTGACGTGCGTGTAGTGCGCAGGGATGACATTGGGGATACCTTCCGCCGGCGCGGACCGCGTGACAGTGACGCTGGCCGCCAGCGGATAGAGGTCGGCGGGCTTCGGCGTGGCCCCGGCAAAGAACCCGGTCTGGGCTGCCGCAACGGTGGCCGTGAACAATGCTGCAAGCGGCAGGAGGATACGTTTCATGTCGAGTCCCGGTCGAGTGGTGCGCGACCGTTGGACGCATCGCGCGGCAGATGTGAAGGTAACGCGAACCATCGCCTTGATTCAAGCGCCAAGGTGGCCGGCGTGCCACAAATCCTTGCTATGCTGGCACCTGTTACAACGCCACGTGCAATGGACCATGCGCGCAGTGCTTCCGCGCGTCCGCGTGCAACGCCATCGAATCGACCCGACAGGAGACCAGAACTATGAGCGACGAGAAAGGACTGCTGGACCGCATCGGCTCGGCGGTCGGCGCAGCCAAGGACAAGGTTCAGGAAATGGGTGCGACGATCGCCAAGGAAGCGAAGGTGGTCGCCGCCGATACCATGCGCAAGGTGGAGAGTGCCGGCAAGGCGGTTGCCGAGACTGCGGGCGCGGCGAAAGTCAGTGTCGAGCGCAAGGCCCGGGCCGCGCGCGCCGATGCCGGCAAGGCGATGGACAAGGCCACGCGTGCGGTGAAGAAGAAGGCGCGTGAAGCGAAGGCTGACGTCAAAAAGGCCACCAGCAAAGTGCAGCGCGCCGTGGCCAAGGAAAAGCTGGCCGCCAAGCGCAGGCTGGGCGCAGCGAAGAAGAAAGCCGCTGCGGCGACCAAGGCCGTGAGGGCCGATGCGAAGAAAGCCGCCGGCTCGGTCAAGCGCGTGATGGCGAAGGACAAGGCCGCAGTCAAGCGGACGTTGCGCGCTGCGAAGAAGAAGGCCGCCAGCACCGGCAAGGCGATCAAGACGGGGACGAAGAAGGCCGTCGCCAGGGTTACGAAGTCAAAGCCTGTCGCCAGGAAGAAACCGGTCGCGAAGAAGAAGGTTGCTGCGAAGAAGAGACCGGCTGCGAAGAAAAAGTCCGCGGCGAAAGAACCAGCGTCCCGGAAGACCGCGGCCAGGAAATCCACCAGTACCAGGCGCTGAACTCGAGGGCATCGCGTCGTCCAGATCCAGGGCCCGGTTCATCCGGGCCCTTTCAACACCGCCGGCGGCCGGCAGCGCGGAGTTCCCGCGACAGGCCCCAGTTGTAGATGTCCTTGAAGAGCAATGTTCGTGATGCTGAATGGCCGCATCGCCGGCAACAGCGGTATCTTGGGGGGTCTGCTCCAGCATGCGCGCGGTGACATCGCGTGACGGGTGGCGTTCCCGGCCGGACTCGTTGGTGCGCTGACGGCGTGTGTGGGCTGTCGCGGCTGTCCGCACGGTCGATGGTCGCGACGGCCGCGTTCCTGGGTGCAGGCTTCGTGACAGTCTTCGTCGCGCGGCACGTGTTGTCCGTCTGAGGAGATTCCGATGCTTGCTGCTTCTCCACTGGTCGCAGGCCTGCTGTTCGGTCTGGGCCTCATGGTTTCCGGGATGGCGGATCCGTCCGGGGTCCTGGGGTTCCTCGATCTCGCTGGCGCGGGGGATCTCTCATCGACACCACGGGACGGAGCACGTTCGCAATGACGACCGCCATGACCTGGCTCGCATCACTGGCGACGATCGTCATCCTGCTGGTGTACGAATTGGGACTCCTGGTCGTGGGTCGTCGCGATCCCGGAAGCCTTGCGCGCGCCGCGCATGCGTCGTTGCGAGAGGAATGGTTCGCAGCGGTATCGGCGCAGCAGGGCACCGAAATTTTGGCCGTGCAGACGCTTCGCAACTCGTTGATGTCGGCAACGATGACGGCGTCGACGTCGGCACTTGGATTGATGGGTACCGCTACATTGGCGCTGCCATCGCTGCATGAGGGATTCGGCGCCGCGGCCGGAATACCGGTTCTCTCGGCGCAACTGGTGCTGCAACTGGTCCTGATGGCACTGCTGTTTGCGTCGCTGGTGGCCTCCGCGATGGCCGTGCGCTACTACAACCTCGTCGGATTCATCAGCGGCATGCCGGTGCAATCCGCAGAGCGCAAGCGCTGGGCGGAGTCAGGCGTTGCCTATATACGCCGGGCCGGCATTCTGTACAGCTGGGGACTGCGTTTCCTGATCCTGGTCGCACCCATCCTCGCCGCCATCGTGCATCCGTGGGCGGGACCGATCGCCGCCGTGCTGGTGGTGGCGGTGCTGTGGAGCTTCGACCGTTTCGGCAAGCGCTGATCGCTGCCGAGGTGGCGTGATGGGCGTGCCGCGACTCAGCGCGTCATCCGCGCCTTCAAACCTTCCGGCTGCATGTTGTCGTAGATCTCGAAGGGCTGGTGGATCCACGGATTGTCGGGCAGGTACTCGACGAAGTAGTCGGGCTTGAACACCGAGCATGCCTTCCACCACAGCACGGCCGTCTTCAGTGCCGTCAGGTGCGGGAAACGATTGGGCAGTTCCTTGTACACAGCCTCGAGCGTGTGGCCGGAGTCGACCATGTCATCGACGAGCAGCACGCGGTCGCCGAGGCGCGGCTTCGTCATCGTCATGTGCTCGGCGATCACCAGCTCGCCGCGAACGGTTCCGCCTTCCGACGAATACGAGTGTGTGGAGAGGATGGCCAGCGGCTGTTCGTAGATGCGCGACAGCACGTCGCCCACGCGCATGCCGCCGCGCGCGATGCAGATGATCTGGTTGAACTTGAAACCCGACTCATGCACCGACAGCGCCAGGCGCTCGACCAGTGCATTGTACTCGTCCCAGCTCACCTTGAGGCTCATCGCTTCCCCTTTGCGCTGCGCATTCGAAATGGAATTCGCGTTCAGCCAAACGGATGGTGGACCAGGATCGTTTCGTCGCGATCGGGTCCGGTCGACACCATCGCGATGGGCACGCCGGAAAGAGTCTCGATCCGGCGCAGGTACGCACGCGCATTGGCGGGCAGCGTCTCGAAGGTCTGCACGCCCACGGTGGACTCCTGCCAGCCCGGCAGCGTCTCGTACACCGGCACGCATCCCGCCACCGCTTCGGCGCCAGTGGGAATGCGGGTGACCGGCTTGCCATCGAGCAGGTACGACGTGGCGAGCTTGATCTCCGTCATGCCGTCGAGCACGTCGAGCTTGGTGATGCAAAGGCCATCGACGCCATTCAATTCCACCGAGCGCTTGAGCGCGGCGAGGTCGAGCCAGCCGCAGCGGCGCGGGCGGCCGGTGACCGAGCCGAACTCCTTGCCGCGCTTGGCGAGTCCCGCGCCGATGTCGTCGGTGAGTTCCGTGGGGAAGGGGCCGGTGCCGACGCGCGTCGTGTAGGCCTTCACGATGCCCAGCACGTAGTCGAGCATCTGCGGGCCGATGCCGCTGCCGGGCGCGGCCGCGCCGGCGATGCAATTGGAGCTGGTGACGTAGGGATAGGTGCCGTGGTCGATGTCGAGCAACGCGCCCTGCGCGCCTTCGAAGAGCAGCGAGTCGCCGCGCTCGCGCGCTTCGTGCAGCAGCGCCGCGACGTCGGCCACCATCGGTGCCAGCGCAGCCGCAAGTTCGAGCGTGTCATCGCGTGTCTCGGCAAAAGGTACCGGATCGCGGTTGTAGTAGTGCACCAGCGTGAAGTTGTGGAGGTCGAGCAGCGCCTCGAGCTTGGTGGCAAAGCGGGCCGGGTCGAGCAGGTCCTGCACGCGCAATGCGCGCCGGGCGATCTTGTCCTCGTAGGCGGGGCCGATGCCGCGGCCGGTGGTGCCGATCTTCGTCTCGCCCATCGCCGCCTCGCGCGCCTGGTCAAGCGCCACGTGGATGGGCAGCACCAGCGGGCAGGCGGGCGAGATCTTGAGCCGCGAGCGGATCGAGACACCGGCGCTTTCAAGCTCGCCGATTTCCTGCAGCAGTGCTGCCGGCGAGAGCACGACTCCATTGCCGATGAAGATGCCCACGTCGGGATGCAATGCACCTGAGGGAATCAACCGCAACACGGTCTTCTTGCCGCCGATCCACAGCGTGTGCCCGGCGTTGTGGCCACCCTGGAAACGTACGACGCCGGCAGCGCTTTCAGCGAGCCAGTCGACGATCTTGCCTTTGCCCTCATCGCCCCACTGGGTGCCGATGACGACGACGTTCTTGCCCATAGTGTTCAGTGCTCCACCAGATGCCATTCGTTGCCGCGCCGCTCGAGGCGACGGGCGTGTTCTGCGGGTTCGTCCGGCAGCACGACCACCACAGCCTCGCCGCGCTGGCGCAGTGCGGTGATCGCGGCTGCCAGCGCCGGATCATCCACCGCTGGCGCCGCGACGATGTCGGTGTCCGCGACGCGGGGTGCCAATTCCGCCAGGCGCCGCAGGTCGAGCGAGAAACCGGTCGCGGGGCGCGCGCGGCCGAAGGCCCGGCCGACGCCATCGTAGCGACCGCCGCGGCCACAATCGACGACGGCGCCACTGCCGCGCTCGGCGAATACCGAGAACGTGGCGCCATTGTAGTAGTGATAGCCGCGGAGGTCCGCGAGATCGATGTGGATGGCATCGACGCGGGCCGCTTGCGCGAGTGCCGCCAGCGCGTCAAGGGCGGCGGTGACCGCGGGCAGCGGCGGCACTCGCGCA
>Ga0163150_10005061_pt1 | contig 17212 bp, 15 predicted proteins | sample OliLakLV19P2IB_FD_148628 | JGI IMG/M metagenome (GOLD analysis project Ga0163150, IMG submission 148628) | Freshwater microbial mat bacterial communities from Lake Vanda, McMurdo Dry Valleys, Antarctica - Oligotrophic Lake LV.19.P2.IB | ecosystem: Environmental > Aquatic > Freshwater > Lake >...
GAATTGTTGCGGGGCTGGGTTGCTCTGGTCCTCAAGAGGAATTGTTGCGGGGCTGGGGTATCTTGCCTCTTTTGGCTTGCAGAGATTTATTTAGAAATTGAATCGGTCGATGTTGGATTTGTTGAAGATCATCGGCTTGCCGAGGATGACCTGATCGCCCTGGATTACGACTTCGCCGAGTCTTCCGGCCTGGATGCCTGTGGCGCCGGGCTGGAGCTTCTTTTCGACGAGTTCGGCCGCGGTGTATACGGTGAGGTAGCCGAGGTTTGTGGTGTTCCAGAGGACGACGGACTGGATTATGCCGTCGTGGACGTAGCGCTTGCAGAGGTTGGGGAGCGACAGCCCGATGACGTTCACTCCGGTGCGTCCGGACTGACGGACGGCTTCGGCCGCGCCTGGAACCGCGGGGGCGGCGATGCCCATGACGAGCTTCAGGGTGGGATAGACGCGGAGGAGAGTTTGCGTTTCGGCGAAGGCTTTGTCGCGGTCGTCGTCACTGGGGCGGATGGTTACCAGCTCCATGGCGGGGTACTTTTCGGCGAGACGCTTTTTGATGAACTCGATCCACTGGTTCTGGTTGGCGGCGCTGAGCGCTCCGGTGACGATGGCGAACTGGCCGCGGCTGTTCATGAGGCGTGCCGCTTCGTCGGTAAGGGTTTCGGCGATGCCCTGCGGCGTGGCCTGGTTGATGAAGTAGTCGCGAGCGTCGGGCGCGGCATCGGCGTCCCATGTCAGCACTTTTATGCCGCGGGAACGGGCTTTGCGCAAGACCGTGGAGATTCCTGCCTGGTTCTCCACGCTGACGGCGATGGCATCGACGCCGCGGGTGATCCAGCTCTCGACCACTTCATTTTGTTTGGCGGCGTCGAGGCCGACGGGCCCGTCCCAGATGAGTTGGACGCCCAGGGCTTTGGCGGCTTCTTCGGCTCCGACGCGGCAACTGACGAAGTAGGGATCGCCCTTAGCTTTCGGCATGACGGCGATCACGGGCTTCTTACCGACCTGGGTGGGTGCCGCGAGGGATCGAAACAGCCAGACGTTGGTGCCGGCCACGAGGGCCGCTCCGGCAAGAATGGTGCCGCAGAGTATTGCGAGCTGCGAATTTTTCATGAACTCTTCCGTTTCCTGAGTAGTTGCCGGACGCCTTGCGAGGCGGTCGGAGACGATTGTGGCGATCAACAGCAAGGCCGTGAGGACTCCCGTCAGCTCCGAAGGAAATGCCGCGAGGCGCAGGCCGTTCTGGAGGACCGAAATGGAGAACAGCCCCAGCATCGTACCCCATACCGTTCCGCGGCCGCCGAAGACCGAGGTGCCGCCGAGCACGACGGCTGTGATGGCTGCCAGTTCATAGCCTGTTCCGGCGTCGGATTTGGCCTGACCGAGATGGGCGACGTAGACGATTGCCGCGAGGCCGGACATGACTCCGGCGAGTAAGTAGACGAGACCGACTCGGCGGGCGACGGGGATGCCCGCGTATCGGGCACCGGGGGCGTTAAAGCCGATTGCGCGGACGGCGCGGCCGATAACTGATTTGTGCAGGAGGACGGCGTAGCAGGCCAGTACGGCGAGAAACAGCGGGAACTGCGCGGGCACGATGCCGCCGATGTAGCCCTGCCCGAGGAAGAGGAGCGAGGGGGGGAAATTCGAGTAGTTGATGGCGGCTCCGGTGGCGCCCTCGGCAATGCCCCGGAGGAGTGACATGGAGCCGAGCGTGACGATGAGGGGCGGCAGGTTGAATCGCGTAATGAGAGTCGCGTTGAGCGCTCCGGCCGCGGTTCCGGTGAGCAAGGTCAGCAGTAAGGCTACCCCGAGAGGCAGGTGCCACGCGGATACGCAGGCGCCGAGGACGACGGCTGACAGGCCCATGACGGAACCGACAGACAAGTCGATACCGCCGGTGATGATGACGGGTGTCAGGGCAAGGCTGAGAAGGCCGACTTCGACGCTGAGGCGGATGACTTCGAAGAGGTTCTCGCGCGTGAAGAAGTTTGGCGCTACGAGTGAGAATACGAAGATCTCCAGCGCGAGCGCGAGGAGGATGCAGAGTTCGCCGTTGGGCGACCACCGCTGCCAAAAGGTCCTACGCTCGCGCTGTTGCAAGGTTGCGGGCACCCTTTCCTGAGCGAATATGAATGGAGTCGGCTGCAATGGCGAGGAGGATGATGGAGCCCTCTGCGGCACGCTCCCAGTAGGCGTTTACTCCCATGTAGGTAAGGGCTGGTCCGATGGTTCCGAGGAGAACGACGCCGAGCATTGTTCCTGCGACCGACCCCTTGCCGCCTGTGACGGCGGTGCCTCCTACGACCACCGCTGCGATGGCTTTGAGTTCGAGCCCCAGGCCTGTGTTGCTGGGAATCTGATTGAATCGGACGGCGTTCAGCACGGCGGCGATGGCGGTGAGGACTCCGAGTGTGACGAAGGTCCAGAAGGTGACGCGGCGCGGGTCGATTCCGGCGAGCCGTGCGGCTCCGGCGTCGGATCCGGTGGCGTAGATCATGCGACCCGCGGCGAGGTTACGGAGTGCCCAGGCGGCGGTCGCGGCGAGGCTGAAGGCGATGCCGGCTGTAAGCGCGGCACTGCCCGACTGCGACAGGCCGAACCACTGGAAGCCATCGGGGAGGTTCTGGATCCACGCTCCTTCGGTGGCCCATCGCAGGGCGTCTCGGAGGCCCACCATGGCGGCGAGCGTCACGACGATGGATGGGATGCCGAACCAGGCGACCAGGGCACCGTTGACGGCGCCGAGCGTTCCGCCGATCGCGCACGTTAGCAGTGCGGCTACCCAAACGGGCAGTCCCATACTGGCGAGAACTCCCGAGAGAACACTGCAGACGGCGAACTGCGAGCCGACCGAGATGTCGATTTGCCCGGTGAGTATCGTCATGGTCATGCCGACGGCGACGATTAATACAGGGACGTTGGCCAGGAGTAAATCGAGCTGATTTTCCGGGGCGAAGAATCGAGGCGCGGCGATGGCCATCACGATGGAGATGACCGCGATGGCAGCCGCAACGGAAAGCTCGCGGCGAAAGCGGGAGGTGGTCAATGCAACTCCTCCGCCGCGGGAGCGTGGCCGAGGGCGAGCGACAACACGCTTTGCTGCGTGGCCTGGTGGCGCTGGAGTACGGCCATTATGGTTCCCTCGTGCATTACTGCAATTTTGTCACTCATTCCGAGAATTTCCGGTAATTCCGATGAAATCATGAGGATGGCGCATCCCTGTTCGGCGAGATCGACAATCAGGCTGTGGATCTCAGACTTGGACCCGACGTCGACTCCCTGTGTGGGTTCATCGAGAATGATGACACTTGGTGAGGTTGCGAGCCAGCGCGCGATGGCGAGTTTCTGCTGATTTCCACCGGAGAGCATTCCGGCTTCGGTGAAGACTGACGCTGTTTTGACGCCAAGGCGGTCGACGTAGGTGCGGGTGATGTCGTGTTCGCGGGCGAAGTCGATGAGTCCGGATGGCGCCACGGTCTCCAGCGATGCGAGGGTGGTATTCGCGGTGAGGGGCATGGAGAGGATGACGCCATGCTGACGCCGGTCCTCGGGTACATAGGCGATGCCGTGCCGGATGGCTTCAGAGGGCGATGCGGGGCTGATTCGTTTCCCGCGCAGCAGGATGGTTCCGCTGTCGGCGCGAACGAGTCCGAAGAGCAGGCGCGCGACCTCCGTTCGCCCCGATCCCATGAGGCCCGAGAGGCCGAGAATCTCACCGCGGCGCAGGGTGAACGAGACGTCGCGAACCCCGAGTTCAGCGCTGCTGAGGTTCTGGACGTCGAGCACTGTTTCGCCGATGGGGACGTCGCGTTTGGGGAACACGGCCGAGAGGCTGCGGCCCACCATGAGGCGGATGAGTTCATCGCGGCTGACGTCGCGCATGGGCTGGGTGGATATGGTCTCGCCGTCGCGCAGCACGGTGACGCGGTCCGCTATGGAGGAGATCTCTTCGAGCCTATGCGAGATGTAGATCATGCCGACGCCCTGTTCGCGCAGTTTGCGAATTACGTGGAAGAGTTGATCGACTTCGCTTTCCGAGAGAGACGCGGTGGGTTCGTCGAGGATGAGGATTTTGGCGTTGGCGCCGATGGCTCTGGCGATCTCGACGAGCTGCTGCTCCGGCATGCTGAGCGATTCGACGATGCGGCCGGGGTGGATGGTCGATCCGACGCGGTTCAGCAGATCGCGGGCTCGTTCGTGTCGGTGCCGCCAGTTGACGCGTCGCCACGGGCCGGGCTCTTCGAGACCAAGGCTGACGTTCTCCGCCACTGTTAGCTGCTGGAAGAGCGACGGCTGCTGGTAGATGGCTACGACGCCGAGGGCTCGTGAAAATGCCGGGTCGTAAGTGGTGACCGGAAGGCCGTTGATGTGGAGCGAGCCGGAATCGGGCTGCACGGCTCCGGTGAAGATTTTGATGAGGGTGGATTTGCCTGCGCCATTTTCGCCGATGAGGGCGTGGATTTCCCCTTCGTGCAGTTCGAAGCTCGCGTTTCGAAGTGCTCGGACACCCGCATACGACTTAGTGATTGCGGCGGCTTCCAGGAGTGGCACGGTTCAGATCCTGAAAAAGATGCGTCGCTGATAAAGCCAGAAGCAGAGGTACCACATGACTGCGAAAATCACGAGGTTGTGGGGTACCTCTCCCCACGGTCCGAGAAACCAGAAGTGCCCGGTGAAGTTTCCTATGCCGCGCGACAGCCACCCGCGCAGCACCTGTGAGAAGGAATAAATAAAAATGCTGTTCATTCCCACAACAATTGCGGGGAAAGCCCATCTTTTCCAGCCCCGCACTTCGACGATCCAGTAGACGGCCATGAGTCCTGCGAGTACCCATCCGGTGCTGTAGAGCGTGAAGGAGGCCGTCCACAAACGCTTCACCATGGGGATCCAGATGGCGAGGATGGAGCCTGATGCGAAGGCGGCTGCCGCGCACGCTGCGAGTATCTGGAGGCGCTTTCGGTGGCTGGAGGGCTCGGCGAACAACATTCCGGTCCAGACACCGAAGAGGATGGTGATTCCGTTGCCGAGGAAGTTCAACGTTGTGTAATGGCCGGAGTAGTTATAGCCGAGCAGGTGGCTGTCTATGACGGCTCCGATGTTGCCGATTGGGTCGAACGGCCCCTGAGGTCCGGGGAATGCGAAGAACAACGCCTGATGGAGCGCCATCAAGCCGATGCCGGCGGCGATCTGCCAGCGGAATCGGAGTTGCATGACCAGGTAGCACAGGATGTAGCCGAAGGCGATCTGCGCGAGGACGTTAATCAACTGCAGCCGAGGCGGCGAGGAGCTGGTCCAGTTGGAGAGGATGTTGGAGAGGAGGATCAGTAGCGCGGCTCGCCAGAGTACGTGGCTGAAGACGTGGAGTCGGGAGCGACCTTCCTGGAGGCGGCGGCGGAGGGCGAACGGCATGGCTGCGCCGACGATGAACGTGAACGCAGGCTGGATGAGATCCCACAGCGTACATCCGACCCACTGGGCGTGGTCGAGCTGGTGGGCGAGAAAGCCCTCTCTGCCCTTCATAGCTTCGAGTAAACCGAATCCATGCGAGACGAGCAGGATCATGGTCAGGCCGCGAAAGACGTCGAGGGTGGCTACGCGGGGGACGGCTGTGGCGGGCACGGGCGCTTGTGGGTTCCGCTGGTCCATGGAGCTCTTGTCGACGCGGGTAGCGATGCTTGCCACAGGGAGGCATTGTAACTCATCTGAATGCGGGCCAGGGTTCCGAACCTGCAACCCGCCAGCGTGGTAAAAGAGGTGAGACGTCGGGCGCCGACCGCCCGGAAACACAACATAAAAGTAGGAATTGCGCATGTTTGGACGTGGTACCTGGGCCATCTACGGGCTCGGGAAAGAGTCGATTGAAACCTTCAGAACGATTGTTGAGGACCGGCCGATTATGGTTGGGGCTTCGCAGATGGCGGCATCGGCCATCACGCGATATTCGACCGCGGATACGGTTGGGATCAATCCTTTCAGCGGTCCGCGACTGGATGAAGAGTATCCGGTCGGCACGGATTTTGAATCGGAGCTGGCCGGGTATGCGACGACGGAAGTAGAGGAGCGTTCGACGCTGACGCTTCCCGCCGAGATTTTGGAGTGCCAGGGATACGGGGTGGGCGAAGCGCAATTCCGGCTTCATCCGACGATGCCGTGGTATGGGATGTGGGCTGTTCAGAATGAGTGGAAGGACGTCAGCGACGTGGCGTCGATTAAAGAGCAGCGCTCCTATCGACTGCTGGACCGGCCTTATAAGTTTCTGCAGGCTGCGGACAAGAAGACAGTCGACCATGACACGCTCGGGATCACGGCGGCGATGCGCAAGCAGGTCCCCGTGCTGCTCGACTTTAATGACGGCCGGGTTTACATCGAGAGCAGCAACAAGAAGCTGATTTACATGATCACGGTCCGGCTGCGACAGCTGGGGCTGGAGATTATCCCGGTGGCGTGGACGTATCCGCGCGCGAACTGGCCGGCGGAAATTCTGAATCGTTTGTATGAAAACACTCGATATCAGGGTGATTTTCAGAAGCGTGCGGAGGAAGCGACGCGGTTTAAGCCGAGCGAAATTGAGAAGCTGGAAGACCGGGAAGTGGAGTCGATTGTCGCGAATTATTTTTCGATGACGCAATTGCCGAGTGATTTATGGATCGGCATTTCCGGCTCGGCGCAAATCCGGCTGCACGATGCGAGTCCGCCGCTGGCGGTGAAGGCTCCGACGAGCGCGACCACGCTGCTCAACATGACGGATGACGCGAAGATTCTTTCGGGCGCGATGACGTTTCAGGAAGTTATATCGGCCACCAGCAAGAAGGGTGAGGAGTACACGTTCCGCAAGGATCTGCTGCGCATGGATCTGAACGACCGGATCAATTTCAGCGATATTGGCGCGGCGATGATGCGCGGCTTCGACATACCTGCGTTCAAGAAAGACATCCTGCGCGAGATCCGTCAGACGCGGGAGGTTCCTTCGATCGAGCAGTTCTGGGGGAACTGGCTGCACCAGATGAGCAACGCGGTGCGGACGATTGAATCGACGTTCCGCGAACTGCTGGAGATCGATGGCAGTGAAGAGGCGGGCATTTTGCCGATGAAGGTCGCGCTGACCGAGACTTTGGTGAAAGACACGGCCAGCGCCTGACTACTGCTACTTCGTCGACAGGAGTGGCCGGAGAACGCGCTCAAATTCAGCGGCCTGGCGGGTGAAGCCGAGGTCGGTTGGGTGCGAGCCGTCGACTGTGCCTTCGCCATCATCGCCAAGCAGGTTGGCGCCTTCGAGGTAGTACAAGTTCGGCACCTTTTCCGCTTTGAGCGCCGCGTACGATTCGCGCAGGGCGGCGTGGTTGGCGTCATGCCCCTTGCGTCGCGCTTCGACCAGGAATGCGGTCTGGTTGACGCGATCCTCGACCAGCAGGATGGGCGTGCTGGGGTGAGCCTCGCGCAGGAGTTTCACGCCGGGCACGGTGCGGTCGGTGACTTGCTGCGGGCCCATGTTGGGGAGGCAGTCGAGGACGAAGACGGCGGGGTCGAGTTCGGCGACAAACTTCACGACTTCGGGTTCCATGCGGCCGTTGCCTGAGAAGCCGAGGTTGATGACTTCGCGGTTGAAGGTACGGCCGAGCATGGCGACGTGGGTCATGCCGGCGCGTGAGGCTCCGATGCCATGCGTGATGGAGGTGCCGTAGAAGAGGATGGGTTTCGAGCCTGAGGGCCGCGCGAGGGCTCGCCTGATGGTGGAGCCTTTGGGCACGCCGAACTCGAGTGTGGTGACGGCATTGCGGAGGGGCAGGTACACCATGAACTCTCGCTCCGTGGCGGGAATGCCGCGAACGAGGACGGCGGTGGAGTCGGGGAATTTGGGCTGGCCCATGCCGAGCCAGCGCCATTTTCCGGCGTCGGATTTGGCGTAGAGGTCGAGTCCACTGGCGGCGATGGCGGTGATGTTCGCGCCGGCGAGGTTTTTGTTCGTAATTGTCCAGCGCGCCTGAATTTCGGGGGTTGCGGCGGTGAATCGGACGAGGGCGCCGGCCGAATCGCGGCTCAGGTTCCAGACCGGGGCTGGCACTACGCCCTCTGCGCGGCCGGGGAGCCGGTCATAAGGCGATTTCACATCCTTGAAGCCCAGTCCTTCGACGGTGAGTTGCTTCGCGTCGATCCATTCCAGTTCGGGCGAGGGGGCGGGGGTTTGGGCCAGCAGCGGAGCGGCACCCGAGGCGATGAGAAAGCGTCGGCGATTCATTTCGCAACCAGTCTATCTGAAGCCTGGGCTCAGAGACCTTGCGAGTGGCTATCCGTATTAACTGCCGTCGGCGGTTCGGGATTTCTCAGGCGGGGCGTCGTCGAAGCGGGTCAATTCTGTCTGGAGTCGCTCGACCGAATGAATGATCTGCTCGGCCCGTGAGGCCTGGTCACTACGGTCGCCGTAATGTTCGTTGATCAGTTCGCGTATGACCAGGAATCGATCTCGCACTGCGACGAGCTCCGTTCGAAGCAAGTCGTATTCGGCCTGAGGGATGGACGTCTTCATTTCTCCTGAACCTGGTTTCCGTTGCGAAATTACCGGAGCCTGGACCGGCCTATCTAACATAGCAGCCCGAGGAGTGCGCCCGCTGGCAGCATTGCGGATGGCTACGGGAACTGCGGACTCGATTGTGTTTGAGTTCAGAGTTACTGCGCCATTTCGGGCGAGTGCTGTTCCGGTATCGAGGGTCGGTGCGGTGCCTGCGTGCCTGTATGCGTTGTGTCCGGTGGCGCCGGACGCGAAGGGTACTGAGGAGTTTGGAGGTGCTGCCCGAGGTCGATGCCGGTAAGAGTTGTGCGACCGCGTCTGCCGAATTTGAAGAAGGCGGGCGTGGGCGCCCGCCGCAGGCCTGGGGGCCTGCCCCCCTTAGCAGCCCGTGGCAAAAGTCGTCGCTGGCCCAGACTGACTAAGTTCGTATTTCTGTGGCTCTGCTCTGGCGGTTCGGCCGCGCTCAGAAAATGGGCACTTCTGCCACAGGCTGTCAGGGAAGCGGGTTACCTGGGCAAATCGACCGATGTATTTCTCCGTTAGTAGAATCAAGTCTAATGAGACGCGCGCTGGTGACGGGGATTACAGGACAGGACGGGTCCTACCTGGCGGAGTTGCTGCTGGGCAAGGGCTATGAGGTCCATGGCATTGTTCGGCGAACTTCCACGTTCAATACTTCAAGAATCGATCATCTTTATGTGGATGCGCATGAGCCGGGGGCTCGGCTTTTTCTGCATTCGGGGGACATGTCGGATGGCACGGGGCTGCGGCATATTGTCGAGAATGTGAAGCCGGATGAAGTGTACAACCTGGCGGCACAGTCGCATGTGCGGGTCTCGTTCGATCAGTCTGAATACACGGCCGATGTCACGGGCACAGGTGTTTTGCGGCTGCTGAACGCGGTGAGGGATTATTCCAGACAGAGTGGCGTGGAGGTTCGTTTTTATCAGGCGGGGTCGTCGGAGATGTTTGGTGCGGCGCAACCGCCGCAGTCCGAATCGACCGCGTTTTATCCGCGCAGTCCCTATGCGGCGGCGAAGGTTGCGGCTCACTGGTACACGGTCAATTATCGTGAGGCGTACGGGCTTTTTGCGTGTAACGGCATCCTGTTCAACCACGAATCGCCGAGACGGGGCGAGACGTTTGTGACGCGCAAGATTACGCGGGGCCTGGCGCGGATTAAGGTTGGCCTCGATAGGAAACTGTATCTGGGGAATCTGGACGCGCTTCGGGACTGGGGATTTGCCGGCGACTATGTGGAAGCCATGTGGCTGATGCTGCAGCAGGACACACCGGACGATTACGTGGTGGCGACGGGCAAGGCGTTTTCGGTGCGTGATTTGCTGGATATTTCCGGGGAATATCTGGGTATCGACTGGCGGGATTATGTGGAATTCGACCCGCGTTATCACCGGCCCACCGAGGTGAATCATCTGCTGGGCGATGCGTCGAAGGCGAAGGCGAAGCTGGGGTGGACGGCCCGGACCTCATTCCGGCAACTGGTGCGAATGATGGCGGAATCGGACCTGGAGGGAGCGGAACGGAGCAAGATGCTGGAGCAGCGGGGTGGCAGACCGTAGGCCGGGGTAGCTCAGTTCTGAGGCAGTCGGATGGTGACCAGCAGGCCGGGGCTGGCGTTGCTCGCGTCGATGTGACCGCGGTGTAGCTCGACTGCTCTCTTTGCGATGGCGAGTCCGAGTCCGGCGCCTCCGGTGACGCGGTCTCGGTGGGCGTCGAGGCGATAGAACGGGTCGAAGATGCGTTCGAGACTTGCTTCTGGCACGCCGGGGCCGTGGTCTCGCACGGTGATGCCGACTTCGGCGCCACGCTGTGTGAGGCTGACGAGCACGGCGGTGCCGGGATCGGTGTAGCGCACGGCGTTGCGAATGACGTTCTCCACCGACCGGCGCAACAACTCCTCGTCTCCCTCCAGCAGGACGGCTTCGTGGTTCTGCCACTCGATGCGACAGCCACGCTGTTCGGCCTCCAGCCTTGCGTCCTCGACTACGTTGTCAATGAGCTCGTCGAGGGGCACGGTTTCGCGGCGGAGCGAGGCCTGATCGCCTTCGGCGCGCGTAACCTGGAGAAGCTCGCCGACAAGCGAGTTGAGGCGCTCGCCTTCCTTTTCGATGCGGTCGAGATGGCGGGGTATGTCGGTGCCGGAGCGCGCGAGTTCGACGGCCACGCTGAGGCGCGCGAGCGGTGAGCGAAGCTCATGGGAGATGTCGAGGAGCAGGCGGCGCTCGGCATGGAGGAGGGTTTCGATGCGGTCGGCCATCTGGTCGAAGGTTCGGGCGAGCTGGCCGAGTTCGTCTTTGCGGGTGGAGCGCACGCGGGCATCGAACTCGCCGCGGCCGAAGCACTCGACCGCACTTTGCAACTGGCGCACCGGCTGGGTCAGGAAGCGTGCGAAGAAGTAGCTGAGGGCGGCGAGGACGCCGAGAACGGTGAGGTGGATTTCGGGCTGCAGGAACCAGGCCCAGAGGCTGCGCCGGCGCAGCATGAGGAAGAAGTAGTACTTGCCGTCGTCGCTGTTGCGGACTGCGACGGGGCCGTGCCAGCGCATGAAGGCGGAGTTTCTCCACTGGTCCCCGGCGTCGATCAGCTCGGGGCGCACTTCGCCGGTGATCAGGTCTTTGCCGGTGTTGTCGGTGAGGATGCCGTCGGTCTGGGTGACGTCGCGGAAGCGGCGGAGCGTGTCGGCGAGCTCTTCGCGGCCACCGGTTTCCCAGGCATGGCGGGCCTCAGAGAGTTGCAGGGAGAGCATGGTGCCGAAGGGGAGCCGGCGGCGGTCGTGCTCGACGTCAAGCGCGGTGGCGAGCGACATGGCGATGAATGTCAGGATGACTGTCGCTATGAACCACAGCAGCGTTCGTGTGAACAGCGTGTTCATGCGTTACTCTCCCGCGGACCGCGTGAACTGATAGCCAACACCGCGGACCGTCTTGATCATTTCTTTGTCGCCGCCGCAGACGAGCTTCTTTCGGAGATGACTGACGTGCATGTCCATGGCGCGGTCGAAGGGCGAGGCTTTGCGGCTGTAGAGGGCTTCCATGATCTGGTCGCGCGAGAGCACGCGTCCGGCGGCGCGCATCAGCAGTTCGAGGATATCGAACTCAATGGTTGTGAGGTCGACGGGCTGGCCGTTGCAGACGACTTCGCGGGTGCCGGGGTCGAGGGTGACGCCGTTGACTTCGATGCGGCCGGCTTCGGTACGGGGCTGGGCGCGACGGAGCACGGCGCGGATTCTGGCGATGAGTTCGCGGGGGTTGAAGGGCTTGGGCAGGTAGTCATCGGCGCCGAGCTCCAGGCCGACGATGCGGTCGACGTCGTCGCCGCGGGCTGTCAGCATGACTACGGGGAGGCGGGTAGTTTGACGGAGGCGGCGCAGGACCTCAAAGCCGTCCAAACCGGGCAACATGACGTCGAGCACGACGAGGTCGAAGTGTCCGGCTGTGGCGCGGGCGAGTCCGGTTTTGCCGTCGTGGGCGAATTCAGTTTCGCAGCCTTCGCGCTGCAGAAACTCCCGCAAGAGTCCTGCGAGCTCCACGTCGTCATCGATGACGAGAATGCGCATTCCGGAGACACTCCTTTACAAACGTTTACTCCGCGCACAAACGCAGTTTACGTTCGATCTCCAGTATGGGTTCAGGAGGCTGGATTGCACAAACGGGTGGTTTGTGGCGCTTTGTGGCTGCGATCAGCGCGAGCCTGAGATCGGTGAAAGAAGGTCGCAATCATCGAATTCAGTGCGAGCGAAAGAGCGCGGTTCGTTCGGGGAGATAATTGGGACGAGGCACCATGGCCGCACCCAATGTGACACTGCCAGACGAACTGCTCACGGCCGTCGCGGAAATTGCTCGCGCCGAAGGAAAGACGCCGGACGAATTGATTGCCGAGAGTACGCAGAAGATGCTTCGCGTGCGAGGCTTGCGATCGTTCGCAGCTGAAAACTGCCGACTGGCAGAGCAGCTGGGTCTGTCCGAGTCGGACGTGCCCCGCCTTGTTGAGGAGTATCGCCGGGAACAGCGCAGTCGGTAGTGCGGATTGTTACCGCTGATTCAAACATCTACATCTCAGCGCTGATCTGGGGCGGCCTCCCGCTACAACTGCTGGAGGGCTCCATTGCGGGTGAAGTTCGAATGGCCATCTCGGATGACATACTGAACGAGACTCTGCGGGTGCTGCAGGAAAAATTCAAGTTCTCCGATACCACTCCTTTACAAACGTTTACTCCGCGCACAAACGCAGTTTACGTTCGATCTCCAGTATGGGTTCAGGAGGTTGGAACTACCAACAATGAACAGACGAAAGATTTTTACCATCGTGGCCGTGGCGGCGGGACTGGCGGTGTTGCCGGTTGCCGCGCAGCGTGTGGCGGCGGCGCATGGGGGAGGTGGTTTCGCGGGGATGCATCAGAGGATGTTCTCCCATGTGTCGGCCGCGCTGAACCTGACTGACGCGCAGAAGGTGACGGCGAAGCAGTTGATTGAGCAGACGCAGACGCAGGCAACGCCGCTGATGCAGGAGATGAAGCAGATCCGTACGGACATGGAAGCCGCGGTGAAGGCCAACAATACGGGCCAGATCGCTACGCTTTCGGGCAGGACGGGTCAGCTTGCGGGACAACTGGCTGAGTTGCATGGCAAGGCCATGGCCAGTTTCTATTCGCAGTTGACGCCGGAGCAAAAGGCAAAGGCCGATGAGCTGAAGGGCGGGCTTCATGCATCGATGATGCGCCGGTTCGGCAGTGGCGGCCGAGGTGGCTGGGCCGGGCATCACGGCGCGGCGAATTGACGCTGGGGGAGCGGGGCGTGCTGTTACCGGCGTCCCGCTGCCTGTTCCCGCAGTTCGAGCCGACGTGCCTTTTCCCACCTGAGCCGGCTCTGGAATTCGGTCCAAAGTGTACTAAATCCCGCCCAGAAATACCCCGCCACAAAGATCAGCAGGAAGGGAATTACGAGGAAATTACAGGACTCGATGGCGAAGTCGATCATGAAGAGGAAGTAGCCGCCGATGGCGAGTTCCGCCCACGGCAGCCAGCCGCTGCGACTGCGATACTTCGCGTTTGAGTTCTTCACTTTGGAGCCGCCGATTGCGTATTTCGGCGTCCGGGCGAAGGCGGTTTGCACGCCGAACAGCGCTTCCATCACGGCTCGGGTGTTGCTGATGGTGAGTGCGACTCCGGCGGCCATGAGGGCCGGGATGAGCCAGATTCCGCGCTTCCACGTTCCGGGATTGAGTTCGCGGTGGGCGTAGATGTAGAACGCCGTGATGGACCAGAACGACGCCGCGATGAGGGGCAGATCGATAAATACCATCTGCATCCAGCCCATGTAGAAGCGCACGATCATAACGGGCAGCATGAGGGCCGAGACCACCACCATCAACGGATAGGAGATGTTGGGGGTGAGGTGCATGATGGCTTCCAGCTTGACGCGGCGTGACAGTTTCGACCGCAGGATGGTGGGCAGGAGTTTGATGGCGACCTGAGTGAGCCCTTTGGACCAGCGCGACTGCTGAATCTGGAAGCCGTGCATTTCGACGGGCAGTTCGGAGGGGCACTCGACACCTGGGATGTAGACGAATTTCCAGCCCTTCATCTGAGCCCGGTAGCTGAGATCGGAATCTTCGGTGAGGGTGTCGTGCTGCCAGCCGCCGGCGTCGGCGATCATTGTTTTGCGCAGGATGCCCGCGGTGCCGTTGAAGTTGAAGAACAGATTGCCGCCGTAGCGTGCGCCATGTTCGAGGACGAAATGCCCGTCGAGCAGCATGGCTTCGACTTCGGTCAGCACGTTGTAGTGGCGGTTGAGGTAGGTCCAGCGGGTCTGGACGACGCCCACGTTTGGATCTGTGAAGTAGTCGACGGTGCGGCGGAGGAAATCGGAGGGCGGGAGGAAGTCGGCATCGAAGACGGCGACGAACTCGCCGGCAGCGGTTTCGAGGCCTTCCTGCAGGGCTCCGGCTTTGAAACCGTGGCGGTTGGTGCGGTGCTTGTATTCGACGGGATATCCGAGGGCCTGCCAGCGTTCGACGAGAGCGGCTGTGAACGGGTGGGTCTCATCGGTGGAATCGTCGAGCACCTGGACCTGCAGCCTGTCGTGGGGGTAGTCCATTTTGAGTGTCTCCTCGATGAGGCGCTCGACTACGAATTTTTCGTTGTACAGCGGGAGCTGGATGGTGATTCGGGGCAGTTCCGACCAGTGCCCGGCGGGTCCTTCGGTCAGCTTTTTGCGATGCTTCATGTAGCCACGGATCATTTCGTAGCGATGAAGCCCATAGACGGAGAGCACGATCAGGACGGCGAAGTAGGGGATCAGCAGGGCCCAGTCGAACCAGTCGAGGCGGTGGATGTCGTTGAAGGTGGGGTCGGAGAAGGCCTCGATCGCGCGATCGATGGCGGAGGCCAGGAAGAGACTTACGGGCGGTGGGACTGCTACCATATCGACGCCTCCGTGTCTGGAATCCCGTTCCTCATTGCTGCCGTCTTTCTGGAACTCACATTCGTGCTGCTGGGCCGGTTTTCGGCCTCGCAAGCGATACCCGAAACCATCCTGCTCCTGGTCTGCGCCAATACGTTTTGGATTGTGTCAGTGTATTTCACCCTTCACACGGTCCAGAGCACGAAAACGGTGCCAGTGCTTATTATAGTTGCAGCCGCCGCCTTTCGGATAACGGCATGGCCGGTTGCCGCGCCGCTGACCGACGATTTATACCGTTACCGATGGGAAGCGCGGGTCCAGAACGAGGGTGGAAATCCCTATGCTTCGCGTCCGGCCGACCCGGATCTGACGCGGTTCCGGGACAGTACGTGGTCCCGTGTTGGACAAAAGGATGTACCGGCTGGTTACGGTCCGGCGTGGGAACTGCTGGGGGCGTGGACGGGGCGGCTGTCGGGGCTTTTGTCCGCCGACCCGGACCGCCAGGCGTTTTGGTTCAAGCTGCCGGCTGCGGTATTCGAACTGGGCACGCTGGTGCTGGTTGCGGTGTGGCTTCGGAGGGCTGGTCTGCCGGGTCACTGGCTGGCGGTGTATGCGTGGTCGCCGCTGCCGGTCTGGGAGTTTTGGGCGGGCGGTCATAACGACGCGCCGGTTCTGTTCTGCGTGACGCTGGCGTTGCTGCTGGCGGATTCGAGGAGATGGGCGTGGTCCTGGGGGGCTCTTGGGATGGCCGTCGCGCTGAAGTTCTGGCCCGCGATTTTGATGGCCGCGTGGGTGTTTCGGGCTCCACGGTACTGGTGGAAAGGGCCGGCGGTGGCGATGGCCGTGGTGGCTGTCTGCGCGCTGCCGTACGCTGGCACCGATGTCTGGTGGAACGCGCGGTACATGACGGGCTTTGTGGGTGGGTGGCGCAATAACGACAGCCTGTTTGGAGCGATTCTGTGGGTGACCGGCGACCAGTACCGGGCGAAATACACTGCGTTCGCTCTGATTTCGGCTTGCGCTTTGTGGTTTGCGTCGCGTCGAGAGTGGCCGCTGGGGCGGGTGGTGCTGTGGACTTGTGCGACGCTGCTGCTGCTCTCCTCGAATTGTCATCCGTGGTATCTGACCTGGCTGGTGCCGATGCTGGCTTTCGCCCCGGCGAGCCCGGTGATGCTGTGGATGGGGTTGATGCCGATTTCCTACGCCGTGTGGATCGACTGGAGCCTGTTGCGGGAGTGGAACGGGTCGACGCCACTGCGGTGGCTGGTTTACGGGCCGACGCTGGCGTATTTTTTGGTCTGGCTCGCCTATTTCCGCAGCCGGGATGGAAGCCAGACTACAATCAACAGCAATAATCCGTCGAAACCACGGATTCACGTGAAACTGAGTTAGTCTGGTAGGTAACTCGCAATCGCCAGAGCGCTGAATGGATATACACGTACGAAATCTCGGGATACTCGCTATGGTGTTCGGCATCCTGTCGGCTCTTGTGGCCTTCTGCCTGATGGCCTGGTTCAACGGACCGACTGGACTGTTCAACGCCGCTGAGGATCTTGGCCTCGGATTTGTTGCGGTTGGGCTGACATTCGGGCATCTTTTCATGGGATTTCCACTGGCGATCATTGGTTTTTTTGTAATGCGGTACCACGACTGGGCTCGCGCCGTGATGATTGTGCTGTGTGGAATCAACCTTTTGAATCCGCCGGTCGGCTCGCTGCTGGCGATTTATGGGCTTTGGGTGCTGATGACGCCGGAGACGGAACCGTTGTTCACCGATCCGCCGCGGAATCGGCGTACAGTGCGGCCGCCTGTCGCGCAAATGCCAGAATAGGGCTTGAACCTCGTTTTCGTTCTCACACTGCTTTTCCTGCTGGCTCTGCCCGGCTTTTCCCAAAATAGTTCCGGCCCTGAGACTCGCCGCGACACGGTGGTGGTGACTGGTACGTGGCAACCGCTGGCGCTGGAAGAGGCGGACCGGTCTGTGCGTGCGCTTCCGCTGGACAAACTGCGGCTGGTGACGGACACGTTCACGGACCTGCTGCGGCTGGATCCGTCGATCGATCTGCGGCAGCGCGCGCCGAACGGGCTTCAGGGAGACGTGTCGATTCGCGGGGGCACGTTCGGGCAGACGCTGGTGCTGCTGGATGGGCTGCGGCTGAACGACGTGCAGTCGGGTCACCACAATCTGGACGTGCCGGTGCCGCTGGAGGCTGTGGGGTCGGTCGAAGTTTTGAAGGGTTCGGGCTCGACGCTATACGGCTCAGACGCGGTGGGCGGGGTGGTG
>Ga0163150_10005062_pt1 | contig 17209 bp, 18 predicted proteins | sample OliLakLV19P2IB_FD_148628 | JGI IMG/M metagenome (GOLD analysis project Ga0163150, IMG submission 148628) | Freshwater microbial mat bacterial communities from Lake Vanda, McMurdo Dry Valleys, Antarctica - Oligotrophic Lake LV.19.P2.IB | ecosystem: Environmental > Aquatic > Freshwater > Lake >...
CTCGCAAGAGGACGCCAATTTCGTAGGAGCAGTGACCAGCTTTGATCTTTGATCGGGTGTTACGCGAGAAGAGATTTTACCATTCAAACCATCCTGGAAGGCGATGGTTGCAGGGTGCCCGGAATCGCCACGCTTTCAATGTCATGACTGCGTCGAATTCTCCTCGCGTCGCGGTGCTGGTCGAGTTGTCCAGCGCACATGGGCGTGGTTTGATCCGCGGCATTGCGCAATACGCGCACCGACACACCAACTGGTCGTTGCACCTGGAGGAAAGCGGACCGCTGCGAGCCGCGCCGGCGCGAACGCGAAGAACGGCGGCGCGCTGAACAGACACATCAGCATAGCCAGTGGCATTCGCATTCCCATTTCCACTGAAATCTGGCCAAATGTGAATCGGGCGGCCTCTGGCATCCGATGGTTGATATCTTTCGAAATCGGACTTTTTTTGACACGAGAATATGGTGGTTTTTGTGTCAGATAGAGCATGGCGAAACACGCGAAATCCTCCGACAGCAAGATACTGGACCGCATCCGCAGGCATAGACACGGGTGGGTCTTCACGCCTGCTCATTTGGCCGATCTCGGCACTCGAAATGCCATTGGTTCGGCTCTCAAGCGTTTCAAGGCCAGCGGAACGATCCGCCAACTCGCGCGAGGGCTTTACGACTACCCGATCCACGACCCTGTGCTCGGGATGGTGGCTCCCTCCGCCGACGCCATTGCCGCCATTGCCCGGGCTTTGGAGTCTCGTCGCCTGCTCGTCCAAGCCGGATGCCTTGGATCGTGGCCTGCGCGCTGGCTTCCGCGGTGTGCGTGCTGTGAAAATGGGTGCCAAGAATCAGTCCGGACTTATTCGGGAAAACTCAGACCTCGTATAGGTTCTCACCCTCGTGCTTGACCCAGTATGCACTCACAGCCGCCGCCGGGTCGTTGTTTCGAATGCCGCGCGAATACTCGGGATGGTAAACTGTTGGTTGTGGGTAATGGACTGACGAGTTCCTTTGCATCGCGTAAAGACACATCGCTGCCGATGTCGGCTTGGGTCCGAATGGCGCGAAAGCCAAAGGCTTTTCAGGATTGCCGGCGAGCTGTCGAATGCGATCGAATGCTGCTGACATATCAAGTGTCTCAACCCGAATCTTCTCGAACCTTCCGTCATTGTGATCGCGCTCCAAGTTCGCGACGGATTCCCAAGTCCTGCGCAAGGCTGAAAGGGGTGCTGGAAACGGTATGAGTAATTTCATCTTCGCGTTCAGATCACCCCCGACTTGCAGGCGCAAACTTTCGACCAAGAATCCGACGCTCACGACCCACTGCTCTCCGCCGCTTCCGCTCCCCCCAAACCCCGGCAAGACCCGCCAAGGCTCAATGTCTTCATAAAGCGGCTCGTCGTCAGGGGCGTAACTTGCAGGCGAGGTGTATGTCACCAAGAGATTCTGCACGTTTGGGCTGCCTGCCAGCGAACGGAGAATTGGGAAGAAGAACCTTTTAGGAAACGACGTGATGTCTAGGACGACAGCCGCGGCGGCGGATTCCGCCCGTCGAGCGAACGCATTGACGAGAAATAGTTCAGCCATGAGTTCCATCCTTTCGACCAGCGCGACGTTGCCACCAAGATAAGTGAATTGAGCACGCCTTGCTTCCAGCGCAACTCGTGTCCTATCACGGTATTTGTCGGAATCAATGTCCAGAATCTCGGCGAAATGCTCACTCCCAACGACGCCGAGCCCCTTCATGTGCTCCCAACTGGTCAGCGAACGTTCTTCGGTGCCGATTGCACCGATGAAGCGCCATGGCTTTTGACCGCTTAAGGATAAAGCCCAATCAACCGGCCCCCAAGGTCGGTATTTCATGGCTTGCTGTCGGCAAATCCTGGCAACAACGGATGCTGTTCGGGTTGTTTAGGGCGTGAGCGCTGAGCACGGGCCAATGTCACCTGAGCTTTCTTCACGAGAGCAAAGAGCTCATCCATCGACCAATAATACGGCTCCTTCGTCTTCGCCTCAGGAAGTTGGAAGCGCGGGCAAAGAATTGGATTGAGGTAGAATTTCATCCGGCGGCCACCTTGTTTTGACTTCGAAGAATGCTCGGATGCAAACAAGGCGCCATACCCAATCGCCTCCTGAATGAAGTTCCGCAGCAATGGGACTTCGTCGTCTTCCGACTTGAATTGAGCCAACTGCACAGAAATGCCGTTGCCGCCGGGATAGCTCATGGGCAGGTCTTTCATCATGTCTGCGTTCAAGCGCATCCCGAGTTTCTCGACAAAACTCTGGCGAGCATTGCCGCCGGGTTCTTCGGGCAATTTCTTGAACCACTCGTTACTTGCAAACAGGATTCCTGCCGCTTGGATATCCCTGTCGATTGCGCTTCCCTTCAGTAAATCGGTGCGCTTTTCCGCAGGCAAGCTTGACTCGTTCTTCAGAAATCCATCCCATATCCTATGGCAGATATGGAGGAAAACAGTGATGTTTCCGCCGCTCAGGCTGCAGACATCCTTGTATCCCCACCAGATGAAGCGCTGCTGGTTTCGAGTCATGAGCTGTAGGACCGCTATGTCCATTCGTTCTTTTCTCCACCACGGCCGTTCCTTCCACGGTGCGTCTTTGGGTGGGGGTGATTCACGATGCTGCTGTTTGGAATTAGCACTACCGGTCTGACGTCCCCATGCTGCTGCTAGCGCGGCGTCCAACATTCCAGCGTGTCCTGTTCGATATAGTTTACGGACCAGTTCTCGCCACTCGTCAGACCAGCCTTCTGTATCAGCAGCAACGTCAAGACCTAGCGCCCTGTCAATTTGGGCATCTGTTGCGTTTTCCGCCAATTGTTCGAGGCGCTCCTTTGGAGTGGGTGACTTTCCAAAAACAGATTTGGCGAGCTCAGGTCTTAATTCCGGCGACTCCGCCTTAAAGAAATACGCAATCCGTTTCTGGAAGGCATCAACTGCGAACTTTTCGAAGATTGTATTGGGCTTCTCGCCCCGAACAAAAAGCTCATCATCCATCTCAATCGGATGGTAGTTCCGCCGTATCTCTAGCCGAGCCTCGCTACCCCAGACGCCCAAGAACTCTGGGTTGTCCCAACCGTAACGCCGCGTTCCTGCGCGATAGTGAACTCGCGCATCTCGGGAATAGAAAACTCGATTGAGCATTTTGCGAAAAGATAGCAACAAGACACGCTGTCGATCAGTGAATGCGCGATGCATCTCCTCAATTTGGTCAACCCGAATTAGCACGGGAACTTCAACCGCAATCATGCCGCTTCTCCGCAGGCAATCCGCAGTTCGGGATATCGGCTCGCCAATATTTGTTTTGCTCCGTCGAATGCCTTCAGGAGGTTCTCTTTCTGGCAGGTTTCCATTTACCCAGCGCCGATAAAAGCCAACGCGCTCCGAAATACGCGCCTTCAGCTCCTCCATTGATTGAACACCTTCAAGGGCACCGAACCAGCAGTCTTCCGCAGCAACAGCCTTCGCGAACTGCGTCGCGAATGACAGATTGACGATTGAATCAAATACCTCGGGCCGGTTTCCGATCGTCTCTACCGATTGGATGATGTCCTCAACCACCAAGTAATTGAAGAAATCCGCGAAATAGAGAGGCAACTCACGGGCATCTCCATCGTCACCCTTATCAAGTGTCACTTGCACCAGATCTGTGATTCCGCTGCGCGTGAGATTGATACCTGCCGAAATGAAAGCCCGTAGTTCTTTAGGAACGGGAAAGTCCTTCCCAGAGTCCCAATAGGCAACGCGCATCTCCGGGCGGAGTAGATTCAGAATCATTGTTTTTCCGCACCCCTGTGGGCCACTCAGCACGACGTTGTTCCCTTGAAAGACAGGGTGAATGGCTGTCTGCAATACTTCAGAGCTAAACAACTGAACAAAACTGTTTTCAGTCGGCGTATCGTCCGAGAGGTAGAGCTGCTGAAAGGGATTAATGGTGATATTCATGTCAGTCGCGGGAAATACGTGGGAAGAGGGGTTCCCAAGCACCGTTGGCGGGCTTGTGGTGGACTATCGGAAGGGTGTTGTCAGGCGTATTTGAAAACGTCGTGAGTGAACAGCCTGTGCTCCTGTAACCAAAAGTCTCCATGTTAACCGATGTCCGTCCGCCATAACGTGTGGCGAGGTCTTCCATCTCAACCGTGATAGGCCATCCCAGTTCTCCTTGTCGCTCAGGGCCTAGGAGGTCGCTCCGACGAAGCTCGATTACCGGACGAACAGTGAGCAAACCGCCTGATGACGCTTCTTCCCCACGAAGAGCCTGCACACCATTCGGACACAATATTAACGGCACAAAAAGGACGGGCTTACCGAGGTTCGCGACAGCCCATCGCACAGCATCAAGACATTGTGAACCTGAGCCGACAATGTCCTCAAGTAGAACAATTCTCTTTAGTGGAACAGGCTGATTTACGCTAGCATTCGCCATGTAGTGACGAACGTTCTCAGCAAGCTGGAGATTCGGATTTCCCGCCTTGGTCGCGAACATCTCAAGCGTAGCAAACCCCGGGCGATGGCCGACGCCTTTCAAATGATTCACCTTGTAGAACTCATTAATGTCCATGCTATCCGTGATCGGACAAAACCAAGTGTGCTGATGGATTTCCATCTCGATCAAATCGTGAAATGATTGCCCACCGTGTGGTTCCAAGCGGGCAGCAATTTGCGAAGCCACCCAACGAGAAATCTCTCGATCCATCGCTGTGCGGTAAAGAGCTGCAAAGTCATCATGCGAAAAGAAGCTGATGCGCGCCGCATATCTTAGCAGCAGCTTCTGATCATCTTCGATCGTCACGTTACCAATCCACGCTGCCAGCCTTTCGATGTAGCTCGGATTGAAGTCTGGATGCTCTGCGGGAAGGTAAACACGCCACTCCTTCTTTGCGTGGTAGTCGAGTTGATCCAGAATAAAGCCGTATTCGGACTTGGCGGTGGGGTCTCCCGTCATTTCAAAATCCCACTTTATAACCAGCTTCCTGAGTTCTTCTACGGTCATGACACCCTCCCTAGAAGCTGTCTTACAATATCCGCAGCAAACGAGCTGAGAGGAGGCGGCACTGCATTACCAATCACCCGATACTGCGCTTGCTCATTACCTCGAAAAACGTAGCTGTCAGGAAAACCCTGTATTCGAGCCGCCTCGCGAACGGTGAAGCCCCTTTGCTGCGACGGATGGAGAAAGTATCTGGGTGCCCCGAATCGCGTGTCCACAGTGCAACTTGGATTGTCCCAAGTCAGTCGGCGAAACTTGCCATTAAACGTGCCGACGAGGTCAATGCCCCCATCAACGCGTCTTAAGTAGCCTTTCGCAATCAGGCCTTCGATAAGCCGGTTAAAAGGGGCGCCAAGTGCCTTCTCCAGACGAGCGATGGATACTGGGTCGGCATCGCCATGATCCCGTTGGCGATCCTGCCTCCTTAACCGCCTGAGCAATTCCAAAACTGTGCGCTCATGCTCGGTGATGTTTCCGAATACCTCCGGTATGTCCCATGTTGCTACGGCATTTTTTCCCCCACGCACATTGGAAAGCTTCTGTCCAGGCTTGATTCGTTGAGCAATATGCCAGTCGCGACTGTGTTTGGTCAGTCGGCGGGGATTGTGGTTCTGCAGCTTGTCCGCCCCAACAAGAACTGTTCGGAGTTCCCCGTGAGCTGTATTGGGTGCTGTGAATTGAATGTCCCTGCCAGTTCGCCACGCAAAAAACAGCACGCGTCGCCTGAGCTGCGCCATGCCCAAGTCCGCGGCCTGACAGCGCATGGTATGTGTTCGGTAACCCGCGAGACGCATGGTAATGTCGAGCGACTTCAAATAGCGTGCATGCTCGCCAGACAAAGCACCAGAGACGTTTTCAACGACGAGAACCTTCGGCGACACTCTTCGGGCCAACGTTCCTGTCAGCGTCAGGAGATGATTTCGTTTGTCATTTACCAATCTCTTGCCCGCCGTTGAAAACCCTTGGCAAGGCGGGCCCGCAATCAACGCATCAACTTCACACAGCGATTGCTCACCGGGAATACCATGAGTTAGATCAACGCAGCTTACAGGGCCATCAACATTCGCAGCGAAGTTTTCGACCGCATCAGCATCACAGTCGAAAGCACCTTTCGATTGAAAGCCGCGGGCTGCGAATCCAATATCGAAGCCGCCGCAACCTGAAAACAGGCTGGCAAATGTCATTCGTCCATTTTTCATGTAGCCACTGGTGGTGAGGGATTAAATGTTTTCGCAGGAAAAGTAGAGGATGAATGCACTTCGCCGGACTGGTTGGAGGACGGAGCGAATGACGAATGTCGAATGTCGAATGTCGAATGAGTCAGTCATGGCATCACATCGGGATACGGCCCCAGGAACCGCTCGCCGTTGAAGTGTATCATGTGGTCGGGATCATCCGCGATCCAGACCTCGGACTCCCAGGCGATGTGCGAGACGAAGGTTTGCATGGTGCGGCGGGTCTCGAAAGCGGTGACGAAGACGAGGCCGGCTTTGCATCCAGCGAACAGGTCTTTGAGTTCCTTGCGGCGCTTGCCGTCCACCGGGCCGGCGCTGGTGACGGCTTCGATGAGCAGGAGCCAGTTCTTGGCGGTGTGGTGGACGATGACATCGGGAATCTTGGCGGCGGAATCCAAAGTGACTCCGAGCGCGGTCAGGCCAGCGGTTTCGAGGTGGACGAACTTGTTCTCGGTGTCGCCGATGTAAAGAACCACGCCGCCTGGCGCGAAGGCGGGGCAGAAGTGTTCGATGATGGCTTTGATGAGTGGATTCTGACCGCCGGGCGAGAGCGCGACTTGGGATCCGTCGGGTAGTGTAACAGGCACACGGGCCAAGTTGCGTTTGCTAGCAATCTCGTGTTTCAAGCCTTCACGGTTTGCGAGGTATAACTGCAACGCAGGGGTCCAGTCGAAGGTTCCGACTTTGCGGAGGAGTGCAATGGCTGTCGGCTCAATCTGATACACGGTCTTCCCGCTGGTGGTCGGTCGCTCCGGCTTGTCCGGATTTCGCAGCGCGAGTCCTTCTTCCACGAAGAATTTCACAGCGTCGTCACGGATAGTTTCACGGGTGTTCTCTGCATATTGCCGCCCGTAGGCTGAGGCGATGAAGACGTTTATTCCTTTGAGCCCGCGCAGCGGAGCTTGCGCGTCCGCCCACGAAACATCCGGCTTTAGATCGAGTAGGGCGAGCAATGTGTAGGCGGCGGTTTCGTTCCGCTGCTTTGGCCCGAACTGCAAAGCGGTAAGCGCCTCAATGGCCTCGGCGAGCCGCCGTTTTCGAGCGGCGGTTTTTCGGTTGGGTTTATCGGCGGGCATGAAGGTGTTTGGTGACGAGTTGATCGATCTCGTCCTGCGCGAGGTCGAGCACGGTCATTTCGCGGCCCATCGCTTGGAGCGTGTTGCGGTCGGGATAGGTCAACGTGCGGAGGTCGGTGGCGTTCACCTGGGTGTGGCCGCTGAAACGACGGAAATACTGGTCAACCACGGTGGAATTGAGGAAAGCGTAGAGGCCGACAGCGAGAAGGCGCTCCAAGCCGTGGCCGTTTGCGTGGAAATAATTGAGGTGGTTCTCGAAGCCGATCCACTCCGCCTTCACTTGGTCGGGATCGAACATGCAGGCCACGAGGCGGCGGCGCTCCTCTTTCGAGGTAAAGCGTTTGGTAAGCAGATACATGCCGGAAGGCACGAGCCAAGGGCGCGTCTCGGCGTTGTCGAGGATGGCGTTGGGCTTGCGGGCATTGAGTTTCGGCCAGTGAACGGTGCCGCCGTTGAAGTGGCAGGGATAGAGCAACGGCACGGTGCCGCGCTCGGGTTCCTTGCGCAGCGCGGCCTTGAGGCGGAAGTCCACGACGCGCCCGGTGGAGACGGTCACGCCCAACGAGGCGAGGCTGGCGCTGAGGCCGTCCATGGTTTCCTTGGCGGATGCGTGGCCGGTGGTGGAAGGGATGTGAATGAACTTCTCGGCGTCGTGCTGGTGGACGATTTCGGCGAAGGGAAAGACGGTCTCGGTGATGCCGTCGCCTTGCTCGCCGCTGCTGCTGGACACGATCATTTCGCGGGGTTGGTGGCGGCCCTTCACCGCGTGGAAGATGATGTTCTCCTGCAACACGCTGTCTTCGCGGAAGGCGGCTTTGCGGGATTCGAAGACGTGGAGGCGGCGCAATTCCAGTTGGCTCAGGAAGTCTTCGCGGAACGGACGGAAGTAAGGGCCATTGCAAAAACTCCGGGGCGTGATGCCGACGAGTTGCCCACCGGGAAAAAGCAGTCGCTGAATGAGTGCGATAAAACCGGTGTAGAGGTTGCTAGTCTCGACGCCGACGGAACGCAGGGCGCGGCGCTCGCCGGAGTCGGTGCTGATTTTGCGATAGGGCGGATTCGCGATGGCAGCATCGAAGGCGGGCGGCGGCGTGCCGAACAAATCACCGGCAAGCCGCAACGACATCTCCTGAATGAAGTCTTCGGAATAGATCTTGAGCGTGAAGCGAATCCCCGCGTCGGAGCAGCGGCGCTCGCACTCGCGCATCGTCGCTGCCAATGCATCCAGGATTTCCTCGTCGAGTTCGTAAAGGGTCGCTTCGATGGCGCGAACGTCCTCGCGTTTTTCACAACACCGCGAGACGAAGGCCAAGGTGAGCGCACCCGCGCCTGCGCCAGCATCAAGCAAGCGCACCGTTCGCGGAAGCGGCCCGAACATTGACGCCATGAAATCGGCCACAGGCGGGGCGGTGAGGAACTGTCCGAGTTCCTCCTGCCTTGCTCTGGGGTTGCCTGTGGCCGCGAGTTTCATTTTGTCATGCTACCAAACTGAGTTCCGTTTCACTACCGAACAAACGGGAATCGTTCGACGCTTCGAGCGCATTCCTTTTCACGTCGAACCAGAGGCAGACGGGGATCTGGGTGCTGTAGAAGAGCTGGCCGGGGAGGGCGGGGCCAAAGTTCGAATGAGGAAGTGCGAATGTCGAACTGGGAGAAGTCCCGTTCGGCAATCGAAGTTCGCCACTCGGCATTTCCCGGTCGGCTTCGAAGCCGAGGTTGGCGGAGGAGTCTTTGCCTGCGCTCGATTTTGTCTGTGCCATTCGAGGTCATCATGGGGCAAGGTGCGCCGGGTGGCGAGCGGGGAAAGTCATGATTGCAGGTTCGAACCGACCTGTCGCAGGATGCACGTCAATCAACCGACGTGATTGCACACGGTCTATTAGAAAACGCTTCAATACTGTTGCTTTGCTCGTTCTCCACGCTTTGCTGGCAGGGCTTCGCCGCCCACTGGCCGCAATCTCGCGGACCGCTGCGCGACAATGTTTCGCGCGAGAAGGGCTTGCTGAAGTCTTGGCCCGAAGGCGGGCCGAAGCGGGCCTGGCTTGCGACCAAACTCGGCAGCGGCTACTCGGCTACTCCGGTCCGGCTATCGTCGCCGAAAGGATTTTCATCCTGAGCCAGCGCAACGCCACGCAATGGCTGCTTTGTCTGGCGCCTAAGAAAGTCCCTTGGGGTCAAGAACGTGGACAATCCAGAGAACAACCGTTGCTGAACGAAACGGCTTGCTTTGGTATGTTGGGCATTCGCCATGACGTGAGACCACCAATCTGAAAGCGATTGGGAAAGATTCTGTCGCCCTTTCCGGGCTGCGGATTGGCGAATGGTGTCCGCAAGACAAACTCTACCTTATTGGCGAGGTCATTACGGACGGGCACAATATCGGACTTGAGTTAGGGATGCAAATCGGTGCTAAAACTGTTGGCGTCTCCTTCCCCAGCCCCAACGGGGCGCAAGATGATAGCCCAGGGCAACGCCCTGGGTTCACCGGCCAAAAACAACCAAGCCCTTTAAGGGCGAAACAAAACCGGCGCATTCGCCAATGCAAACCCAAAACCGAAAACGTGCCGCCCTTTCAGGGCTGGGGAAATTCTTGGGGACGCAAACCCAGGGCGTCGCTGCGCTTTGCCCTGGGCTATCATCTGGCTGGCTTGCAGCCCTTCGGAATCAGCGTCAGGGCCAGCCGGGCCAGCCTGGAAAATAAGAGGCCCGGTTCGGAGAACTCGAAACAATCACTTTCAAGGTGCGCTGAACCTCAAAACACCGATAAGTTGTGATACTTTCGTCGGTTTGGGGATTTGCGCATGACATGTGCGCCGGAGATGAAAAAGACTTTTGCAGGGTGCGCGGAATCGCCACGTTTTCAACGTCATGGCTGCGTCGAATTCTCCTCGCGTCGCGGTGCTGGTCGAGTTGTCCAGCGCACATGGGCGTGGTTTGATCCGCGGCATTGCGCAATATGCGCACCGACCCCGGGCAGGGCTTCAGGCATTTCGAACATTTCCCCCGCATTCCCTGATGTGCCTCAATTTTGACTTCAATCCATTGCGAGCCACCTGATCCCCGCAAAATAATGCATTGATAAACAAACCCGGCAAACCGTTGAATCCGATTCAAAAGTGTCTTAGCTTCCAACTGAGTGGCTTTTTTATTATTCACACCCGATTCTAATCCAGAATCGGTTAAGACAATCAGCCACTCACTTCTTCCTTCCGATTCTCAGGTCGATTTCCCTCCAACAACTAGCCCCAGCGGCAATGAGCGGTCGTTTAGCCTCGCGCGGAGCGCCTGAATAATTGGAAGTTTACAGCTGGAAAAGTCGAATTAACCGTCAGTTCACCCACAGATTCTGCTGCAGAGCCTAAATATGAAACGATTGAAAATCGCACCCAACGGCCCGGAGTGTTCGCGAATGGTCTATGGCACCTGGCGGTTGCTTGCCACGAAACCAACGGCGCAGGAAATCAACCGCCGGCTGCATGCCTGTCTTGAGCTTGGAATGACTACGATCGATACGGCGGAAATCTACGGCCTTTACGAAGTTGAGAAGATTTAGTCCTCCAACAAAACCTATTAGGCCGACTCTGACTCCACTACCTTGGCTAGGTTTTCCCCTTAACCCGATTTCCGGTGGAGGCATCTTCTAACCTGCACGAGTATATAAGGAGATGCGTCATGCATCAAAAGAGATAAAAAATGAATACTTTAGAAACGAATGCCCCATCAGGTTCAGGAATCCATCAATATCCTGAAAGCAAATCTGCAACTCTCATTGAGCGTCAAACCGCTCAACTCCCATCCGATTTATTTCTATATGCCGCTGGAGGATCCATCGCTGCATCCTTGACCTTAAAACTGATGGGCCGCGACAAGGAGGCGATTTTCGTAGGTCAATGGGCACCGACGTTCCTAATCCTTGGGCTCTATAACAAATTGGTGAAACTCTTTGGAACCGATCCCCGGCGAACCAAATAGAACATACACCGACAGGCTAAGAATTGACCATGTCCTTGAATCGAAGGGGTCGTTGCCACTTATTTATTATTTAAAGTAATCGAGTCAAATCCATCATTGTGACCAGCAGAATCGATTCGCCACGTGAAACGCCACGCCCATCCGCAGCCGTTTCGCGATACATCTCAATGTCATTGGGGTTTCCAGGCGCAACAGTCGGGCGAGTGTCACGTTGCGAAGATCCCCTTTTTTCATCGACTCTAAACCCTCCTCCTTGAGCTTCAATTTCTTTAACCCCGCGGCCACAATCGCTCCAGCCCGAATCCTCGTCGCTTTCCCGCGTTTCGTCCCCGGAAAGAAATAATTGTCGTTGACCAGCACCTCCGCGAAACCAGCCCAACAGATCGAATCAGAATCAGTCGGAACCGTGGTTTCTCCTTTCCGTCGAGCATTACCGAAGCAGGCTGCGGGAATCCTTCAATACGCAGGCGCATGGTAGAAGTGGGTGCCGGCCTTCAATCCAACCATCATCAGCGTAATCGGCGGGACGGTACTGGGCCATCTGCTTCGTTGCTCGTCGGTTGTCAGTCCCACTGCGGGAATGCTCCATTCTCGCGTCTCGCAGATGGCCCGGTGGCGCTCCCGCCGCAATCCGAAGTTATTTTTGATAGGACCCTGAACACCAATATCCAGCTACGACATGTGCCCTTGTGCCCTTGGAATCCCATTGCTGATCTCTTTCAGAAAGATTATATTCGGCTGATTAATCCCCATTTTTCCCAACAGACCACCTAGCCGTATGAAAACAAAACTTCGTTGCTCAAATTCGTTCGCCTCGCAGTTTGTGCGTTTGCGCAGGGCGTTCACCTTGATCGAATTGTTGGTGGTCATTGCCATCATCGCCATTCTGGCAGGTATGTTGTTGCCAGCTCTGGCTAAAGCCAAGGAAAGGGCGGTCCGAACACAGTGTACCAACAATCTGAAACAATTAATGCTGGCGGCCATCATGTATGCCACTGACAACAATGATTCCCTGCCCCATCCGAATTGGGACTTCGATCCCAATGTCGCGGGGTGGCTTTGCCGCCCTCCATTTCGGGCCAACGATCTGGAAACCAACATTCAATCCGGCGTTTTGTGGCCCCAGTTGAAGACAGCGAAGATTTATCGTTGCCCATTGGACAAAACGAATACCGTGAGTTTTCGAGCCCGAGCCCAAAAGTTGAGCAGCTATATTATGAACGGTGCCGTTTGTGGTTATAGCACCGCCAAGAAAGAGGGCTATAAAGCCGCACAACTTCGAACAGACGCCATCATCATGTGGCAGGCCAACGAAACTTCTCCGGGAGATTACAACGATGGGTCAAGCACTCCTAACGAAGGCATATCCAGCTTACACTCGAAAGGAACCACTGTTGGTGTCGTCAGTGGGAGTGTTGAATATATAAAACTCGTTGATTTTGGCAAGGAACAGATACAAAACAGGCCCGGCCGTCTTTGGTGCAATCCGGCCACGAAAACTGGGATGTAATAAATATGAGTAAAAAGAACTTGCTGCCAGTGGCGATGACTCTTGGGTTGAGTATCGGATTCTTTGGTTGTGGTGAAAAAGAAATGGATTCCAAGGCAATGGAAAAGGCTTTCGCTACTAACAAGACGGTGGAAGCCACCCCTGCCCCGGTGCAAGCAGTGGCGACAGAGACGCAGGCCCTTCCCGAGTCCCAAATGGCTGATGCCTCCGTGGTCTATAAAGACGCAGTCGAGGCTCTAAAGAAAAATGATCTGCCACGGGCTGCCGAAACTCTCATGGTTTTAAGATCCTATCCCAACCTCACACCTGCCCAATGGCTGGCAGCCAACGAAATGATGGGCAAACTACAAACCGACCTCGCAGCCCGCGCTGAAAGAGGCGACAAAATTGCACAGCAGACACTGGAAAACTTTCGAAAAAATAAGAGACGATAACTGGGACTGATGCCAAAAAAAGTTCCTGAAAAGTTGGACGAACGCAGCAGCTCTCCCCAACCACACAGACCTCGTCATCCGGACTCAGCCGGTTCCACAAAACTTTTCGATCCTCTTTTAAGAAAAAGAATATTGATGGTTCTCGCATTAAATCGGAAGCCTATTTGATACTCCGGGCTTTCTTCGGGCGCTGATAATCCTGAATTCCAACGCCGAACTTTTTACCGGGAGGATGCGCTTTCACTTCCAGATATTTTTCACCATCCCACACAATCAGCTCCAGGTCAGGCCTGGAGACGCTGTCCCTAAGATATGCGAACTGGCGCTGGTAATCAGTTCTGATTCCGTAACTGGAAACGATGATATCCCCTTTTTTTAAACCCACTTTATTCATCTCGCTGCTATCCCCAAGAAATTCAACTCCAGCTACAGGCGGCTTGGTAAAAGAGGTCAGGGTGACCTTGCTTTGCCCTTGAGGAAAAATTTCTATCTCGAGCTTCTTGACTTCCTTCTCTCGCTTTCTGAGTTCGTGGTCCAGGTCGGCTTTTCCGGTGGCAGCTTTGTAGCGAAAAATAAAATTCAGGAGATAGTCCGACTGGTTGTACCTCTCTTCCATCATTTTTTGATATCTCAGAGCGTCCATCCATCTCCCTTGCACCTCGTAGAGGTCGGAACGTGTTCCCAGTCCATCAAACGAATAAGCTTCGGCTGCATTGTTGGCCAGTTTCTCGGCTTTGCCCGCCTCTCCATTGCGATGGTAATACATCACCAGCCAGTTCACTTGATTGGCCAAGGCGACGGCATCTGTGCCCTTTTCCACAGCCAGTTCGTAATACTTCAATGTCTTGGCCTCATCCTCCCTACGAGAGAAAAAATGGCCGAGATGAAAATATATACTTGGATTGGCCTCCGCTGCTTTGGTGAGCAATTCTTCGTATCGCGCAGGGTTGTTGGTAGCGCGCCCCGCGACGGTTTCCATGGCATGAACGGAATAATCAAGCACGGGTGAGTAAACCAGCTGAAGCTGTTCGTAAGTCGGATTTCCTTCACCAAGGATTTTTAGATGATTTTGAACAACTTCAGAATCATAGGGAGCAATGGCCTGGGCTGCCTCCCACATTTTGGCAAAGTAATCCCCCTCAGGATTCAAGTTCCGCTGATAAATTCCACGCGGGCAAAATGCCGTTCCCGGCAGCAAGCCCTCTTTTAAATATTGTTCCAGGTCGAGCGACAGGTGTCGGGAAGCGGCAAATTTCGGAAGCGAATAGAGAAAGTTTCGAGCTTCTGGCGGAACATGCCCCGCACCTTCCAAAAAAACCGGAAGCGCTCCTTTCATGGATGTTGCGTAGTCCTCCTCCGTCAAACTGGTGATCCGTGCGACGTATGGAAAAAGTCGAAGGTGACCGAATTGTTTTTCCATTTCCTGTCTGTAACTCCTGGCTTCCTCGTGAACACCCCATGATTTTTGCTGGAAATTCCAGATCTTGGAGATTGAATGACAGAGTTGGCGTTGAAGGAAGTAGTTCCAAAGTCCTGGGCTGAGCGGTTCCAGCATTTTTCCCGCGGCGCTTTCGAAACAAAAATCTGGCAACATTTTTTCGAAATTGGGAGGAATCGATTCAAAACTCCCTTTTACTTCCTGCTCCTCCAACTTGTGAAGCCGTAAAGCATTTTCCATGAGCTCGTGTCCCAGCTGAACCGTTGGTCCAAAGTGATGGGCGATTCTGTAAAAATCGGGATTTCGATCGAGTCGCCCTTGTTTTATCTGCGGCCACGCCTGTGCAGGACTAACTGACTGCGAGCAGGCATAAAAGTACATGACATCTTCCATCACGGTGCGGGTCTCCTTCTCCAAGGGTCGATAGTCACCGGTGACTCGTGCCACCAATCCCCGTTTCCATCGCACCAAAGGCTCAGTGTCTGGAATTCTTTGAATCCTCTCCAAAGCCCCGGTTTGATGATTCATGCCCGTGTAAAGGAGTGAATCCGCCAGGATCTTCAACGAATCCGGTGAGTTGGATTTTTCTGTCAGAAGATTGGCAAATGCAATCCGCGCAGTCATTTCACACAATTCACTCCGGATGTCAAAAAACTGACGCGCAAAATCCTTCAAAGCCAAAGTTCCAATCAGTACAGCTGCTTCCCGGTGCAAGGTTGCAGAAAAGAAGTTTGTGGTCAGCTCCGCGCCAATTCTGAGGTTCTCTTTTTGTAACGAGCCGGCATTAAAGTCCAGAAGTTGTCTAAGGAAGGTGTTCGTGCCTGCCGGTTTGTCAGTCAGGGAAAGAGGGTAACTTTCAGAAATCTTGGAGAACATTACTTTGTAATTCTCCGGATCCCAAATTGGTTTGGTAATTTGAATGGTTTCTTTCACGGGTTTCTTCTGTCCATGCGGGGTGAATCCAATTTCAAATTTGGGTTGGAACGGGTTTTCTCCTTTCAACCTCTTGATTTCTACTTTGCAGGTCGCGGGATTGCGATTTCCCGTGGCCTGATAACAAAGGGACCCGAAACGGGTTAGAATCGATGTGAGGATAAACTCAGTCTCGGTTTTATAACTGGTCTTGAAAGGAATGCTTTCGACATCAGAGGCCGACTCAACTCCTTCCCCAGAATTTTTGTTGCATCCAAATGCCAGTAGCAAACAGGAGGTTAAAATGATTACCCGAGCTATCGCATGCTGGGAGAAAGTTCTGGAATTCATAAAATTACGAATTGGGGTCGAGAGAGTTGGCGCATTGGATCAGTACCTAACCGGAAAAGCGAGAGTGTTGTTGTTTGCGTCAACCTGGTGAACCTGGTGTTCAAAACATTGCTTTGGATCTTGCTCAACCACTGGGATCGCTGACCCTGTTCCTGCGAGTCTCCGGAGGCCCTTTCAAAGAACATCTGCGACCGGGCCTTGATACTTCGAACCTGTCCGAAGTGGACCGCCCGCCGAAAGGCAACGGAGGCGGAATCAACCACAAAGAACACAAAGAATAAAACGTATTCCCTCTCTGTGGTTAAAAGTCCGGGCTTTGAAACCGGCGGGAAAGCGACCGAACCGCCGAAAGGCGATGGAGAGGATCTGTTGCGGCCTGCAGAAGACTGCTGTTGGAGGAAACCACCCGATGTCAGCGCAATCGCCGGTTCCGGTTCAAGGCCTATCTCGATCTCTTTGATTTCAATTTGCCGCCGGACACCCAGCCATCCGCTTTTGGTTCACATTGCCAACGCATATCTAGCTATATCTATCGAAAAACAGCTAGACATGGTTAGATATTGGTAGAGATTTACAAAATCGTTATGGATCCCATTAAAAACCCATTTTCTCCCGGTGCCGGATCACCGCCGCCCGAACTGGTCGGTCGCGAGTGCATCCTTGAACAAGCCCGTGTTCTGCTTGGCCGGGTGAAGGAAAAACGCCCCGAAAAGAGTATCCTGCTGACCGGTCTGCGCGGCGTAGGCAAGACAGTATTACTCAACGAAATTGAGGCTGTGCCACCGCAGTCCATATTCTTCAATTGACCTTCTCGCTCACCTTGTATTTGAACATGCGCTTTTTCATCCAGCGCACAGCGAGCAGATCGTAAAACGAGGCAAAGAGCCGGTTCCAAACCCCATAGTTGCTTTTGCCTGCGAACCGCGGGTTGTTGCTGACGGTGATTTCCGCCACGGTGAATCCTTCCAGCTTAATCAATGTCGGCAGGAACCGATGCATTCCTTTGAAGAATTTCAGATCGTTGATGCACTCCTTTTTGAACGCGCGATAGGTGCAGCCTGCGTCTGATATTTTTTCGCCCGAAAGGCTGTTCCTTACCGCATTGGCGATGCGCGAAGAAATGATCCGGATGATGTTGTCTCCTTTGCCACGGGTCTCCACCCGGGTTCCGCAGACGCAGTCGAAGGATTTGAGTGCTTCGAGAAATTTGGGAAGGTCACGGGGATCGTTCTGCAAATCCGCATCCATGGTGACGATATATTCGCCCCGTGATGCTTTCATACC
>Ga0163150_10005064_pt1 | contig 17205 bp, 12 predicted proteins | sample OliLakLV19P2IB_FD_148628 | JGI IMG/M metagenome (GOLD analysis project Ga0163150, IMG submission 148628) | Freshwater microbial mat bacterial communities from Lake Vanda, McMurdo Dry Valleys, Antarctica - Oligotrophic Lake LV.19.P2.IB | ecosystem: Environmental > Aquatic > Freshwater > Lake >...
CCAATATTCTCGGTGCGGGCCCGTGCGTGATGCCTCCGCGGATACCACCGCCGCAAAGCCAGTTGGTGAAAACGAAGGGATTGTGGTCTCGACCCTTTGCCTCCCTACGAGGACGGCAGCGCACCGACGAGATCCTTCGACTGGGCCCCGCGCATGTGCGGATCGACGGCTCGCGCCGGGGCGAGGCGGCTCAGCGCAAAGGTGATGTGCCACGCAGATTGCGCCGGAACGCCGCCGGGGTGCACCCGTGATGTCGGGCAAAGAGCGGAATCATATGTTCCGCATAAGCGAAACCGCATGCTTCGGCGATGTCGGGCACGGTCATGTCGGTCGAGATGAGCAGTTGGCGAACTCGCTCAATTTTGGTGCGGCGAATTTCCTCCGCGGGACTGTGGCCGAATAACGTGTTGAAGCGCCGCTCCAGAGTCCGCCGCGCCATCGGCACGGCGCGCAACACTTCACCGATGTTTATACCCGCGGTCGCGTTTTCCTTGATGAAGCGCATCACCTGCCGGATCTTCGGGTCGTCGCACTCGAAAATATCCGTCGATTGACGGGTGGTAATACCAAGCGGAGCGAACAATTGCTCCGAGCTGGCGGGTTTGCGGCCCCGCATCAGGCTGTTGAGCATCGTCGCGGCCTCGTAGCCGATGCGCTTCACCGGGATATCCACGCCGCTGATCGGCGGGTGGATGGTCTGGCCCAAAAGGTCTTCCGTGGAGAGGCTGAGGATCGCCACGTCGTCGGGAATCTCCAGGCCGGCGAGCTCGCAGGCATTGGCGATGCTGCGGCAAGTGATCGTATCCCATCCGATGATTCCAACCGGCTTGGGCAGGCTCTGCAGCCAACGGACGCGGTCACGCCGCTGGGCCTCCAGACCTGAATTCGCCATGACCTTGGGTGATCGCTGGTAGCTCAAGGGAGCAAACCCAAGAGTCCGAGCGGCTTCTTCATAGGCTTGGGCCCAGAAGTTGAGAAACTCCTTCTGTGGGTCGCCGCAAAAAGCGACATTACGCCGCCCCTTACTCCACAGGTGTTCGACGGCCAGTTGCACCACCGCTCTGGCATCCGAGGCGACGCGGGGGAAATTGCTGCCGACAAACCGCGCCCCCGAAACATTCACCACCGGCACGCGAAAACGGCGCAATGTTTCGGCCAGATCACGGGAGTGGATGGTGGCGATGATGCCGTCCCCCCGCCAGCCCTCGGGTATTTGCATCCCGCCATCGGGGCCGGAGGGCTGCATGTCGAGGTTCCAGAAGTTATTCTGAGCGTAATTCCAGGCGCCCTCGATGATACCCCTGCCATATTGGTTCCAAGCGGAGACAAGGAGGGCCACGCGTTTCCGCTTCAGCTGCTTGGGCATGCGAGTTCGTTTTAGGCAGGACCAAACGGGGGCGCAATCTCATGTTAGAGATGGCGCAAAATCATAATTTAAAAACGCGATATCGTCTATCGACGGGGAGCAATTGTTGCTAGGGTGAGTGAGGTCGGCCGCGTTCGGCAAAGATAACTTCCATCCCCAGTCCCCATGCATATCCTGAATCCGCGTATTATCTCTAAAGTATCGGCGATCTCACTGATCAGCCTTTGCCTGCTCCGACACTCCTACGGCGCTGAAGAAGTAAAAGTCCAACTTTCGCCCTTCGAAGTGCGCGGGAAAGCCGATGGTATATACAGCGCCGCTGAGACAAATACCGGGACGATTATTTCGAAGCCACGTGACGAAATACCATTCGTCACTTCGGTGATGACAAGCCAAGTCATTACGGATCTCCGCCTCGACAACCCGTCGGATTTCGCGACGCAATTTGCCGGCGTTTCGCGAAGCTCCGGCGATCAATTCCTCAACGATGGGGCCAACACGAGCTCCGGCACGGAATTCATGGTCCGCGGATTTTCTTCCCGGCCACTTTACAACGGCTTTCAGACCGGGCTGCTCAACGTTACCACGGATGGCATTGGACGCGTAGAGGTGACGAAGGGCCCGAACTCGATTCTTTACGGCCAGTCATCCGCCGGTGGAACCATCAACTTTGTGCCGAAGGGAGCAGTCCTTTCCGGCTCGATGACTGCCCTTTCGGTTGGCGCTTCAAGCAATGACGGCTATCGCGCTTCTTTCGAAACGGGCGGGGAATTGGTTGGTAAAACCGGCACAGGCTTCCGCATCGGTGGTGGTTTCCAAGAGTTCACCCGGGAGCAGCAATTTTTCTGGGCCAGCCAGGCCGCCATTTACGGCGCGTATCGCACGAATATCACGGATAAGGTCACCGTGGATGTAAATCTTGAGAGCTCGCGCAAAAAGACCCATCCGGCTCGCACCGAGGCTTTCGTGAGCCTGGGCTCTGGAACCGCCCGTATCACAGATCCGAATAACCGGCTGCGCAATGATCGGAATTTCAATTACCATGGCCCTTGGTCCTTTCGTGAGGGCGATAACTTCATCTCGTCAGCGTACCTGACCGCCCGCTTGAACCCCAAGCTTACCCTGCGGGTGGGCGGGATCTACGCGCGCCAGAATGAGGAAACCAACTCGATCGACGGCGTGTACGGTTTGGGCACCGGCCCGACGGCGACAGGTTATTACCAAAACACGGAGCTGCTTCAGGTCGTGAGTGGTTTGAAAGCGGATTTGCTTTATCAAGCGGAGGTAAAAAACTTCAAGATCGATTCAATCATCGGATTCGAGACCAGCGAGGGTCGGAATGAGGTTGAGCAGTTCCGCACGGTCCCGACGATGACCCCGATCACGATTACGATTCCCCTCACGCGCAAAGCGGTCGAATCAGATTTCCCCCGTCCGCCGGCCAAAAGCCTCTACACAAACTGGGCGTCCAGCGCTGACGGCAAACTGTCCTGGACTAATATTCGGCTCACGCAGTTCATCACCGCTCCGGAAAAACGCGCGACGCTCATGTGGGGTGTAGCCCAAGGTGAAGGCGACAATTTGACGTCCGATAACCGGCTGCAGAGCCGGGCGAAGGCTGAAGGCAAGGACACGACCTATACCGTGGGCGGCACCTATCTGCTGCGGTCAACGAACACGGGCAAATGGGTCGCCTTCGCGAACACCTCGACCAGCTTCCTGATTCAAGGTGGCAACCGCCAGAACCCGAAAGACTTTCTGGGATTCCCCACCGTGGCCGCCCTCCGGTCTTACGTGAGCACCGTAAAACCCAACGCAATCGACCCCCAGACGGGCGAGGGCTACGAGGTTGGTATCCGGTATTCCCGCACGGACGGAAAGTACCGCCTTGAAGTCGTCGGCTATCAGCAGGAGCGCGCCAACATCGCGCGGCAGTTCTTCGTCCGTGAAAGCAACGTCGCGGGTGAATTGAGCGAACAGGTCATCACTGCTTACCAACTGGCGTCCGGCATCGAAGAGTCCAAGGGCGTGGAAATGACGCTCAATTGGAACCCGTCGCGCGAGTTCGGAATTTTTGCATCCGGTGTAATCTCCAATGGTGAGGTCAAAAGTAACCCCGAGGCGCCAGAAGAGGTCGGCTTTCAACTGATTCGCAGTCCCGAAAAGATGTGGAACTTCTGGGTTCGGTATGCTCCCAGTACTGGTGCGATGCGCGGCTTCGTCACGGGAGTGGGCGCCACCTACCGCAACGCCACGCGCACGCGCCCGGAGCTCAATGACCGCTATCGCTTGAGTGATGAGTACATTCTCGCCCGTGCGATGGTGTCGTATGAGTTCGGCGGTAAGCGGAAGCACACGATCAGTCTGAATCTGGAGAATCTGCTGAATGAAGAATACGTGGCCGAGAACGCTATTCTCAGTGAACCGCTCATTTACCGCCTCAATTACGCCCTGTCGTGGTAAGACCCTGACCTGGTAAACAATCGACCCACGGCGCGCTGCGTTAGCGGCGCGCCCCTCTTACCATCGGTCCCATATGACACCAAGTCGACCATCGCTTCGCTGGACTATCGCGGGGCTTCTGTGCCTCTCGACGTCCATCAACTACCTCGACCGTCAGACGCTTTCGATCTTGGCGACCACGATCCAGGCAGATCTGGACATCGACGATATCGGCTACGCGAAGATCACGACCTACTTTCTCCTGAGTTACACGATCATGTATGCGGTTAGTGGTCGCTTGGTCGATTTCCTTGGCACCCGACGCAGTCTGGCGTGGGCGGTTGCCGGTTGGTCCTTGGCCGGCATGTTTCATGGCGCCGCCAATACGGTGGCGCAATTGTCGGTGTGCCGGTTTTTTCTCGGGATGTTTGAGTCCTCGAACTTTCCCGCCGGAGCCAAGGCCGTCTCGGAGTGGTTTCCACTCAAGGAACGGGCGCTGGGAATGGGCATCTTCGCCTCCGGTGGTGCTTTGGGGGCGGTAGTTGCCTTCCCGTTGGTGACTTGGCTGGCGCTGAGCTACGGTTGGCGATCCGCCTTCGTGGCCGTTGGGGCGGTCGGGTTTCTCTGGATCATCGCGTGGCTTTTAGTCTGGAAGCCGGAGATGACCAACCCGAGCCAGGACATCCCCGCGACAGGCTCGGGTAGCGGCGAACTCATCCGGGAAAAGCCGTTTGGTTTGAGGGAACTGCTGTGCTACCGGCGGACTTGGGGATGTATTCTGGTGCGGGTCTTCACCGACCCCATCATTTACTTCATCAGTTTTTGGGTGCCGAAATATCTATCGGCCAACCACGGCTATACCCTGAGCGACATCGGCTTGTTTGCTTGGATTCCGTTCGCCACCCTCTCGGCCGGCCAGATCTCGGGAGGTGCCCTCGTGAACTGGCTCGTGGGTCGTGGCTTCGGACTGGACCGGGTGCGCAAGAACATGATGTTGGGTGCATCGCTGCTGGTTCTCGGGTCGGGAGCACTGGTGGCTTTGACCTCCAGTCCATCGCTGGCGCTTGCCGGCGTGGCGTTCCTGGCGTTTGGCCACGGATTCTTTGGGAATCTAGCCGTTCCGGCAGAGGTTTTCCCCTCGCACAGTGTCGCTTTTGTCACGGGCTTGGGTGGCACGCTCGGCGGGGTCGTCGGGATCATTTCCCAATTCTGCATTGCGTGGGCTGCGGGCCATCAGGGCTACCCTTACATCTTCGCGGTTTTCAGCGTCTTCCCTTTACTGGCGTTTTTCTCGGTAAAACTATTGGTGGGCCAGCTCGGGGAAATTTCAACCAGTCTGCCGCAGCGAACCAAAAGCCATGTCTAATCCGTTACGCATCGCCATCGCCGGGGCGGGACAAATGGGGCGCGCCCATGCCGAGGCATTCCTCGCTTGCGGCGCCCGGATTGTCGCCTGTGTGGACAACAATCTGGAGTTGGCCCGACAACTCGCGGCAGCGACCGGGGGCACCGCATTCGGGACCGTGGGAGAGGCCCTCGGCGAGAAACCCGATGCCCTGAGCATCTGTCTGCCGCACAGCCTGCATTTCGACGCCGCGATGATGGCAGTCGATCAGAACGTCGCGCTCCTGATGGAGAAACCCCACTGTATCACTTTGGAGGAATCCCGGGCGTTGCGTGCCGCGTGTGCGCAGGGCGGGGTGATGGCGATGGCGGGATTCACGCACCGCTTCCTGGCCACATCGCGCAAACTCAAATCCTGCATCGCGGCTGGCCGCCTCGGGCGAATCGAACTCGCGGTCGACCGGCTGGTGGCCAACGCCCTCGGAGCGCACGCCCCGGTTTGGTATCGCGATCGGGCGCTGGCCGGTGGCGGCATCGCGATGATCGGGATGATCCACTCGATCGACCGGCTGCGATGGCTGCTGGATGCCGAAATCACCAGCGTGGTGGCGCTGACGCGGACGCCCGCGGACGCCTCCGAGGTCGAGGGCAGCGCCCTCGCCCTGCTCGAGTTTTCCAACGGCGCCCAGGCCTCGCTGGTGGCGCATCGCTCCCCCGTCAAAGGTCACGAACGTTCGCACCGCTACGAAATCTACGGCGAGAAACTGGTCGCCCATTGCTCGGTCGGTTCCTTTGCCCTCCAGGAACTCGAGTTGGTCGGACCTGGCGGCGAGGGACGCGAAACCGTCACGGACGATCGCCCCTTCGTCACAGAGATCCAGGAGTTCACGTCCGCATTGATCGCCGGGCGGCAAGCTACACCCGACCTATTGGAGGCGGAGATCGCCTTGGGCGTCGTGCTCGCAATCTACGAATCGGCGAAAACCCGCCAGCCGATCGGCACGCGAGAATTCATCGGCGACATTTCCACGCTTAGCCCAGCTTAACCGCCACGCCCATGCCCGACCAAATCTTCCTCTCCAAATACAGCCCGCTGAAAAACATCCTGTTCGCCGACGACTTCGACGAAGGCATCAACGGCTGGTGCGAGCTGATCGGCAACCACGACGGCGACCTGAACAAGGTCCGGAAGGTCATGGAGGATCTCCGCCCCCCGCAGTTGTCGAACGGCAATTTCTTCGACATCGGGAGCCACGGTTCGCTCTCCGGCACCTATTCGCTGAAGCTGGCGACGCGGGCGAAGGCCGGCCACATGGCCCAAGCGATCAAGCGTGCGACCTCGCGCTCCGACGGACGCGTGCGGGTCGAATGCTATTTCACCTACAAGTCGGAGCAGATCTTCGGCGCCGCCACCAACTGGGACGGCAATGTCGACCCGTCCGAATCGAACTTCGGCGACTTCACGATCAGCAACGATATCTGCGAAGGCGACGAGGGCGTGCGGTATCACTGTGCGTTGCGCTATTTGAACACGGATAAAACCGGCAAGCTGGTGCAGCACTGGATGTATAAGACCTCGGTCCAGCCGAGCACCAAGATGGTGATGTCCGGGATGGTGCCGCCGAACTACGACTACCACGTCATCAACGAAAATGACTGGAAGCCGGTGCCCAACGGGCATCAGCCGCTGTGCTACAACGAGATTCCGACCAAGATCAACTGGCACTACCTGCGCTGGGATTTCGACACGCGGCTGCGGCGCAACGTGGAACTGCAGGTGAACAACAAGGTGATGCCCCTCCACGATATCCCGGTGCCGGTCTACGAGCATCGCTACAAGGCGCTGAACCGCCTCATGAATTTCTGTCTCGATGTCCGGACCCATCGGCCGGTCCGGAACTTCCTGTTTATCGATTCGGTGGTGGCCTCCTTCGAGCAGCAATGAACTTCCTCCGCGCCATCAACCTCTTTCCCTGGGATGTGGCCAGCGAAGGTGCGGACAATTGCTTGGGCGCCATCGCCCGGCTGGGCTGTAACAACGTTATCCTCAGCCCCAATTACCATCGCGCCCGGCTCTTTCGGCCCAGAACCCTCGGCTTCTATAATCGCCCGGTCGATTGGTGCGACTTCCGGCCCGAAACTTCGCTCTATGACGAGCCGGACCTCCTGCCTCCGATCAATCCGGACGAGCGCTGCGTCGAGGGCTGTCACCAGGCGGCGGTCGCCGCAAAGGCCAACGGGCTCGATGTGATCGTATCGGTGATCGGCTGCCACAATACGACGATCGGCCTCAAGCATCCCGAGCTCTGCGTGGAGAACGCTTTGGGCGATCGCTACGCATTCGCGCTGAGTCCGGCGCAGCCACGCGTGCGTTCATTCCTCGGCAGCCTGGTGCGCGATCTGTGCCGGCAATACCGCCCCAGCGCGATTCTGCTGGATAGCTTCTCCTATCTCGATGCGGTTCACCGGGAGCATCACGAGTTGATGTTCGTCAGTCCTGGAGCGTTCGGGAAATATCTGCTCTCGCTCTGCTTTTGCCCGGCTTCGTGCGAACGCCTGCGACGCGAGGGCATTGATCCCGAGGCCCTGCGCGCCCAAGTCATCACGTTGGTCCGGACAGCGGTGACGAATACCCCGGGCCCACGCTCGCCGGAGGCCGAACGGGACGAACTCACCGCGCTCCTGTTCGAGTTTCCGGAATTCATGGCCGCGGCCCGCATTCGTTCCGAAATCGTGGACGAGTTGCTGGTTCACGTCGCCCAGGTCGCGTGCGAAGAGGGTGTGCAGCTGCATAGTCAAAGCGCCTTGCTGGCACGGCCGACTTCCCGGGTCTGGACGGAAGGGGCCGGACTTCGCATCCGCGCAAAATCCTGTGAGAAAATTTTCATTCAAGCACATTGGCCATCAGCGCGTGAAGCGATCCACGACCTGAGCTGGGCGGCAACGGTTCTGCCGCCCGAGCGCTTCGTCCTCGGCACCATGACCAGTGAGGACAACGTCGCTTCCGAGGGAGATTTGGTGCAGCGGGCCGTGACCGCGAAGCTCCTCGGCGCCGCCGGCGTCAGTTACTACAACTACGGACTCCTGTCGGCGGCCCGCCTGGTTTGGATCCGCAAAGCCAACGCGAGCACGCTATGAAGTTTTCTTTGCTGCGATTCGTCCTTAGCCTGGTTGCGTCCGCCGTGATGGCGGCAGCGGCGCAACCTGCCGCCGGCAATGCGACGCTCACGTTTTATGTTTCCAGCGCGGGCAGCGATTCCTGGTCGGGGAGCCTGGCCGAACCGAATACCGATCGCTCAGATGGTCCGCTGGCCACCGTCGCGGTCGCGCGGGATCTCTTGCGGCGGACTCAACCTGCGGCGGGCGCTCGAGTTTTGCTCCGCGGCGGAACCTATGCTCTCGCCGAGCCGCTCGTTTTTTCCGCCGAGGATTCAGGCGCCGACGGCGCACCGCGCTCCTACGAATCCTATCCTGGAGAAAAGGTCGTCCTTGCTGGCACCCGCCTCCTCACCGGCGCGTGGCAGTCGCTCGGTGCGAATGTTTACGCTCTCGACCTCGGACCGACCCCAAAGACCACCGAGACGTTTCGCACTCTCTTCGTTGAAGGGAAACGCGCCACGTGGGCGCGATTCCCGAACCAGGGTTTCCTTCACACCACCGGAGGACAAGGCAAGACAGTCCTCGAGTTGGCGCCGGGCACCGCCAAGCCATCCTGGGCCAGGGACCCGAACGCGACCGTCAACATCATCGCAGAACGCGGTTGGTATAATGAGATCTTGCGAGTCGCGAGCGTGGGCTCGTCGGGAAACCGCATCGAGCTAGCCGGGCGCGAAGCCCAGGGAAATATTCTCGCCGGAAACCGGTTCTACGTAGAGGGCGTCCGCGAGGAACTCGATCAGGAAGGCGAGTGGTATTTGGACCGTGCCGCAGGAAAACTTTTTTATTACTCCGCCGCGTCACCCCAAGGCCGCCGCTTCGAGGCCGCGATGGTTGACCGATTGATCGACGTGCGGGGGAGTGTAAGCCAGCCGGTGCGCAACCTCGCGTTTCGCGGGCTGACATTTTTCGGGTCGGATTTCACCGTGGATCACGTCGCGGTCCGCACCAATCAGGATGCGGCGATTCACCTGGTCAACGCGCACCACGTAGAAATCACGGACTGTCGCTTCGCCTCCGTCGGTGGCTATGCGGTCTGGTTACATCTGGATTCGCGCGACAACGTGATTCGGCGAAACGAAATGGTCGACGGCGGTGCGGGGGGAGTCCTCCTGACCGGCGCGCGTTTCTCCTACCAATCCGACAAGGATGTCTTCGATGCTTCGCCGGAAGTGCAGACGGTTGCGCCCTTCGGGAATGTGATCGCCGAAAACCACATTCACCATGGCGGGGTTGTGCGCTCCTACTGTTCAGGAATCCATTTGGACAGCCGACCGCTCGCGCTTTCCCAGGCGCAGGGGAACTACGTCGGCTTTAACCATATTCACGATATGCCGCGCAACGGCATCTTCGCTTTTCGCAACCAAGGTGGAAATGTCTTCGAGGCGAACCACATTCACGATGTCATCCAGCGCACGAACGACGGGGGTGCGATCCATCTCGCTTCGATGAATCCCCTCTGCGCCCCGACGCACATGGTCGACAACCGCATCTATCGAGTCGGCTATCAAGGTGACAGTGGTAAAGTAAACCTCTCCTTCGGCATCTATCCGGATTGGTTCACCAGCCGGATGGTCATCCGCGGGAACGTCATTTCAGACACGCGGGATGGAGGCATTCGTCTCCTCGGCGGAAGCGACACGGTGATTGCAGACAATCTGGTCGGTGATGATCCAACGGCGTCAGTCGTGTTCGGCTGCTGGAGCACGCAGTCCGTCGGCGGGATCGTGCTTCGCAACAACACGATTGTGAACGGACTCGGCGCGTGGATCCGCTACTACGAAGACAGTGGCGGGCTTTCTCGCGATGCGATCGCAGCGCATCCGCAACAGGTGTGGACCTCCACCGGTAACACGTTTTGGGGCCGGACCACCGGTGGCGGTATCATGCTGGCGAAGTCCTCGCGCGGTCCGGCTCAGTCGGGGGACCGCACGTTCGGGTTGGAGGAGTGGCAGAAGACCGGGAGCGAAGGCGGATCAACGATCCGAGACCCTGGCGCTAACGGCACCCTCACGACCGGAACCCAACCGGAATTGTTCGGCTTCGGCTCTGAAACCTTCCGCCGGATGGGAAATCCCAGGTCGACCGCCGACGCCCGGCGTTGGCTGCGCGACCTGGATGGGACCGCCTCGTTTGTGGCGTTCGACGATGCCCGCGGAGTCACGTCCACGGGCAACTGGAAGCCCGAGCCGACCAAGATCTCCGAATTCCTCGCCTTTGCGGATTTAAAGCAGTTGGTCTCCCGCGAAAAAGGAAGTGCGATTACCTTCACTACGGACCTTCAGCCCGGAGCCTACGCTGTGTTCGTCAAGTGGTATGGTGCACCCGGCGACCGGGCGCCGATAGTCGAACTCGAACTGAACGCGCCGGGTGCGAAACCGCAGGTCATGCAGGTTGATCATCGGGAGGAGTCGCACAAGTGGCTGCAAGTCGGAGTCGTCGAATCCACTGTCGCGGGAAAGGCCGCGTTAACCTTGAGAAACATCGGCGGCGGCATGGCCGCGCTCAACGCGGTGGCCTGGTCGAAACGGTCGGCGCCCTAACGTTCTTTTATGATCAAGCATTCTTACACAGCGGTGGTGGAGCGAAACGTGACGTTCACGGACGAATTGGTCACCGAGCCTTACGAGGTGGCGTGGGCCCACGAGGCCCGCGTCTTCGTGCGCGCACTAGACCTCGTCGGGCAGATCGAGGCCACGGCCGAGATCTCGCCGGACGGCCTCTTTTGGATACCGGAGGGCAGTCCGCCCGTGAAACTGGAGCAACCCGGCGTGCTCTCCTTTCCCGTGCGGGAGTTTGGCCACTGGCTGAGAGTGATGCTGAAAATCAAGGGGCCTGCACCGTCTGCGCGCGTCATCGTCTACCTCACCCTCAAAGAATAATTCCATGACGACCACGATGCGCGCTGCAGTGCTCTTGGCGGCGAAGAGGATCCAACTGCAATCAGCGCCGATTCCGGAGCTGAAACCCGGCATGGTCGTGCTGCGCGTCCGCCGCGCCGGCATTTGCGGTTCCGACCTGCATTATTTCGACCATGGCTGCTGCGGCGCGTTTGTGCCCACGCGACCGTTTATCCTCGGTCACGAATTCGCCGGAGAGGTCGCCGCCATCGGCGAGGGCGTGAACACCGTGAGGGTGGGGGCGCGGGTCACGGCCAATCCCGCCCGGGCCTGCGGGGTCTGCGATTACTGCAAAGGCGGGCGCGGCAATCTCTGTCGCCAAACCATCATGCTCGGTAGCGCCAGCACCACACCGCCGACCGATGGCGCGTTCGCGGAATTCGTCACCGTGCGGGCCAACCAATGTCACCTCTTGCCGCCGGGTATGGACGACGCGACCGGCGCCATGCTCGAGCCGTTCGCTGTCGCGCTCCACGCCGTGAAGCGAGCCGGGGTGGTTTCGGGCCGACGCGTGTTGGTGACGGGTGGCGGCCCGATCGGACTGCTCGTGGCGATGATCGCGAAGATGTTTGGCGCAGCGCCGGTGGCCTTGAGCGATATTCTGGAAACCCGTCGGGAAACGGCCCGCAAGCTCGGGGTGGATGCGACTGTGAATCCCGCATCGCCGAAGTTGGCCGAAGAAGTCCGCGAGACGATCGGCGACGGCTTCGACGTCGTGTTTGAGGCCTCGGGGGCGAAAGCCGCCCTGCGGCAGACCTTCGACCTCGTGCGGCCCGGCGGGACGATTGTGCAGATTGGCACACTGGGCACGGCGGATATTCCCCTGCCGGCCAACCAGCTGATGGTGCGCGAAATCAACTTCGTCGGCTCCATGCGCTACGGGAATGTTTTCGAGGAGGCGATCCGTCTCGTCGAGACGGGTCGGATCAATCTACGCGGGCTCATCAGCGGCGTGTTGCCCCTGGCCGAGGTGGACCAGGCCATGCGCCTCGCGTCGGAGAAAAACACTGCTCTAAAAGTGCAGTTGGAGATCAACTAGGCCCGGCGAAGATCTCAATGCGGAAGTCATCGAAAAGAGTGACTGCACGCTCGTCGTTTTCACCCACCACACCTCATGAACCGCCCAGCCAAACACAACGGGTGCGGGCCACATGCCGAACGCGTGGCTGGTTGGTGAAAATCGTCACCGCGCAGGATCTCCTTTTCGTCAATCGCCGTGCCGACCTCGCAACGACGCCACCTCCTACTTCCCCACCCGCAGATTTTTCGCCGTCGCGTGAAACGGCAGCGTGATCGGCTCGCAGGTTCCACCTTCGAACTGCCGCTCGATCTGCGAGAAGAGCGCCCGGGCGATCTGAGCCGTACTGCTATATAGAAACGTAATCGGGAGCGGGCAGAGGAAATTAATTTCCGCGTGCTTGTGCGCCACGATCTTCAGCTCATCAGGCACGTTCACCCGCTGCTCGAGCACCGACATGATCACACCGGGGACACTTGTATCCGGAAATACCACCAGCCCATCCGGCCGCGCCGCCTGCCGCCAGATCTCCTTGAATTCCTTATAGCCAAACTCCTCCTGCGACTCGTCCCGCACGAAACCGTGCGCCGTGCGTATCCATTCTTTCCGTACTTCGATCCCGTGCGCGGCACAGACTTCCGTGAAGTGCGCGTAGAAATCGCTGCTCGTCGTCGCGGACGTCGCTGAATTCGGCTTTCCCGGCTCGAGGATGGAGATCATTCCCGCCGACCGACACCCCTGCTTCTTCAGCAGCGCGACCGACGCTTCCGCAAACTGGTCAAAATCCAACAACACCCGGTTCCGCACCGGAGCATATGAAAAATACGCCGTTAGCACCGGCAGCGACTGCAGCCAACCCACCACGTCATCGGGCACGTCGGTCGCGATCACGGCCTGGACATCGCGCCGGTCCACCGCCCGCGCCAGATCGTTCCAGGTCTTGCCGCGCTGCTTCTCACTGCGCGGATCAAACCAAACCTTCACATTGATCTTTTCCGCCTCCAGTAACCGGGCGAGTTCCACATGCACCGCGCGTTTGAACCCGTTCGCCTGGTTCAGCCAGATGTTCGAATCATAATATATACCCACGTCGCTTAACCGCGCGCGCCGCTTGCTCACGAAGGTCCCAATCTTGGGCTGCCGCGTCAGCAGTCCTTCTTTCACGAGTGGAATCAACGCCGCATGAATCGTGGCCGCGTGCGTTTGCCATTTGGCCGCCAGTTCGGAGCTGGACGGCAATTTCGTGCCGGGCGCGAGCTGGCCCGAAAGAATGAGGTCGCGAATCTGTTCGCTAATCTGCCGGTAGACGACTTTCGGACGGTCGATGGTGAGGTTTAAGGGGTCGGCGGACATGAATAATCGTAATGCGAAGAATCCAAACGATTCGCTCCACGTCAATGGTCGCCATTGTCATCCGGCACCTTCCTTTGCGGTCGCTTGGCCTCCCTGCCAACTTGCGATAGTCACTCCTCCGTTGCGATGCGCTACCTGCGCCTGCGCAGGAGCCCCTCCCATCGCGGCTGCCCTCACCTACGCAACAGGCGCTTATCCTGTCGCGGCCTCCTGCATCCTACGAATTTCCTTTTCCACTCCGCGGTTAAACCTGGGCTCACACGGTCCCAATACCGGATACGTTTGAGAAATGAATAAACCAGATAAACAGACTTGAACGCCCCGGTTTCAAGCCGGCACTCTCCCTCCTTCACAGGCCTTGGAACAACGTCACGCCTCTCGCCCTCGTCCGTCGGAAACCATGAATACTCGCACTCGTCAGCACCTCGGTCACGCCACTTTCCTGCTCGCCCTTTTGACCACGGTCCACGCTGCGCCGCAGCCCGCCCCGGCCGGCATCAAAGTCGGTTTCGCCGAGCGCGACATCACCCCTTCGATCGGCATGGAGCAACCGGGCGGCTACGGTAAGAACTTCCACCGCACGTTCCACGATCCCTGCAAGGTGCGCGTCGCGTTGTTCGACGACGGCCGGAGCCAGGTCGTTCTGGTCGGACTCGACGCGTTGATCGTACCGCGCCACGTCGTCGTCGACGCGCGGACCGAAATCGAAAAACTCACCCGCATTCCAGGCAGCGCGGTGATGATCGGCGCCTCGCACTCCCACTCGTCCGGTCCGGTCGGAATGGTCCAACCCGGTCAATTCGATCACGCTCCCGAAGACATCCGCCGTCTCGCCTACGAAGAATCGTCCATGGCCGATGCCGGTTACCTGATGCGCGTCACCCACGAGATCGTCCAAGCCGTGAGAGCCGCCGATGCCGGACGCGTGCCGGCTCAGCTTGGGTTTGGTTACGGTCACGAGGACCAGGTTGCGTTCAACCGCCGGCTGCGGATGAAAAACGGTCAGAGCTGGAGCCACCCGGGCGCAATGAACCCGGATATCATCAACTATGCCGGCCCGATCGATCCGCAGGTGGGCGTGATTGGCGCCTGGGATCTCAGCGGCAAGCTGATCGGTACCGTGGTAAATTTCTCGTGCCATGCCACGACCAATCCCGGCGGCATATCCGCAAACTGGATATACTATCTTGAACGCACCATTCACGGTGCGCTTGATACGCGCGCACCGGTGGTCTTTCTCGCCGGCGCGTGCGGTGACGTCACCCAGGTCAATAATCTCAGCCCCTACCAGCGCCCCGCGCCCGAAGCCTGGGCGCATTTCGTCGGCGGGCGGGTCGGCGCCGAGGCCGTGAAGGTCTTGCTCAGCGTGCCCCGCAGCAGTGATATTCCCGTCGATTCACGCCAAAAGACGTGGACCATCCCGCGCCGGACGCCGTCGCCGGACAATCTCGCCAAAGCGAAGGTTACGCTGGCGCAAGGCAAGCGGCCGCCGGATTTCACGGACTGGATTTTCGCGAAGGAAACCGTCCTGCTTGACCAGCTGCTCAAAGTTGAGCCGGCCGTCGAAGTCGAAGTCCAGGCATTGCAGATCGGACCGGCGGTTTGCGTCAGCAATCCCTCCGAGTATTTCGTGCAATATGGCTTGGATATAAAACAAGGCAGCAAATTCAGCTACACGTTTCCGGTGGAGCTCGCGAATGGCTGTGTGGGCTATGTCCCCACCGAAGAGGCCTTCAGTTCGGCCGGCGGCGGTTATGAAACTCGCCTGACTCTCTATAGTAATCTCGAGACAACTGCGGGCCGCCAGTTTGCCGAAGTCGGCATCGAACTCGCGAATCAAATGACTCCCTCGGCTCCGCCGGAGTTTCCCAAGCTCAAGGCCCCCGGCCAGCCATGGAGCTATGGCAATGTAGGTCCGCAGCTCGATTGACCGGCCAACGCGCTCCCTTCTTCATCAACCCGTCAGTCGTCCCCTTTTTCTCTATGCTACTCCAGAATATTTCGGGTACTTCTCGCTGGCTAAGCGTTCTCTTGCTCGGCACTTCGACCGGGTTCCTCGCCCCACTGCGGGCGGCCGATGCCATGTGGAAAGCAGGTGTCGCCACCGCCGAGATCACGCCTGTCGATCCCCAGTGGATGGCGGGATATGGCAACCGCACCCGTCCGGCCGACGGTACGCTGCACCCGCTCTATATCAAAATCCTCGCGATCGAGGACGCGATGGGCCAGCGCGCCATCGTCATGAGCAGCGACCTGCTCGGAATCCCGCAGACGATCTACGATAACACCTGCGTGGCATTGAAGCAGCGCTTCGGACTCGAACGCGCTCAGATCATGCTGCACGCCTCGCATTCGCATTGCACCCCGGTGTTGCGCGGCGCGCTCTATGACGCGTACCCATTACCGGACTCGCAACGCCCCGTGATCGACCGCTATTCCACCGAGTTGGAAGCGAAGATCGTCGATACGGCGGCGCAAGCCTTGGCCGCCCTTGCGCCCGCCCGGATCTCCGCCGGGCAAGGCACGACGCGCTTCGCGGTTAACCGTCGCAACAACCCCGAAGCCGGCGTACCCACGCTCCGTGATCTGGGCGCCCTGAAAGGTCCGACAGATCACAGCGTTCCGGTTCTCCGGGTCAGTGAACCTACGGGCAAACTCAAGGCGGTCGTTTTCGGCTACGCGTGTCACAACACGACGCTCAGTTTCTATCAATGGGCGGGCGACTATGCGGGGTTCGCCCAAATCGCGCTGGAGCGCAACCATCCCGGAGCCGCGGCGATGTTCTTCTCGGGCTGCGGCGCCGACCAGAATCCGCTTCCCCGTCGCGAGCCGTATCTGGCGCAACGATACGGCGAAATGCTCGCGGCGGCCGTCGAGGAAGTTCTCCTGCAAAACCCCACCTCGCTGGCCCCCACGCTCGCCGTGGCGCATGAGTTGGTCACCTTGAGCTACGGCGATCAGCCGACCGTGGCGGAACTTGAACAACTCGCCGTCGTTCCGCCCGGCCGCGAGCCCAACACGCAGACGCGCTGGGCCGCCCGTCTCCTGGCCGATCTGAAGGCCGGAAAGACCCTCGCCCGCACTTACCCCTACCCGACGCAGGTTTGGGCTCTGGGAGGCCAGCAACTGTGGATTGCGCTTGGTGGCGAGGTCGTGGTGGATTACGCGCTGCGCTTCAAAGCCGAGTTTGGCCCCGACACTTGGGTTGCCGGGTATGCCAATGATGTGATGGCTTACATCCCGTCGGCCCGGATTCTCGCGGAAGACAAGCGGCCTCGCGCCCCCGGCCGCTCCGGTTATGAAGGCAACACCTCGATGTACGTGTATGGTCAGCCCGCCCACCGCTGGGCCGACGACATCGAACAAACCATCGCAGAAAGCGTGCGGAAACTGGTGACGCAGGTTCAGGCAGACAAGCCGGGCAATTAAGGCCGGGCAAATAAGAAACGAGCGGGCGAAAGAAGAAAGTAGAAACCCTGGGGAACGAAGAACCCTAAAATGAGCGTGAGCTAGTAAATCGAGGGACGGAGCGCGGCCTTTGAGCTTGGTGGTTGAGGGAATCGATTTGAGTCCATCATTTAGCTAAGTCGGCGGCGTTGGGAATGGCGGCAGAGGTGAGTCGGACC
>Ga0163150_10005065_pt1 | contig 17200 bp, 22 predicted proteins | sample OliLakLV19P2IB_FD_148628 | JGI IMG/M metagenome (GOLD analysis project Ga0163150, IMG submission 148628) | Freshwater microbial mat bacterial communities from Lake Vanda, McMurdo Dry Valleys, Antarctica - Oligotrophic Lake LV.19.P2.IB | ecosystem: Environmental > Aquatic > Freshwater > Lake >...
CGTATCTATTTCCCCTTTCATACATTCTATGTCGAGTCATTCTTCGAATCATTGAGATAGCTTGAGAAGATGAAAAATAATCTTTTCAAATACTTTTAACTCAAGACGGTTCAAATATTTAATAGCTGTCTTTTTCTAAACAAGGCGGTATTTAGAGTGCATACTCTTTTTTTGCATACTGCAAATACATCAGTTCCTCATGGCTCATTTCAGAGTCATAGGCTCGTATATAATCGATTTCTTTTTTTTCTTCTGGAGAAAATTCACCAACAGGATATGTTTTTTTAATTGGGATCATATCCCCATTATGCTCACCTCAAAGAAAAAAACAAGCACCTCGGGGCGAGTCCGGACTTACGGCATCCCCAAGTCCGGACTCAGATAACAAAAAACCCCTCTCCCGCCGAGGCGGAAAAGGGGTTTGATGGACAATTTTAAGAATTGAGAAACTTACTGAGTGTGTAACGAAACTAAAATGAATTAGTTACTAATAGTACGAGAACCAAACTCAAGCTCATTTGGGAGCGTAGTAGTAAGGTCTGTAGCACCTGTTACATTCACATCGTATTGGAGACCTGTTTTGAGAAGCGTAAGTGACGCAGTGTCACCACCTGTCATAGTAGGTACGATTACGTATGTTTTGTCAGTAGTAAATGTACCATTAGCGAATACAGTTACTCCAGCAGTATTAGTAGTTGTGACATCACCAGAAGTACCGTCAGTAAAGACAATGCTTCCAGTAAGAGCTACTGGAGCTGTAAATACTGTTGTAGCAGCACCTCCAACACCGACTGTCAGAGAGCCTTGACCAGCATCAGTGACACCAGTAATTGTATCAAGAATAGCAGACAATTGAGCTGGAGTTCGAGCGACATCACCGGGCCCAGTATCGAGGTCAATAACAACACCACCAGCACAAGTCAAATCATCAGCTGTTGAACCAGCAACAGCATCAAATGTAACGAGACAAGTACCGATAGTGATAGTTTCATTATCAAGAGGAGTATTAGCAATAGTAACTGTTCGAGTAGCAACAACAGCATTGTTGAAACTAAACAGAATGTTTGATCCACTTAATTGACCTACGATCTGTGAATCTGATTTACCTTCTTCGTAAAGAACGTAGTCAGTAGCAACAACACCTGCAGCACCTGGAGCAGAGAATGTGAGTGAGTCAACACTTACAGTCGGTGTAGAAGATGAAGCGTTAATTGTATTACCTCCAGAGTTAGCAGTAAGCTTCACTTTAGCAGTAGCAGAACTATTACTGAGAATAGTTACTACAGAAGGAGTAACAAGAGTTGGAACCACTGAGAAGAGAGCAGATGATACAGCAACGTTTGAGTTAACTGCTCCAGAAATATCTCGACCAGAGCTTACACCTGTAGCATCAGCCGTAGCAATAGTAACAGAAGTAATATCTACATCTTTAGCTACTAAACCAGCTTTTTCATAACCAATAGTCGCAGCCATGATAGCGAGTCTCAATTCCTTAGTCTCTTGTGGGATAATAAGGTTTGTGAGGTCACCAGCATTTGTACCACCAAAGGTGATATCACCTGCAGTAATATCAGCATTTGTAGCTGTAGCTATCATCTCATTACCGAGCCAGAGCTCAGCACGAGCAGCAGCAGCTGAGAGATCACCACCTGTATAGTTGAAGACAACTTTTTCTACATCAACTGATTCATTTTGAGCTTGAATATCAGCAGAGAATACAACAACTGTTGTACCACCGAGGACATTTTTCACTTCTTTGTTATCAATATTATTTGCATCAGGAGTGAGTATAAGAGAACCAACATCTGTGATATCAATATCACGAGCAGAAACGTAAGGTCCTCCTAAAACAACCACATCATCATTTTCATCATCTTCGAGAGAGATGTTTGCAGCTGCAACCTCTACACGGTATTTACTGTTTGCAGGATCTGAAGCTGCTGCACCGTCTACGAATGAGACAGTAACAGTAAATGTCTTCTTGCCATTAGCAGGAATTAATACATCAAATCCATCGAAAGTAGCAATACCAGCAGCGAGGTTTGATCCAGATACAGAATCAAGTGGTGAACCAGTAGTACTTGTCCCTTCGTAGAGAGATACTTCTGAAACCATTTGGTTTGTAGCGAGACCAGTTATAATATCGTCTGAGTTTGTTCGTACGAGAGCCTTGAGTTCATCAAAAGTGAGAGCACTAGATTCGTCAGCCTTGATCTCGATTTGGAGAGCAGTGACGTTTGTAGCACCACGAACACGAGTGAGGTCAGAGAGAGGAAGCACAGAAACTGAAGCGCTTGACTCAGAACCATCGACTTTTCTCCATGTGAGTGAAGAAGGAGTAACATCAGTTACTACTTCATCATCACCAGTTTCTTCTATGACAAGCTGCGTAGTAGCATTCATAGAAAGTGTAAGTGTCTTAGAATCAAATGCAGCAATAGTTGTCAGAGTGTCGACGATAACTTCAAATTTATTTGAACCTACCGCGAGACCGAGATCAATTGAATCATCATCAAATGCTTCGACGAGACTAGCAGTACTACCATCATCAGCGAGATCATAACGAGCTCCTGTTATTACATTACGAAGTTGAACATTCTCGATGAGAAGATTCAGATTCGCACCTGTAGAAGTAATAGTAAATCCGATTTCTTTCACTTCAAGACCAGCTTGACCAGCGACGATATCGAGAGAACCGAGGACGACATCGTCCTTGTCTTCACGTACCTTCGTATTGACAGCATCTGTCTTAACAAGAGAGACAGCACCAGCCTCAACATCAATTGATGCAAAAGTGGATTGTACACCACCTGTACCTGCATCTAAGTCGTTGATTGTTACTGCAACACCTGTTCCGTAGCGAGTTGTAGAAGCGACGACATCGAGTTTTTGATCAATACCGAATTCTACATCTTCACCAGCACCACCGACGATATCAGCAGAGACCTTGAGGGAGACTGAGTTACCTTCAGTGATTTTGAGTGGCTCATCGAGCATAAATGTTACATACTTAGAATCAGTAGATTCTGTCATAGCGAGAACTTCTGAACCATCTAAGAGGACGTAGTTAGTAAGCTCTGAAGTCTCATCGATACCACCAGTTTGTTCAAACGTGATAGCTTCGAGGTAGACGTCATCATTGCCGCTTGTGTTTTCAACCTTGAATCGGAAGAGGTCAGCTTCTACTTCACCAAGTTTTGGATTAGAAACTGATCCATCAGCATTAACTTCAAGAGATGGAGCAGCGATTGAACCGATAGTGAATGTCTCAGCAACGACTGGAAGACCAGTGACGTCACCAGCAGACGTTACATCAATAAGACCAACTGCGATTTCAGCACCTGTATCAGCAACAGAGAAAGTATCGATTACTACATCGAGAACTACTGAGTCACCAGCTGCGATATCGAGACCGCCTGTGAGAGTGAGCATAACCTCATCATCAGAATTTTCATCCTTAGAATCAGTCATACGGACACCATCGACGAGGATAGCGAAACCAGTTGTATCAGCGTCAGCTGAGAGACCTTCTCGAGAGAGTGTAACTCCAGAGATAGTAGTATCTTCAGATGCATCGATAACATAACTTGCTACCCATACACCATTCGCTCCTTTTGGAAGAGTTCTTCCAGCTGGAGTCTCATCTGAGAGAGAAACACGTACATCACCATCAGCAGGAGTTGGATCTTCGTCACCTCCACCGTCGACACAAAGGTCTGGGAAGAGAGAACAGAGAACATCTTCATCAGTAGTATCACCACACGTGCTATCTTCCATAGCAGTTGCTACATATCGGAAGAATTCTCCACGAGTTGCAGCAGCTGTACCATTGAATGATGCAGCGTTAGTGATAATACCAGCTTCAGCTGCGAATGACGCAACACCAGCAACTGATCGGTCAATAGGAATCATACAAGCTGAACGAAGTGCAAAGAGCATAGCTTCGTATTTTGTGAGATTGTCCTTTGGACGGAATGTAGTATTTGTAGCGTTTGTGAGTCCAGCCTTAGCAGCGAGCTCAGCAGCGCGACATACCCAAGCCTCTGAAACATCAGAGAACTTGTTCATACAAGTATAAGCTGAAACTGGAGTCATTGGAATAATTCCAAGTGCCTTACCAGCAGTACCTACACCTTCTTGACGAAGGAGGGTTTCACCGAGTCGGTAAGCAGCAGGAGTTGCTGATTGATCGACGATGACTTTTGCAGTAGCGAGCTTGTTAGCCGCAGAGAGGTCAGTGTACGTTGCAGCGAGTGCATTTGGTACAAGACTCATAGCGAGACCAGCAAGAGCGAGAACTGCGACAATTTGTCGTAATGTCTGTTTCATAATAAAAAATAAAAAATAAAATTGGTCGCACACTGTTTCGTCGAAAGCACATACCCATACCGTCACATGTATTTCATCTGTCCTGTGATTGACTCTACAGTATATCGAGAGCTTCATCAAAGAGGAAACTGGTGAGGATTTCCGTAAACACATGGTCTACAGTGGGGAAAGAGAATGCCTCTATCGACGTCATACAATGTACACGAACAATCGTGACCGTATAGTAGTCTATATCTCTTGAGATGCAATAGGTAGACAGGGTACAGACACAATTCTTCACACAACTCGACATGGCGAATGTGTGTCTATTTACCTTATAGAGTCAATTAGGGAAAGGATATCTGCATCAAGACGATATGATGAAAAGTATGCCTCGTGATGACAAAAATTCACATTCGACATCCTTTTGTGAAGCGTTTTATGTTGTATAAAATATGTGATCGATGAGATAATTTCTTTTTCTGTATCAATAAGTTGTGCCATTGGCTCGTTATTCTTGTCAAGTAGTACTGTCTCTCGTGCGCCTCATTTGTCGAGAATTATCGTCGATAATCCAGCGATTTGTGCTTCCAATGGGCATATACCAAAAGCGTCTATTGTCGACAAGTAGATGGCGAGTATGTCAGAATTGGGTTCAGAGTTGATGAGTTGATGGGTTGATGAGTTTCCCAAACCAACGATTCCTTTCTTCTGCTCTGGCTGATGCTCTATCTTTTCTGTATTTTGTATTTCCTCAAGGAGTCACTCATAATAGGGAATCACCGTTGCGCCTTGTTCTTGCAACCAACTCTTGAGCGATCCTTCCCCAGCAATCAACAGGTTGATAGGTTGACTCGGTTGATGGGTTGGCGGGTTGCCCACACCTACCATTCCTTTCTCTGGCTGTGGCTTTTGCTCTAGCTCATTCAGCTCTTTCCATGCCTTCACCAGTGTATCAAATCCTTTCCCCGGCTCGAGACGACCATGAGAAAACAAGACAAGAGGACGTTCGTGGGTTCGTGGGCTCTCCGAACCAACCATTCCTTTCTCTGGCTGTGGCTTTTGCTCTAGTTCTACTACAGGATGTATCACGACGGCTTTCCTGCCACAATATTTCAGGATACAGACTGCGGTATACTCGCTCGTAGCGACATGAGAGCGCACCAGAGGTATGATAAAGTGTCGCTCAAACCATGATTTCCATCCTTTCATTGAAAAGAGGCTCAATACTATAAAATCAAGAGTATTGCCGCTAAATTCTGGTTGATAATACCATGGGACGTGATGATGCCACCAGATGACACTGAGGTTCTGATGATAGGAGGACAGAGAAGAGAAGATTTTTGCCAATACTCACACGATCTGCATCGGAGGATTATTCGCGATCACGATGTCTACTTGTCGAATATCCCATGCGATTCATATAATAGCGAAAATCCTCGGGAACAACTGACGAAAAATTGCCCAAAATCATAGTTTCTTGTCCACTGTGTCGAGCGGCATTTTCTCTCGAGTTCTCACGGCCACGATCGTCAGTCATTCCTGCAATGCTGGGAAACAATCAGGATCATGATCAAAGGTATAAAACATCACATTATGTCACCCTTGTTTCAGAGATTGTGCCGTGAGCAACGCCATCTTGATGGCGCCTCATTGGACACGACACTGAGGATGGAGAACGGCTATATTCATACACTTTTTATTTTGAAAATACTCGAGTACATAATACAAAATATAGCGTGTATTGCAAGATAGAGAAAATGCTCTCGTCATTCCGTGCTACGACACGGAATCCAGGTGAATCTACAAAATCCTTATTGAAAGAAAGGAATAAAGGAATGTCTGACCTGATGCGACCTCGCGGGCTATCGTCCTTGGCTAGAATGACGGGGAATATTCAGAATTCGCTTCCAGTGTGCACTGACGTGATTCACATCTTTAGCAATTTGAGCTTTGAGATCATCGACAGAACTAAATACTCTATTCGGTCGGATAGTATCCATGAGCTCGATATGGAGTACCTGTCCGTAAATATCTCGGTCAAAATTGAGAATATGGACTTCAAAGACTCAGCGAGAGTTATCCGTCAATTCATGCTCCGACACGGAATCCAGGTTATCTCATTTCGTTTCGTTTGATGAAATAACTTCTTTTCACCTAGATCCTGTGTCAAGTTCAGGATGACGGAGATTATGTACTTTATCTTTCTGATATACTCCTGCCCCGAGAAACACTTCTTCACCTATTTTGACACGACAAGAAAAGGTCTCATCTGGGAGAGTAACCCCTGGCAAAGCAATATTGGCTGTAGGATACCCGATCATATGCCCTCGGCCATCGCCATGAATCACCGTACCGACTATAGGATCAAAATCCACCAGCGGGAGACAGGCACGACGCAATAATTCTTCTCGTTCCCCACGTTTCAGTTCTCGATACGCACCTTCTGGCATTTCACCGAGCTGAATATGCTCGATACGGATACGCTTGAGTTTTTTGACCTGAAATCCGCATGCTTCGACCATACGACGAATCTGTCGGTTTTTTCCTTCTGTGAGAATAATCAAAAAGGTATCTGAGCTGGCACGTCGCACCTCACATGGAACTGTCTGAACGTATTGTGCTCAGAGCGTTCTCTTTTGAGGTGTCCTCTTAGCAGTGGGTAGGAGTTTTTGGGCAAGAGGGGTTTTCGGTCATTCGGTAATAGCATATCGGACACCAGAGCCAAGAGCCTGAAGCGCTGAATCTGGTATTTTGCCATAGACCGTGACGAGATATTCTTTTTCGTGTTCAAAGGATGGATGGAGGAGCCGGTGGGTGATACGTCCATCATTGGTGAGCAAGATAAGACCAGACGAGTCTTTATCGAGACGACCAATAGGGAAGACTCGGACAGGAGCGTCGATGATGTCGACAATACTTTCGCCACCTTTCTGAGCACAGGTTGTCTCTATTCCACGGGGTTTGTGCATAGCATAGTAGACACGTTTTTCACTACGTTCTACCATTTGTCCACTGTACTCGACCTTATCCTTTTCTGGATCAATAGATTGACCTATTTGAGCGACTAGTCCATTGACCATGACATCACCTCGAGCGATAGCTTCTTCAGCATGACGACGAGAACAGATACCACATTCGGACATATATTTTTGAAGACGTAACATAAATAATAATGAATGATGAGAGAAGTTGACTTGTTGACGAGACTATAGTGAAAATGGGGGGAAAAGCAAGATGTGAATCCGCCTCTTTCTCAAACGTCAGAAACGAGAGTCCGAGAGCATATACTGTTTGAGCGTCATAAAAAACAGAAAAATATGATGAAAACTGGAGAGCGAGTTTATATGCTTTCGGTGGTTTTTCAGTACTTTTGCCATCAAAAGTACAAAAGGCAGTGAGGGATTTGCATTGTTTTATGACCTAAATCCTGAATCAAGTTTGCGATGACGGGAAACATGGGGTAGATTTCTGCCTGCGCAGGAATGACGGGGAAAGCTCTATTTTTGTATCAAGCTTTTCGCAAGCTCTGCTACTGTGTATGCTTTTCCCTCCAGATGAATCACTCCATCAACGATAGTTCATGCAATACGAAATCCTGATGCCTTCTTGTGCCCTCCGCCACCAAAGCGGTGGGCTATCTGATTGACATCTATCGTATCATATCGTGTCCGAAGTGACCCCTTTATGATACCACCTTCTTCTGGATAGAGCACACAGGCAATGTCGACATTTTCGAGTCCGCTCAAATACCCTATTATATGGCTCTTTAATCATCATTCTATATCTGGTGGTAGACAGAGAATAGCGACAGTGTCGACAACCAGAATAGTGAGCAATCCTCGTCCCAATTGATGCAAATAGTCGAGGGAATAGGAACCAAACACTCTCTGTGCGATAGCGCTCTGATCTCCGCCACAATCCAGGAGTCGTGCCGCGACGCTCAGTGCACGAGCATCAGTATTTCTATGGATAAAGCCTCCGGTGTCAGTATAAATACCCATAAGGAGGGCTGTGGCTGTCGGTGCGTCTATCACCCATCAGAGCATTTCTGCCATTTCTGTGAGAATAATGGTATTCGAAGAGGCACTACTATCTCTATATCCTGGTACTGCACCTGAAAAGCTCTCATGGTGATCAATAGAAATCATAGTTTTTCCCTCAAAAGCTTCTTCAGGGAGTTTGGTTCGGCTCACAAGCGATGTATCGACGAGCACAATGAGGTCAGTCGTAGCAGGGAGTGTCGGTATCGTGTCTCCCAGGATCCATACAATATGGTGATCAATAGGCTCATCTGGTACGACGACCTCTACGGTCAGATGTGGATGATTTGTTGTGAGCAACCCACGCATTCACTCCAGTGAACCAAAGGCGTCTCCATCGGGAGTACGATGAGAGATAAGTGTGATATGATGAATGGACTTGAGCTGACTATTGAATTCTAGAGCGAAAGTGGAGAGAGAAAACATACGAGACTACATACAAAATACAGAAGAACAAAAATACATCATAAAAGAGTTTTTGCTCAGAGAGACTATAGTGCAAAAGGACTAAAAAGCAATCTTGATACACAGCGATATCCTAGACACAGTTTTCCATCCTGGGTCTCTCACTCTTATTCTCTATATTTCACATGTATCATGCTGCTTTGCGTAGTTATTGAGGCGCTGTACGACCGCATACATTTCTGGTATCAAAAGTGATCTATCAGGCTCAAAGGTGTACTGATTTCTGATCGTAAATCAGAGCTCAATAGCCTTTTTGATTACTTCTGTTTTCCAATTATTCCCATTGGTTATTGGATGGACACAAATACTCTTCATCATGATAGAATAGGCTTCGATACGACTCACGGATTGGAGTGCCTTAAATTCCTTATTAGTCTGAGAAATAATGCCTGTTTTGCGTGCCTTTTCAGCCACTTGACAGGTAAAAGAAGGGACACCAGGACCAGATGTATCGGTGTGAAGTTGCTGACATGTATATTCTTTTTGGATAAATCATTGTTCTGTAATAATTTTGGAAGCCATATCTTGCCCCTGTACAGTTCTGAGATTCACAGATTCATCTCGGTATTTGATGAGGATTTCTCCTTCAATAACAGAAATTCGAGATTAGTCAGCCTCTTGAGGTCATTCAGCAAACAACATCGGTGCTCACAGAGAGCTCACAGAGAGCATATAAATAATGAGAGAAGCACAGTATTTTTGGGGGAGAGAAGACATAAAAAAAGTATTTGTTTAAAACATACCTTATTTTGGCCCAAAAATCACCTCTTTGACCTATAAAGACAATTGCATTTTGATGAAATATGTTTCTATGTGTATTAGGCTCGAATGATTCTGACTTCTGGTTCAAGTTTGTGACCTGTTTGTTCAGAGACACGGTGAAGAGCAATATCGATGAGCTCGAGAAGTTCTTGCCAAGTGGCAGTACCGTCAGACATCAGGAAATTGGCATGTTTATCAGAGAAATACGCTCCTCAATGGTGGTATCATTTGAGACCTACTTGGTCTATCAAGGAACCGGCTGATTGCTCACGACTTGGATTCTTGAAAAATGATCCACATGAATACCCCTCAGGCTGAATTCTCTCTCTCCATGCAAGCGGTTCTTCTTCGGGTGCAGGATATTTTTCCCGAAGTACCGAGAGATCACAATCGATAGAGAGGAGGAACCATTCTGGATGGTTCTTGCATTCCGACCAGCGATATTTGAAGTCAAGTTCGACACCTGTTTTTTGTAGTTCTAGACCGGTTTTCGTATCCATTATGTGGACACGTTCGACATAGGGCCCTATCTCGAGACCAAAGCATCCAGCATTCCCAAAAACAGCACCACCGATAGACCCTGGAAGGCCCAAAAATCGATGCCACAGAGAGATGTCATGATTTTTTTCCAGTGATTCTGCGAGTTCCCAAATAGGCTCGCCAGAAGCGACGGAAACCAGTATTTTGTCTTGTTGGTTTAATTCGTTTCATTGTCTACCAAAACCAATAATTCCTTTCTCTGACTTCTGATTTTGCTCTCGCTCTTCTTTATTATTTTGTAGAGTATATCCTCTCGAATTATTATAAATAACTATCCCTGGATATTTATCGAAGGCGAGAAGGAGATTTCTCCCACCAGAAATAGTGAGAATTGGGAGTGCATTCAGGCTTGCAAATCGCGTTGCTGATCTGAGTGCATCAATGTTTCATCCATCAAATTCCAAAAAATACCGAGCATAAGCCGACGTATTAAATCCAGAAAGATGAGAAATATCTGCGTTTTCTACCATGCTCATAGTATACAAAAAACTCTCGTAAAACAACACAATTCACTTTCCAATGAGATTATTTGACAAAGGTCTTCTCCTGCCTAGTATTAATCTGTTATTTTTTTATTTCTTTTTACGAGTACTGAGCGCGCATTGGACGATTATCTTCTCGGGCGTCATTTTTGCCAGAAGGAACTGATACAGATGTTCGGGATGACTACTTAGTAGGACATTCTAAGACTTCTGATCTCGTTTGAATGGATAATAAACGTGTAAATGATCTCCTCGATGCACACGCAGAATGAGAAGATATGGCTGCAGTTCGGGCTGTATACGGAAAATAATATTATTTTTTCTGCCCCTTCTTGTGTTCCAGATACTCTTTTAGACACCTTCCTGTATGGGATGTCTGTACTTTTAATATACCTTCACGCGGTCACTGATAGAGGAGCTCGCCTCCGCCATCGCCTCATTCTGGTCAGAGATCGATGAGGTAGTGAGCATTAGCGATGACATCCAGATGATGCTCGATAATCAGGACTGTATTGCCTCGTTCTACCAGACTCGACACGATAGACATCAGTCGCTGAATATCAGAAAAATGTAGTCCAGTAGTGGGCTCATCCATGATATAGAGTGTCTGTCCTGTCGACTTTCGAGCGAGTTCTGTCGCGAGCTTCACCCGCTGTGATTCACCGCCTGAGAGAGTCAGAGCAGACTGTCCGAGAGTGATATATCCGAGACCGACATCAAAAAGTGTTTGCAGTCGGTGTCGAATTTTGGGAAATTTTGCAAAAAATTCGACTGCATCTTCGACCGTCATAGCCAGGACATCGGAGATGGATTTATCATGGAAATGTACCTCTCGAACCAAATGGTTGTATCGTGTCCCCGAGCAAGACTCACACATAACATGGACATCAGGGAGGAAGTGCATGTGAATTTTTTTGACTCCATCGCCCTCGCAAGCATCACATCGCCCCTGTTTGGTATTAAAACTAAAATGTCCCGCTTTGTACCCTCGAGCTCGAGCCTCAAGCGTTTGAGCGAATACTTCACGGATTTCAGTAAATACGCCTGTATACGTAGCAGGATTGGAACGAGGTGTTTTCCCGATAGGCATTTGGTCGATGATAACCACCTTGTCCAGCTCTTCAAATCCAGTAATAGCACGTACCTTGCCATGAGGATCACGGGTACGATGGAGGAGATTACGCATCGCTGGTGCTAATGTACGATTGATAAGAGATGATTTCCCTGAACCACTCACCCCCGTCACCACGGTCAGAGTTCAGAGTGGTATAGACACCGATACATTTTTGAGATTATTCTCGCGTGCATTTTCCATGACGAGAAAGTTTTTGGGTGTATGTTTGAGTACGGGAATCTGAATCACTTTTTCTCCTCGGAGATAGGCTCCTGTTTCTGTCTGAGATTTCAGGATTTGGGCATAGGTTCATTCAAACATGATTTTTCCTCCATGGACACCGGCTCCTGGACCAATATCGACGATATGGTCTGCCTGTCGCATCACATCTTCATCGTGTTCTACCACTATAACGGTATTTCAGAGATTGACGAGTTCCCGGAGATTGTCTATCAAGAGTCTACTATCACGAGGATGCAGACCGATAGATGGCTCATCCAGAACATAGGTAATTCATTCCAATTTGGTACCCACTTGCGTCGCAAGACGTATTCGCTGTGATTCGCCTCATGAGAGTGTATTTGAACGTCGTGAGAGGGTCATATAGCCGAGACCGACACCTTTGAGAAATGTGAGACGATCACTGATATTTTTGACCATATTCGTCGCTACTTTTGTATCCTCAGTACCGAAGGTGAGATTTTCAAAGAACTGCACTGATTTCTCGACAGATAGCTCAGCTAATTGTCCAATATGATACGTGAATCATTCTATTTTTGATGTCTCCTTATGGTGTTTTTTTGGCGAGCTTGCACTGTCATTTTGTATGTTTCTGGCAATGAGGACATTCCTTGCCTGCTCTCCGACTCTATATCCAAGACATTTTGGACAGGTTGTCGAGATAACAAATGGGTCGATTTTTTCATGGAGTGCCTCACTCGTCTCTGGATCGTGATAGACACGATTGAGGTAGGTGATAATACCTGGATACTTCGCATTCCATGGTTTTTGCATCTGTGGAGTAGACAGACAAAGTTTTTGACTTGATCCATTGAGAATGACTTCCTTATGCTCTTTTTTGAGTTTATTGTAGACAATATTGACAGGGATTTTGTGAGCCTTGCAGGCACCCATCAAGACAAAATGATAGTATGAATCCTGCCCCCAAGGGAGTACAGCTCCGTCTTCAATGGTTTTATCTGTGTCGATCACTGAGCCCTCGTTAAAAGAAAGAAGTGACCCGAGGCCATGACAGTCAGCGCAGGCTCCTGTTGGTGAATTGAAAGAAAAATGAGAGAGAGTGAGCTCAGGCGGGACATACCCACAGTGAGGACAGCGAAACGCACGAGAAAATATTTCTATTGGTTGTTTCATTCTTCATTTCTCATTCTTCATTTCTCATTCTTGGAACGTTACAATCCCCACTACATCTTCACCGTGTTCAAAAGCCGTCGAAATAGACTGAGAAAGCCGATCGAGCTGTGTAGCATCATCGGTGTCGATTTCGACACGATCGACGACGATCCAAGGGTCGATTATCTTTTTTGGAAGGTCATCGGAGAGATTGTAGACATGATTGTTTACCATATACCGCACAAATCATTTTTGCCCGACGAAATCTCGTAATTCTTCTCCTGACTCAAACTCTTGGCGAATCTGAGCACAGATACCAATACGTTCTCCATTTTTGAGCGATTGGATATACCGTATCACGTCTGTATGACTTTTTTTCATCATTGGTACCCCGTCATTTGGACACATTCTCGTCCCCAAACTGAGAAAAAGAAGTCGATAAAAATCATAAATTTCTGTGATAGTTCCAACAGTCGATCGTGGATTGTGAGCGACTGTTTTTTGTTCAATACTGATAGTTGGAGTGAGTCCAGATATTTCTCGTACTTTGGCTTCTTCGGACATTCCCCCAATAAACATCCGTGCATAGGTTGAGAGGCTCTCGAGATACCGGCGTTGCCCCTCATTACACAGAGTAGTAAACGCTAGTGATGATTTTCATGATCAACTGACACCCGTAACGACCGTGAGGGTATTTTTTTTGAAAGAAATATCTATATTTTGGAGATTGTGTGTGGTGACTCAGAGAAGGTCTATCGTATTTGACATAGGCAAAAAGAACAAGAAATTGAAAAAAGAGTATAGGAATATATAACATTGTAGCAAATATTTGACTCTGGAAAAAGAATAGGGTATTGTATGGGTGTATTTTTTATTCTTTTATATGAAAAAAATTATTCTTCTGATTTCCGTACTTCTCTGTACTCCCTTCATGCTCGCACAAACAGGAACTGTAGTGCCCACTGCTACACAGGTAACCGCTCCTGCCAAGGAAGAGAGGGCATCAGAATCAACCATAGCAACAAATATTGATAGACGGCTCCTCTATTTGAATCGCTACAAAGAAAAAGGCGATAAAGCAAGTATAGAAAGTATTGCAAACCTTGTTTCTGAGAGAAATGCGAGTTTCTACAAGAGCTTTCTGCGGTATGTCCAGACATCTCCAATCTTCACGGTCAAAAGAGATCCCGCTGTCAGAATGATTCAAGAATGAGAAAAATATATTTTTTCTGGTATTATGTCTCTCAAGGGAGTGGACAAAAAAGTCTCTATGACTTTTATAGAAGAAAAGTCAGATAGGGGAGGTAGGTGGCTTCTCTTGAGTAGCAATATCCATACTCAGTTTCCGCTTCTACGAACAGGCGATGCGCTTGCTTCAAACGCCCTCAATAAACAACCAACCACCATTCCAGAAACCAATACTACTGAGTCAAAAGCAATTACTATACTCCCTGTAGAAAAAAAGGAAACACCTCCTACAGTGATACCGCCAACGATAAATTCATGACCAAATATGCTCATTATTGGTGGAATAGCTCTCCTTTGTCTCTTGATTATTTCGGTTTCTACTCTTCTCATAGTGCGTAGAAGGAAGGCTAAAAAAGCATGAGCAATAGCTGCACTTGCCGCCACTGCTGCCTCAGCTACCCTAGCAGCAGCAGCAACAGCGCCTTCTACTGAAATAACTACAAATAGCCCTCTCACCCCCACACCCTCTAATGTATCTGTCTCTACAGTCGAAGATAGACAAAAAATATCTGATACTATGGATACTACACCCGTTGTTGCAGAAGAAACTCATCAGGATAACTCACTAGCCGAAAAAACAGAGGTCTCCTCTCCTCTTCCTGAACAAAAGACACCAGAAATAAGCCCCGAAGAACCAGAAATACTTGAAACAGAAACACCTGCCACAGAAATATCTCTGACAGAGCCTCTCCAAGAAGACACCCTGTTATCTTCTGACTTATCTCCTCTAGATACTCCCCCTGAGAAAGAAGACGAAAGTCTCTCTGAAGGAGAAGATACCTCAGAAACACGTGCTGAGGAAACAATAATTCCTGAGACAGAAACATCTGTTGCTGCCATCTTTGCCGCTGAAGAAGCAGAAAAAGAAGATATAGAAGCTGTAACGCTTGACCAGATTATACATAATACCACCCCTCAGAACAATCTTTCTGAAACAAGCAACACATCTCAACCACATGGATTGTTTGCAGGCATCTACAATCCCAAACCTGAAGATTCCGAGGCACACGGATTGTTTCAAAAGATGCTCAAATCAGGTGATTAAACACCATCGAGATTATACTTTGTGGCTCGCGAGAAAAAACCCAGTTATCTTCGCAGATCATGCTTTTTTTAATAAAGTACCGAGCGTTTTGGCAGTATGCCCCGTACTAATAATATCATCAATCAAAATGATATCTTTTCCTGTTATTTTTCCATAGATATTTGGTTGCATCGTATATTCAGATTGTATTTGTTTTCTTTGTGTTTTATTTCTTCTCGACTGATGCCCTGCAAAAAAAGTCTTTTTAAATGGACAAGCAATGTTTTTTGATTCAACAATTTTTGCAAAAATTATCGCAAGTCTCTTGGCGTGATTTGGTCATCGAAATATTCTGTCTTTGAGACTAATAGCGGGATACACTATGAGTGTATTTTTGGTAATTTTTGTTCAGCTTTCCTCTAGGATATCACGAAAGATGGTCTCAAAGTAGACAGAGTCGACAGTATTATGGACAAATTTGAAACGATGCAGTTTTTTCTGGATAACACTATCATAGGAATGCCCTACATATACGGCATCGAGAGGGAATCATGGAAGAGATGATCTATAATAATTCGTTTTTTCCATGGGAATGGCGTTGAAAGATTTCATAGACACCATACCACAAAAATGATTGCAGGAAAAAAAGAATAGAAATAAGAAACAATGTGTAGTTTCCCGAAAAAATAAAGTAAAAATCAGCACAGCAAATGAAAAAAACAGCATTAATAGCCAATATTTGTTCTTCATTTTTTCCATAGAAATACCGTGAAAAAAGGAGTAACACTCCTACAAATATAAATAAAAATAACAAGAGAAGCCAGAACAAAGGAGGCAGAATGTAGAAAAACATATATGCATAGAGTGCGGTTAAAACGAGCATATTTCACACAAAAAATACAGGGCTTCTGTCTGTATGAATATATATCCAAGACCAAAAAACTATCAGAACGACAAGGCTCATAACTATAATATCTCGCACATCGTCTTGTCCTCGGAAGAGAAAATATAGTAAAAATACCACTATTATCCATGAAAGTGCTAATAAACTATTTCTGGTATGCCAAATACCTAGAGGAATATAGTTGATTGCGAGCGATCGTTTTAAGAGCTGAGGGAAAAAGAGATATAATCCTGCAAGTGCAATAGTCCCGAAGAAGAGACTGTAAAATATAAAATGAATATTGAAAAAGGCTATCATGGAAATAAACCCTGCAAAACTAGAGAATATAAGTAATAAGAAGATATACAGGGCTAGGAGGTAGGTTTTATATGGTATATCCCTGTCAAGAACCAATACTGCGATAAGTCCAAATAAAATAAAAACACTGTTCAAGAACATAAATCATAAAATATTTTTTCATAATACTACTAAAACGACACTCAGAACAGTCAAAAATATACCTACGATGATACAGTGAATACGAAAAATAACCTGCATTCATGGACTCCTCGTGTAGAGTATTAAGTACAGAGCATAGATAATACTAGAGAGAAAAAATATACAGTATTGAAAGAGCCTAAGGTTACTCGATATATCAAAATAATCAGAAGCACTGATGGATATTCCGACGAGCGCGAGATAAAAGAGGATTCAAGAACTCAGATAAACAGATTGATAGAGGCTTTCCTTCGGAGAAACTTCTTTTTTTAGAAAATGTGGCTTTTTCAAAACATCAATTGGAGGAATGACTTTTATGAGAAAAATAAGGAGAAAAAAACCAATAAAACCCGCCTCTATATATCTTTCAAATAGGAAAAAAATAGTAACAAAAATTCCATGAATTAGTGAGACGAGAAGAATCATAAAAAAATTATATCTCCTTGTAGAAAAATACAAGAGGAAGAACCACAATACTCA
>Ga0163150_10005067_pt1 | contig 17195 bp, 17 predicted proteins | sample OliLakLV19P2IB_FD_148628 | JGI IMG/M metagenome (GOLD analysis project Ga0163150, IMG submission 148628) | Freshwater microbial mat bacterial communities from Lake Vanda, McMurdo Dry Valleys, Antarctica - Oligotrophic Lake LV.19.P2.IB | ecosystem: Environmental > Aquatic > Freshwater > Lake >...
ATGGCAAGCTGATCGTGACTTCGGAAAGTGAAGCCGATCCGTTTGTGATGGCCCTCGATCCCAAAAACGGCAAGCGGGTTTGGAAAATCGAACGTCCGAAATGGACCAGCTATGCCACTCCGGTGGTGGCGGAAATTGCCGGGAAAAAGCAGTTGCTGATTTCAGGGGGACAGTTTGTTGCCAGTTACGATCCGTCGAGTGGCAAAGAGTTGTGGTCGACCGGAGCAAGCTGGGGAGTCGTTTGCGGGACCATGGTCTGGAACCAGACAAACGGTTTGGTCTATTCCAGCGGAGGATTTCCGACACAGCAAACCGTCGCGGTCAAAGCCGATGGTTCGGGACAAACCGTATGGGAAAACCGCGTCAAGTGCTATGAACAGTCGCTGATCGCCGTCGACGGTTGTGTGTATGGTTTTGCCGAGGGCGGGATCCTTTACTGCTGGGACGCTGCGAACGGCGAACAATTGTGGGTCCAACGGCTGGAAGGGGGCGAGAGTGCGTCTCCCGTCTTCGCCGATGGCAAACTTTTTGTTACCAACGAACAGGGGAAGACATGGGTCCTGCGGCCCAATCGCCAAAAATTCGATTTGATTGCAACCAACCAGCTGGGAGACGAAATGTTCGCTTCCATGGCAGTCGTTGGTAACCGGATCTTCATGCGCATCGCCGACAAATCGACCGGCAAACGGATGGAACGGCTGTATTGCATTGGAACGAATCCGGATGGGAAACCGGCTGACGAACCAAAAACGCCGGGGAATTGAAAGAGGTAGCGGTAGAGCGCGAGTCCTCCGGTAATGGCGCACTACAATTGCTTGACCGGGCAGCTCGCGCTGCTCCGCTATCCCGCACGCTGTCCGTACCGAACCGGAAAAATCATGGTCAACAGCCCGACCAGAATGGCACACGCGACAACCAGACCGAGTGCGACAGCACTGATGGTCAACAGCGGCGCCAGAAACGAGAGGACCGATTCGGCCAGCGGCCTGGGTTCCGACCGAAAAATGGCGACGACCACAACGGTCGCCAAAAAAAGCAATGTGCCGACCATGATCAATCCGCGCATGGCGCCCTGGTAATCGGCGCGACTGGGAGCCATGTGGGCCGCAACGCAGGTAATCAGGTAGGCGAAAATCCAGAACCGGGGCCGGAAAAGCTCTCCAGCCTGGTTCAAGGCGGTGAATGGCGTAAAAACAACGGTCAGCAGTTCTGCCACGCTGTTATCTCCGAAGGCAGCTGCCTGTTGCACCGCCGCAAATATCCCTGAAACCACATGCGGGTAAAACAGAAGGGTCAAACCCAGCAGCACGACCGAGCCACCCAGCAGCGGGGCCGTGCCGATAAACACGTTTCCCGCCTCTTCGAACAGGTTTCCCTTGCGGTGGCTGTGGCGGACAAAACCCAAACGCCCTTCCCTGACATCCGGGTCAAACAGCTGGATTTCGTCGATCCGGTGCCGAAACAGCAGGCACATCGCGGCGTGACTGAGCTCGTGGATGGGCGTTCCGAGCCAGCCGGTAACCAGCACGCTGCGCCATCCAAACCGGCTGGCCATTCGCGACTGGATGAAATGCTCAAGATAATGGATGGCCACGGCAAAACCCGCCATCGGCAAGAGCACAATGGCCCAGAACAACAGGCTCGCCTGGACGCTGGATTGGACTATCCCCACAATCGTTTCTTCCCGGCCGCATTTTTCGAGTCAATTGGGCTCATCATCCATACCCGATCCAGAGATTGCCCGCCACGGCAAACAACAGGCTTCTGTATCCTGCAGGGAACCCAAGGCTGGTCATTTCCCGTTCCAGTTGATAATCTGCAACAGGAAATTATCCCAGTCCCCCGCCGACCGATCCGAATCTGGACATGAACAAACCGCCGCTGAACAGAATCCCCCGCGAACAGATTCCCAAGGGTGAAGTGCTGTGCAAATATTGTTCGGCAAAATGCTGCAAGTATTTTGCCTTGCCGATGGATACGCCCGAAGACGAACGCGATTTCGACTTTATGCGATGGTATTTGCTGCATGACCGGGCCACAGTCTTTATCGAGGACGACATCTGGTACATCCTGGTGCACACGGTCTGCAAGCACCTGCAAACCGACAACATGTGCGGGATTTACGAGACCAGACCCCAGATTTGCCGCGAATACTCGACCGACTCGTGCGAGTACGAAGACCATTTTGTCTACGACGGATACTTTGAAAGGCCCGAGCAGGTCCAGGAATATATCGAAGCCCGATTTCACCGGAGACCCAACAAACCGGCCTTTCGAACCCGCCGCCCATCCGGTTTGCCGATCATCCGATCAACCGTCACAAAATGATCCGGGTCTGATAGTGGGAATGCCCCTGCCGGTTTTCAGAGGGGACTGAACAGCAACCAGGCGATTCCGGAGCCGTGCAATGCCTTTGACAGCACCGGATTGTTGCAGCGCAGACCCCTAAAAATATTTCATCCCATTTTTTCCCGCGACCGTATGGCCAAACAACTGATTGATGCGAGAACGCTCAAGGGGTTTCGGGATTTCCTGCCCGACCGGATGATGCTTCGGGAGTCGATTTTGGAAACAGCGCGCCGCGTTTACCGGTCCTATGGATTTGCCCCGATCGACACTCCGGCTCTGGAATTGTTCGAAGTGCTGGCCGGCAAAGGAAGCGAAGAGACCGACCGGCAGATGTATCATTTTCGCGATGCCGGTGACCGGCACGTGGGAATGCGTTTTGATCTGACGATTCCGCTGGCACGCTTCGTTTCACAACATTCGAATGAGTTGGGTCTGCCCTTCAAGCGATATCACATGGCGACAGTCTGGCGTGGCGAAGCACCACAGGCCGGACGTTTCCGCGAGTTCATGCAGTGCGACTTTGATACGATTGGAACGACGTCGATCGTCAGTGATATCGAGACCGTGCTGGTCGTGCACGACCTTTTCGCGGCCATCGGCGCTGGCGAATTCCAGATTCGGGTCAACAACCGGAAAGTGCTGACCGGGTTGCTGAACCGCCTCTCGCTTGCCGAACATTCGACCGTGATCCTCCGTTCGATCGACAAGCTTTCCAAAATCGGTGATGAAGCGGTGGTTGGCGAAATCACCGACCAGACTGGCTGCCCAATAGACGTTGCGGCGGAAGTGGTCCGGCTCCTTTCAGTCACCGGTTCCTGCCGGGAAATCCTGGAACAGCTCCCCGCGATTGCCGCTGGCGACCCTACGGCGCTGGCCGGTGTCCAGGAGCTGGAACAGTTGGTGTCCGGAGTCATGGCGGCAGGAGTATCGGAAAGTCGCGTGGCGATCGATTTGCGAATTGCGAGGGGACTGGATTATTACACCGGGACCATTCTCGAGACGTTCCTGACGGCACATCCTGGAATCGGGAGTGTCTGTTCGGGCGGCCGGTACGACGATCTGACCCAGATGTTTTCGAAAAACCCGATGCCCGGAATCGGCGCGTCATTGGGCCTCGACCGGATGATTGCGGCGATGGAGGAGTTGGGACTGGCTCCCACCCAACAGTCTCCTGTCGATGTTTTGATCGTCCAGTTCGATCCGGCCCTGATGACCCGATACCTTCAACTGGCGTCGTCGCTCCGTGCGGCCGGTTTGGCGGTTGAACTTTTCCCGGAGGCCAGGAAAGTCGGACAACAGTTCAAATACGCCAGCCGCAAAGGGATTCCACTGGTGATTGTCGCCGGACCGGAAGAATTTGCCGGGAACCGGGTGGAAGTCAAACGCCTGTCGGACGGACTGCAAACCGGGGTTTCCACGGCAGAAGGAAGCGCCGAACTGGTCACCTGGATCAGGAAAGCGCTTGCCGAACCGGGCGTGGCGTAGCAAAATGGTTAACAACCAATGTTAGACTTTTGACTACAGCGATAGCTCAGGACTGGTTTCCAATAACATTTCAGGTCTGGAATTCGAATGTTCGACATGATGTTCTTCCTCGCCCAGTTGGCAACGAAAGAGCCCAAGGGGCAATCCGAATACGCCCAGGCTTGGGCTCTGGTTGGGATCCTGATGTTTCTTGGATTGCTGGTCGTCATGATTCCGCGTCCCCGACTGGTCGATATCAGGGAAAACGAACAGAAGAACCGGGAAAAATCGCACGGCGGAAAAGGACATTCGAGCCGGGGCGCTTCGTCCGGTTCCCGCTCGGGGCCTGTTACATCGTTCCAGTCGGCCCTTCAGCAAAACCGGCAGAAATAGTCGCGGGCACAGGATCGCGACATCCGGTCATTATCGCTGCGACGACTTTCGCCATGCGACCAGCCAGACGGCAAGGATCGGCGCTGTGATCGCAAGAAACAGAATTGCCCGTACCCGGCCATTCCCGTTTCCACCGTACAACGTGCCAAAAAACAGGATCGCGATCCACACGGTCCAGGCAAGCATAATCCATCGCAATGGCTTTGCCGGATGTGCGATCGTCATAGCGACTCCGGCTGGTTCAGCCACGGCATCATTTTTCGCAAACGTTGGCCAGTCGATTCAATCAGCGACTTGCGAACCGACTCTGAACTTTGCCTGGTCACCGGCTGGCCGTTCTGGTCATCCTCCAGGAATTCCCGGGCGAATTTTCCCGAGCGGATTTCTTCCAGCAGGTTCCGCATGTTGTTCCGGACGTGATCGTCGATTATGCGTGGCCCCCGCGTGATATCTCCGAACTCGGCGGTTGTCGAGATCGAGTCCCGCATTCCGGCGATGCCGCGCTGGTGCAGCAGGTCGGCGATGATTTTCAACTCATGTAGACATTCGAAATACGCTAGTTCCGGCTGATATCCTGCTTCGACCAGCGTTTCAAAACCAGCCTGCACCAAATGCACCATGCCGCCGCACAAAACCGCCTGCTCGCCAAACAGGTCGGTCTCGGTTTCGGCTCCGATCGTGGTCCTGATAATTCCGGCCTTGGTACCACCAATCGCGTGGGCGTAGGAAAGTCCCAGTTGAAACACGGAATCCGGGGCGGATTCATCGGTCGCAACCAGGCAAGGGACACCGCCACCGCGCAGGTATTCACCCCGAACCATATGCCCTTGCCCTTTGGGAGCCACCAGCAGCCGCCACGACCCGCCGGGCGGATTGACCAGGCCATAATGGAAACTGAACCCGTGGCAAGCCATCACGGTCGCCCCGGATTTGAGTTGCGGACGGATCTCCGCTTCAAAGACCTGGCCGTGAACCTGGTCCGGCATCATCAGGTTGACCAGATCCGCACCGGTGACCGCTTCGGCCGGAAGCTTGGGCGCAAACCCGTCCTTGACCGCTTCATCCCATCCCCGACCACCCGGCCGCTGACCCACAACAACATTGATACCGCTGTCACGCAGATTCAATGCATGGGCCTGACCCTGGGCACCGTATCCGATGATTGCGACCCGCAGATTCCTGATCAGGGCCGGATCGACATCAGCTACGTAGTAAATTTTGCTTTCCATCCGGTGTTTTGGGTTGAGCATTTGACGGGCGGACCATGGCATGTGGAAATCCAGTATATTGTCAGTCCTGCCGTTTGCGGAATTGGTAGCCACAGGCGCCCCGATCCAATCGAGTGTCCATGCCCGGGAATCCGAAGAAAAACAAACGATCGCGCCTGGGTTGTGTCTTTGTGCTCGGTGTCGGGCTGATCTGCATCCTGCTGTTGCTGGTCAACGGTGTCCTGGTGCGCAGTTTTTTGATTGCGAATTCAGACCTGTTTTCGGAACTGGCTGTCCAGCAGGCGATCCAGTACGTATTGCCGGTGATGATGATTTTTGTGGAATTCTGGATTTATGACTTGCTGGTCGCACGAAACTAGAAACGTCACCTAAATATGGAGCTGGCCCTCACCAATTTTTGTTTAACGCCCAGCCAACGGCGCCGGCACAGCTATGGACTGTCCATGACGCTTCGCCGTTGGCTCGCCGTTAAACGATTGCGATGCGAATAGATGGACCTGTTGAACGATCCTGACCGCCACGACACCACGACCAGGCAGGAGCTGGCCAGTCTGACTCTTTGGCGCCCTTATTGCCAGATGAAAACAGCCAGCGATCCGTTGCATGTCGTCGCGGCAGATGGGATTTGGCTGGAGCTGGAATCGGGCCAGCGGTTGATTGATTCGATCTCTTCGTGGTGGACCGTTTGTCACGGCCATCGGCATCCGCATATCGTCGATGCCATTGCCAGCCAGGCCCGGACTCTGACCCACGTAATGCTGGGGGGGCTGGACCATCCCCAGGTCCGACGCCTGGCGGACCGGCTGGCGTCCCTGATGCCGGGGGACCTGAACCACTCGTTCTTTTGCGATTCAGGATCAGTGGCAGTCGAAGTCGCGATGAAGATGGCCGTCCAGTACTGGTTGAATCAGGGAATTGAAGGCCGAAACCGGTTCGTTTGTTTGAGGCATTCCTATCACGGTGATACCAGCGGAGCAATGAGCGTCTGCGATCCGGACGACAGCATGCACCGGCACTTTCGCGGGTTTCTGCTGGAACAGTATCCGCAGGAAATTCCGGAGTCCGAAGAACAATGGGATTCCTTCGATTCGTTTTTGGCCAGTGTTCGCGACCGGGCGGCTGCGATTATCGTGGAGCCGCTGGTACAGGGTGCGGCGGGAGTGCGGTTTTATTCCGCGGGTCAGCTGGCCCGGTTGCATACGGCGGCAAAGAAACACGGGCTGCTCTTTATTGCCGACGAAATCGCCACCGGTCTGTTTCGCACAGGAAAATTGCTGGCCTGCCAGTGGGCCAAGATCGTCCCTGATATTGTCTGCCTTGGCAAATCCCTGACCGGCGGAACCTTGCCTTTTGCCGTGACGATTGCGTCGACCGAAGTCTTCTCGAAATTTTATAGCGACCGGAACGAGCATGCCTTGATGCATGGCCCGACCTACATGGGAAACCCGCTTTGTTGTGCAGCCGCGAATGCTTCGCTGGACCTGTTCGAGAGCGAACCACGGGTCCAGCAGATACTGGAAATTGAACGGCTGGGCCGGAAGTTATTGGAGCCGCTCACCCGACTGCCCCAGGTCCGCGAAGTCCGTTGCCTTGGTGGATTCCTTGCCGTAGAAACCCGCGTCCCATTCGACCGGACCGCGTTGCGTCCGTTGATTCTGAAACATTCGGCCTGGCTTCGACCGATTGGCAACGTAATCTATGCCGTCCCCCCGTTCACGATTACCGCCGAAGAACTGGGGCAAGTAACCAACGCCATGTCGGAAGCGGTCAGTCAGAACGACAACGAATGATTGCGGCCTATAGGGTAATGGCAACAGCCAAACCATAGTTCCTTCCTTCGCCGCCCAATTCGTTTAACGGCGAGCCACCGGCAACCCCACCCAATGGACTGCGCCAGTGCTGCCGGCGCCGTTGGCTGGGCGTCAAACGAAACAGGCTTCTTCTTTGCCACCGCCAAAAAACAATTCGACAGCCTTCCGGCCCCCGGTAAAATAGCCAGCAGCTAAAAACGCCACGACAACACGCCCCCCTGCTTCGCGAACCGGTTGCACAGGATTTATTCCCCCTCGTTCTGTTCCACAACACGACGGACGATAAAACGCGATTGGTAATCCGGCTTGATCCTGAAGGAACTCAAATGATTAGGATTTCACTAAAAACCATTTTTTTCATCGTCGTCTATTTCTCTATCTGCGCGCAGATTTACGTAACTGACAACGTCCTGGTTGGCTCTGCGATAGTTTTCGCGACAGCAATATGGATGTGTGCGGCAATGATTCGGGCGTTTCAGCTACGCAACAGGTTTATCCTGGGGTTTTCCGTAATCGGCAGTTTTTGGCTTATCGGGTGTCTCGGCTTTTCAGTCGAGACGTCGAGTCCAATGACACTGCTGGAGAATGCCCGATCTTCCACCCTGAATGTACTGTCTGGCGGACGGAAGCCTGTCGAAATTGAATCATACACAGGGCTAAACCGTTCCCATTATCATGACATTCATCAGTCCTCAACGATGGTAAGGGTTCCTGATCAGAATTTTGTTCCTGGCCGGCGCAATGCAATATTATTCATGGTCTGCATATCATCACTGGCGGTTGGTTGTGTCGGCGGAACCATGTTTCAGGTCTTTTGCACGAAACGAGAAGAACAAACACCGCTCCGGTGAAGAGTCACCGGATAACAATTGAACATCTGACTTCGCGGATTGATGGTGGGAATGGTGCGGGGGCGGTGACAGTTGCTGAAGAATGGCTGGGTGGAAGTGGGTGGAGCGAGCCGAAGCTCAACTGCTTTGCTCAGGGATCCGTGAGGAAGTTTGAAGTTTGAATAGGGGCAGTCGTGGGCTTGCGGGGATTGGTTCTGCGGGTGAATGTAGTTGAAAACCGAAGGATCCGGTGTGCAAGCCACCGGGATTTTTGATTGACAATGTACCGCGTTGGTTTAGTTGAAAGCCAAAGGATCCGGTGTGCAAGCCACCGGGATTACGCCGAATAGTGTTGGGATCCCGCTGACTTGTCCGGCGGTACATTCGGTTTCTGACTACAGTCGTTGTAGCCACCCTTCCTGTTCAGTCCCATTGACCTTGATAAGGGATCGTTAGTGTCCGCTCGGCCAACAGTTGCACTCTGACGGGCCTTACGCCCTGTACCCGGGTAAAATCCAGCCATCCGACAAGTCGCAACTTGCAACACTTAACCGAAACAAATCGTTGGATAAACAGCCGGGTATATGCCTTCGCGGATTTCTTGAGGGAGTTGAATTGGGTGTTGAAGCGTTTGGGACCGAAGACGGCTTGGAGCTGGAGGGCCGAGCTGAAGCTCAAATGCCATGTCCAAGAAGCCCGGTATTCTGCCGGTCGGGCTTCCATTTTCTTCCCGTGGCTGCGGTTTTTTTGTTGACCGCGCAGCGTGACGTGCTTTGCCTGCTGCAGTTTTTCTTTCGAGTCGATGTCGGCGAGGGAACGGTCTGCCTAACCGAATCGTTGAACGCCTGGCCGCGATGCCAGAGGAGCGCGCCGCTGGCGCAAGTGATGACCATCAGCTCCATCCCGCTACCACAGTCGCGACATTCGACAACCGGCCGAGGGGAGCGGTTCGGCTTGGGCCTGCCTGGCAGTGTCGTAGCAGCAGCCGGGCCAGAACCAAACCAGCATCCGGACCTGATCAATTCGTGACGGGTGTCGAGCCTGGCAAAGTTCACGTCACTGGACGTTTCATGGTTGCACGTTTTTTTGCTGGCTGGCCCCGCCGGGCTGTGCTTTCGCGGTGTTCCGGTTATCGACGGGATTTTTAGCCGGGCAATACGCTGCTGATGGCATAATCCACCACCAATCTCCGATTCGCCAGAAGCTCAGTCCCCAGCAACGGCAACTTGCCTTCGTTCGCAATTACCTGTGCCGCGACAACCTCATCGAACCAATCAACGAAGCAAACGTACGACTCCAGCGTTACGCGACTGCCATCGGCCAATACGGCTTCCGTCGCTGCCTCCTGACTCAGCTTTAGTTCCCCGATCAGGGACTTCGAAAAAACAAGGAACCCATCGAACGCCGTATCAATCCAAACCGTAATCGTCGCGGGTTGTTCTGAGGGTGACTTTCCGACACGCAGTTCCAGCAAGGCTCGACGTGAATCGTCAACGTACCCATTCATTTCACCACACCCCCGATATGAAGTGCCGCATCGTGCCCGATTCGAATTACAAACGAGATACGATCCGGATGTGACTTGCGCGCCTCCCCGACCGCCTTGCTGAACGATTCGGCCAGGAAATACTCTTCAGATTCGGGTTCGATCGCGACAAACTGGTCCGGATGATTGACTTCCAGTTGTGCCTGCAATTTCCCGGCATAGATTGCCTTTGCCCGCCTTGCAACATTCTGGCTATGTTCGGAGATCATGGTTGGGCCTTTTGAAAAATGGGTTGTGTGCGCTACAGCTGATTGTACACAACATCCTTCTTTTGCAGACACTGGAATTGCCGCCAGCAGGCGAATTCGGGTAAGGGTTTTCCTCGCGGATGACTCGCCACGCAACAGCTGACAAGCGGGTCAGCACCGCAACTCTGGAATTTCAGTTCCGTTGCATGTTGGTCTAGCGGAAAGCTGTGACGTCCCGAGTGCAAGCCACCGGGATTGCTGGCTGCATTGGAATACCGCTGACGAAGACAGATGATGTCAGCTTGACGTTACATTCGCGGGTTTCCTGCCCACGACACTATTTGCGCGCAGCTGCCTTCGCCTCGTGCCTGGTCGCCTGGTGTGATCATTGGGTATACTGGGTCCTTGCAAGACTCCCATTTCCGAACAGGGGAATTGCATGCCATAAGATCAAACGCCTGACGGGCACACCAACCTGGTGATTGGTGGCGGCCGTTGATACTGGTCCTGAGTGGTTGAAACGATCTCTGGCTCCCCGTTACATTTGCCGTTTTCCAGCCAGTTGCGCCCAAATGATCGTCAGCCATAGCCGGAAATTTATCTTCGTTCACTTGCACAAATGTGCCGGGACAAGTTTGACGCAAGCGCTACGGCCCTACCTTTCATCAAACGATTTGGTTATTGCTGGAAGTCAACGTTCTGGAGACGTGATCGCAGGCGACCTGGCACAATTGCAGAGTCAACTTCACAAACACAGTCCGGCGGAACGCATATCCCAGGCCCTTGGCGATGCAGTCTGGAATTCGTATTTTTCGTTTGCCTTTGTCCGGCATCCGCTTGACCGTCTGGTATCCCTCTACGAGTTTTTCAATCGCGTGCTCGTCAATAACCCGCTTCTACCGGACCCGGCAAACAGGGAACCAGTCTGCAACATTCCCGACCAGCCCCCCTGGAACTGGCCTGGAATGCGGGCACTGTTGTCCACCGGGGATTTTGCCGGGTTTATCCGGTCGGAGTTTTTGGCCCGGGAGCAAGGCGCGAGTCGTCAGACCAGATCGCTGACTGACAAATCCGGAGATTTGCTGGTTGATTTTGTGGGGAAGGTCGAGAATATCGCTGACGACTGGCCGAAAATATGTGCCCAGCTGGGGATCAAGGCAACACTATCGGTCGAAAACAGGAGTGCAAGGCGGTTTGCCGATCTCCGCAAGTACTGGAGCCGGGAAGATCTGGAGTTTGCAGCCAGGAAGTATCGTGAAGACTTCGAGTTATTCGGCTATTCGATTGACGACATTTTTTGAACTCCAGCCGGATCACTGCAATCGCGGAACAAAACGGGCGAGCGCGGGCATCGATTGCCAGACTTGCCACACGACCTGACATGCGAGGCAGCCCAGCTATACTGGAAATGCAATTCGGTTCTGCGGGTTTGTGTAGCAGAAAGCCGAAATATCCGGTGTGCAAGCCACCGGGATTTTGGAGCGGGGAGTGCCGTTGATATAGTTGGAAACCGAAAAGACCGATGTGCAAGCCACCGGGATTATCAGACAGGTCACCGGGACTATTGGCAAAGAAGCAGGACTATGGGCCAAAGGAAAAATCCCGCCGGCTTGTCCGGCGGTTGTTTCGGTTTCGGGCTACTTCGGTGGGCCAAACCAAACTTTCGGTTAATCAACGAAAACCGCCGCACCGATGAGGAGTCAATTCAAGTTACCGTTTACGAAACTGCTGTGTGGCGGTGGGTGCAGCTGAATGTACAGTTTTCTGCCAGTTTGTCGGCACGTGGTTTGTTGAGCAGATCGGTCAGGGGGTATACTGCCCCATTCATGACCCACTATTTCGCATTGGGAATTCAACCCGGTTGAGTTACGCCGATGATGGGTGTACCTACCGGTTCAGCCGAAATTGCGTTCCGCCGGGACACTGAGATTAAGCTTGGATGGCTGTGTGTCAGTTAACTTCGACGCCTGGATTTGAAGACCTATGAACAGGCCGACTGTTTACGTTGAAACAACTGTGATTGGCCACCTTGCCGGTCGGCAGCAAGGTGACATCACTGTTGCGGCTCGCCAGCTTGCATCCCGCACGTGGTGGGACATTCGTGACCGGTACCAACTGTTCGTCTCCAGAATCGTCTTGGACGAATGCTTCGCTGGGGATCAAAACGCAGCAGCCGAACGGCTTGAAATTGTTCGTGACATCGACGTTCTGGACACAAAAACAACTGCCGAGACGCTGGCCATTTCATTGATGGATCGTCGCGGAATACCAAAAACCGGGCCTCGTGATGTTTTGCATATTGCCATCGCTGCCGTCGGGGGAATAGAATATCTTTTGACATGGAATTTCAAACACATCGCAAATCCTTCGACTCGAGACCTGATCCAAAAAATCTGCCAGGAGTCTGGCTAAACGCCTCCAATTATCTGTAGCCCTGATGAGATCATGGGTAGTTGAAATGGTATCCGATTCAATCAACGAAGAGATCCTTCGCATCAAGCACGAGCTTGCGGCCAAACATGGAAATGATGTTGGCCGAATCGTTGCGGATGCTCGCGCCCGACAGGGTCATGTGGTTACCCGTTCTTCACGGCCATACAATTGCGATCCAGGTGATGAACCCAATCCGCCGGTCCTGCATTGCTCTGATGGATCATCTACTCAGGCGACTGGGTAATCGCCGGATTTATTTGGATTGGTTGATGGCAATTCCAAACAGAAGTACAGTCGCGATTATTGCGATCTCCAGCGTGGCGGTTTCCTGTATTTATCCCCTATATTTGGCATGGATACCTGCCGTATATTTCACGAACGAATCGGGTTACAGAATCAGCGACGTATCGATCAGCATCTCAACAAGTTCCGGTGATGAGACGTTATACTTCGACGCGATGGCTCCGGGACAAACGATCTCCATTCGCAAAAACACGAGCGACCTGATTGTCAGATCGTTTGCCGGAACCTCGAATCATGGTGCAGTTCGTTTCCTCATTTCGGAAAACATCACACCAACTGAAAAACTGCGCATTGGCATTCCGCCTGATGGTTCACCATTTCGAAGCAGATCGCGTTATTGGTAGCCTTCCTGGCCTTTGCATACCGATTGTCAGACAAATCGGGAAAGGCTTGTCCCTTCTGACGGTTTTCCCAACAACGCCAGACTTCGGGCCTGTTCGGTTTTCCGTTTTGTGGCTGGCCATTCTTTTGTCGGCCCAAGGCCACCCGCCTGCGTCGCCCCCCACCGGTGAATCGTTACAGTTTGACGCTGCGGTAGTTGCCGATTTTTGAACTGTGTGTAAATTCTCATCAGGCGAGTGGAACGGAACCGTAACAGACAAGAGCTTTCATGAATCCCGACGACGAATTTTCGGAATTTGGCGAACAACTGCGGCGTCCGCTGGATGTGAAACTGAGCGAGTTTCAGCGGAATGGCCGGCTGAAGCATCTGATTCTGGCGTCGCAGCTGGATTCGGAGCTGCTGGAACGGCTGCGCCGGATGGCCGACATGATCCGGCACCTGTCCCGGACCAGGCAGGGCAACCTGCGGCTGAAGGGGCTGTTGGCTCATCGCAGGGCGATGCTGTACTTCACCCAGCCATCGACCCGGACCTTTCTCTCTTTTATGGCCGCCTGCCAGATCCTGGGTGTTACCTGCAACGAAGTTCGGGACGCGGCGACCAGCAGCGAATCAAAGCGGGAAAGCCGGATGGATTCGATTCGCATGTTCAGCAGTTATTTTGACGTGATCATCATGCGAACGGTGATACCCTGTTTTTCCGAGTGTTGTGCTTTTTTGATGAACCGGCTGGAATCGGCTTCGATGCGGTCGGTGCCGATCATCAATGCCGGGTCCGGAGCAGACGAACATCCGACCCAGGCACTGCTGGACATGTACACGATCCTGCGGACATTTTCTGAGGACTATACCCAGGAGTCCAAACCAAGCCGGTTTGTGGCACAACAGTCGGGAAAACCGGTCGAAGCGGGACCAGGCCACAAGACCTATCTGTTTTGTGGAGACCTGGGGCGGGGACGAACTGTCCGGTCGCTGGCATCGGTGTTGAGCCAGTACGAAAAGGTCCGGATGTTTTTTGTTTCGCCGGACAACGACGTTTTGCGAATGGAACGGAAACTGCTGGAACGGCTGCGAAACTCCGGAGTCGAATGCGAGGAGTTTCATTCGCTGGACGCCACGATCGATGGCCGCCCGATACTGGAGGAAGCCGATTGTCTGTACATGACCCGGATCCAGCGCGAACACAACAGCAGCGTTGACGAACAGAACCAGTCGGAAATGAACCTGGCTGATTTCCGGATTACTCCCGAACGGACCAGCCGAATGCGCTCGTGGGCACCGATCATGCATCCCTTTCCGCGAGACAGTGTGACCGGTGAGATACCGGTTTCGATCGACGCCGATCCGCGGGCCATGTATTTCCGGCAGGCCCGGAACGGAATGTGGGCGCGGGCGGCCCTGCTGGTCCATATGTTCGATGCATCCGAAGAATTGATGGAGATCTACAGCAACCGCCAGTTTCACCAGGCAACCTGATCGAATGCAAAAGGACAGTCGTCTGATTTCCTGACCGTGCCGCCATCACAGTTTCAGGCCTGTTTTCCCGGTTTTGACCTGCCGGAGTGTCGCGGTATGAAACAAGTCCCGGCTTGGCGGGTAAAGTGAAGTGCTGCTCGTGCCGCCAACAAACCAGTTTGATCTGGAGACGTCCCTAATGGTGGCCGAGACTTTCTGGTTTTCCCGGTACCTGTCTCCATTCGGGACAGGCCGTTTTTGCCGGGTCTGACCCGATTGGGAATTGGGTCTATACTGGAAAGTTGCTCATTCGAAACAAAACAGTTCACCATCGACCGAACGATTCATGTTGAAGTTTTTCCTGAAATCCCTTGTCGTAATCGGCATACTGGTTGGCATTGGGTTTCTTGCCTGGCCCCCGATTGCAAAAGCCATCGCGGAACGGAACAAGCCCCGTTGGCGAACGGTTACAGTCGACCGGGGGGACATCAAGGAGGAGGTTAACGCTACGGGTTCCGTGAAGCCGGTCAAATCGGTCCAGATCGGGTCATTTGTTTCCGGTCCGATCCAATCCTTGTACGTCGAATTTAATCAGGAGGTAAAAGCCAACGAGATGTTGGCGAAAATCGACCCCCGGTTGTTTGCGGCCATTGTTGCAAGGGACAAGGCGGTGCTGGATTCCCGGAGGGCAGACGTACTTCGGGCCGAAGCGATGTTGCAACAGGCAAAAAACGACGAACAACGGGCCAACCGGCTGAAAGAACGAAATGCCGACTTCATTGCCCAGGCTGAAATGGACCAGGTAAAATTCAACCGGATGTCGCTCGAGGCGCAGTTGACGATTGCCCAGGCTTCGGTGGAGCAGGCCGACGCTTCGCTCCTGCAGTCGCAGGCCAATCTGGATTTTACCGATATCCGTTCGCCGGAAGACGGGATGATCATCGACCGCAAGGTAGAACCGGGTCAAACGCTTGCGGCCCAGTTCCAGACTCCCGAGCTGTTTGTGGTCGGGGTTGGGATGCGGGAGAAGATGCACATTTTTGCCGACGTCGATGAATCGGAAATCGGTTTGATCCGCCAGGCCGAAATCGACAATCAGCCGGTGAAGTTTACCGTCAGCGCCTATCCCCTGGACGAGTTTGAAGGATTCATCGAGGAAGTCCGCTTCAGTTCTGTGGAAAACCAGAATGTCGTGACCTATCCGGTTGTAGTCGGTGCCCCGAATCCCGATCTGAAGCTGCTGCCGGGCATGACAGCCAACCTGTCGTTTCAAATCCGTCAGGAATCGGATGTGATCCGGATTCCCAAAGCTGCGCTGCGGTTTTACCCGCCGAAGCCGGAATATGTGCATCCCGAGGATCGGGCGATCCTGGAGGGAGCGCTGGCTGATGCTGCCCCTCCCGATGCCGATGCGCCTACCACGTCCCGGCCATCCGCGACCGAACAGGTCCAGGCAAAAATCAAGGCCCAGAAGCGGCATGTCTGGAAAGTCGATGGCGAATTCCTGCGTGCGGTAGAAGTAACGGTTGGCATCAGCGACAACCGGCACACGCAACTGGTGACCGGTGAGCTGGACGACAGCATGGTTCTGGTCACCGGCCTCAAAGCCGCCGGAGAAAAATAGTACTGGCCGAACCCTTCCAATTCACCAGCCTGCATTTCCCCGGACCAACATGACTCCCCTGAAAACCCTGAACATTGCCGTTCGCGCACTTGCCAAAAACAAAATGCGGGCGGGGCTGACCGTTTTGGGGGTTGTGATCGGAATTGCCGCAGTGACCACAATGGTTTCGATTGGCCAAAGTGCCAGTGCACTGGTCCAGGGAGAACTCGAAGGCTTTGGGACCAACGTGATTGTGGTCCAGCCGACCAGTGTGAATCGCCGCGGTGTGCGAAGTGGCCGGACCAATACCCTGACCGCCGCCGATTCAATCGCCATTGAACGGGAAAACAACAGCATTGTGGCGTCGTCGCCGATGGTTGGAGCAGGAGGTCAGGTCGTCTATGGAAACCTGAACTTCAGTCCCAACGAAATGCTCGGAGTTGGGGAGAACTATCTGCAGGTCCGGAATTGGCCGATCCGCTACGGAACTTTTTTCGAGAAGTCCCAGATCGACAAGGCTGAGAAAGTTTGCGTGATCGGCAAGACGCTGGTCGTCAAACTGTTTCAGACCGCCAACCCATTGGGTGAGCGGATTCGGGTCGGTAACAAGCCATTCACCATCATTGGCGTCCTGGAAACCAAGGGTGCCAACATGGTCGGCCAGGACCAGGACAGTATCATCCTGATGCCCTATTCGACCGTCCGGAAGACGTTGCAGGGTTCCCCCTTTGACGACGTCAACGCAATTGTTGCGTCGGCCGTCTCGATGGACCGGATGGCCGAGGCGTCCGAAGACATCAAGCAACTGCTGATGGACCGTCACAAAATCAGTCAGGGACAATTGCCCGATTTCGAAGTCCAGACGACTACCGAAATTGCCAACATGATGGGGATGGTGACTGGGACGATGACCCTGATGCTGGCTTCGATCGCCGGAATTTCGCTGATCGTTGGGGGCGTAGGAATCATGAATATCATGCTGGTATCGGTCACCGAACGAACACGCGAGATCGGAATCCGGATGGCGGTCGGGGCCCGGTCGCGGGATATCCTGATGCAGTTTCTGGTCGAATCAGTGCTGCTTTCGCTCATCGGCGGGATGATCGGATTTGCGCTTGGGATCGGGGCGTCCTACGGGATCACAGCGGTAATCAACTCGCTTTCTTCGGGAACCGAATGGCCCGTAATCATCTCGATTCCGGCAGCGATCATGGCCTTTGTTTTCGCTGCCGGAATCGAGATGATTACGGG
>Ga0163150_10005068_pt1 | contig 17191 bp, 15 predicted proteins | sample OliLakLV19P2IB_FD_148628 | JGI IMG/M metagenome (GOLD analysis project Ga0163150, IMG submission 148628) | Freshwater microbial mat bacterial communities from Lake Vanda, McMurdo Dry Valleys, Antarctica - Oligotrophic Lake LV.19.P2.IB | ecosystem: Environmental > Aquatic > Freshwater > Lake >...
CACAAACTCAATCTTCATTTCTTTGCCGACTGTCCCATTCAACGCAAGCGTTACACTGCTCCCTAAACTCCCACCCGTTCCAACAAAATTGGGCGGCGTCGCGGTATCAAAATAGCCCCAGCTCACACTGCTAAAAGTAAACTCACCTGTTTTTGTGATATTGGAACTGCTGTTGAATAAAGTCCCGCTCACTTGGTTCAGAGCAATCGTGGAATTATCCGGCAGAACTGTCGAGCCATGGCTTGCATTTACAACCGGTGATCCCGGTAAAGTGCTAACGAGTGCCGGATTGTATGCAGATCCCGAAATAGTCGGGATGAAGGCCATTCCCTGAATATAAGCAGTCACAGTACCGGAGTTACCCGCATTTGCTTGGTCCGCGACTAAAACAACATTCGCAACTTGACTTGCTGAAAATCCAGCTGGAACATTGGGCCCTGAAAGCAGAACTGAATAAAGCTGAGGACTTCCAGTCATCACTAAATAGGAAATATATTTTTTTCCATTGATATCAGTCAGCTCTAATTTAAATTTTTGTCCGGCAGGCCCATTGAGCGCAATTTTAAAATTGCTGCCAAAATTCTGCGGCGTTCCAACAAATACATTCCCTACATCAAAATAACCACCCGCGCTCACAAAGCCAAAATCTTCCGGTCTGTTAATCGCGTATTGCATTTGGAATTGGTTACTGCTTGCCTGTGTTACATTGAAAGTACTTGTAGGCGTTCCTGCGGTTGCTCCGACTGTTCCCATTCCCAAAGCTGGACTTCCCGTAAAAGAAGAAAGTTGACCGATATCCGTCGCGGGGTTAAATGTCGTTCCGTTCACAATTGGCACATACGGCAAATTCATATTTCCGATCGTAACTTCCATAAATCCAACACGCGGACTTGTATTGGCCTGCTCAACCACAAAAACAATTTCTGCAACCTGGGTCATATCAATGCTGTTATTCAAATAATCTAATAGGGCAGGGCCGCTGATTTTAAGTTCTCCATAATGATTCGAGTTAAGCGGCGCTACATTTCCATAAATATCTTTAAATTCAATTCGAAAACACTTGTTATTAACGCAACCAATGTTATTCGAAGCCACATTAAACACAAATGAAGTGAATGCGCTTAAGTTGACACTTTCTTTAACGCCTACAGTCGCGTAATTATCAAAACTCATAAACGCGCCGTCGTAGCTTCCATTCGTTGTTACGTCATAGTTAACTCGAAATGATTGATAGCTGGTAAAGGTAAGACTCGGATTTGCATTTCCCGCGGGACCGCTAAAAACGCCCACATTGGGAACACGCGGAAAAACAGTCGGTGGATCCGCTGAGCGCCATAAAATAGCCGATTCGCGATTTTGGTTATAGTCATCGATTGCAGCAATAAAACGATTCAATACTTGACGGGCTTCAACAGATGAAGCACTCGGGGCATGTGCAACTTCAATCAAACTTAACAATTGATCAAAAGTAAGCGCTTCTTCTGTCACTAATCCATAATGACTGTAGGCATAAACACCTTGGGTCGTGACAACATATTCTGTGTGAGCACCGGCCTCTTCAAAATCACTTAAGCTGGGTTCCCCACGACGCCCTGCAGGATGAGTGTGAATCAAAATCGATGATTCCGAAAGCAACTGTTTTGCTGCCGGAATGACGCTGATTTCATCTTGTGACCCACTTGTAAACATCACAATTTTTCCGCGCAATACCGCGATACCCACCTCATAATCTAATTGCAAAAGTGTTTGAATATTTTCACGACTCAAATGATCCACCACCGCAGCGGAAGCATAATCGGGAGAAAATTCAGCCAAAGCTTCCTCGAAAGAAACTTCATTAAGCACGGGTTCGGGGACAGCGTTTTGATCAGCCCGGTTTTGGCTTTGCGTAAGCGCGGCGGCTAATTGATCCTGCAACTCTTTGTAGAGGGCAGCCGTCTCTGCTGAACCTGAACTCTCTTCAACATTTGTGTTTTCGGTGCCGCGCAATTGCTCACTCTGAATGGCTTGTCTAAGAGCACTCGCAGCGACAATAATTTTCTGACAATCTTTTGAGAGCCTGCCTGAACTTGAACGCCGCTGATCCGAACACTCTTTATATTCATAAGTCAATTCTTCAAGATCATGCGCCATACTATCAACACGGCCGTTCCCACTTCCTAGTTTTTTTTGCGCCTTCGGTGAACCACCTCCATCGAATGACTGCGTCATCGTCGATGTCATTGTTGAGCCAACAGAAGACTGTGTGGGAGACGAAAGCGGCGATACACGTTGAATATCATATGCATCCGATTGCTCGGCTTCTGCAACCATCGGACGATAAGGAGGTTGGTTGTTTTGGTTCATCACATCGTTCAGCGTCTGGACAGACTGATAACCTGCAATCGGATCACGCTCAACTTGCACACCTTCAGCAAATGCAATCGAAGGAAGCTGATAAAATGCCAGCAAAAACGCAAGAGCGGATGCGATGAACTTTTTCACTGTTAGTCCCCTTTTTATTTCATTTTCTGAAGCAAACATAAAATTCCTTTTAACTTGGGGCAGATATTATCAGGTATAAATCTCCTAATCAAGAAGATAACACCTTCAGAACGGGTTGTCAAATTTGCAAGTCATTCATTTTAAACAACTTACATCAATTTAACATTTATATAAAGTTGTTCTAAAGATATACATAACAATTTTAAATTAAAAATACTTTATCGAATAGTGTGAAAAAAAATTTATTAATAGTCGATTAATTGAAATAGAAAATATAAAAAATTTAACAAATTGGTTTTAAAATTTTTGGCGAGGAGAAAATTAAATTAGAAAAAGCATGCACTCGAGTTCTTTTCGCGAACTAAAAAAATAGAAATTCATATGTCCACAATTAAAGGCTCAATCTCTCTCCAGTTCGATACTTGAAATCACTGCGGATCGGGCCTTCACCGCAGCGAACAACTCACTTCATCTTGACTCTATCAGCCATCATGAAACGGTTCTTCCTGAGTAGAAAATCCTGCTTGATAATAAATAGAAGGTCTGATTTTTTTTGACATGCCCTTTGACATATAGCAGTGGAACATTATTGGAAGGTCCGATTCTTTGAAACGAGCTTCGGATAAAGCATCGGCTATCTAAATTTTTGACGGAGGAATTTTGATTAATCGAAATATGCCCGAGGCCGGAATTGAACCGGCATGGGTGTTTGAATCCCCGACGGATTTTAAGTCCGTTGCGTCTGCCAATTTCGCCACTCGGGCTAATAAATGAAAAGTGTAGAGTGAAGAATTAAAAATTATTACTAACTCTTCACTCTTCACTTTTAACTCTGAACTATCTTGGAGGCGCGGGGCGGAATTGAACCGCCGGTACAGCTTTTGCAGAGCCGTGCATTACCACTTTGCTACCGCGCCAAAAACCTAAAAGAACGATCAATCTCCAAACGAAATCCGCATCGCCTTGCCCGATTCTATCAAACGATGCGTGCGTGGAACAGTCTTGATTCGACTTACGGCCTTAGAAATCGGAAAATGTCGAATTTCATTCGCAACATATCCCACCATATAATTCCATTTTTCTTGCGCGGCCAAATCAACTGCCACCGAACCAAAAAGCGTCCCTAAATTGCGATCAAAAGGCGTCGGTGTTCCGCCCCGCTGAATATGACCTAAATTAGCCGCACGTGTTTCAAGACCTGTTATTTTCTCAATTTGCTGGCGGAGATATTCACCCACACCGCCTAGCTTTGTCGGATAAGGATTCAACAAATCGGGAGCTTTCTGAATTACTTTTTTACCCTTTTCCTTAGCGCCTTCTGCCACCACAATCAAAGAATAACGTTTTCCATACAAAGAACGCTCCGTGACCATTTCACAAATTTTATCAATCTCAAACGGAATCTCTGGAATCAAGATGACATCCGCGCCACCTGCAGACCCCGCATACAGTGCAATCCAGCCCGCATTACGCCCCATCACTTCCAAAATCATGACGCGATGATGCGCTGAAGCCGTCGTATGCAGCCGATCCAAAGCCTCCGTCGTAATCGCAACAGCCGTATCAAAACCGAACGTATAATCCGTACAGCTTAAATCATTATCAATGGTCTTTGGAATTCCAATGACTTTAATCCCTTTTTTGGAAAGCTGATTGGCAATCGAAAGCGTTCCGTCACCGCCGACGGTGATTAACGCGTGAATTCCTAATTCCTTTAAATGCTTAATCGCTTCATCCGAGCGATCTTCAAAAGTAATTTTTTTACCGCGCGTCACTGGAACGCGAAAAGGATTGGCCCGGTTATCTGTTCCTAAAATCGTTCCACCTTGATGCAATATTCCGATCACATCATTACGACCTAGCAAGTGCCCGCGCTTTTCGAGCAGGCCTAAATAGCCATCTTCAATTCCAAAAACTTCCATACCATATTTACATTGAGCTGTTTTGACAACAGCTCGAATGACGGCATTCAGGCCTGGACAATCGCCCCCAGCAGTCAAAATACCGAGGCGCATGACAGAAGAAGATCGCTTCAAAAAATACCGCGCTTACTGAAGATTCTTAAGCTGTTCACCTGTCGCAGGATCAAAAGTATAGCTTCCGGGAAAAGTTTGACCTGTTCGAGGATTATACTTTGAATGGACTTCTGCTTGTGGAGCAGATTGGTTATAAGTCGGCTGTTGTTGAACAGGTTGTTGCTGCGCACCATAAGGCTGCGGCGCATACTGCGGCTGATATTGCTGCTGCATCATTTCCTGACGAATTTCTTTTTTGGTATTTTCTTTTTGGCGGCGCGCTGCTTCTCCCGCAACCACTCCGGTTAAAAGACCTGCCCCCGCACCAATGGCTGTTCCCACGCCTGCGTGACCCGTTGCGGCTCCTGCAAGCGCACCAATACCAGCACCCAAACCGGCACCCAACAATCCGCCCGATTCACGCTCGCCGATTCCACCACTTTCACTTGCACATCCACTCAAACCAAGAACCACTGCAAAAATTAAACTTAAAGACTTCTTATAGTGACGCATGTTAACGCCTCCTTATTAATGATAAAAATCTGCCATTAAGACGATCTGCCACAATCGCTTTATTCAAAGCTTTCCGCACTCTCGAACCTTAAAAATCGCGATTATGATATAAGGACAACCTCTAAAATCAAAGATTTTTTTGAATCTTCGACTGTTCAGGAAGTTTATACCGAAACTCTCGGTCATCCCCGCGCAGGCGGAGATCCAGTTTATAGGGTCTGGATTCCCACCGACGCGGGAACGACAAACACCCAACAAATTCACTGAACAAGGGAATAGGGACGCTGAGCCGCGAGAATCTCCATCCAATTTAAAATCTTCTGAGACATTTGCTTTTTGGTGAGCTTGTGATAAAGATCGGTTTGAAATGTTGGATCGATGAACGCAGAGGTCATGGGGTTTTTTCCAAAGGGATATGTTTTTCCAGGCTCATAAAAATTTGCCACAATTCCGTCGAGCTTCTTTTTTTGAAGTTTAAGTTTGGCATGTTCAAGCCACTTTTCAGTCTCAAGGCAAAAACCAATTAAAATGCGCTTCCCTTTTCGGGGGCCCAATCCCGCTAAAATATCTTGGGTTCTTTTTAAAGTGACTGACTGTGTTTCACGCCTTTTGATTTTTTGTTTTTCTTTTTTAGTCGGTGTGAAATCAGCAACGGCAGCAGTCATGATCAAAGCATCACTTTTAAAAAAATGTTTTTCACAAGCTTGGAGCATATCCTCTGAGCTCACAACGGACACAAGCCTAACGTGCGCGGGTGGTTTTAAGGCTGTTGGGCCGCTAATCAGCGTAACCTCATAACCTTTTTGAACAGCCTGAGCCGCTAAAATGTAGCCCAATTCTCCCGTAGACAAATTGGAGATAAAACGAACGGGATCGAGCATTTCGCGCGTTGGCCCGGCAGTGATGAGAAGGCGGCGAATTATTTTTTTATTTTCTGTCTGCGATTTGGGCAACCGTTTATTTTTTTTCTGCGCGGTGCGCAACCGGGGTTCTTTCACAGCAGTTGATTCTAAATTTTTCCGGCGAGTGCCTGTGTAACAGCTTTAACAATGATATCTGTATCCGCAATATGACCTAATGCAGTTCGTCCACAAACTAAATGCCCTTCAACAGGCGCGATAAAAGAATGTCCATTTTCCTTAAGCTTGGCAATGTTCGCCTGGGTAATGGCATTTTTATACATGTTGTCATTCATGGCAGGCGCCCACCAAACAGGACAGGTTGTTGCGAGTAAAATGCAAGCCGCTAAATCATTGGCCATACCTGCTGTGGCGCGCGCTAATAGATCTGCCGAAGCGGGTGCGACTAAAATTAAATCAGCCGATTCAGCCAACGAAGTATGTAAAACATCATGCGGAGAATTAAGGCTCCACATATCGTCATAAACAGGATTGCCGCTCAAGGCGCGCAGCGTATCCACCGTGACAAATTTTTTGGCTGCCGCTGTTAAAACACAAGTCACTTCACAGCCAGACTGCCGCAATTTGTCACTGATCTCGGGGGCTTTGTACGCAGCAATGCTCCCCGAGAGAATATGAACGATCTTTTTTGGCTTACTCAGACGCTTTGCCCTTTACAGCTGGAGTTTCAACATACCAAACACGGCTCGCAGCAATTTCTTCCAAAGCAATTGTCGACACTTTAGTCGTCGATGCAGGAGTTAAGGGCTGAGCACCCGCAGCAAGCTCATTGGCGCGCTGAGCAGCAAGCAGAGAGGTTTTATAAACGCTAGTATTTTTTTTGACTAGCAATTTTTCGAGAGGCACATACGTCATTCGGATCTCCTTTTTTGGACCTGATTAAGAATCAACCGCTCAATTTCCCCCACGGTTTGCTCAAGGGAGTGATTATACACTGTAAAGTCATAAAATCGTGCTTGTTCTATTTCCTGACGCGCGGCGGCTAGGCGCACCTCCACCTGCTCGGGCTTCTCCGTATTGCGCTTTAAAAGCCTTTCGCGCAAGATATCCATCGAAACAGGCATGATAAAAACACTCAAAAGACTCTCTTTATCATGCCAAAGCTGCTTAATTTGTGCCGCGCCCTGAACATCCACAGTCAAAAAAACGACATGTCCGGCGTTCAATTGCTTTTCCACATAAGAACGCGGCGTACCATATTGATTTTGATAAACCTGAGCATATTCCAAAAGACCATCATGCGCTTTCAGGTCATCAAACTTCGTTGTATTCAAAAAAATATAATCTTTGCCATCTTGCTCACCGGGACGAGGCGCACGCGTCGTCGCCGAAACAGAGCGCTGCCAGCCTGAATGTTTTTTTAAAAGCTCATTCACAACGGTTGTTTTCCCACCACCGGAAGGCGAAGAAACAATGACTGCCACCCCCCCACCCGCTTCTATTTTATTTATGCCAGCTTTCAAACTCATAATTGAAACTCAAACCACTCCCGGAACCCGTTTCCCGGAGCGGTGTTTTATTCGATGTTTTGCACCTGTTCGCGAATTTTTTCGATTTCTGATTTCAATTGAATCACTTCTTTTGAAATTTCAAATAACTGCGACTTCGAACCCATCGTATTGGCTTCACGATGCATTTCTTGGCAAACAAAATCAAGCGAGCGGCCTACGGCACTCGCCAACCTCATTTTTCCTAAAAAAAGCGCGAGATGGCTTTTCATGCGAACGACTTCTTCGGTGATATCACCGCGCTCCGCTAAAATGGCCGCTTCGCGATAAATACGATCAGGATCAGCCGCAGTACCCGAATCACGCAAAATTTCGACCATGCGTTTTTTGAGCTGTTCAAATGAATGTCGAATATTTTTTTTGGCAGCAGCTTCAATTTTCACAACAAGCTTTTGAATCGCTTCCAGACGTTCCGTGATATCCAAAGCCAAACGCTTACCTTCGTCTTCACGGTGAATTAGCGCCTCTTTTAGAAGGATTTGCAGAGCTTTATCAAGTTCCTTCCACTCAATCTTTTTTGTTTCCGTGCACGCGTCGTGAATCGTTCCTGGCAAACGCAATAAATCACTGACTTGCAACTCACCTGTCAGACCATGTTCTTTACGCAGCTTCGCTGCGGCTGATAAATAATAATCAATCTGGATTTGGTTTAAAACTTGACGCGCTTCGCCGCTTGATTCTTCGACATCCGAAATATTTAAAGTCACCTTGCCGCGTTCAATCGATTGATGCACCAAAGTTCGGATCTCATTTTCATAAATCATCAGAGTTTGCGGCAATCGGAGTGAGAGCTCAAAATACTTTTGATTCACTGATTTAAGTTCAAAATTCCATGTTCGTCCGCCTAAACTGCGGGAACCTCTTGAAAAACAAGTCATGCTTCTAATCATTCGTTAAATCTCCGTCATTGCGAGGAACCCTGAAGGGCGACGTGACAATCTCAGAGATCTCAGAGATCGCTTCGCTTTGCTCGCAATGACAATAGCTATGTGAATCGATGTCGGAAAAGTTAAAGATTATAACGAGGTCAAATGCACAGGACAAGCACCAAAAACCAACGTGCTTCCGGGCAATACTTCTCGGTAGTGCGGTGGTTTTACTGAATCATGGCCTGAATACGAGACAGGCAGGTTTCTTTGCCAATAACAACCATGAGCTCGAAAAGTCCAGGAGTGACTTTAGTGCCAGAAATGGCGAAGCGTAGAGGATGAATCAATACTTTAGGCTCAACGCCTTCCCTTGCACATAAATCGCGGGTCATTTTTTCGAGGTCGGAATGCAAATCAAAAGTTTTTTTTCCGGCTTCTGCCGCCCAGGCCTTTAATCGCTGCGGCATCTTAGCATCAGCCATAATCTCGGCGCGTAAGGTGGCATCATATTCCAAATCTTTCTGAAAAACATAACTCGCCTGAAATTCTAAATCTTTCCACGTTCGTGCGCGGGTTTTATAAAGCAGTAGAATTTGTTCCCAATTTGGGTGCTTGGTCCAATCTGGTTGCGGCGAAACCGTAGAGGAAGAAACAATACGGCCGTGCCAATATTCGGTCATACCACCGATGTAATCTGCATCCGAAAGGGCCTTGAGATGCTGACAATTGACCCATGAAAATTTTTCGGGGTTGAAACGTGCGTTTGATTTCGTAATACGTTTCATTGAGAATTTTTTGACGAGCTGCGGCAATGTAAATATTTCTTCATTGCTTTCCGGCCCCCAGCCTAAAAGCGCGAGATAATTCAAAACAGCTTGTGGTAAAAATCCTTGTTCGCGGTAATCCGACGCTGCCACCGCACCGTGACGCTTTGAAAGCGGCGTTCCATCCTCGCCCATGATCAACGGCAAATGCGCATATTTGGGCGGTTTCCAGCCTAACGCCAAATAAAGAAGAATATGTTTCGGCGTATTGGTTAAATGGTCGTCCCCACGAATGACATGTGTGATGCCCATGTCATGATCATCCACCACGACAGCAAAATGATAGGTAGGATAACCGTCTGATTTCATAATGACCAAGTCTTCCCAAATCGAAGAATCAAAAGCGACTTCACTGTGCACGAGATCTTTAAACTTGACCGCTTGCTTTGGCATACGGAAATAAATGGCTTTTTTTCCGGGGTTCGCAGCGCTTTGTGACGATGGGTTTATCGCCCCGGAGTCGGAAGATAATGGAGCCTCCGATTCGTAAGCCAAACCTTTTGCGATCAACTCCGCTGCAACCTCGCGATATCGATCAAGCCTCTCACTCTGTCGAACAGGCTCACCATCCCATTCCAAACCAAGCCAACGCATTGAAAAAAGGATTTCATCTTCATATTTTTTTTCAGAGCGCTCGCGATCGGTATCTTCGATGCGTAAAACAAATTTACCACCTTGTTGGCGCGCATAAAGATAATTAAAAAGCGCTGTGCGTACGCCGCCAATATGCAGCCGCCCCGTGGGTGAAGGCGCAAAGCGCACACAAAGCGCGTTAGAATTTTCGGAAGGTAAATTCATACGTAAGCCTTAATTCGACTGGGGATTAAAACGGTCGAGATGATCAATCAGGTCAATAATTTCGGAAAGATTGACTGGCTTTTTTAAACAGCGCAATGCGCCCAAAGAAAGCACTTCTTTTTCAGTTTGGGGCGACATAAAACCCGCCATAAATGTCACGGGAACTTTGCGCATCTTCAAAATATTCTTAAAGACATCTGCACCCGTCATGCGCGGCATCGAAAGATCGAGAAACACGAGCTCGTAATTTGTTTTCTCAATTTTGATCAAGGCGTCTTTGCCATTCAAAGCATAGTCTGCGTGATGGCCCAAATCGGTGAGCGTTTCGCAAAATTCTTCGCAGATCATTTTTTCATCGTCAACTATCAAGAGTCGTGCCATGGTTTAAACTCGAAAAATGGAGGTGTTTCCTCAGTGTTTCATAATAATTGCGTTTGCTGCTCTTCACTAACTTAAAGGGCAGCGGATAACGCGTCACTTTGATACTAAAACTATCGTCCACTTCGACAATTTCTTGACCATCCGCAGTAAGAATCGCTCGAGCCTCACGTCTTTCACGACGCAAAACGATTTGGACATGCTCATCAGCCGGAATAACCGTGGGGTGCATACTTGAAGCATGCGGACAAATCGGAGTAATCATCATCGAATTCACTTTTGGATGCACCACGGCGCCACCGGCAGAAAGCGAATAAGCAGTCGAACCCGTCGGAGTGGCTAAAATCACACCGTCACCTCGGAAAGCCGCTAAAAGATGCCCGGAAACCAAAATATCGATCGCAGCCAAACGTGAAACCCCTTCACGGCTGATGACCATGTCATTGAGTGCGGCAAGACGGCGATTCACTTTGTGTTTTTTGCTTTGAAGATGGCATTCAAGCATCATTCTCTCTTCAACTTCAAGTTTTCCTGCGAGACAAGCTTGGAGCTCAACCAAAACTTCGGCAGGCCGAACCTCGGTTAAAAATCCAAGGCGACCCAAGTTAACCCCAAGCACCGGCACCGACCACTCACGCATTTCCCGAGCAAAACCAAGCAGGGTTCCATCCCCTCCGAAAGTAATCGCGAGATCAGCATTTTTTAAAGCTGTTGAAACATTTCCAAGAGAAGACATGCAAACTTGAATTTTACGTTTCTTGAGCCAGGTTTGAATTTGACGGGCTAAAACATTCGCGCCAGACTTTTCTTGATTTACTAAAAGCGCGACGTTCTTAATTTTGGAAAGCATGAATTTGACTAGCGAGTTACGGTTTGAGCTTTGGGCTCAGAGGTCACAGGTAAAGCGACAGATATAGAATCTAGAATTGATTGAGCGATTTTCTCTGGGGAAAGTCCAAGGCGGTCAAAGTGATAATCACGATCCCCTTGCTCAATAAATTCGTCAGGAAGAGCAAAACGTCGAACACAAGCCGCACCCTGTCGGTTGAGCTCTGGTGCAGAGGCAAAAACATGACTGCGCTCCAAGAACTCAAGAACTTTCGCGCCAAAGCCTCCGGCAAGAACATGCTCTTCAAGCGTAAATAAAAACTTCGACTGCGCAAGACTGCTTAAAATGAGATCTCCATCAAGTGGACGCGCAAAACGCATATTGACCACACGAACTTCAATCCCTGATTTTTTAAGAATGTCACGCACCTGCAAAGCAATTTCAACCATGCTGCCCAACGCAAGCAAAGTGCCGTCTTTCCCTTCCGAAACAATTTGCCCTTTGCCAATTTCAAATTTCTCTTGAGGAATGGCCGTGTGCGAAATAGGAATATTTCCACGAGGATAACGCACCGCAAATGTATGTGGATATTCAACGCCAAGCTCAAGCATGCGTTTCATTTCGTAAGCATTCACAGGCGCGGCAATGACCACACCCGGAACATGGCCCAAATAACTAATATCAAAAACACCATTATGTGTTGCACCATCTGCGCCCACTAAGCCCGCGCGATCCATTGCAAGAACCACACGTTGTCTTTGCAAAGCGACGTCATGCAGAATTTGATCTTGTGAGCGTTGTAAAAATGTTGAGTAAATCGCGCAAACTGGCTTCAAACCGCGCTTTGAGAGTGCCCCCGCAAATGTCACGGCATGTTGTTCCGCAATCCCCACATCATAAAGTCGATCGGGAAATTCTTTTTGAAATCCGGTGAGGCCCGTACCTGAAGGCATCGCCGCCGTAATCGCAATAATCTTTGAATCCTGACGTGCTAAATCTGACAGAGCATTAGCGAATGCCTTTGTGTAGCTGAGTTGATTATTCGCAGGACTAGCTAATGCAGGGACTTTGTCTGTCGCCGGTTGCGCCATGGGCGCAGAGGCAGAAAAATACGGCGCCCCCGTCTTCACGTCAAAAGGCGTCACGCCATGGCCTTTTTCAATATCCTGCTCGGCATAAGCACAACCATTTCCTTTTTTGGTAAGAATGTGTAGCAAGGCACATTCTTTAAGCGGCAAAATATGTTGCAAAGTGTTCACCAAACCAACCACATCATTGCCATCCACAGGGCCAAAATAACGAAAGCCTAACTCTTCAAATAAAATACCCGGCACAAATAGATGCTTCATGCTTTCCATGGATTGCGAAGCAAGCTTTTTCACGCGAGGAAATTTATCGAGCTGACGCTCAACATCTGCTCGAATTCGGTTATAAACCGGATTGGTAATGACTTTGTTTAAATATTTGCTGAGCGCGCCGACATTCTTTGCAATCGACATCTCATTGTCATTAAGCACAATGAGCATTTCTTTTTTAAGATGTCCGGCATTGTTTAAAGCCTCGTAAGAAAGACCTGCCGTCATCGCACCATCGCCGACAACCGCCACGACTTTTTCGTTTGTCTTTAAATAATCGCGCGCTGCTGCGAGCCCAACTGCCTGCGCAATGGCTGTTCCAGCGTGACCAACAATAAAATGATCATGCTCATTTTCAAAAGGAGAAGGAAAACCACTAATCCCCTCTGTTTTTCGCAAAGTATTAAAACGATCACGTCGACCCGTAATCAATTTATGAACATAAGCCTGATGACCGACATCCCAACAAATTTTATCTTGAGGAGATTCTAAAACGTAATGGAGTGCCATATTGAGCTCAAGCGCGCCAAGACTTGCGCCCAAATGTCCGCCTGTCTTAGAAACTGAATCAATTAAAAAATGGCGGTATTCTTCCGCAACTTCGGGCAGTTTTTCGAGAGGAATCTTTTTCAGATCCGCCGGACAGTTAATGCTTTGGATAAATTTATACATATTTTTTAAATTAAATTGTCTTGCCGGTTGTGCTCAGCACAGAGGCATAAACATCACCGCTGTTTTGAATGTATTGATAATCCATAATTACTTTTTGTGCCGCTGACGCATCTGCGAGAGCAAAATATGACTTATTACTTTTTTGAGACTGTCTTATTTTGGAGATCCTTCTCCATCCGACTCACTAAATTGTCTGCAATAAAAATCAAGGCTTCCGATTTTTTTCCAAGAAACTTGATATTCCTTTTCGCATGAGCAATTAAATCACGCACGCGTTCTTCCGCTTCGGAAAGAGACAGCAGCTTAAGATATCCATCCCGATCATTCATATCATCCGCAACTTGAAAAGCAAGGCCAAGGCACTCGCCATATTTACGGACACGCGCGACTTCGGTAGGCTTTGCCCCTGCTCCTAATGCACCAATCACTGCTGCCGCACGAATCAAACAGCCTGTTTTATGAATGCTAATGTAATCCAGCATGGCTTCATCGCATTCTTGTTTTTGCAGAAGAATGTCCGCCACTTGGCCGCCAATCATACCAAATGTTCCGGCAGCCGTCGACAATTCGGCCAAAACTTTAACCGCCACTTCTGCAGGCTTCATGCGGCCGACCCACTCGAAAGCCATCGTCAAAAGACCATCCCCCGCCAAAATCCCCATGGCTTCGCCAAACTTCTTATGGCAAGAAGGCTTTCCCCTGCGTGAATCATCATTGTCCAAAGCCGGTAAATCATCATGGACTAGCGAATAAGCGTGAATCAACTCAAGCGCGGCTGCAGCAGGCATAACCTTTTTGGATGTCCCGCCCAAAGCCGAACAAACCGCCAAGGCAAGCACGGGTCGAAAGCGCTTGCCTGATCCCAAAACCGCATAGCGCATGGCATCATGAATCACAGGCGGGCAGGCTTTTGCAGTCGGCAATTCATTTTCTAAATAAGCATTGATCAGCCGAAGCTCTTTTTTAAAATACGTTAAATAATCCATGAAAATTAAATTAAATCGTCTTCGCTCGCGAGCTTCTTTTTAACCGGTGCTTTTTTCTTAGCCGCGGATGTATCTTCAAAGCTCCTTGCTGGTTGAGCCAAAGGCTCAGAAGCAGAATAAAGCTGTGCGTCAAATGGCTCGGATTTAAGCTCGCCGCTTAAGCTGCGCGTCAAAATTTCGATTTTCTTTTCAGCTTCCTGCAACTTGGATTGGCAGGCACGCGTTAAACGTACGCCCTCTTCATACTGCTTCAACGCTTCATCAAGCGTCAACTCTCCGCTCTCTAAGGCGGCTACAATTTTTTCAAGATCGGCTAATGCTTTTTCAAACAGAAATTGCTGGCTCATTATTTTCTCCATTAGTGGCGGGATAGGATCCCAGACCCTTTGCCCGATGTCAATCTCGGATGATTTCTGTGACTTGAGAGTGAATACGCGCATCTTTAAGGCGCGTCTCCATGGCATCACCTTTTTTAAGCTGTGACACTTTTTTTAAAACACCGCCCTTCGAATCAAAGGCAATGGAATAACCACGCTCAAGAACCGCCAAAGGACTGAGCGCGTGCAGCCTGCCAACATGCTCTTTCAATTGTTGCGCGCATTGCTGATAAAAGTTTTTTAAAAAACTCTGCATTTGACGCTGTGTATCATCCAGTTTTTCAGACAACTGATCGACCATCGAACGAGGTTGGCGAAAAGCATAACTTTCTGTCAAATTTTCAAGTCGCTCAATCAAAGTTTGCAGGTGGCTGCGCATGGCGATTTGAATACGTCCCGCATCGGTTTTAAGTTGGCGCAAAAGATCGACTTGATTTTGCGTGACAAGCTCGGCCGCCGCCGAGGGTGTCGGTGCGCGCAAATCAGCCACAAAGTCGGCAATCGTCCAATCAATTTCATGGCCCACTGCAGAAATAATGGGGATTTTTGAAGCATAAATCGCACGCGCAACGACTTCTTCGTTAAATGCCCAAAGATCTTCGAGACTTCCGCCGCCGCGACCTACAATCAAAACATCGACGCCCTCGATTGACTGAAACTCATGAATCGCCCGCGCAATTTCCTGCGCAGCTCCGTCGCCCTGAACCTTCACCGGATTTAAAATCAAATGAACACCCTGAAATCGGCGATTCACAATATTCAAAATATCTTGAATCGCCGCACCGGTCGGAGACGTCACGACGCCAATAGTTTTCGGGAAAGCCGGAATAGGTTTTTTGTGCGCCTCATCAAAAAGACCTTCTTTTTGGAGTTTCTCTTTCAACTGAATAAATGCGAGCTGAAGTTCCCCCACACCTTTCGGCTGGATTTTTTCAATATAAATTTGATATGATCCGCGTGGCTCATAGACAGAAACTTTTCCAAATACTAAAACTTTCAGCCCATCTTTGAGACGAAATTTAAAACCTTGATTGTATCGGCTAAAAAAAACTGCCGGAATTTGAGATTTGTCATCCTTCAGCGTAAGATAAATATGTCCCGAGGTGTGCAGCTTTAGATTTGAAATTTCTGCCTCAACCCAAATCATCGCAAATCGGGGTTCGAGGCAGGCTCGAATCTCACGATTGAGATCGCTCACCGAATAAACTTTTTCTTGGGATTGATTATCAAATAAATTCATAATTATGCGGCAATCACAGCGTCCATAACAATATCATGAGCTTCGCGCGGCACGGCGCGCAAGATTTGTTCTCGAAAACAAATGCCGACACGAACCGAATCTGTCCATTTCTCAAGCAATCGATCATAATATCCGCCACCCCGTCCTAAACGTCCGCCTTTTTTATCAAATGCTCGTCCGGGCACCAAAACTAAATCCAAAGCTCGTTTTCTTTGTGCTCCCTTCTTTGAAACAGGCTCCAAAACACCATGCTTTCCCGGCTTTAAATCATTTTGAAAATCAGCAACTTCAAAAAACTCGATTTGCTGCTGATTCATCTTGGGGAAAAACACCTTCTTGCCTAAAAGCAATGCTTTCTTTCCCGCAGATAAAATGTCAATCTCATCGGGCAAAGCTGCGTAAAAACCAATCGTTTTTGCGTCTTTAAAAAAATGAGATTTTTGGATCTTAAGACTAACTTTTTGACTGCGCGTACGACGAACCACCATAGAAATTTTTACTTTGTTGACAGTTGCACGAAGACTTGATTTTTGAATCTTACAGCGAGGCTGAGTTAAGTTCATTCGAAATTAATTACGGGTAACTTGCGGATGGATTTTTGTTAAACGTGACTCTTCATCACGGACATGTTGATCAAAAGCTTGCTGACGACGCGAAAGTTCAGTCTGAGCTCGATCAAGTTCATGCCGGTCAAGTGTCAACTGCTGAAACAAACGTGTCTTCTCGGCCCCCAACTGACGGCGATCTTCAACAACCCGACGCGTGTCAGCATTCCAATCGCGAGCATCACTTTCCTGTTGAGCAGCAGGTTTCAGACTTGCTTGCTTTTTAAGGGCCTGATTCTCTTTTTTTAAGTCATCAATTTCGAACTGATACTGCATTTCTTTATCAACAAATTCAGCCCAAGTTTTTTCAAGCTGCTGCTTTTCTTGGCGCCAAATTTGATTTTCATTCGTGCTGCGGCTGAGCTCACGTTTCAACGACTCAATATTTTCTTCAATTTGTTGTTGTGGCACAGTCGGTAAGCGCACTTGCGATTGATCCGCAAACCGCACACGCTGTGACTCAAGGTCTTGTTTAGCTTGATTTTGCAATTGTGCAAAGCGGCTTTCAGATTCAATCAGTTTTCTCTGCGTGTCACTTAGTTTTAAATTTAATTCATCAAGCTGACTTTTCCATTGTTTTGATTTTTGCAACTGCCCTTCCTGCTCACGAATCAGATACTGTTGCCCCTTAGATAGCTGATCCTGAACCTCCGACTGCCCCTGGATCAGCTCTTGTTCACGCTTTTTCCAACGAGACTCATTTGTTGCAAACGAATTGTGGTCCAACTGAATTTTCTTTTTAAGCTCAAACAATTCCTTCTCCAAAAGCACCTGCTTTGAATCTGCGAGTGTTTTTAACTGTTGCAATTGCACGACAC
>Ga0163150_10005071_pt1 | contig 17187 bp, 16 predicted proteins | sample OliLakLV19P2IB_FD_148628 | JGI IMG/M metagenome (GOLD analysis project Ga0163150, IMG submission 148628) | Freshwater microbial mat bacterial communities from Lake Vanda, McMurdo Dry Valleys, Antarctica - Oligotrophic Lake LV.19.P2.IB | ecosystem: Environmental > Aquatic > Freshwater > Lake >...
GATGCCGGCGCGGGCCCGCTCGTGCGCCGGAAGTCGGGCGACGTCAGTGCCCTCGAACACGATGGCGCCCGCCGTCGGCGGCAGGAGACCCGCGACGACCGCGGCCAGCGTCGACTTGCCCGCGCCGTTGGCGCCGAGCAGCGCCACGACCGAACCCGTCGGAATGGCGAGGTTGACGCCGTGCAACACCTCGACCTCGCCATAGCCGGCGCGGACCCGATCGAGCACCAAGACCGACTCCACCGCAGCCTCGGGCGCGGCGGGCTCCACCTCGGTGACCACCACGGACGGTTCGGGGGCGCGGCGCCGGCGTCGCTCCCAGCGTCGTTGCGCGACGATCGCGAGCACGCCGTCCGGATTGCGCGCGAGGTTGATGGCGCCCAACCCGAACAGGATCTGTGGGATGTACACCGATGTGGTGCCGTTCCAGTGGAACCACGTCGGCAGGAACGCGAAGTGGAAACCGCTGCTCAGGATGCGGGGCGACGCCTGCATCATGAGACCGGCGACGACCGCGCCCCCGGGCCGGCGGATCCCGAACGTCACCGCAACCGCGAGCCAGACCAAGCCGATGAGGGGATTCCACGTCGAGTTGGTGATCTTGCCGTCGACCGACGCGAACATCACCCCGCCGAGACCGGCGATGGACGCGGAGATCGCGAAGATCGCGAGCTTGACCCGCGTCGGCGACACACCCGATGTCGCCGCGGCCGGTTCGGCCGAGCGCACTGCGACGATGGCCCGACCCCAGGCCGATCGCTGCAAGTTGTGGATGATCCACCCGCCCAGAAGCAGGAGCGCGAGCAGCAACATCGCCATGCTGCGGTTGTCCTCGAAGTCGAGGAACCCGATCGCGGGCCGCGGGACCGCCCAGCCCCGGGACTCGTTCCGAAACGAGTCGACCTGGAACAAGACCTGGTCGCCGATGTACGCGAGCGCGAGCGTCGACAACGCGAGCGCGATCCCGCCCAACCGCAGCGACGGCAATGCCACGATCACGCCCAGCGCGCACGCCGCCAGCGCGCCGACGACGAGCGCGGGAATGAAGGGCCAGCCGCGATCGAAGAAGTAGCCCGCGGTCAGCGCGCCGGTCGTGACGAAGGCGGTCTGCGCGAGGCTGACCATGCCGCCGTGGCCCGTGACGACGACGAACGAGAGGAACACGAGCCCGAGCGCGAGTCCGCGCAAGACGATGTCGAGCCAGATGTTGTCGGAGAAAATGAACACCCACGCGATCAAGGCGGCCGTCGCGATCGTCCACGGCAGCAGGCGCCTCCACGCGGGCAGGTCGGCGAGGTAGTCGGGCGGTGGGGCCTCGCCCGTCGAGACGGCGGCCCGGCGCGAGCGGTCGCGCGCGAGGACGAAGAGCGCGAGGAAGAGCAAGAAGTAGGGCGCGGAGGAGCGCAGCCCGGGGATGCTCTTCCCCCACTCCAGATAGCCGACGCCGAGGTTGCGGATGACGCCGATGAGCATTCCACCGGCAAACGCGTACGGAATCGACCGCAGCCCGCCGATCACTGCGGCAGTCGCGGCGACGAACAACATGAGCGTGTAGTTGAACGGGTTCAATGCGAACGCCGGGAACGTCGAACCGACGATGCCGGCGAGCCCGGCGAGGATGGCGCCCAGGACCCACGCGACCGACGATGTACGGGCATCATCGACGCCCCGCAGCGCCGCCAGCGCGGGCCGGTCGATTGCGGCCCGCATCTGCAACCCGAGGCGCGTGTGGCTGAGGACGATCCAGAGCAGGAGTGCCGCGGCGGCCGCGCAAACGAACACGATGATCTGGTCCGAGTCGATCGGAACGGTGTTCGCGAGCTGGTAGCGGTCGGGCGGTACGGGCCCGACGCCGGGCGGGTCGGGTGCGATCTCGGTGCCGACCCAGCCGCCCCAATGAAACGTGTCCTGAAAGATCTCGACGAGAAACAACGCGAGCGCGGGGAGTGCGATCAACAGTCCGATGGTGCCGACGATGCGGGCGGTCTCGGGCGCCCGGGCGAGCCGTCGGAACAGCAGACGATCGAGGACCAGACCGAGCACGGGCGCGAAGACGAAGACCGCGAACAGCGCGGCCGGAACTTGGTCCCATCCGTGGCCCGAGTTCAGCTCGAAGTACACGAGCGCCACGACGAAGGCGATGGCGGCGTGCGCGAAGTTGAAGATCCGGGTCGTGGTGTACGTCAGCACCAACCCGGCCGCGATCAGCGAGTAGATAGCACCGGTTACCGCCCCACTGACGACGAGTGTGAGGAACTCTTCCATCAGTGGGGCGGAACCGGAGCTGGTGTTACTTCTCGACCAGGTTGAGCGGGTACACGGTCAACTCGGTCGCCGGTTCGAAGAAACCGATCGGCGAATTCGAGATCGGGTTCTGACCGTCGCTGACCACCTTGATCATCGAGGCGCACGGCGTGCCGATCAGGTGTTGCAACGGCCACAGCGTCGGACACAACGCTTCACCCAGGCCGGGATACGAGAATCCGCCGTTGATCGTGTTGGCGAACGCCTCGGCCGTGAGTGGCTCCGGTGTCTCGGCGAGCGCGGCCAGGAAGAGGTCGGCGGAGCCGTAGCCGTAGAGGACGCCACTCGTCAGGGTCGTCGGGTCGGTCGCGAGCGGGAACTGTCCGTACTGCTCGACACCGGCCGCCTTGAGGTCGTCGGCGATCTGCGTGAACGCGTCGCCACCGTTGACCGCGGCACCGACTCCCTGGCTCACGGTGAAGACGCCGCTCAACGTCTCGTTGTTCCCCGGCTGTAGGAAGATGCGGCCGTCGGAGTACACGAAGTTCATGATGTCGCCGGTGTACCCGTTGGCCCGCAGCGCCGTCGTGAGCCCGATGATCGGGGCATCCGACGTGACGAGCATCACGAGTGTCGGGTTGCCGTCGAGGATGTTGGTCGCGAAGGGCGTGTAGTCCGTGACCGGAGTCGCCGATGCGGGCGGGAGCGGGTTGTCGCTGTAGACGACCTCGCCTCCCGCGGCTTCGACGCCTTGCGCCACGACCACCACGCCGGTCTCGCCGGCCGGGTTGTCCTCGGCGATGATCGCCACTTTCATGTCCGCGGGGTCGACACCCGCGCCGTCGACGTAGACGCCGCCGAGGGTCTGGCTGACGAGGTAGTTGTCATCGAGCGCGTCGCACGATGCCGCACCGCTCATACCGAACGCGAACGGATACTCGTAGCCGCAGAAGCCGGGCTGGAACCCGAATCCGATGTACGGCACGTGCTCTTCGTTGAGGTAGTCCTCGGAGAAGAAGCCCTGCGACGTGACGGGCACGATCGCGAACGCTTCGTCTTCCTCGACCGCCTCCTGCATAAGCTGGCGGTTGCGGTCGCGGTCGGACGTGTCGTCTTCGCACCCGAGATAGTTGATCGTGCGGGCGTCGGCCGCCTTCTCGCGGTTGTACCGCTCGAACCGGGCCTGCGCGCCTTCGCACATCCCGGGGAAGGGTTCGATTCCCGCCGGGGTCGTCAGCGCGGTCACGCCCTTGATGGTGATCTCGGTGTCGGTGACGCCTCGGGTGGTTTCGCCCTCGACCGCCTCCGGGCGGTCGAGGATCTCGTCGACCGCGGCCTGGGCGGCTTCGGTCGAGCCTTCCTCACCCTCGACCGGCGCGTCGTCGTCCCCGGCCTCGGTCGTGTCGGTGTCGTCGTCGGCGGTTGTCTCCTCGGTGCTGACGTCGTCGTCATCGTCGTCTGCCGACGAGCACCCGGCGGCGACGAGCGCCATCGCGAACGCCGCGGTTGCCACCCTGAACCAGCGTCGCTTCATGTGTCCCCTATCCCCCCAGGTACGCCGCGCCTACCGCGGCATTGCTTCGAACCGATTCCGGCGTATCGTCGGCCAGCACTTCGCCGAGATGCAAAACGACGATGCGGGCGCAGTGTTGCATGACGAAGCCCACGTCGTGCTCGACGAGGACGATCGCGGTGCCTTCCTCGGCACTGCGGTGGACGCATTGCGCGAGATGGGCGCTTTCCGACTGCTCGAGCCCGGACGTCGGCTCGTCGAGCAGCAGCACGGTGGGCCGATCGACGATCGCACGCGCGAGTTCGACGATTCGGGCTCGTCCGATCGGCAGCCGACCCGCGGGCTCGTCGCGCAAGTGCGCGATCCCGCAGAGTTTTAGCACCTCGCGTGCACGTTCCCGGCGCTCGCGCTCCCGTTTCACGCGCGGGGGCAGGCGGACGAGGTCGGCGAGCAGGCCGCCGCCACCTCCGTGCCACTCCAACGCAACCAGCAGATTCTCCTCGACCGTGAGCCAGCCAAACGTCTGCTGGCGCTGAAACGTACGGCGCAACCCTTGGCGCGCCCGCCACGTCGCCGAGCGGCGCGTCACGTCGGTGCCGCCCAGCTCGACGCGTCCCATTGTGGGCGCCCGCACGCCGGAGAGCACATCGAACAGCGTCGTCTTGCCCGCGCCGTTCGGGCCGATGAGCCCGCACACCTCGCCCGGAGCGAACGCGAGCGAGACGTCGGTGAGCGCACTGACGCCGCCGAAGCGAACGCTGACCGCTCGGGCAGCAAGGGCCGACGTACGTTGCGCTACGGCCACGTATCCCCCCGGAAATTGCGGCCTACCGAATCTGACGTTGTATCAGATTTCCGGCGGACGTAAGCGGGGCAGCACCTTGGCCGCGAATAACTCGAGGCTCTCCCAACCGAGGTCGATCGGCATGCCACCCATCAGAGGGTGCAGCAGCAGTGTCCCGAAGTCGCCGATCTCCGCCGCGAGCTCCACGCACTCGTCGGGAGTTACCACGCGGTACACGCCGCTTGCCCGCACGCCGTCGGCATCGGGAGCCTCGACGTGCACGGCCGATCGTTGGCCGCCGGTCTGCCACGACATGTACGTATGTGCGTCGTACACCGCGTGCGGCGCGATCCGCGCCCATGCCGCGTCCGGGTCTTCGGCGACATGGACCATCCCGAGGCCCGACGGCAGGCTGCAGAACCCTTCGGTGAACCCCACGCGTGCAGCTTCGTCGTCGTAGGCGGTCGCAAGGGCGGGGTCGCCGACGGCCGGGAAGAACCCGCACCGCAGCCGCGCCGCCCGACGCGCCGCGACTTCGGTCGACCCGCCGATCATCATGACGGGATGCGGCTGCGTGAGCGGGCGGGGCGTGACCCGGATCGTGCGGCCGCGCCACTCGAACGGCTCGCCGGTCCACGCCCGCCGCATCACCTCCACGTACTCCTCGAGCAGCCGACCGCGGTCCTTCGGCTCGATCCCCGCCATCTCCAGCTCCTCGGCCCGATACCCGAGGCCGGCGACGAACGTCACGCGGCCCCCGCCGGCCAGATCGAGTACGGCGAGTTGCTCGGCAATGCGGACCGGGTCGTGCATCGGCAGCAGTACAGCCGCGATGTTGACCGCCAGTCGTTGCGTGCGACCGATGATCACGCCCGCGAGTGTGAGCGGCGCCGGGAGGTAGCCGTCGTCGACGCCGTGATGCTCCGAGAGCACGACGACATCGAAGCCGTGCTCGTCGGCCCACGCGCACTGCTCGAGACACGCCCGGTACATGTCGGCATGGGTGACCGATCCGCCGGCCGGCGCCCGTAGGTCGTAGCGGAGTGCAATGTTGACCATGAGCTACCTACCGGTCGCGGCCGCGTCGCGATAGTGCGTCGTGCTGTGTATGGGATCCGTGTCGAAGCGCGGGATCACCTCGTCACCGAAGAGCCGGAGACAGTTGCGCGCGTCGTCCCACGCCATGTCGAGCGGCGTGCCGAACACGAGTTGGTCGCAGCCGATGTCGGCGTAACCCTGAAGTTGCTCGGCGCACTCGTCGGGGTCTCCGCAAATCAAGTAGCCCTCGGAGATACGCCAGTCGATGTCGTCCATCGTCGGCTCGGGAATCAGCGCGGGCCAGTCGGGAATCTCAGGCGGCTTGGGGAACGTGTCGAGCTTGTGGAACACGAGGCTCTGCAGGTATCCGAGCCCCATGTCGCACGCGATCTCGCGCGCCCTCTTGCCATCTTCGTGACACACGAGCGTTCCGGTAATCATGACGTTGTCGTTCACAAACGCGCCGACAGGGTCGGCACTCGCGACCGCGGCCTTGTACGCCTCGACGTTCGGCTGCAGCTGGAGCACAGACCCGACGTTGAAGCCGAGCACACCCATGCCGCGGCTCCCGGCCTTTTCGTAGGTCGAAGGGCTGCCGGCCGCGACCCACATCGCCGGGTGCGGCAACTTGTACGGCTTCGGCAACACGTTGCGAGGCGGCATCGAGAAGAACTTCCCGTCGTAGGAGTAATCTTCGGCGCGCCACATCTTGACGAACTCTCGGATGACCTCGTCGTACATCTCCTGGGTGACGGCGTGGTTCGCGATCCCGAAACCGGCTTGTTCGGTACTCGACGAGCCTCGGCCGGTACCGAACTCGAACCGCCCTTCGGTGACGTGATCGAACATGGCGACGCGTTCGGCGACGCGGGCCGGATGGTTGACGGGCGGCGTGATGTTGAAGATGCCCGACCCGAAGTGGATGCGTTCGGTGAGCGCAGCCGCGTAGGCCATGAACACTTCGTTGGCGGAGATGTGTGAGTACTCGGTGAGGAAATGGTGCTCCGTGACCCACACGTACTTCCAGTTGTGCCGGTCGGCTACTTGGATCAGGCCCAGCTCGTTCTTTATGGCGTCGTGCTCGGCAGTGGACCCGACGCGCTCGACGCGCCGGCGGGGCAGGTGACCCTGGACGAAGATCCCGAACTCCATGGGGCCAGAGTGTGTCAGGCGCGCTTCCATCCTGCGAGCAGCGCGAGCTCCCGCCACTTCCAGAAGCAGTCGGCGTCGACGAAGCCGATCTCGTCGAACCACGGCAACTGCGTCTCCACGGCGACGAGCTTGTTCGACGGGTCGTCCTCGACTCCGAGCGTGTCGAGGAACGCCTGGTGCAACTCAGGAGTGCGCGAGGCGACGTGTTCGAGGTTCATGAACATGCCGCCCGGCCGGAGCCGGTCGAACACCTCGCCGTACAACGCCCGCTGGCGGTCGGGCACGACGTGATGGATCGCGAAGCTCGACACGACGAGGTCGAACGTCCCGATCTCGGGCAACGGCTCGTCGAGGTCGTGGGCGCGGATGTCGACCCGATCGTCGCCCGCGAACCGTTCGCGGGCGCGGCGCAGCATCTCCTCCTGGAAGTCGACACCCACGCCCTGCGCGTCGGGCCGGGCCGACAGCACGAGTGCCAGCGTGCTGCCGTCGCCGGTGCCGAGGTCGAGGACCCGCTCGACGCGCGCCGGCAACATCTCGACGAGCACCTCGAGCCCGTCGATCCGATGCGGAATCGTGTCGCGGTCGCGCAGGTACCGCAGCGCCCATTCGGGCTCGGTCCAGCGATTCACCCGTTCTTGCGTCGAATGTGCGTCGTCAGAGCGCACATACGGCGCAAGTTCGCTCCGCCGGGTCACGGCCCGACCGTTTTCTCGCGCACGACTTCGCCGCGCTCCTGCAAGCGCACGATCTTGTTGACGGCGTTGAGGTAGGCGCGGGCCGACGCTTCGACTACGTCGGTCGCCACACCGCGGCCGGTCACCTTGAAACCGCCGGCTTCGACCGTGATCGCGACCGCACCCAACGCGTCGGACCCGCCGGTCACCGACGACACGACGAAGTTGGCGAGCGTGCCCCGCACACCCGTCGCCTCCATGATCGCGGCGATGGCGGCGTCGATCATGCCGTCGCCCGTCCCGGTCGCCTCGATCTTGCCGTCTTCGTGCACGAGCACGACGCGGGCCGTGGGCTTGGCCGCGGTGCCACCGTGCATCTCGAGTTCGTGGACGGTGTAGCGGGTCACGACGTCGGTACCGAGCTCCTCGGCCACGATCGCTTCGAGGTCGGCCTCGGTGATCTCCACCTTGCGGTCGGCCAGTTCCTTGAACCGCACGAACGCGGCGTTCAGCGCGTCGCCCTGCACGTGCAGGCCCATCTTCTCGAGCGTGTCGGCGAATGCGTGCCGGCCCGAGTGCTTGCCCAACACGATCTGGGCCGCTTCCTGGCCGACGGTCGACGCGTCGATGATCTCGTACGTCTCGCGGTCGGCGAGCACGCCGTGCTGGTGGATACCGGCTTCGTGCGCGAACGCGTTCCGGCCGACGACCGCCTTGTTGTACTGCACCGCGTAACCCGTGAGCCGCGACACGAGCCGCGAGGTGCGGGACAGTTCCTCGGTGCGCACATTCACGCCGAGGCCACCGAAATAGTCGCTGCGCGTCTTCATGGCCATCACCACTTCCTCGAGCGCGGCGTTGCCGGCCCGCTCACCGAGACCGTTGATCGCACACTCGACCTGCCGGGCGCCGGCCGCGACACCCGCCAGCGAGTTCGCCACCGCGAGGCCCAGGTCGTCGTGGCAGTGCGTCGAGACGACGAACTCGCCCTTCACGTTCTCGATGACGTAGCGGATGAGCTTGGCGTAGTCGTCGGGCACGGCAAAGCCGACCGTGTCGGGGATGTTCAGCGTCGTCGCACCCGCATCGACCGCGAGCTGGCACACCTCGACCATGAAGTCGGGGTCGGAGCGGTAGCCGTCCTCGGGCGAGAACTCCACGTCGGCGCAGTATCCGCAGGCGCGGGCGACTCCCGCCGCGGCCTCGGCCTTCACCTGGTCGGGCGTCATCCGCAGCTTCTTTTCCATGTGGATCTTCGACGTCGCGATGAACACGTGGATGCGGGGCTTCTCCGCGTGGCGCACAGCTTCCCACGCCCGGTCGACGTCTTTGAAGCCCGTGCGCGAAAGCCCGGCGATGATCGGACCCTTCACCGACTTGGCGATCGCCTCCACCGACTCGAAGTCGCCGTCGGACGCGATCGGGAAGCCGGCCTCGATGACGTCGACGCCCAGGCGCGCGAGTTGGTCGGCAATCTCGAGCTTCTCGGCGACGTCGAGCGAGATGCCGGGCGACTGCTCGCCGTCTCGCAGGGTCGTGTCGAAGATTCTGACTGTGTCCATCTCGCCTCCAAGGGCGTGGGTATCGGGTTTTCGGCAATGAAAAACCCCCCGGCCGGAAGGCTCGGAGGGCGGAGCGCGAGCACCTATGTGGGCTCGCGCTTACGTAAGAAGGAGGTCCAAGGAAATGGTTCGGGCCCGCAGTTCCTTACGCATACGTCTCGCCAGTCTGCCATCCGTGCGGCCGAACGTCAATCACGGTCTGTCTCCTCACTCGGCCCCGAGGCGTCGCGCATGAGAGGATTGGCCCGTGCGTAGAGCTGTGAAGCGGGCAGTCGGGGCCGGTGTCATCGCCGGCATGGGATACGCGGTGTGGCGGGCGTGGAAGGCACAGATGCCCGACCGCACCGGCGACGTGTCGTGGGAAACGGCACCGTTCCCGTTCCCACCGGTGCCGCGCCCCGCACCGAGCGCAGCCCGACCCGCCGAGGTCACGAAGGCAGCGACGCAAGTCGCAGTCTGCGTCGACCCGATCGAAGGCGGCGCGTGCCCGACCTCGCATCCGGTGAAGGCGAAGACGTCGAGCGGGATCTTCCACGTGCCCGGCGGCGCGAACTACGAACGCACCAAGGCCGATCGCTGCTACGTCGACGCGGACGCGGCCGAAGCCGACGGCCTTCGGCCCTCAAAGCACTAACTCAATCGAGGTCGAACGCGCGGGCCGACTGCACGCCCGGCTGCGCGGTGATGCGCTCGACGATCTCGGCCGGCACGCGCGTGTCGGTGGCCAATGCCATCAACGCCGCCGCGCCACTCGGACTGCGGCCGACGTCCATGTCGGAGATGTTGATGCCGGCTTCGCCGAGCAGGGTGGTAACGCGCCCGATCACGCCGGGAACGTCTTCGTTGTGCACGACGAGCATGTTGCGCGACGGCGGGAGGTCGACGATGTGTTCGTCGATACCGACGATGCGCGGTGCTTCCTGTTTGCCGAACAGCGTGCCCGCGACGTGCGTGCCCTGGTCGCCGCGCACGGAGACGAGGTTGACGTAGTCGCGCGCGTCCGACGAGGTCGTCTCGCGCACGGTGATGCCGCGCTGCTCCGCAAGCTGCGGCGCGTTCACGAACGACACGGGTTCGTCGACGACCTTGCCGAGCAAGCCCTTCAGCACGGAGAGCGTGAGGACACGGCAGTCGTAGTCGGCGATGTCACCTTCGAAGGTGATCTCGAGCACTTTCGGCGCGCCGCCGGCCATGCCCGTGAAGAATCGGCCCAGTCGTTCCGCCAGCGCCATGAACGGCCGCACCGTCTCCGAAGCCTCCGACGCGTTGACGTTGACAGCGAACGGAACGAAGTCGCCCCGCAACGCGAGGATCACCTGTTCGGCAATCGTGATGCCGGCCTTGTCCTGGGCCTCGCTCGTCGACGCGCCGAGGTGCGGCGTGACCACCACCGAATCGAGCTCGAACAACGGCGACTCGGTCGTCGGCTCCTTCGCGAACGTGTCGATCGCGGCGCCGCCCAGCAGACCGGAGCGGATCGCGTCGGCCAGGGCATCCTCGTCGACGATGCCACCCCGGCCCGCGTTGATGAGCCGCATGCCCGGCTTGGCCTTGGCGAGCACGGCCGCGTTGATGAGCCCGACCGTCTCGGGCGTCTTCGTCGCGTGCACCGTCACGAAGTCGGACTGGGCGACGAGATCCTCGATGGTCGCAACCAGTGAGACACCGATCTGGCGGGCCCGATCGGGGTTCACGTACGGGTCGTGCGCGATGAGGCGCATCCCGAACGCGTTGGCCCGCTGCGCGACGAGTACGCCGACGCGGCCCAAGCCGATGATGCCGAGCGTCTTGCCGTGCAGCTCGACGCCCTCCCACCGCGACCGGTTCCACTTACCGGCGCTCAAGTCGTTGTGCGCCTGCGGCACGTTGCGCGCCTGCGCCAGCAGCAACGCCATCGTGTGCTCGGCCGCCGAGAGAATGTTCGACTGCGGCGCGTTCACGACCATGACGCCGCGACGCGTGGCTTCGGCGACGTCGACGTTGTCGAGTCCGATACCGGCGCGGCCGACCACCACGAGGTCGCGGCCGGCGTCGAGCACCTCACCGGTCACTTGCGTCGCGCTGCGGATGACGAGCGCGGCCGCGCCCTTGACTGCGTCGAGCAGTTGGTCGGGCGTGAGCGACGTCTGCACGTCGACGTCGAGCCCGGCGGCCTGCATCGCTGCGATTCCCCGCGCGGCAAGCGGTTCGGCAACGAGAACGCGGTGAGTCATCGCTCAGCAGGGTAGACGGCCCCAGGGATCAGACCCGGACTCGATTATCGGTCCTCCGTGCGCACGATCCCCGTGGGCACTGTCGACAACACACTGCGGTTCGAGAACGACAGGTACCTCTTCTACGTGCCGATGTACCAGATGGACAACGGCGACTGCCACGCGGCCATCGGCACCTGGATGTTGAAGTAAGCGCGAGCCGCCTCAGCTGAGGATGTCCGCGATGCGGCGGACGCCTTCGCCGAGGTCGTCGTCGCCGAGCGCGAACGACAGGCGCGCGTAGCCGGGGGCGCCGAACGCCTCGCCGGGCACGATCGCGACCTTGGCCACGTCGAGCAGGATCTCGCATAATTCCAACGTGTCGTTGGGGGTGCGCCCACCGATTTCGCGGCCGAGGACGCCTTCGAACGACGGGAAGCAGTAGAACGCGCCTTGCGGTTCGAGGCATGTGACGCCGGGGATGTTCGACAGCATCTCGTACATCATCCGGCCCCGGCGCGCGAACGCGTCGCGCATGCGGGCGACCGCTTCGAGGTCGCCCCGCACCGCCGCGAGTGCCGCGGCCTGCGCGACGTTCGAGACGTTCGACGTCGAGTGTGACTGCAGGTTCGTCGCGGCACCGATGACGTCGCGCGGGCCGATCATCCACCCGACCCGCCAGCCGGTCATCGCGTACGTCTTCGCGACACCGTTCAGCACCACGCATCGGTCGGCGATCTCGGGCACGAGGGTCGGGATCGACGAGAACACGTGACCGTCGTACGTCAGGTGCTCGTAGATCTCGTCGGTGACGACCCAGATGTCGTGTTCCGCGGCCCAGCGACCGATCGCCTCGACCTCGTCGGGCGGATACACCGCGCCGGTCGGGTTGCTCGGCGACACGAACAGCAACACCTTCGTGCGGTTGGTACGCGCCGCTTCGAGTTGGTCGACCGTGACGCGGAACCCCGCCAGTTCGGTTGTCGGCAGCACGACCGGAACGCCGCCGCCGAGCGTGATGCACTCGGGGTACGACGTCCAGTAGGGCGCGGGGAGCAACACCTCGTCACCCGGATCGCACAGCACCTGGAACGTGTTGTAGACCGCGTGCTTCCCCCCGTTGGTCACGAGTACCTGCTCCGGCGCGCAGTCGTACCCGGAGTCGCGCTTGGTCTTGTGCGCGATCGCCTCCCGCAGTTCGGGCAGACCCGGGGTGGGCGTGTACCGGTGAAAGCGGGGGTCGCGGGCGGCGGCGACCGCGGCCTCCACGATGTGGTCGGGGGTCGGGAAGTCAGGCTCCCCCGCCCCGAACCCGATGACGTTCTCGCCCGCCGCCTTCAGGGCCTTGGCCTTGGCGTCGACGGCGAGCGTCGCCGATTCCTTGATCGCGCCGATGCGTGCCGAGATGCGTGCCGAGATGCGTGCCACGCATCCATGGTGGCAGATGGCGTCCCGAATTTCGGACTGGTTTCCTCTATCTTGGCGGGCGCATGCGCTGTTCCGGTCGGTTCGCGGTGCGCGCCGTGCTCACCACCCTTCTCACCGCGGGCTCCCTCGCGCTCCCGGCGGGCGCCGCCACGCGCCCCCAGCAAGCCCAATCACCCCCGCCCAAGGCGCTGATCCTGGTCAACGCCGAGACGGGTGAGGTCCTGATCGCCGACAAGGAGCACGATCCGCTCCCGGTCGCGAGCCTGGCCAAGGTGATGACTGCCGTGACCGCGGTCGAGCGCCTGCCCGTCGACGCGACCATCACCGTCAGCGAACTGGCCGCGGCCCAGCCCGCGAGCCGCATCAACATGGTCGCCGGCCAACAGTGGCGGTTCCAGGACGCGCTCGCCTCCCTCATGATGGCGTCGGCCAACGATGCCGCGTACGCGATCGCCGAGAACGCGGGCACGAGCCTCGACGGCTTCGCGGCCGCGATGGCCGAGACCGGCGAACGGCTCGGCATGGACGACAGCACGTTCGCCGACCCGGCCGGGTTCGACGACGAAGCGTCGTTCGGCGGCGGGCCGCGCATGAGCGCGTTCGACGTCGCGATCGCGACGCGCAACGCGCAGGCAGTCCCGGAGATCGCAACCCTCGCCGCGACCGAAACGCTCGACTTCGTCGACCCGACGGGCGCGAATCGCAACCTCGTCAACCACAACAAGATGCTCCCGAACAACACGCGTACCTACGAGGGCGCGACCGGTTTCAAGACCGGGTACACCGACCAGGCGGGCAACACGTTCGTCGGTACCGCGGAACGCAACGGCTGTTCGTTGATCGCCGTCGTGCTCGGTACCTACGACACGTACGGCTGGGCGGGGCAGCTCATGGACCAGGGCTTCGCGATGAACTGCCAGGCCGAAGGCGACACCGCCGAACGACTCCCCGACGTCGCGGTGTGGACGTACGCGCAGCGCGTGGACGACCAGCGCGGCTTCATCGCCCTGGCCCGCGGCCCCAACCCCACGACGACGACGAGCACCGTACCCACGACGTCGGACCTCGCGGCCGCGGCACCGGCTGTCACAGCCGAGGACGACGAGTCCGGGGGGAGCGGCGGTAGTGGCGGAGGCGGGGGGCTGTTCTCGGTGCGCAATGTCGCGCTCGTGGCGCCGGCCGGTCTGGTCGCCGCGTTCTTCGTGCGCCGGCGGACCGTGAAGCGCCGACGAGCGAGTCGCCTCGCGGCTCGGCGCACCCGGTCGGCGCGCATGCGCAGCGGCGGACTCACCGTCATCGACGGCCGCTACCGCACCGGAACCCGCGTCGGGCCACCCCTCGAATCGCACGTGCGCGTGCAACGCGTCGAGGAGTAGCCCTCGGTCGTCATCAGGACCTGACCTCCTACCAGGGCATGGCGACGCCACCGTTGGGGCGTTCGATCTGCCCGGTGACGAAGCTCGCGATCTCTGACACGAGATACAGGAACGAGTTGGCGACGTCCTGCGCCTCGCCGGCCCGGTTGAGCGGCGCCATCGCGCTGGCCCGCTTGTGGTACATGTCGAGCTTCTCCTGCACGATCTCGCCCTTCTCGTCGACGAAGTTGTGCCGCGAGAAGTTCGTCAAGATCATGCCGGGGGCGATCGCATTGACCCGGATGCCCTGACGCCCGACCTCGGTGGCGAGGGTCTTCGTGAGCTGCGCGACCGCGGCCTTCGTCATCGCGTAACACGCAAGCGTCGGCGCAGGAGTGTCGATGGCACCCGACGAGATGTTCACGATGTTGCCCGAGCCTTGCGGGATCATGTGCCGGATCGCAGCCTGGCACCCGTAGAACACGCTCTTGAGGTTGATGGCGAGGATGCGCTCGAACTCTTCGTCGGTGCACTCCGCGACGAGCTTGTTGTGGGGCACACCCGCAATGTTGCCCATGATGTCGAGCCGGCCGTGCTGGGCCGCGGCGCCGTCGACAAGCGCGTCGATCTCGTCGCGCCGGGTCACGTCGGTGCGCTGGACGCTCGCGGTGCCACCGCCCGCAATGATTTCCTCGGCCGTCAGCTTGGCCGCCGTTTCGTCGATGTCGCCGCCGACGATCGTCGCACCGTGTCCGGCCAACGTCAGCGCCGTCGCCTTGCCGATACCGCTGCCCACACCCGTGAGCACGGCGACTTTGCCGGAGAGATCGAAGTAATCCGTCATGACTCGCAATCTAGGCTGACGCCCGTGAAGCTCGCGGGCGCGACATTCACCAAGACCCCCGAAAGATTGCTGGACCGGGTCGACGACATCGACGGCCGCGTGATCGGCGTGGCCCGCTTGTCGTGACGAGATGACCGGGCACATCGGCGTGATCACGCGCGCCGACCGACGGGGCCGGGGTCTCGCCGGGGTCGCGGCCGGCGCGGCAGCGCGCGAATGCCTCGACCGCGGCCTGCTCCCGCAGTGGCGGGCCCGCGTCGGCAACGACGCGTCACAGCGCGTCGCCGAGCGACTGGGCTTCGTCACCCTGGGCGTGCAAATCTTCATACGGTCTCGGGAGCTTCCATCCCCCACAATGGAGCCGTGACCGAGCTACTCGCGATCGGCCTCGTCGCAATCGGGTCGCGGATCGAGAACGTGAACCTGTTCGCGTACCTCGCCGCGTTCGGCGGCGGGGTGATCTCGTTCCTCTCGCCGTGCGTGCTGCCGATCGTCCCCGCGTACTTGTCGATCGTGACCGGCCTCGACCTCGCCGAGATCGAAGCCGGCGCACGCGCCCAACGCCGGCGCATCATCTTCACGACGAGCATGTTCATCGCCGGGTTCGGCTCGGTGTTCGTGTTGCTCGGCGTCGTCGCGTCGAGCGCCGGGCAACTGCTGCGCGACCACCAGGACCTGCTCACGCGCATCTCGGGCACGGTGCTGGTCACGATGTCGATCTACCTGATCGGGTCGCTGTACCTGCGGGCGCCGTGGCTGTACCGGGAGAAACGGTTCCACCCGGAGCTGGGTCGGTTCGGTGTCGCCGCGCCGCTCGTGGCGGGCGCCGCGTTCGGGTTCGGATGGTCGCCGTGCATCGGCCCCGTGCTCGGTTCGATCCTCGGCATCGCCGCGACCGAGGACCGCGTGTGGGCGGGGGCGACGTTGCTCGCGGTCTACACGCTCGGCCTCGGCCTGCCGTTCCTCATCACGGGCCTCGCGCTCGGCCGGGTCAGCGGCGCACTGCGCTGGGTGAAGCAGCACTTCCCGCTGCTCGTCGGTACGTCGGCGGCGATCATGCTCGTGTTCGGGTTGCTGCTGATGTTCGACGGCCTCAGTCGTTTGACGTCGGAGTTCCAGCAAGCGCTCGACGGCACCCCGTTCGAATGGCTGGTCGAGCTGGGTTGAGCATTCGGGTTGCGTCAGCCGTCTTGAGGCGCGGACTCGGGTGTTTCCATCAGCGGCTGGCGGATGAACTCGACCTGGATGTTGTCGGGATCCTTGAAGTAGATCGACTCTTCGATACCCATATCGGGCCCGATGCACTTCACGCCCGCTTCGTCGAGCCGTTGCTTCATCGCCTTGAACGTGTCGGGCGTGACCGAGATCGCGACGTGCTGGATGCCACCAAGCCCTTCGGGTACGGGAACGAGTCCGAGGCCGGGGAAGTCGAAGAACGCGAGCATGTTCTTGTTGCCGATGTCGAAGAAGAAGTGCGACGAGCCCGGGTAGTCGCGGTTCTCGAACAGTTCGACGAGTGGGAACCCGAGCAGGTCTTGGTAGAAGGTGATCGTCTGCTCGACGTCGGAGCAGATGAGCGCGAGGTGATGCACTCCTCCGCCCGTGGACGGGCCCCGGTCGTGGTGCAGGTAGGTGTCGCGCAGCTCGGCGCGGCGTATGGCCAGGGCTTTCTGTTCCGTGGAGTCAGGAGTCGCCATGTAGGCATGATCGCGCGAGCATCCCGCGGATGCGTGTAGGTGTCTCACTACGAAGCGGGTACGGCCCGATGGATGTCCGGGAGGGTGCGCGTCGGATGATCGAGCGGGCGCGGGCGGCGGCCGCCGCCGGGCTCGACAGCCTGTTCGTCGGCGATCACCACAACGTGCCGGTGCCGTACTACCAGAACACGCCGATGTTGGGCCGGTTGCTCGCCGAATGGGACGACCGTCCCGCGGGCTGCTTGTTCCTGCTCCCGCTGTGGCACCCGGTGCTGGTCGCGGAACAGATCGGGACGCTCGCGGCAATCGCACAGGGCCCATTCATCATGCAGTGCGCGCTCGGCGGGGGCGCGGAGCAGTTCGCGGCGATGGGCGCGTCGTTGAAAACGCGGCCGTCGCGCTTCGAAGCCGCGATCGACGTCATCCGCCGCCTCAGCGCGGGCGAAACCGTCAACACCGAAACGCCGTGGAAGATCGAGAACGCCCGCATCGCGCCGACCCCGCCCGAACCACTTTCAATCTGGATCGGCGCCGCAGCCCCGCCCGCCATCGACCGCGCCGCCCGTCTCGGCGATGCGTACTTGGTCGGCCCCGAAGCAACCCCCGACCAGGCGAAGGGTTTGATCGACGAGTACCGCGCCGCGTGCGAACGTCACGGCAAGTCCCCGACGACGATCGCGATCCGACGAGACGTCCACATA
>Ga0163150_10005078_pt1 | contig 17154 bp, 16 predicted proteins | sample OliLakLV19P2IB_FD_148628 | JGI IMG/M metagenome (GOLD analysis project Ga0163150, IMG submission 148628) | Freshwater microbial mat bacterial communities from Lake Vanda, McMurdo Dry Valleys, Antarctica - Oligotrophic Lake LV.19.P2.IB | ecosystem: Environmental > Aquatic > Freshwater > Lake >...
GTCTCATACACCCCGCGTGACTTCATTCCCACAAACCTGTTTTCAACCATGTCCACCCGGCCAACACCATTTCGTCCGGCAATGGTATTCAACGCCGCCATGAGCGCGGCAGGCGACAACCGCTCGCCATTCACGGCGACCGGTACGCCCTGCTCAAATTCAACTTCAACATACGTCGCCTCATCTGGAGCCTTCATCGGATCCGCGGTCAGGAGAAACATATCCGCGGGTGGCTCTGCCCAAGGGTCCTCGAGAATACCCCCTTCAAACGAAATATGCAGCAGGTTACGGTCCGACGAGTATGGCTTCGCCGCGGTCACCGGCACCGGAATGTCATGTTTCTTGGCGTACTCGATCAGTTTCGTGCGGCTCGTCAGGTCCCACTCGCGCCACGGCGCGATGATGGTTACATTCGGTTCAAGCGCGTAGTACGTTAATTCAAAGCGTACCTGGTCATTGCCCTTGCCGGTCGAGCCGTGGGATACCGCATCCGCCTTTTCCTTGCGCAACACATCGATCTGCGCCTTGGCAATCAACGGCCGGGCAACACTTGTTCCCATGAGATACCAACCCTCGTACATCGCGTTGGCCTGCAACATCGGAAACACAAAGTCCCGCGCAAATTCTTCGCGCAGATCTTCGCAATACACCGCGCACGCCCCGGTCTTCTTTGCTTTCTCGACCGCCTCAGTCGTCTCTTCCATCTGGCCAATGTCCGCGATAAACGCGACAACGTCCGACTTATACGTTTCTTGAAGCCATTTCAGAATGACCGATGTATCGAGTCCGCCCGAGTACGCCAACACTATTTTCTTTGCGTTCGATCCCATGTCCAAATTTACCTTTCTACCAACCCTTCTGATCGCGCAACACCGTGATATGAGCGAGATGATGTCTGCAATGCCAAGCGTACATCGCCATCGTGCTGTCCAGCCGGACTTTGCCGCGTTCGGGATGATTAAATGTTCGCTCCCATTCCGTCAGCGTGAACGCGCGCACCAACATGACCCATCGCTCATGAATACCTTCAAGTAGACGCAGGGAAACCTCAACATCCGCCGCCTTCCCGTCGATCAATTCCGCCCAACGGTCTTCTGCATACGGCTTAATCGTTGGGTTCTCTTCCGTCAGCGCCAACTTGTAGCGCACGAAACTGTTCATATGGCTGTCGGCCATATGGTGAACGACCTGCCGAACCGTCCAACCTCCATCCCGATACGGCGTGTCCAACTGAGCGGAACTCAACCCTGCGACTGCACCGCGAAACGCCGATGGCGCCGATGCGATGGTATCGATATATTCGTCCAATAACCGCGGCGTAATTTCACCGGGAGAGCTAAATTCTCCTACAGGAAATCGCGGATCGCCCATCAAGAAAACCTTTCACATGTCATCCGGGAGACTGTCCCGACTCCGACCGGGGACTGTCCCGAATCCGCCCTAAGTAAACGCGCCATTCTCAAAGGACTTCCTAGCGGATTCGGGGGCTGTCCCCTTCCCACTCCCGTCCTACCTCGCCGCACCGGCATTGTTTTCGATCAACTTCACCAAGATCGCCTTCTGCGCGTGCAGCCGGTTCTCCGCTTCGTCAAACACGATAGACTGTGGACCGTCCATCACTTCATCCGTGACTTCCAGTCCGCGCTTCGCGGGCAAACAGTGCAGGAACACCGCATCCGGTTTTGCCTGCGACATCAGCTTCGCGTTCACCTGAAACGGCGCAAAGATTTTTTTGCGCGCGCTGGTCTCGTCTTCCTGGCCCATGCTTGCCCAGACATCCGTATACAGCGCATCCGCGTCCCGCACGCCAGCTTCAATATCGTGCGTCACGACTATCTCGCCCTTTGCTTCACGCTTGGCGAACGCAACAATTTCAGGATCAGGTTCGTATCCCTTCGGACATACCACCGTCACGTTCAAGGGTACGCGCGCCGCAAAGTTCAACCACGACGCGCACACATTGTTTCCATCGCCCACAAACGCCAATTTCAAATTGCCAAGGTCGCCGCGATGCTCGCGCAAGGTCTGCGCGTCCGCCAACACCTGGCACGGATGCAGCTTGTCCGTCAACGCATTCACCACCGGCACCCGCGCATGCGCCGCGAGATCCACAACCGCCTCATGGCTGAAGGTGCGCGCGATGATACCGTCCACCCAACGTTCGAGGTTGCGCGCAACATCCGGCACGGATTCCCGTTCCCCCAGCCGAATCTGGCCCGACTCGAGCACAATGCCGTGGCCGCCGAGCTGGAATATCCCTGCTTCGAACGTGACCCGTGTGCGCAAGCTGGGCTTCTCGAATATCAGTGCGAAGGTCTTGCCTTCAAGTGGTTTCGATTCCACTCCCGCCCGGTGCTCCCGTTTGAGCCGGTCCGACAATTCGAGCAACCCGAGTATGTCATCCGTGGTGAGTTCGGCCAGGGAAATGAAATCGAGAAACATCGTTAAGCTCCAAGCACGCGGTCAAGCGTCGCAATTACATGATCGACCTGATCCGTCGTTACGATCAGTGGCGGCACAAACCGCAGCACATTCGGGCCCGCGGGCCCGCACACGATCCGCGCTTCCAACATTTTCGCAATGATCGGCCCAGCCGGTTCGTCCAATTCCACTCCAATCATCAGCCCCTTGCCGCGGACCTCCTTGATTTTCGAGTGCTTTGATTTCAATTCGGACAACTTATCGAAGAAATGCGCGCTTACCTTTTTCACGCCGTCGAGAAATCCTGGTGCAATCATTTCTTCGAGAGTAGCCACTGCCGCGGCAGCGCAAACAGGATTACCGCCAAATGTTGATGCATGCGACCCGACGCTGAATCCGCTGGCGACCTCCTCCGTGCAGCCCATTGCGCCAATCGGCATCCCGTTGGCCAATGCCTTGGCCAGCGCAATAATATCGGGTTGTATGCCGTACTGTTCATGGGCAAACAACGTGCCCGTCCTGCCCATGCCGCATTGGATTTCATCGAGTATGAGCAGCACCCTCTTCGCGTCGCACAATGCGCGCACCGCCTTGAGGTAATCCGCGTCCACCACGCGAATGCCACCTTCCCCCTGCACCGGTTCCAACAAAACGGCCCCAACCTCGGGGGTCAGGGCCTTCTTCAATGCCTCAATGTCGTTGAACGGTACATGCGTAATACCCGGCAGCAGCGGCGCAAATCCGTCCTGATACTTGGGCTGGCCCGTCGCCGTGATCGTCGCCAGCGTCCGCCCATGGAACGACTGGTTCATCGCGACAATCGTGGGCTTTGGCGTTCCCTTTTGCGCCCAATACCGCCGCGAAAGTTTGATCGACGCCTCGATTGCCGTCGCGCCACAATTGCTAAAAAACCATTTGTCGGCGAAGGAATGTTTCGTAAGTAGCGCGGCGAGTTCCGCGCAAGGCTGGGTGAGGAAAAGGTTCGAGACGTGGACAAGTGTCGCCGCTTGTTTGGCGATGGCATCGGTTACCTTCGGATGACAATGCCCAAGTGCCGTCACCGCAATTCCGCCAAAAAAATCGAGGTACTCGTTCCCCTCGGCGTCCCACAACGACGTGCCTTTCCCCCGCACAAATGCGAGGTTTCGCAGTCCATACGTATTGATGATGTGAGATTCGGTTAGCGATTTAATTTCAACAGTTTTCATGGCGTCCTCCCGGGCTGTGCGTGCAACGCAGTTATGCTATTGTGAAGCCTATGCGCACCCCCGCGGATTCTTCGTCAAAATAACACGAGCGCGTTCTTCCCCGAACGCGCCCGACAAACGCCGTGGCGGCGAAACTTCAGTCTTTCTTCGTACTCTTCGGCTTTTCCGATGCCGCGGCTTTGCTTTCCGTCTTTGCTTCCGATTTAGGAGCCGGTTTGGCTTCCGGCTTAGCTTCGGATTTACTTTCTGACTTCGCTTCAGACGCCCCCTCGGATTTGCCTTCAGACTTCGCCCCCGAGTCGCCCTTGGCCTCGCTACCCGTCTTGGTCTTGTAGTCAGTTTCGTAAAAACCCGAACCCTTGAAAATAATGCCCGAACCCGTCCCCAGCATGCGCTTCACCCGTCCACTCCCGCACGCGCCGCATTTCACTTTGGGCGTCGCGGACATCGAGTGATAAACCAATGTGGGGGTGTCGCATTTCTGACACTGATATGTGTACGTTGGCATGGGTAGCGCCGATTCCTCTATAGGCTGAAAACAACCCAATATTACGGTTGCCTCGAAACCTTGAAGTATATCAATGAACGATACCGAATGCAAAGGTTTGGCCCCGGATTCAACCCGCGAAACAGCACCCACGCCCGCTTAAAACATTGACAATTCACCGGTTGCCCGCCACCATGTGCGCCGACGTGGATACACCGCAACAACTACAGAATCTGCCCCCGCTTACCGAGAGCGGCGCCGTCGCCATAGCCATCTTCATCGGCACGCTCTACTGCTTCCTGGGTTACCGTACGCTGAAGTTCATCATCTGCCTCACCGGCTTCATCCTCGCGGGCGGAATGGCGGCGATGCTCGGCGCATATTTTGGCCAGGGGAACTACATGATCGTGGGAATTGCAGGAATCCTTGGCGGACTCTGCGGCGCCGCCGCGCTCATCTTCCTCTACAAACTCGGCCTCTTCATGCTCGGCCTGTTTGCTACCGCGCTCGCCGCGCACATCTTCCTGCTCGGACGCCCGGAATCCTGGATTGTCTTTGCCATACTTGGCGCTGGGGTAGTCGGTGGACTCCTCGCAGTCGCCATGGAAAAACTCATCGTGATTCTCGCCACCGCCGCTATCGGCGCGTGGTTTACCGTTTGCGGACTGGGTTACTTTCTCGTCGGTCCCAAATTTCTCGACATCATGCAGGAACCCTTGGTATTCGGCGCGGACCGCGCAATCGTCGCCGGATGCTGGGCCACACTCGCATTTGCCGGCGCACTCGCGCAGTTCGCCACAAACCGCGTCAAACGCGAGGTCGTAGTGAAAGCCGGGTAGTAAAGGAAAGCAGGAGATTCTTCATGCCGCAATACGTTCACCGCGCGCGGGTCACGACCGCGGCAATCACCTGCGTCATCCTGCTCGCGCTCACGATATGTGCGTGGGTTGTCGTTCGCTCAGCGCTTCAATACCGTGCCAACTACGCCGGAGACCTCACTTTCGTCGGGAGTGCCGACGGCCTCGACACACGCTACGTCCGCCTTTTCATCTGGAAACCGCCGGACTATACGGACGGCCTGCCAGCGATGTCCGTATATATCGATGGCGCGGCGTATTCCCTCGACACGCTCACAACCGGCATTGTGAAAACTTTGGGCGGAACTGCTGGCGAAGGCGCGCTATGGGATGCGGCGGGAAACGTCCTCCAATACAGGTTCGAGCACGACCGACTTACGTATTTTTCCATCTACCCAACCGGACGCGCGCCAACTCCGGCACCTGTTCCAAATCTGGGATCGAATATCCGCACTGGCACGTTCCAAATCTCCGTAAACGGCGGCGCTCCATTTTCCTTGCCCGTAAGCGGAGTCGATCTCGAAAAGTATTGCGGTCCCCCAGCATCCATCACCCGCAACATCGCCAATTGAAAAAATACAAAAGCGCCCAGGGCGCTTACGCCGGGCGCTTCTGGTTGATCACATCACCTAATTCGTGATGGCAAATTTTCCATCGCTTTGATCGAAGAATTCGGGAAACGAGGTGGAAATGATCACGAGTTTGTAGTTCCACCGCGCGCGAAGGTCCACCGGAATCCTCCAACGGTGCGCGCCATCATTCACGGTCGTCGCTATTGAAAGCGCGCGCTCGTTGCGCCGCCACAATTCGATCTTGACCTTGACCCCCGTATACCCGTCGCTTGCCCACGCGATCTCGACTTCCTCGCCCTTCACAAACTCTTCGCCGCCGTTGGGTGCAACCACCGTGAGCATCGCGTCCGGATCATACTCGTCGAAACCAATATCGAATTCGTTACCCGTCCCATTCGCGCCGGCATTCGAGACGTCCGCAGGCCGCGCAAACCCGTCGATATCAATGTCTGTCGCGCTGTCGCGCGTGCCTGTGTCTATCGCGGGCGATCCGAGGCGAATATGGTAATCATCCTTGTCGGCATCGGCGAACAGGGGGTTCCCGTCGAGATTGCTCGATGCTTCATCCAGCACCGAATTCATCCCGCCATTGCCGGTCGCCGACGCGATCGTTTGCGATCCCTCGTTCAGATACGCACCCTCGGAATTGAAATCGAAAAGACAGTTCTTCACCTCCGGATCGGCCGTTGAATCGTTTTCGAAAACCGCGTGGCCCCGGTTCCGCGAAAATATCGTGTTCACGATCTCGCCTGTGGAGTCGTGCATGAACACGCCGGCGCCGTTGCCATTCGTCTTGTTCCTGACGATCGTGCAATTGGAAATCTCGACATCGTCCTGAAATGTAAAGCTCAAGGCCCCACCCTGCGTCGTTGCGGAATTGTTCGCAAACAGACAGTTCTCGAAGTCCGCGCCGGTGCCCTCGTGGCATTCCACGCCACCACCGTATGGGCCGTCGTTGCCGATGAACACGCACTCATTAAACTGGACGCTAGACTCGTATCCGCTGGCGGCGCCGCCAATTAGGTTTGCCGTGTTGCCCCGGAATACACTCCCTGTAACTTTCAGCAGTCCCTCATGGACCTTTACGCCTCCACCTTCTTCGGCAAAATTGTTGCGAAACACGCAATTCTGAATCTTCGCACTCGCTCCAAGTACATTCACGCCGCCGCCGTATCCCTCGATTTCGTTGCGCGAAAAGTCGCAAGCGCGAATCTCTACCTCCCCTGAGCCATTCACGCGAATCGCCCCGCCTTTGGCGTAACCGTCGCCCGCGCCCACGCATCCCGTCAACGTGAAACCATCAATCTCAACATCGTCGACACCGTCGACGACGAAAATGCTTCCCGCAACACCATCACCATCAAGCGTCGTGACAAATCGCGTCGGATCGCGATCCACAACGAGTCCTTTCGAGGGGTCCGGAAAACCTCCCAGAATCTTGACACCCTCGGGCACGCTCGATTCGCTGCCAATGATATATGTCCCTTCCGCAACATAGACCGATTCGCCCGCAGCCACCTGTTCCAGCGCGTCTTCCACGCTCTGAAGCGCGGACGCCCACGAGTCGCCAGTCGTGTCGTCCCCGCTCAATGAAACATGGACCGTTGCACTCGCATAGGAAAAACCACACAAGGACGCCAGTATCGCAACGCGAATTCCAATATCCATGCCCCAATCTCCCCGTTGTGTCGATTCCTACCACCAGATTACAGCATAAGAGCGAATACAATACCGGCGCAACTTGCGATACAAACCCATACTGTCTTGATTCATCCTCCCGTTCCGGAGCACCATACCCCTCATGCCAGTCAGCACATCCGTCCACATCAGCCACTGTCTAAAATACATCATCAACCTCCGCCCCAAGTCGATCCTCGATATCGGTTGCGGGTTCGGCATGTGGGGCTTTCTCTCACGCATGTATCTGGATGTGAGCGAGGAGCGCGTGCAACCGCGCGACTGGAAACTGCACGTGGACGGCATCGAACTATTCGAGCCCTATATCCAGTCGCACCAGCGCGCGCTATACTCGAACATCATTATTGGCGACATCCGCGAACTCGCGCCGAAGGTCGATAACTACGAGCTAATCATCGCTGGCGATGTCATCGAGCATCTCGACAAGGACGATGGCGAAACAGTTATCGAGCATCTTTACGAAAAGGCGACGCGCGCGCTACTTGTGAATATCCCCCTCGGCGAAGGTTGGGAACATCCCGAACGCCACGGCAACCCCGGCGAACTCCACCGCAGCCAGTGGTATCCGGAAGATTTTCATCCGTACCCCTCCATCGCGGAATCGTTCACGCTACCGGCAGGGGCGTACGGAAGTTTTTTCTGCCCAAAGGGATGCCCCAACGAAGACCGCGCCGTCGGATTGATGAGTCTCGCCGACCGCCGGCGCGCGGAAGGCCGCATGGAACACGCGCTGAAGTATGCGCGTAAAGCGCATGAGATAGACCCTTCGAGCCAGGACGCCGCAATTTTTCTCGTGGACCTTCTGTTGCAGTCCAAATCTACCGATGAAGCCGTGGACATCCTGCAAAACGCTATCGATCGCGATGCCGCATTTCATTACGCCTACGTCGCGCTCGCAAAAATACTGCGCGCGATGAATCGCGCCGACGAAGCGAAAAATCTCTCCCAACGCCTCCTCGCGCAACCCGGCGTCAGCACCGAACTGCGCGCCCAAGCCGAATCGCTATCGGCGTAAGTTTTAGGGGACTGTCACCGGCAACGCGTTTTGGTTGCCGGTGGCTGTCCCCGAACCCACGCGATGAGCACAAAAAGTCAATGTCGATTACGATGACGAGCACGACCACGATTACGAACCGTTACCCGAAACCCGATACCGATAATTCCATCTTCGATTCGGCGCGCTGTCCCCATTGAGCCCCAACTCCGAAACATCGCCAAAGCCTTGAATATTATCCGCCCAATGAAAATCAAACGTGGGCCTTCCGGACGTCATTGCAACCATCGCGCGGGGAACGCTCACCTCCATCCCATTTCCGTTCACACGATATCTGGCATTGCCCACAGTCGTCCATACACCCTCTTGCCAGGACTTCACCGTTGTCTCTTGTTCACTCCGCGTCTCAAGGTTTATGACATAGTCGTAACCCAACCACCCGGTGCTCGCATTTTGATCGTGATCGATAAGAAGCAGCATCCAGTTTGTGTCGGTGTGCGGCGAGATCGGAGCAACCGTTTGCACAAAAAAATACAGACTCTCATTGTCATAGCCCGCCTTTGAAATAACAATATCGTTGCGGCCTGTGTCGTTCTTGTACAGCACGTTTCCGTAGCCGGTGTGTTCGCGGTGCGTTACGTCGCCGATGGTGTCGCGGTATTCGGGCAAAACATTCGCCCAATCGTCGAAAGCACCATCCACCGCAATCGCGTTGGGACCTGCGGCCGTGGGACGCTCCCTGACACCTTTGAATTTCCGCACCCAGCTTGCCAACTGGTAGTAGTAATTATCCGTATGCCCGCCGCGCATGGGTTCACAGTCGCGGCTGTATTCGCGCGTGTACTGATCCACGAACAACCCGCCCTTGTAATACGCGTCGGCGTCGGTATATTTGCTCCATTCCGTGTAGCGGCCCGCCGTCCATTCGTTCCACCCCGTCACGAAGATGAACGCGGGGTCCAACTCCAGCGCGCGTGTCCATTGCTCGTCGAAATTCAAACCGAGATTCACCGCTTCCGGGCGCAGGTCTTTCGCGCCGTTGTGCCAACTGCGCCCCATCGCGCCAGCCTTGTGACTCATCGGCGCGGGACCGGGCGTATTCGGCAACGCGTTCTGTGCAACACCCACGCTGACCTGTTCCACTTCTCCCCTGCTGTTCTTGAACGCGTGCTGCGGATGCACCTCGAGCCAACTCCATTGATCGGGTCCACTCGGCCCAAGCCAGTAATCTGGCATGGGACATCGAAACGTGAAGAAGTCGCGCATCGCCGGGTCTTTAACGTGCTCGAGGTTCGCGAGCAATAGTGGCTTGCCTTCCCACGCGAACCAGAGGTCTTTCCACAAACCGGGTTGGTAGAGGTCCTGCCAAATCCGATCCACTACCGGCGTGGGATCGCCAAACGGCGTAATAAACGCAATTGCTGGCGTCCGCGCGCCCTCGGCGCGCATAGCCGTATACTCGCGGCACAACGCCTCGTACTCGTCCTTCCACGTATGCGGCGGATTCGTCGTGTCGAAGAACACGACGTCGATCCCCGCATCGGACAACATGCTCGCGTGCTTCCGGATCACAAACGGATCGGTCGTCGTGTAATACCCAAGCTCCGGCTCACCCCAATGGTGCGGCGCGCCATTGTTCGGCCATTCAATCGCTGGCAAATCGCCCGCCGCCGCGATGATCTTCGTGTTATCGTTCGGCCCGCCCGGGTTGGGCACGTGCCACGTCCAATAAAAAATGCCCACCCACTTTCCTGCTTTTACCGGACCAGCCTCCGCGATATCCGGCTGAGAGCGCCCCGCGGAATCGGTGGCAACCCAGGTGTCGGCATACGTGTCGGAGCCGGTGTAGGGCCTGCCTGCATATACGTCAGCGAATCCCACTTGGATCACAAAGAAAGTTGTCATCATCCAGAAAGGCATTTGAACTGGAATGTGCTGACAAACCGTTTTGATGTAACGCTCACGCATTGAACGACCGCACGTCAGCCATTTTTTGCGCTCCACTTTAAGTTCAGTTTCTTTCGGTTTTGCGCACAATCGCGCAAATACAGGTTGATGAGGTTTTGATAGGGCATGCCCAAATCCCCGGCGAGCGACTTGAAATATGCGACGGTCGTTTTGTCCAGCCTAATGGTGATCGGTTGTTTGAGGCGTTTGAGGTAGGGATTCCTTTCGCCTTTCATTTTCGAGAAGTCGTAGTGGTCCCTCATAAGATTGCACTCCAATAGTCGTGGTTTTCTCTTTTGTTCGCCTTGCGGGCGGAAATGATGCGGATAACAGAGTCGTTCGCGCGAAAGCAATGGCAAACGATTAGCACGCGCAGTTTCCAACTCATTCCAAGCATGAGAAAGCGGTCCTCATCTTCCGAATGATCTGGGTCGAAGTACCGGATGGCATTTTCGTCGAGAAAAACTGTTTGCGCTTCATCAAACGTCACACCGTGCTTGCGTTGGTTTGCGCGGTTTTTCGGCTCATCCCATTCGACCTGTACGTCTGGCATACATACAGTGTACATATAAGCCACATCGGCGTCAATGGGCGCTCTACGTCACAAAAAAAATCGGGGTTCGGATTGGGTCGCTACTAAAACTGGCGCACCGAGTTCGACAATTCCTCTCTATCCATACCACGCCCAAAGCAGCAAGCCCCCCAGCGCCAGCGGCACGAGCGCGATGATAAACGCGCCAATACCACCTTTCGCCATGAGTTCAATGTGTTTTTCCTGCGGCGTAGTCGACAGAATTAACGGCTCTTTCCGCGATCCATGCACAATGCGGTTGAGCGTGATTCGCACCGCGCGGTCGTTCAAATCGTCTTCAATCGCTGTCTCGTCCACAATGTCCACAGCGTCCATTTCGTCCATGCCACCCTGAGACGCCCCCTCGAATTCCCCTACATCATCCTCCAAGCCTTCCTCTTCCTCGATTGGTTCCGGTTCCCGAAGCTTTTTCGAAAAAACGCCGAGAACAAAGATCGGATCACCATCATAAATTCGCTCCTCGCGATAACGATATTTCGAGTTCGGCCCCGTGTCGAAATGGACCCATCCGCTGTCGGATTCACCGACCCGCACACGCGGCGGATTGCGATCCTCTGGCTCTTCAACCGCGCCATACCAATCGCTTTTGTCCGTCGGCGTGACGTCCGCGCCGGCGGGATCGACGACGCACACGCCCGATGCGTCGCGCACGAGAAACGGCGCGGCGCTCGTTTCATCACGCACCGTGGTCCAGTTCGTCGACCGAGCGGAATCACTGGTGTTCCTCACCAATTTCTCGATTCGCATGCGATACCAGCAACACGGCGACAACGTCAGCGGCGCTGTCACCGTCTGACCATCGACGGCTTCCGCCTTTCCTTCGAATTCGACATAGCCCGGAATGGCCACCCGAATCGAGCTGGTCTTTGTCCGCTGCACCAGCGCCGCGTGTTGCCGCGCATACACACCTGCATAAACACAGATGCCGGCCATTGCGAGCAGAAACGCGAGCATGATGAGAAAGATTGGGAAAGGTATGGAGTCGATCATGGAGTCCCTTCCGTGTGGCGCGCACAGCTACTTGACGTCCAGAATACACCCGACTGATTTTAAGAAAAAATCGGACAATATTAGCATCGATTAATAACCTTAAAATAATCTCCAGGGGCCGTTTTGTCGATGTCGTGGAGGGAGATGTGCCAGCACGGACGCTGGGGACAGCGCCCCTCCCGCGCTTTCTACGGAAAATGCCTTCGAATTCGGAAGAAACTTGTGTGTGCGCGCAAAGCCCTCCCGCATAACCGGCCAAGGGGTGTCTGCGCTACCCGCTACGCCACCGCAGTCCAAATAGTCCTCCGTCCAAAACCACGTTTTAACAAGAAGACTATTTGGACTGCGGCGGCCCCCAAGGCACCGCTATGGCTGTTTATCACAGTCAGCCTCCCCTTCTTCCCCTGTCCACCCAAAGCCGTCCAGCGCGTCAACATATCAATGTGATCACCAGCTATTACGACCCGCTTTGTAACGGGGGTTAATAATCATCAAAAAATTCCAACACGGTTTATACTGCGTATATTGTTCATCTTCCCATGTTCGTGCTAGCCTTTCGCGCTTTCTGGGCCAGAATACCTTGGTCTAAAACTACGCGTGGGAAATCCAATGGCGATTCTTATTTCGTGTCCTTCGTGTTCCAAACAATTCAGAGTCACTGATCAAGCCGTCGGAAGGACCTGCGCATGCCCGCAGTGTCACGCGACGATAACGGCACTTGGTGATCGCGTGCCCGATTATGATGTTTTCGTCAGCTATTCCAACAAGGATAAACACGTCGCGGACGCGGTGTGTGCGGCGTTGGAGAATCGCCGGATTCGCTGCTGGATTGCGCCAAGGGACGTGCCGGGCGGGGCCCAATGGGGTTCGACGATAATCGATGCCATTTCCGAGTGCCCGGTCATGGTCCTCGTTTTCTCGGCCCATTCCAACCGGTCCAGCCAGGTTCTCCGGGAGGTCGGTACGGCGGTCGAAAACAGCACGATGATTATCCCGTTCCGGATCGATGAATGCCCGATGTCGAAAGATATGCAGTACCTTTTGAAACCGTTGCACTGGCTTGATGCGATGACCCCGCCGCTGGAAGACCATTTGCGGAAACTGGTCAGCCGCGTGCTTTCAGTGGTTAGCGAGCATCAGGAGGTCCCTCAACTTGTAATGCCGATGGACTCGCCTGCTGCGCCGCGGCCGGTTGAAGCAACGGCCACGAACAAGCCGGGAGTTCCAAAAAAATTTCTGTGGGGAGGCATTGCAATTCTCGCCACAATTGCAGTTCTTCTGACATTTTTGTGGCCGCCGGTCCCCGCTGAGGATGTCGCGAAGCATTCCACCGAAGCAGTCACTGCAATTGCGCCTGCCACTGCGCCCGAGCCCGGGGAAGGGCGCGCTTTCAATCTTTCAGACGCAGTGAGTATGGATTTCATTTGGATACCTCCGGGAACGTTCACGATGGGCAGCCCCGAATCGGAACCCAACAGGCTAGAGAACGAGACGCCACATGAAGTCGTTCTCACACAAGGATTCTGGTTTGGCAAGTATGAAGTGACACAATGGCAGTGGGAAGCGATCATGAGTTCCAATCCTTCGAGAAAAATAGGTCCGGATCAACCGGTGGAACAAATAAACTGGTTTGATTGTCAGGAATTCATTGATAAAATCAATGCGGAACGACAGGGCATTTTTCGTTTTCCCACGGAGGCTGAATGGGAGTACGCGAGCCGGGCGGGAACGAATACGGCATACTTTTTTGGAGAGAATTCGGCGGACTTGGGAGCTTATGCCTGGTACGAATCAAACAATCGCGGTAGCCGACATCCTGTCGGACGCAAGTTACCTAACCCGTGGGGTTTGCACGACATTTACGGAAATGTCTGGGAATGGTGCGCAGATGTATATGCAGATTACCCAAGTGGCTCGGTGACGAATCCCGTAGGCCTGGCAACAGGCGGGTCACGCGTTTCGCGTGGCGGCTCCTGGTTTGTGGGCGGCGAATTTTGCAGGTCCGCCAAGCGTGAGGGCACTCCCGAGGATAATCGGCACATCAGCAGAGGTCTGAGATTGGTACGCGCACGATAACGTAGCTTCAATCAATTTGATTTACAGTCCCATCTCGCGCAAAGCTTAAACAATGCAAAAAACTAAATCCTCACGAATCCACGTTACGCGACGATCGTTTTTGAAACGTACAGCAATCGCTGCCGCGCCTATGATCGTGCCCGGTTCCGTCTTCGGTCTCGACGGCACGGTAGCGCCGAGCAACCGGATTACCATTGGCTGCATCGGCGTTGGCGGACAAGGCAGCTCCAATATGGGCGCGTTTTTGGCCCAGGCAGGCGCGCAAGTTGTCGCGGTGTGCGATGTCGATTGCGATCGGCGTGACGGCGCGAAGGCGCACGTCGATGGCCGGTACAGCGACGACGGCTGCATGTCGTACAACGACTACCGTGAGATCATCGCGCGCGACGACATCGACGCGGTGTCCATTGGCACGCCCGACCACTGGCACGCAGTGATTACCTGCGCCGCCGCGCGCGCGGGCAAGGACATCTACTGCGAAAAGCCGTTGTCACTTACCATCGACGAAGGCCGCGCGATGGTGGACACTGTGCGCGCGTATGGGCGTGTGTTGCAGACGGGCACATGGCGGCGTTCGCGGCCGGGTTGCCGGCGCGCATGTGAGCTTGTGCGCAATGGTCGCATTGGAGAATTGAAAACCATCCGCATTGGCGTGCCCCTCGGATTCGCCATTCGCGGCGGCGCGCAGGACGAACTCGAAAAGCCGCAGCCCGTGCCGGAAAAGTTCGATTACGACATGTGGCTCGGGCCCGCGCCGTGGGCGCCGTATGCGCCAGGCCGGTGTCATTTCAATTTCCGATGGATCATGGACTACGGCGAAGGCTACATCTCCGACTGGGGCGCGCATTATTACGACATCGGACAATGGGCGAACGGCACGGACCATACCGGCCCAATCTCGGTTGAAGGCGTCGCGGAATTTCCGCGCACCGGCTTATACGACGGACCAATCAACCACGAGCTCACGTTTACCTATGCCAACGGCGTGAAAATGATCTCGCTTGCGACGGAAGACACCTCGCAATGGGGCATGCGCTACGAAGGCACGGACGGTTGGCTCCACGTCGAAAGTGACACCATTGTTGGCAATCCAAAGTCAGCTATCGAAGCGCCATTTGGCGTCAACGACGTGCGGCTCTACGCAAGTGACGACCATCACGCGAATTTTCTAAAATGCATCGTGACGCGAAATGAAACTGCCGCGCACGCGGAAATCGGTCACCGCTCCGCATCCATCTGCCACCTCGGAAGCATCTGCGCGCAACTCGGCAGACCATTGACCTGGGACCCGCGTGCCGAGCGCTTCGATGATGATCACGCAAACCGCCTGTTATCGCGGCCCATGCGAAGTCCGTGGAGTTTGTACGTTTGAGGTGGCGGAACTGCGAAGCGCAAAGCACTACAGCGTCTACCTAAAACCCCAGGTCATCCATCGCTTTTTGCTGTGCGTCGTCGCGCGACTGGCCGATCCCGCGGGCATCGCTGCGTGCCGCGCTCCCCGCGGCCGAACTTCCCGCGGAACTCATGCTGTTCAACTCGTTGCTGATCGCAATGCCCGTCATCGTTTCACCCAGAACGGGACTGCCCCCGCCCACTCCAACGGGACGCGGCTGACGCCCCTGCTGTGGTGGAGTCTGCGCGAGTGACCCTCCGCCACCCGCCGCAGTGGGCGTGTCGGCCAACGTTCCGGTAGGATCCCAAACCTTGCCGGTCTGATTGTCATACACAAACTTGACGCCATTCACGGTCAGTGGAAGTGTTGGCAGGTAATTCGGCACAAGCGCGTCCAACGTCGGCGGATAATAGCCAACGGTCATGCCGTATTTTGTAATAGCCTGGTTCATTTGCTGAATTTTTTGGCCATTCGAATTTACCGGCGCGCGCACTGCTGCCGCTGGCTGCAACGGCGCATCAAGCAACGAACCCGTCGCCGGATCGTATCCATAGGGCGTACCGTCGGGTTTCGTCGGGATTACCGCCAAATGCTCTGGCACGAGTTCTTCCAGCGACGCAGGGTTTCGCCCGTGTTCCGCCGCAAAAGTCTGGATCGCGTTGTTGACCTCGATTTCCGACTTTGTTCCCTTGGCCTTGTTCAATGCGCGCACCGCCGTCTGCGCTTGCTTGGCCTGCAACTCGCCCTGAATGGCCGTGGAAACCAACACGTCGGCAAGGCACCCGCTGAATGCCACCGCAGCCAACGACGCCATCAAAAGATATGTAAGTACGCGCATGGAGACTCCTCCATTTGGATACTCCAAGTATAGCACATGAGGCTGCGCACGGCGGGTTGATCCAATTGCGCCTAAGGTACTCGCCCACAGGCACTTTTCTCCAAATATCCTCTACCCCAAGGTGGTCCTTCTCCAAACCACGTTTCAACACGAAGCCTATTTGGACTGCGGCGGCCCTCAAAGGCGCCGCTTTGGCTGTTTATCACAGTTGGCCTGCCCTTAACACGCGCGCGCGCACGATGTCGTCGCTTATAAAAAGCCAACGCGGTGTCTACGCTCAGTCCAATTGGCAACCAACGGCCACAATCTACCATTTGTCAGTTTGCTCCGGTGAGGCGAACGAGTCATTCCGCTCCGCCACCGCAGTCCAAATAGTCTCATAGGTCCCATAGGTCCCATCCCCTCCCATTTCCTTCCCCCAAAAATACCCGCGGCGCGGAAGGTTTACTCCCGCGCCGCGGAGGTCAGCGCAATGCCACGAACGTCGCCCCGTTGTTACGACAAGTTGTAGCCGGCTTCGTTATGGCTCGTAACGTCAAGACCTTCGGTTTCCGACGCCTCGTCCACACGCAAGCCGACGATAAGATCGACGACCTTATAGAGAATGAAAGAGACCACGGCGCAATACCCAATCGTTACTCCACACGTGAGCAACTGGATTCCCATTTGCTTCGCAAGGCCAGGGTACGCCGTGAACGTCCCGCCGAGGGCCGGGTTCGCGAAAACACCGGTCAGCAACGCGCCAACAAGACCGCCAATACCGTGAACGCCGAACGCGTCTAGCGCGTCATCATAGCCAAGAGCTCTTTTTAGCGTTGTCGCGCCAAAGAAGCAGACCAGGCCGGCTGCAAACCCGATTGCGATAGCACCCATCGGCCCCGCCGAGCCGGAGGCCGGCGTTATCGCCACGAGGCCGGCAACAGCGCCAGTGATGATACCGAGCGCGCTGGGCTTGCCATGCTTCAACCATTCAATCACCATCCACGTTACCGCGGCCATTGCCGTTGCAATGTGCGTTACCAACATCGCCATGCCGGCCGTACCGTTGGCTGCCAACGCGCTGCCGGCGTTAAACCCGAAC
>Ga0163150_10005081_pt1 | contig 17143 bp, 15 predicted proteins | sample OliLakLV19P2IB_FD_148628 | JGI IMG/M metagenome (GOLD analysis project Ga0163150, IMG submission 148628) | Freshwater microbial mat bacterial communities from Lake Vanda, McMurdo Dry Valleys, Antarctica - Oligotrophic Lake LV.19.P2.IB | ecosystem: Environmental > Aquatic > Freshwater > Lake >...
GCGTGCCCGCGATCGGAACTCCGCCGATCGTGATGTCGTAGACCGTGGGGATGCCGCCGGTCAGCAGCAGGTACGTGTTCGTCGGCGTCCACAGGATCATGCCTGAATACAGCGTGACGCCGACGATGGAGCCCGAGCTCGTGTCGACGATGATCCCGAAGGCCGTCGCGAGGATCGCGGCGCCGCGCACGTCGGAGAGCGGCGCGCCGCCCGGCCTCATGATCTCGGTCGTCGACGAGCCGCCGCCGTACAACGTGAGGAAGGTGCCCTGCGGCGTGAAGCTCAACCAGCCGCCGGCGAGGAAGGAGCCGACGGGCATGCTGGCGATCTGCATCACGCCCGAGTGACCGTTCGGTGCGGCCCCCCCTCCGAGCAGAGTCTGGAACCAGGTGCAAGGCGCGCAATCGCGCGGGAGGGGCACGAACTGCTCGACGAGGTCGGCGCGCGCAGGAGCACTGGCGGTCAGGAGGGCAAAGGCACACTGCAGCAGGCGATGGAACGCTTTCATGGGTCTCTCCGCGGGCCTTGGGAAGTGTGGGTTGGCCTCGCACCAGGTCGGTGAGACAGCGGGCCTCGCCCTGGAAGAAAACCCGGAGAGATCGCGCCGAGGCGAGACCGCGGCGCGCGTGCATGGCACGATCCGCCCTCGCGCCATGTCCAAGACGACCCCGGGCAAGGATGGTGGGAAGCCGAACAGAAGGCTGACGCGCCTCCTGTGGAAGGCGCTGGGAGCCCTGTTCCTCGGGCTGGGTGTCGTCGGCGTCTTCCTGCCGATCCTGCCGACGGCGCCGTTCCTGCTGCTGGCGGTCGTGTGCTACGCGCGCGGTGATCCGGTGATGCGCGCGAAGATCATGGCGCACCCGCGCTACGGGCCGCCGCTGAAGGCGTTCCTCGACCACGGCGTCGTGTCGCGGCGCGCGAAGGTGCTGGCGATTTCGATGATGACCGGGGGGATGGGCATCGGGCTCGGGCTCACGCGACCGCACTGGGCGGTCGTCGTCGCGCTCGTCGCGAGCGCGGCGGCGGTCTCGATCTGGCTGTGGATGCGGCCGGAGCGGCCACGCAAGTCCTGAGCTACTACTTCCGAAAGTCTGCGCGCGCAGCGCAGATTCTCTCGGATGTCGTAGCTCCGGCGCCGGAGGCGCCGCGCCGCCCGTCAGGCGGCGAGGAGGGGGAGGCCGCGTGTCGCGGCCGACGCGGGGGAGGGTCCGCCTCCCCCGCCAACAAGGACTCAGCGCGGGCCAAAGCCTCACGCGTCCGGTTGCGGGCATCGCCCGCGCTGAGAGACCGAGAAAAAATCGATCGTACGGCCTCTCCGATCCTGGTGGCGCCGCTCCGCGGCGCGAGAGACTTCGAATTCTTCTCGGTCTCTGAGCCCAGGCGTGCGCTCCGCCACGCGCGCGGCTTCCTGGCGCGGCCCGCGCAACCCGGTCATGATCGCGCGGATGAGCACGCAGCCCTACGTCCTGGGCACCACCGACCTGGAGCTCGAGCGCCTGCGCTTCCAGCACGAGGTCTGGGGCCCGGTGACGCGCTCGTTCCTCGCGCGACTCGGGTTGCGCCGCGGCATGCGCGTGCTCGACCTGGGCGCGGGACCGGGCTTCGTCGCGCTCGAGATCGCCACCGTCGTCGGCCCCGAAGGGCGCGTGGTGGCGCTGGACGAGTCGCCGCGCTGGCGTGACGAGCTCGAACGCGCCAAGGCCGAGCGCGGCGCCGCGAAACTCGAGATCGTCACGGCGCGCATCCAGGACGCGCGCTTCGAGCCGCGCAGCTTCGACATCGTCTTCGCGCGCTGGGTGTTCAGCTTCCTGTCCGATCCCGTCGCCGCGGCGCGCAGCGCGGCCGGCTGGCTCGTGCCGGGCGGCGTCCTGGCCATCGAGGACTACAACCACGAGGGGATCTCGATGTTTCCGCCCAGCGCGGGATTCGGCGCCGTCGTGCGCGGGACCCGCGCGCTGTACTCGACCACGGGCGGCGACGCGTTCGTGATGGGGCGCGCGCTCGAAATCCTGGCCGGCGCGGGACTCGAGCCGCAGCCACTCGTGCCGCACGTGATGTGCGGAGGGTCGGGCTCGGGCGTGTGGCGCTGGGCGGACCTGTTCTTCCCGCCGTTCGCGCACGTCATGCGCGCGAAGGGGTTGATCACGGAGGAGGAGCTGGTGCAGTTCCAGCGCGAGTGGGCCGAGCGCAGTGCCGACCCGACGGCGCTCTTCTATTCGCCGATCGTCGTGGACGCGGCGGGGCGCAAGCCGCTGCACTGATCGGGGAATCGGCAACCACAGCGCGGAAAGCTGGGCGATGGGCGCCGACCTTGGGCTCCATCCAACAAAGGCTTACGGCAGCGGGCATCGCCGAGTCTCCCCCGGTTGCCTGGATGCCGATAAACTAGTGACGAATTCGTCACTATGGAACTGGACCCGCTGCCCCTGGTCGGACCCGCCCGGACGATCGACTACGCCGTGGACGCGCATGGTCGCAGGCCGGCCAAGGAGTTCCTGCACGGGGAGTGTCCCGCGAAAGACGCGAAGAGCATCTTCCACAAGTGTCGCGTGATGGCGGAGCACGGCGCCAACGCGCTCCAGCAGGAAGCGTTCACGCACGAGACAGGTGAGATCTTCGCCTTCAAGTCGTTTCAAGTGCGACTCGCCGCCTTCCAGCAGGGGAGGACATGGTTCCTCACGCACGGGTTCATCAGGAAGAGGGAGGAGTGGCCGCGCGCGGAATTGGCGCGCGCGGAGCGGATCAGGCTGGAGCATCTGGAACGAGGAGGCGGACGATGAAGACCAAGAGCAAGAAGGCGTTGGATCCGAGGATCGCACTCGAGGAGCACGAGCCGACCACCGCGAGAACGAAGCCCGTGCTCGATCTCGAGAACGAGCGCGAGCGCGTGCTGGTGGAGGCGACCGCCAACCTCTGGAGCGCGATGCGCGCGAATGGGATCACGAACGCCGAGCTGGCGCGCCGCCTCGACGTCACGCCTTCGCACGTCTCCCACATCCTGGCCGGAAGGCGTGACCTGCGCCTCGGCACGCTCGCTGACGCGTTCGGGGCCATGGGTTACCGGATGCGCGTGACCTTCGACGCGGGCAGGGACGGGCCCGACGTGATCGGCGACGCTCCGCCGCCGGTCGAAGCGAAGCGGAGCGCCCACGCATTCATCGTCTCCGAGAAGGGCGGCGTCTATGACGCGCGGGCGGTCAAGAAGTCGAAGCCCAAGTCCCCTTCGAACTTGGACAAGGGTGCGCACGTGAAGCTCCGCAAGGGCTCGAAGAGGTGATCGCGCGCAGACGAAGGGCCGACTCGAGCCCTACGGTGCCGGCGAGTTCCGAGAGCGGCGAAGGCCTCAGATCCCGATGTCTTCGTTCCAAAGATCAGGGCGCTCGGCGATGAACGCGCGCATCAGCTCGACGCAGCGCGGATCGTCGGCCACGAAGACCTCGACGCCGCGCGAGCGCACGTAGGCCTCAGGGCCCTGGAAGGTGCGGTTTTCCCCCACGATCACGCGTGGGATCTTGTAGAGGAGGATCGCGCCGCTGCACATGTCGCACGGCGACAGCGTCGAGTAGATCGTGGCGCGCGCGTAGTCGCGTGCCGTCAGGCGTCCGGCGTTCTCTAGGCAGTCCATCTCGGCGTGCAGCACGCTGCTGCCCCGCTGCACGCGCCGGTTGTGACCGCGCCCGACGATCCGGCCGTCGATCACGAGCACCGATCCGATGGGGATGCCGCCTTCGCGCCGGCCCAGCTCCGCTTCACGCAATGCTTCGTCGAGGAACGCGTCCATACGGTACAGGGAAGCTTTCTTCCCGATTCGATCGGGAGAGTCAGGCCAGCGCGGTCATGCGGGCGAATCGGGGAGGAATCTTCCGGGTACCGCATCGATCGCGCGCGAAGGTGTCGGAGTCGTTCCGGGCACCGTACTGTCCGGGCACCGTACTGTCTGTCGCGCGCGACGGTGTCGGAGTCGTCCCGGGCACCGTATCGTCGTCGTGGCCGAAGGTGTCGGAGTTGTTCCTGGCACCGTACTCGTCGTCGTGGCCGAAGGTGTCGGAGTTGTTCCTGGCACCGTATCGTCAGTCTGTGACGAGCGTGTCGGTCTCGCGTGCGATGTCGCCGCGCCACATCGTGTCGCGGTCGCCCTTCTTCGCGTGCTCGCGTTTCGCGGCGGCCTGGCGCTCGTTCAGGTCGGCGTGCGTCGTGAAGTGCGGCAGCGCGAGGCCGACCATGTCCTTCACGTTGCGGAAGCCCTTCTTGTCCATGAACTGCGAGAGACCGTTGCAGAGCCCTTCGATCATCTCGTAGCCCTGCAGCATCGCGCCGGTGCAGACCTGCACCGTGTGCGCGCCGACCAGAAGGAACTGCACGGCGTCCTCGGCCGTCTCGATGCCGCCCATGCCCGAGATCGTGCTGCGCGGACAGGCTCGCGCGATCTCCATCACCTGGCGCAACGCGATCGGCCGCACCGCCTGGCCGGAATAGCCGCCCGGCTCCGAGTAGCCCTCGACCGTGGGCATCGGCCGCAGGGTCTCGAGGTTGATGCCGATCACGCACAGGATCGTGTTGATCGCGCTGAGCCCGTCGGCGCCGCCGCGCACCGCCGCCGTCGCGGGCAGCGCGGGATCCGTCACGTTGGGCGTCATCTTGGCCCACACCGGGACCTTCGAGACTTCCTTCACCCACCCGACGACCTGCTGCACGATCTCGGGGTTCTGCCCCATCGCCGCGCCCATCTTGCGCTCGGGCAGGCCGTGCGGGCACGAGAGATTCAGCTCGAACGCGTCGATGCCGGTCGCCTGCGTGCGCTCGACGATCTCCTGCCACGCGTCCTTCCGGTGCTCCTCCATGATCGAGGCGACCAGCATGTGCTTCGGGTACGCGCGCTTGCACTCGGCCAGCTCGTCGAGCCACGCCGCGAACGGACGGTCGGAGATCAGCTCGATGTTCTGGAAGCCAATGACTTCCTTGGGCGCGCCGCGCGCGAAGAGCTTCCCGTAGCGCGGCACGGTGTTGACGACCTTGCTGTTGTCGAGGCTGATCGTCTTGCACACGATCCCGCCCCAGCCCAGCTTGAACGAGCGCTGGATCACCTTGCCGTTCGTGCCCGGCGGCCCGGAAGCCAGAAGGAACGGGTTCTGGAACTTCAGCCCGCCGACGTCGATGGAGAGATCGGCCACGGCGCTGTTCTCAGGCTCCGATCGCGGCGAGGGACTCGCCCAGGATGCGCAGCGCCTCGTCGATCTCGCTCGAGCTCACGGTCAAGGACGGCGCGATGCGCAGCACGTTGCCGAACATCCCGCCCTTGCCGATCAGGAGGCCACGCTTCTTCGTCTCCTCCATCAGCGCCAGCGCGGCCTTCGCGTTCGGCGTGCGGTCCTGGATCGTCTCGTCGACGACGAGCTCGATGCCCTGCATCAAGCCCATGCCGCGCACTTCGCCGACCGTGCGCGGGTGACGACGCTGCAGCTCCTCCAGCCCGGCCCGGAAACGCGCGCCCTGCACCTCGGCGTTGCGCGGCAGGTCCTCCTTCTCGATCACCTCGAGCGTCGCGTTCGCCGCCGCGCACGACATCGGGTTCCCGCCGAACGTCGAGATCGTGGCCGACTTGAACGCGTCGGCGATCTCGGGTGTCGCGATCGTCACGCCCAGCGGCATGCCGTTCGCCACGCCTTTCGCCATCGTCATGATCTCGGGCTCGACGCCCCAGTGCTCGATGCCGAACATCTTCCCGCCCAGACGGCCGAAGCCGGTCTGCACCTCGTCGCAGATGAACACGCCGCCGTGTGCGCGCACGATGTCGACCGCGATCTGGAAGTACTCCTTGGGCGGCATCACGAAGCCGCCGACCCCCATGATCGGCTCCGCCAGGAACCCGGCGATCCGGCCGGTCGTCGTCGTCTGGATCAGCTCCTTGAGGTCCTTCGCGCAGGCCACGCCGCAGCTCGGGTACGAGAGCTTCAGCGGGCAGCGGTAGCAGTACGGCGCCGGCGCGTGCTTGATGGCCGCGATCTGCGTCGGGACGGCGCGGTAGGCCGAGTGACCCGTGAGCGACTGCGCCAGGATCGAGCGGCCAGAGTAGCCGTGGCGCAGCGCGATGATCTCTTGCGCGCCGGTGTAGACCTGGGCGAGCACGACCGCCGTTTCGTCGGCTTCGGTGCCGGAGCCCGTGAACATCGACTTCTGCAGCCTCCCGGGCGTGATGCGCGCGAGCCGCTCCGCGAGCTCGACGATCGGCACCGTCGGATAGAGCGTCGAGACGTGGCCCAATCGGTCGATCTGCGCCTTGAGCGGCCCGGTCACGCGTGGATCGCAGTGGCCGATCGACACGGTCAGGATGCCGCCGAAGAAGTCGAGGTACTCCTTGCCGTCGAGGTCGCGCACGCGCAGTCCGCGTCCGCTGTCGAGCACGATCGGCTCGGCGTAGTAGTTCGCGACCGCTCCGAGCAGGTACTGCTTGTGCTTCGCGCGCACCTCGTCCGAGCTCTTGCGCGCGGACGGAGCGGGAACAGGCGTGCTTGCGCCGGGGGGCGCGCTAACGGGTCTTGCGTCGGACATATTGGCCTCGTCCGGGTCGGCCGGAGCAGCTGCCCTTCTCCACGATCACTTCGCCGCGCGACAGCACGACTTCGGGCGCGCCGCGCACCCTGCGGCCTTCGTAGGGGTTGTAGTCGACGTTCATGTGCAGGGTCTTCGCGCTCAGCACGAGTTCGGCATCGGCGTTCCACACGACGAGGTCGGCGTCGCTGCCGACGGCCACCGTACCCTTCCGCGGGAACAACCCGAAGATCTTCGCCGGCGCCGTCGACGTGATCTCGACGAAGCGGTTCATCGAGATCCGTCCGCCGTGCACGCCGCCGTCCCACATCAGGCTCATGCGCGTCTCGATGCCGGGCGCGCCGTTCGGGATCTTGCTGAAGTCGCCGCGGCCGAGCTCCTTGTCGCCCTTCAGGCAGAACGGGCAATGGTCGGTCGAAACAGCCTGCAGGTCGTCGGACGCCAGCCCGCGCCACAGATCCTTCTGCTTCTCCCTGGGTCGCAGCGGCGGGCTCATCACGTACTTGGCGCCGTCGAACCCGGGCTCTTCGTAGTTGTCGTACGAGAGGAACAAGTACTGCGGGCACGTCTCGGCGAACGCCGGCAATCCGCGGTCGCGTGCGGCGGTGACGTGCTCGAGCGCCTCGGCTGCGGATAGGTGCACGATGTACACGGGCACATCGGCCACCTCGGCCAGGCAGATCGCGCGGTACGTCGCTTCGGCCTCGAGCCGCGCCGGGCGCGTCAGCGCGTGGTACTTCGGCGCCGTGTGTCCCTTCGCGAGCGCCTGCTCGACCAGCACGTCGATCACGGGCCCGTTCTCGGCGTGCATGCAGATCGTCGCGCCGATCTCGCCCGAGCGCTGCATCGTGCGGAAGATCGAGGCGTCGTCCATGAAGAAGACGCCCGGGTAGGCCATGAACAGCTTGAAGGACGTGACGCCCTCCTTGACCATCGCGCCCATCTCGGCGCGCAGGTCCGCCGTCGACTCCCGCATGATCATGTGGAAGCCGTAGTCGACGACGGCCTTGCCTTCGGCCTTCGCCATCCACGCCTCCCAGGCGTGACGCAGCGACTTTCCGCGCTCCTGGATTGCGAAATCGACGATCGTCGTCGTGCCGCCGTGCGCCGCCGCGATCGTGCCGCTACGGAAGTCGTCGACCGAGGACGTGCCGCCGAACGGCATGTCGAGGTGCGTGTGCACGTCGATCCCGCCCGGGATCACGAACCGGCCGCGCGCGTCGATCGTGCGGTCCGCCTGCTGCGGCAGGTTCTTCCCGATCGTGGCGATGATCTCGCCGTCGACGAGGATGTCGGCCTCGTACGTGTCGACCGCCGTGACGATCGTGCCGTTACGGATCAGAGTCTTCTTCGACGCCATGCTGCCCTCGAACGTGCAGTCGGTGGAGCCTAGCAGCCCGCGCCGTTCCTGCGGTAGACAGCGGTGTCAGACACCTTTCCCCCGCCTCGAGGCGGTCGCCGGGGGAAGGTGTCTAGATGGAAAGAGGGCTCGCCGAGCCGCCTCCGTGAGAGGTTTCATCCGCTGTGGGTCAACCGGGGTCGATGCCGAACTGACACCGTTGTCTACAGCTCGGTCAGCGCGCGGTACGTCTCGGGGCGGCGGTCGCGGTAGAACTGCCACACGCGGCGCACTTCCTCGATCACGTCGAGGTTCATGTCGGCCACGATCAGCTCGTCCTTGTCCTCGCTGCCCGTCGCGAGGAAGTTGCCGCGCGGGTCGACGAAGTAGCTCGTGCCGTAGAACTTGCCGATGCCCCAGGGGGCTTCGGTGCCGACGCGGTTGATGCAGCCCATGAAGTAGCCGTTGGCCACGGCGTGCGCGGGTTGCTCGAGCTTCCACAGGTACTGCGAGAGGCCCGCGACCGTCGCGCTGGGGTTGAACACGATCTCGGCGCCGTTCAGGCCCAAGAGACGCGCGCCCTCGGGGAAATGGCGGTCGTAGCAGATGTAGACGCCCACCTTGCCGTACGCGGTCTGGAACACCGGGTAGCCCAGGTTGCCGGGCTTGAAGAAGTACTTCTCCCAGAAGCCCGAGGTGTGCGGGATGTGGTTCTTCCGGTACTTGCCCAGGTACTTGCCGTCGGCGTCGATCACGGCCGCGGTGTTGTAGAGGACGCCGGCCTGCTCGCGCTCGTACACCGGCACGACGACGACCATCCGGTACTGCTTCGCGATCGCCTGGAAGATCTCCGTCGTCGGGCCGGGCACCGGCTCGGCCGCGTCGTACCAGCGCGCGTCCTGGCTGGGGCAGAAGTACGGGCCGTTGAAGATCTCCTGCAGGCACAGCATCTGCACGCCCTTCTTCCCGGCGGCGTGCACGAGCGGCATGTGCTTCTCGAGCGCCGCGGCCTGGATCTCGGGCACCGGCCGGGCCTCGTCGTTCAACGGGTTCGAGCACTGGATCAAGCCACCACGAACGATCCTGGACACGCAGTCCTCCTCGAAGTCGAGCGGCCTACCAGCGGGTGATGACGACCTTGCGGTCCGTGTAGAAATCGAACGCCTCGCGCCCGTGCGCCTTCAAATCGCCGAAGAACGAGCCTTTCGCGCCCCCGAAACCGAAGAACGACATGGGCGCCGCAACGCCGATGTTCACGCCGGCCATGCTGGCGTCGATGTCGTAGCGGAACTGCCGCGCCGACTTGCCGCTCGACGTGAAGATCGAGCTGGCGTTGGCCAGAGGGTGCAGCTTCGTGATCGCGATCGCCTCGTCGAGCGTGGCGACGGGCATCATGCACAGGACGGGGCCGAAGATCTCGTCATGCGCGACCGACATCTCCGGCTTGACCTTGTCGAAGAGCGACGGGCCCAGGAAATAGCCGTTCGGATTGCCGGTGTTCTTGCGCCCGTCGACGACGAGCTCGGCGCCTTCCTTCACGCCGCGCTCGATGTAGCCGATGACGCGCGCCTTCTGCGCGGCCGTGATCAGCGGACCCATGTCCACGTCGGGCCGCGTGCCGTCGCCCAGCTTGATCTCGCGCGCGCGGCGCGCGAGGCCCTCGCGCACGCGCGCGTGGGCGTCGCCGACGGAGAGGACGACGCTGGCCGCCAGGCAGCGCTCGCCGGCGCAGCCGAAGGCCGACTCGCTGACGGCGTCCAGCGCAGTGTCCATCTCCGCGTCGGGCATCACGATGATGAAGTTCTTCGCGCCGCCCAGCGCCTGCACGCGCTTGCCGTGCGCCGCGGCCGTCTTGTAGACGTGCTCCGCGACGGGGCTCGAGCCCACGAACGAGACGCCCTTGATCGCGGGGTGGGTCAGGAGCGCGTTCGCGCATTCCTTCCCGCCGTTCACGAGGTTCAGCACGCCGGGCGGGAAGCCGGCCTTGTGGATCAGCTTCCACACGAGGCGCTGGCTGAGCGGCACCTGCTCGGACGGCTTGCAGATGAACGTGTTCCCGCACGCGACCGCGAACGGGAAGAACCACATCGGCACCATCGCCGGGAAGTTGAACGGCGCGATGCAGGCGAACACGCCCATCGGCTGGCGCACGGACTCGCAGTCGATGCCGGTGGCGACGTCCTCCAGCGCCTGCCCCATCAAGAGCGACGGCGCGCCGCACGCGACCTCGACCATCTGGATGCCGCGCCGCACGCTTCCGCGCGATTCCGACAGCGTCTTCCCGTTCTCGCGCGTGACGGTCGCGGCCAGCTCCTCGGCGTGCTCCTCCAGCAGCGCCTTGAGCCGAAAGAGGAACTGGATGCGGTTCTCGGCCGGCAGTCGCCGCCAGGTGGCGAACGCATCCTGAGCTGCGCGCGCTGCGGCATCGACTTCCGACGCGGTCGACAGCGGGCACTCGGCGATGGCCTCACCGGTCGCCGGATTGCGGACGACGTGGACGTCCTTCGCTTCCGAGGCGACCCACTCGCCGCCGATGTAGTTCTGCAGGCGTTCGACGGCCATGAGCGGCTCCTCCATCCGCTGTGAGCGGAACTCCACGGGACTCGGTGCATGGTAGACGCGGTCCGGGGACCCCACAACCGCGCCCTCACGGCGCGGGCCGCGCTACGTCGGCTTCTTGTCGCCGAAGATCTTCCGACCGACCCACGCCACCGGATCGTAGTAGCGGTCCACCACGCGCTCCTTGAGCGGGATGATCCCGTTGTCCGTGATGTTGATGTGCTCGGGGCACACCTCGGTGCAGCAGCGCGTGATGTTGCACATCCCCGAGCCGAATTCCTTGCGGATCTCGGGGACGCGGTCGTCCGTGTCGAGCGGGTGCATCTCGAGGCTCGCCAGCCGGATCATGAAGCGCGGCCCCACGAAGCGGTCCTTGGCGTCCCGGTCGCGCAGGACGTGGCACACGTCCTGGCACAGGAAGCACTCGATGCACTTCCTGAACTCCTGCACCCGGTCGACGTCCTCCTGGTACATCCGGTGCTGGCCGTCGGCGTCGCGCGGGCGCGGCTTGAAGGGCCGAATGCGCTTGTTCTGGACGTAGTTCCATTGGACGTCGGTGACGAGGTCCTTGATGAGCGGGAACGTCTTGAGCGGCTGGACCGTGATCGTCTCGTTTTCGCCGTACATGTTCATGCGCGTCATGCACGACAGGCGCGGGCGGCCGTTGATCTCCATGCTGCAACTGCCGCACTTGCCGGCCTTGCAGTTCCAGCGCAGCGCGAGGTCGGAGGCCTGACGCGCCTGGATGCGGTGCAGCACGTCGAGGACGACCATCCCGGATTCGACATCCTCCTCGAACGTGGCGAACTCGCCACCGCTCTTGTCGCCGCGCCATACCCGGAACGTCCGTTTCGTCATCTCAGCCCTTTCCGTCGATCCCGGCGCCGACCAAGCCGGATTCGAGGTCCTCGATCTTGGCGTTGGCCACGGCCGCCAGGTGCTCGGGCGCCTTGGGACGCGCGACCTTCTCGACCGACATCTGTCCGTCGCGGCCCTTCTTGCTCACCACGTTGTAGGCCAGCCACTCCGGCCGTTCGCCGGGGAAATCGAGCCGCGTGTGCGCACCGCGGCTCTCTTCGCGCATCAGCGCGGCGCGCGCGACGGCTTCCGACGTGATCAGGAGCGAGCGCAGCGCGAGCGCCTCGTGCCAGCCCGGGTTGTACTGGCTCGCGCCCGGAGCGCGCACGTCGCGCGCCGAGACTTTGAGCGCCTGGAGTTCTTCGATCCCCTTCTCGAGCTCGACCTTCGTGCGCACGATGCCGACGTAGCGGCTCATCAGCTTCTCGAGCTGCTCGTGCAGGAGGTAAGGGTTCGTGCCGGTGTCGCGCCGCAGGATCTCCGTCGCGCGGCGCACCGAGGAGACGACATGTTCGTCGGGCGCCTTGACGGGCGTCTTCGAGCCGCGCAGGTACTGCGCCGCGCCTTCGCCGGCCAGCTTGCCGAACACGATCAGGTCCGACAGCGAGTTGCCGCCCAGGCGGTTGGCGCCATGCAGCCCGGCCGCGCACTCCCCGCAGGCGAAGAGGCCCGGCACGCTCGACGACTGCGTGTCGGCGTCTACGCGCACGCCGCCCATGAAGTAGTGCAGCGTCGGCCCGACCTCCATTGCCTCCTTCGTGATGTCGACCTCGGCCAGCTCCTTGAACTGGTGGTACATCGACGGGAGCTTGCGCTTGATGAACTCGGCCGGCCGGCGCGAGGCGATGTCGAGGAACACGCCGCCGTGCGGCGAGCCACGGCCGGCGTTGACCTCGGTCGTGATCGCGCGCGCCACCTCGTCGCGCGTGAGCAGCTCGGGCGGCCGGCGCGCGGTCTTGTCGCCGTCCAACCAGCGCGCGGCCTCTTCGACGGTAGCCGCCGTCTCCGTCGCGAAGCGCTCGGAGATGTAGTTGAACATGAACCGCTCGCCCTTGTTGTTGAGCAGGATCCCGCCGTCGCCACGCACGCCCTCGGTCACGAGCGTGCCGCGCACCGACGGCGGCCACACCATGCCGGTCGGGTGGAACTGCGTGAACTCGAGGTCCATCAGCTCGGCGCCGGCGTCGTACGCCATCGCGATGCCGTCGCCGGTGTACTCCCACGAGTTCGACGTGATGCTCCAGGCCTTGCCGCCGCCGCCCGTCGCCAGGATCACGGCCTTGCAGCGGAACACGACGAAACGGCCGGTCTCGCGCCAGTAGCACAGGACGCCCGCGATCCGATCGCCGTCCTTGAGCAGCTCGAGCGCCGTGCACTCCATGTGGAACGAAATGCCCTGGTGCACCCCGTAGTCCTGGAGCGAGCGGATCATCTCGAGCCCGGTGCGGTCGCCGACGTGCGCCAGGCGCGGGTAGCGGTGCCCGCCGAAGTTGCGCTGGCTGATCAGCCCTTCCTTCGTGCGGTCGAAGACGGCGCCCCACTCCTCGAGCTCGCGCACGCGGTCGGGAGCCTGGCGTGCGTGCAGCTCGGCCATGCGCCACACGTTCATGAACTTCCCGCCGCGTATCGTGTCGCGGAAGTGGACCTTCCAGTTGTCGCGCGCGTCGACGTTGCCCAGCGCGGCGGCAATGCCGCCCTCGGCCATGACCGTGTGCGCCTTGCCCAGCAGGCTCTTCGAGACGACGCCGGTGGAAAGGCCCTGCGCGCTGCACTCGATCGCCGCGCGCAGCCCGGCGCCGCCGGCGCCGATCACGAGGACGTCGTGCTCGATGGTCTGGATCTCGGAGACGTCGAGCATGTCAGGTCTTGTCGGTCCAGGTGTTGAGGTCGGTGATCACGCCCATCGAGACCAAGCGCACGTAGAGGTCCGTGAACATGACCCAGAACAGGCTGACCCAGGCCCAGGCCATGTGGTGCGCGTTGAACCACGAGGCCTTCTTCCACATGCCGTACTTCAGCGTGGCCTTCCCGCACGACATGCAGTCCGTGCGCCCGCCGATCAGGTGGCGCAACGAATGACAGCCGAACGTGTACCCAGCGATCAGGATCACGTTGACGAGCAGGATGACGCTGCCGACGCCCACGCCGAACTCGCCGTCCCTGAAGAAGCCAAGGCAAGCGTCGTAGCCCAGCAGCAGGATGAAGAGCAGCGCGAAGTACAGCGCGTACCGGTGCAGGTTCTGGAACAGGAACAGCGCCGTCTCGCCGCGGTAGCGGAACTTCGGCAGCGGTCCGACTCCGCACCCGGGCGGCGAGCCCCCCACCGAGCGGTAATAGGCCTTGCGGTAGTAGTAGCAGGTGAAGCGGAAGCTGCCGGGGAAGATCAGGATGAACAGAGCCGGCGACGCCGGCAGGACCGCCGGCCACCAGGTCGGCCACGTGCCGAACCAGGCATGCCAGAGCGGCGCGGCGCCGGCCCTCGACAGGTCCACGAACAGGACCGGCGAGTAGAACGGGCTCAGGTATGGGTCGGCGTAGTAGTGCTCGCCCTGGAAGGCGGCCCACGTCGTGTAGACGACGAAGGTGGCGAACACGGCAACGGTCAGGGCCGGCCCGGCCCACCAGGGATCGGTTCGCGCGGTCGCAGCGAAGCCGTCGACGTGTCCTCCGGCGGCGGACGGATTCGGGGCGGACATCGGGGCAGCATCCTATGAGCTGGGCCCGCGCAGGTCCAAGGCGCGTTTCCGGCGCTCCGGAGGCCTGCGAACGGCCTCGGCGACACCGAGCGGGGTGATCCTTCGCGCGAGCGAGGTCACCGGCACGCGGGGAGAGTCCGAGAGAGAATCGATCCTCTCAGTCGTCGCGCGCAGCGATCAGGATCGGATGCAGGCTCAACGCGGCCGTGGCCTCCTCGACCGCGTCCGGCGCGCCGGCCAGCGCGAGCAGGTCGCCGCTCTCCAGACGCTCCTCCTCGGTCGGCATGGGGATGCGGCGCGCGCCGCGCGTGATCGCCAGGACGAGCACGCCGAACCGCCCGCCCAGGTCGAGCTCGCCCAGGCTCTGACCCACGGCAGGGCAGGCGTCGCCCAGGCCCAGCAGGCTGACCTCGCCCAGGCCGGGAACGAGCTGCTGGTCGTCGTGCGTGACCGGCTCGCGACCCATCTGCAGCGCCTCGGCGAAGATCTCGGCGCCCGCGCGCACGTGGCCCTGCAGGTTCGTGGCCGTGCGCCACAAGACGAACCCCAGCGACGCGATCATCACTAAGAGCACGACGGGCGACGAAAAACGCGGCAGGAACGGGTCGGCGAGCGCCAGCACCGGGATGGCCAGGCACAGGAGGATCGCGGCCTGCAACGCCGCGACGAGCGCGCCGCGGGGCGTCGCCGCCAGGTCGAGCCGCGACGTTGTCGTGGTCGGCAGCGAGCGCTCCGCCAGTGCGACGGCCAGCCGGCGCGAAGCGCGCGCAACCCCGATCACGAACGGCGCCGCACACGCGCCCAGCGTGGCCGCGACGAGCACCCACGACGTGCGCGGCGGCATTCCGAGCCACGTGCCGACCCAGTTGGCGAAGCGCTCGCCGGCCAGCGAGCCGGTCACGACCAGCGCCAGCAGCAGGAACGCGTCGAGCGCCAGGATGCGCAGCGCCGCCCGCGCCTTCGCCCCGGGCGCCCCGCGCCCGTCGGTCGAGCGGATGTCGGCGAGCCAGGCCGTGTAGAGCGCCGCGTACGTCTGCAACCGCTGCGGCAGGGAGTGGTCGATGACCGCGGCGATGCGGCTGGAGCGCGCGATCAGGAGCGGCGAGATGAACGCGGTCAGCGTCGACACGCCGGCGGCGACGGCCGTCAGCCACGCCGGCGTGCTGCCCGTCGAGACGCCCAGCGCCGCGATGACGAAGGAGAACTCGCCGATCTGCCCCATCGAGATCCCGATGCGCAGCGCGTCGCGTCGTTCCTCGCCGATCAGGAACGCGCCCATGGCCACGCCGGCCGACTTGCCCACCAGCACGACCAGCGTCAGCAGCAGGATCGTGCCGGCGTGCTCGAGGACCGACGCCGGGTCGATCTGCATGCCGACCGTGATGAAGAAGATCGCGGCGAAGAGCTCGGTCACCGGCGCGAGGCGCAGCCCGACCTCGCGGCCGTGGCCCGACTCGGCCGCCAGCGTGCCGGCCAGGAACGCGCCCAGCGCGACGGGCCAGCCGGCGCGCTGGGACAGCAGGGCGAGCCCGAAACACAGCGCCATGGCCGCGATGACGATCGTCTCGCGCCGCCGCAGCGAGATCACGTAGCGCAGGCCTCGCGGCACGATCAGGAAGCCGGCGACCACGACGGCCGCCAGGAAGATCGCCAGCCTCCCCGCCGTGCGCACCACCGCTTCCGTGTCGAGCTCAGCCCCGACGGCCACGGTCGTGAGCGCCGCGATCAGCAGGATGGCGACCAGATCCTCGAGCACGAGGATCGACATCACCGTGTCCTGGATCCGCTTCTCCACGCGCAGGTCCTGGAAGACCTTGCGGACCAGCACCGTGCTCGAGATCGCCACGACGGCGGCCAGAAACACGCTCGTGCGCAGGTCGAGGCCCAGCATGCGCGCGGCGGAGAACCCCAGGAGCAGCACGGTGCCGATCCCCAGCGCGGCGACGAATCCGATGCGCAAGCCGAGCTTGAGGACGTGCGCGACGCGGAACTCGAGGCCGATCGAGAACAGGACGAGCGCCACGCCCATCTCGGAGAGCGTGCGCAGCGTCGAAACGTCGTGGACGGTCGCGCCCGGCGTGTAGGGACCGACCAGGAAGCCGGCCAGCAGGTAGCCGAGCACGACGGGCTGTCGCAGCTTGTGGAACACGACCGTCGTGACGGCCGCGACCATCAGCACGATGGCCACGTCGCGCAGCGGGGCTTCCATGGTTCCGCTCAGCGCGGTCGCGAGGAGGGCCAGGCTCAAGGTGCGACCAGGATGCTGCGATCCTGCGCGGCCACAAGGGAGAATTGCGGGCCGCTGGCGATGGAACTCGCGCCTTGGCCCCCGCGCCTCGCGCGCGGCGGCGCCCGGTCAGATGGGCCGTGAAATCGGTTTCTCTTCGGCTCTCAGGGCGCGGACCAGACGCGCTGCCCGCCTGCGTCGAGGATCTCGACCTGGCCGCCCGCCTCCTTCATCGACATGCGCAGGCGCGGGCGGCCGTCGGAGTCCGAGAACGTGAACGCCATGCCGCTCTCCTCGAGCGCGAGGAACATCCGCTCGTGGCCGGTCGCGTCGAGGAACTTCAAGTACGGCCGATCGACGTACTCGCCCAGCAGAACGACCTCTCGGCCGGCCCGATCGTGGACGGTGACGTAGTTGGTCTCGAGGCCGTACTGCCACAGGTCGTTGCGCTCGCGAAAGCTCTCGACGACGCCCAGGGCGACGGCGAGCAGGACGACGGCGCCGATCCAGACGGCCGTGCGGAGGCGGCGGTGGTCGCGCTCGAGCCGCGCGAGCCGGACCTGGGTTTCGTCAGCGGTCATGCGAGCTTCCTTCCGTCACGTGCATCCTGTTCTCACGATGCTCCCGGGCCTGACGCCGAGCAACGAGCTTGTTGCCGCGAGCGATCGAGCGCGCACACGGGACCGAGCGGACGGACTGCACCCGGAAAGAAATTCGACCCTCCCGGCGCGACCCTCCCGGCGCGACCCTCCCGGCGCGGCCCTCTCGACGCGCCTCTCCGCCGCCCACGCCGTGGTAGCCTTCTCGCCACTCGCTTGTGCACGCCCCATCGCGGGGGAGGTGCCCGTTCCCGCACGTTTCCTGGCCCGTACCGACTGTCTGGGGAGCCGACCGGCCCACGGCCGGAGGTCACGG